>ERZ761607.2613-NODE-2613-length-19059-cov-7.544517_pt1 | contig 19059 bp, 14 predicted proteins | sample MGYA00511164_ERZ761607 | MGnify/ENA primary metagenome ERZ761607 (study PRJEB28899, sample SAMN02445080) | bioreactor sludge metagenome | biome: EBPR sludge | place: Australia: Brisbane, Thorneside Wastewater Treatment Plant | collected 2011-06-22 ...
ACAATAAAGTGCGTGATGCGGTGGATGGGTCGGTGACATGTAATTTGCCGCCGCTGAGTTTCCAGATCACCCAGGTTTCGGTGGTACCAAATTTCAACTTGCCTTCGTGTGCGCGTTGACGGATCTCTGGATGATTTTCAAAGACCCACTTGAGTTTCGGGGCGGAGAAATAACTGTCGAGCAGCAACCCGGTCGTTTGGCGCAACCAGTTCAGATCGACGGAGGCTGCGAGCGCATCACAGACGGATTGCCCGCGCGTATCCTGCCAGACGATGGCGGGCGTTACGGCCTCACCCGTTTCTGCATCCCAAACCACAAAAGTCTCACCCTGATTGTCAAAACCGACGGCGGAGATTTCGTATTTGGATAGAAGTGGAGCGCAGGCTTCTTTGACGGTACGGACGATGTCCTGCGGTTCCTGCTCGACCCAGCCTGCCTGCGGGAACCGAGCCGGGAGTTGCGCCGAATTCTTTTCTATCATCTCGCCGAGTTCGTTGACGATAACTGCAGTGGTTTGTGTAGTGCCTTGATCGATGCCGAGTAGGTATTTCATGGTTGCTCCCGTGTTAAAAAGAGATTGGAGATTAGAGATTGATTTGTGCCAATCTACTAATCTCCAATCTCCAATTACTAATTACTGATCACTTTTACTTTAATGTTCGCCATATTGCTTTTCGATCTCGGCGATCATCTTCTGGCGTTCCTTGATCTTTTCGCCTTCGGGCACACCTTCGAAGCGGTTATCTTCGCCGCCGGACATGAAGGTGATGACTGTGCCGACGACACCCACGACCAGGGCGGCGATGGCAGTAGTGCGGTCAGGGACGAGGAAGTGGAAGACATTTGCATCATTGACGGGGAGGAGGGTCAATGCAAAGCCAGCCGCTGCAACGACAATACTGAATGGCGCCAACTTCTTCGACCAGAAGGCGAGCAGGGCAACCACGAACACAATGGTGAAGTAGAACACCTTCTCATTGGGCGGGAAGAAACCGCTGACGGCAAGCGTAATGCCGAAAATGATGGCGAGCACGGCGTTCGGTTTGGAAAGCCCGCCAAGGTTGAACGGGCCTTTTTCCTTCCATTTTTCACTGCCTTCTGCCATGAGACCAGCGGCGATGGGCATGACCATGGAGATGTAAAGGAAAACTGCGCAAGCTACTGCCAATACGAGGTAGGCGGGCGCATACAGAGTGCTGGCAAAGGCTAAAACTGCAGAGACCCAGACGGCAGTGCCGGGGGTGCGGTATACCGTGCTGACATTGGCAAGCGCCTTGGAGGCGGGCAAACCACCGTCACGGGCGAAGGCATACATCATGCGTGAAGTGGAGGTGAGACCTGCGAGTGCGCAGACGTAGTTCACGAGAACCATACCCACGGCAAGGAAGATGCTCAACCAGCCCGGCATGCGGGAAGCACCCCACATGTAGAAGAACGAACCCCAGCCAGCGGCATGGGCTTCTTCGAGGCTGGGCATCGTCAGCACATAAGCAGCCACTGCGACGAGACCGAAGACCCAGGACCAGAACACGGCGGTCCACATGCCCTTCGGCACGTTCACCTGGGCATCCTGGGTTTCTTCCGAGGTGTGAGCGGAGGCATCGAAGCCGGTGATGGTGTAACACACGTAGGAAAGACCGAGCAGGAAGGCAAGGGCTACACTTTCAGTGCGGAACGGAACCACACCGCCGCCTGCATCACCAGTCACGTTTTGGAAGGAGGTCAGGCGGGAGAAATCCAACGGCACAGGGCTGAAGGCGAAGAGGACGATGATGAGCACAACGGTCAGCCCGAGGATAACGTAACCGCTCAAGTCGGTCAGCTTGGTGGTCAGATTGATCTGATAGTGATTCAGGTACGCCTGCGATGCCAGCACGATGGCAAGGAAGATCGATTGGTGCATGGGACCAAAAGTCGAAACATCCATGCCGAAGGCAGTTCCGAGCATCAGGTCTTTGAAGAACACTGTGTAGAGCAACACATCTACGGAGGAGACGACGCAGATCAAACCGATCAGGTTGAACCAGGCGGTCGCCCAGCCCCAGAATTTCCCGCCGAGGTGGCTGCTCCAGTGATAGAGACCGCCCGCGGTGGGGAAGGAAGAGGCGATTTGTCCCATACCGACAGCAACACTCATGGCAAGCACGCCGCCCACGAGCCAAATCAAGAAAGCGCCGCCGGAGCCGAGGGCGTTGAAGGCGGCAGGGAAGGCGGAGATACCGCCAGCCAAAATACAAATGATGGAAAACGAAATTGCGAAGTTCGAGAACCCGCTCATGCGGCGGGAGAGTTCCTGCGCATACCCCAACTTGTGCAGGACTTGCTTGTCGTGCGCTTGACTTTTTTGAGCCATTTTCGTAATTCTCCTTGATGTTGAGTTGGTTTTTATATCAAGAGATCGAACTTACGAACAGTGTTTTGGCATCCGCTATACGGCACCTCCTTCTCCCGGGGGAGAATCCTCTGAATATTCTGAAAAGAAAACACTGGCTGTCAAGAAAAGCTACGAGTAATCGCCCCATTCTAAGCGGGTGTCCGGTTTTCGACAACCGGGTATTTCCGAAAAAGAAAATGAGCGCAGGGCTTTTGACCCGGCGCTCACTCCATTCGAACTAACCGAAAAGCTCCAACAATTGTTTGACGCGCACAACGCCGTCGAAACCCTTGAGATCGCCTTTGCGAATTTCGGCTTTCTCACCGTCCGGGTCGCCGAGGCATGAGACGATAACATCGCCCGCGCTGACATCTTCCTTTTCGGTATAGTGGTTGGTGGTGACAATGACGTTCGTGCCTGCGGCTTTTGCAGCCGCAAGACCGTTCTTTGAATCTTCCACAACCATCACCTCGTCGGGTTTCAACCCAAGTTTTTCGAGCGCCAGGTTGTAAATGGCGGGATCGGGTTTCTTCTTCTCGACCACATCACCCGCCAGCACGATCTCGAATTTGATGTCTTTCAGCGGACCTTCAGTGATCGCTTTCGCGGCTTGTTCATTGGATGTGGTGCAGACCGCAAGTTTGAGCCCTGCCTCCATCGCTTCTTTCATGAACCGATGGATTCCCGGCCGCAATGGAAGTTTGCCTGTCTCGATCAACTCCACGAACAGGGCCGTCTTGCGTTTGTGCATATCCTTGACGAGCGCATCGATCTCCGCTTCGCTTAGCGGCTTGGAGAAGCCTTTAGTCTTCCAGTGATGCTTCATGCGTTCCTTGCCGCCGCCGACCTGCAGGAGTTCATGGTAGTACTCAACATCCCATTCGTCGGTGAAGCCGAATTCCTTGAAAGTCATATTGAAGGACACGCGGTGACCGTCGCGCTCGGTATCGATGATCACGCCGTCCTGGTCGAAGAAGACTGCCTTTATTTTTGACATTAGTTCCTCTTTTCTCCGCAAACCCGTGTAGGTCACGCTTCAAGCGTGACCTACACTACAAATTCGAGGTAAATCTATTTCTTCACGCCAAAGAACTCGAGCATGGTGTTAACGAACAGCTCGTTCTCTTCCTTGGAACCGATGGTCACGCGGAACCAGCCGTCGGAGCCGTACTTCTTGCTCTCGCCGCGCAGGATGATGCCCTTGGTTTCGGCATATTCGAGCGCCTGCTTGCCGGTCTTGCCAGTCTCGCCACAGTCGAAGAGGATGTAGTTGGCTTTGGAGGGCATGACGTAGAAGCCGGGGATGACGCTCAAAGCTTCGCTGATGTAGTCCACTGCATCGTTGTTGAACTTGACGCGTTCCGCCAGACCTTCGGTGTCCTCGAAAGCTGCAAGCGCGGCCCACATGGGGATGGTGCCGACATTCCACGGCAGGAGCGACCCGGCGACTTGTTTGAGGGTATCTTCATGCGCAATGGTATAGCCGAAACGCATACCAGCGAGCCCATATGCCTTGGAGAGCGTACGGGTGATGAACACGTTCTTGTATTTCTTGATCAACTCTACTTGCGACATGCCCAGCCCGGCATATTCAATGTAGGCTTCATCGACGACCAGCGGGATGCCTAATTTTGCGAACGGCTCGAAGTGTTTCGGGTCCATGAAGTTGCCGCTGGGGTTGTTGGGGTTCGGGATGACGATGATCTTGGTCTTGTCGGTGACGGCTTTCATCAAACCATCGGGGTCGAATTTCAGTTTGTGATCTTCATAGAGCATTGGCACAGAGACCATTTTTGCGCCGAGCAAAGTTCCGCGCAGACCGTAAATTCCGAAGCAGGGCGTGTGCTGGATGACTTCGTCTCCGGGTTCGATGAACATGCGGAAGATGTTGTCGTACACTTCGCTCGATCCGTTGCCGATCATCACATTCTGCGGACCTGCCACGCCGTTGATCTCGGCGATCTTCGAGCGGACGATCAAACCCTGGTCAGGGTAGCGGTTTGTCATCTTGGCGTACTTGAACATCGCTTCCAGTACCTTGTCGGAAGGCGGCAGAGGATTTTCATTGGACATCATGCGGTGCAATTCGGGTTTGCGCCATGCCAGTTCGATGTGCTCCGAAATGTACATCGGGATGCCCTTAACCCATGGGGCGTAATATTCTTCGATTTGCTTCATTTGCTGTTTCTCCTAAATGTTATATATTGACAAGCGGCTTGGAAATCGTCTGAACCTGCCTGGCCGCCAATCACCGATCTCTAATTGCCAATTACCAACTTACGCCTTGCCATTGCAACCCAGCTTGTCCATCCAGTGCATCACAGCTTTGCGGGTCGCATCACGGACGAACTTGTCCAGTTTGCCGGGGTCGTATTCGTCGCGGTGGGCGCTGATGTACTCCCACTTGGCATCGATGAGCGTGTGCTTCAACTCGGTCGAAACGTTGAACTTCGCGCCGCCAGCTGCCAGCAGTTTGACGACATAATCATCGGGTAGACCGGTTCCGCCGTGGACGACGAGCGGGGTCTTGATGCCGTTGCTGTTCAACATTTTGTGGATGGTTGCCATGCGTTCGAAATCGACCTTGGGGTTCTTGGTCTTGTAGACGCCGTGCGCGGTGCCGATGGCGGGGGCGAAAATGTCCACGCCGGTGCGCTCGACGAACTCAATGGATTGTTGCGGGTTCGCCAGCTGCGCTTCATCTTCCGCGACCTTGATCTGGTCTTCCACGCCGCCCACGGTTCCCAACTCGCCTTCGACGGAGATATTACCGACCTTGTGGCAGTAGTCCACCACTTCCTTGGTCTGGCGGATGTTTTCCTCGTACGATTGTTTCGAAGCGTCGATCATGATGTTAGTGTAGCCAGCATCCGCACATTTCTTGCAATAGTCGATGTCTGTGCTGTGGTCGAGATGAAGGCAGACCGGCACCGGCGCGGATTCTGCCAGGGTGCGGAAGATCGACACCATCATGTTCGTCCCCAAAAACTGCGAAGGCTTGACGGATGTTTGCACGATGACCGGAGCCTTCTTTTCGATTGCCGCGTCGATCACCGCCTCGAATTGAAGCAGGTCGGTGATGTTGAACGCGCCCACAGCCCAGCCCTCTTTCGCTGCGGGGATCATGATCTCTTTTGCATTTACGATGGACATTTGTTACTCCTTATGTATTCTTTATCAATGTTCAAACTTTACAACGAAAGAAGAAAGAAAATCAACTGCTTCCTTTTTTTCTTTCGCCAATTAACAATTACTATCCACTGCTCACTGACCTACTTGCCCTTCTTTGCCGCATCTTTCAACCACTGTTCCCAGCGATAGTCTGTGGTGTGCATGCGATAGCGCCCGAACCATAAATTGGCGTAACCTTGGAAATCCTCCTCGAGCGTGGAAATGACCGATTGGGTGGTGCCCCACATGGCTTCATGCAGTTCAGACATGGGCCACATGATCCTAAGACGGGCATAATGCTTGGGGGTCATCGTTCCAAAATAAGTGGTCAGGAAGATGCGGATCTGCTCTTCATTCAACCGATGGTGATGAGAGAAATTCCCGAGGTCGAAGAAGATGTCGCCCATACCCGCATATTCCCAATCGAGCAGGCGGATCTCGCCGATATCCCCGGCTACTTCTTCGTCCAGCCAGTTGAGGTTGAGCAGGTCGTTATGACAGGGGGTTGGCTTATACGGGTCTTTGAGCAAAGCTTTTTCTGCTTCACGCATTTTCTTCATGATGAAATCCCAGTCGGCGGGGAACTGCGCGCCCTTGGATTTGGCGGTCTTGGTCAGCATTTCTACACGTCGGAAGACATTGAACTCGCCCTTTAGTTTCGGCGCATTGCGGTGGAATAAACGCAGTTTCTGCGCGACGCGTGTCAGATACTCGGGTTTGACAATATCGTCCGGCATGATGCGCTTGCCGTTCACAAAACGGGTGACAATATATCCTTCCGGCTCGATGAAATACACCACCTCCGGCGCAATGCCCAACTCGCCAGCCACTTTATTGGCGGCATATTCCACATCACGTTTGATGCCTAGTTGGTCTGTGCCTTCTCCAGCAAGACGGATGACATATGAGCGTCCATCCGCTTCGATCTTGAAGTTCAGATTGGTGATCCCACCGGTGAGCGGGATCTTCTTGACGTTCTTTGAATCTGCGAGAAACGGTACTTTGGCGATGGCTTTATCGATGGCAAGCGTATTCATGTGGCTGTGTTCCTTCCTTTGGTTGAAAGAATTTGATTATTAGCGGATAAAGAACCGCTTCTATCCTGGCCGAAACCTGCTCTTGTTCTCTCCAGCTTTTTGCTGCCTTCAAATTAGTTATTAACCGTCATGCGCTTGCTGATGAAATCTTCCAGACCGGCAAACCCTTTCGAAAATGTTTCGACTGTGCTGATCGTTGACGGGTGATCGTTGAATTGTTCCAACGCCAGCCCATTCGGGTCGTATGCCTGGATGCAGTACGGGATCTTCATAAGTTTTTCCAGCACATCGGCAGGCACATCTTTCTCGATCTCCGGCTCAAAATTGAGATCATCACCCATCTCGAACAGCGGTTCCAGCACATAAGGCGGACAGGTGTACACGATATCTCCGCCTGCAATTTTTTGCACATCCCAAAACTGGTTTTTTCCAGCAACGACCGGACCCGGGCGCATTGAACAGGCAAGCATCTTACTGGCATACCCGTTTTCAGTCAGGATGCGATATGCGCGGCGGAAAACCGCGATGCCAAACCAATGTTTGTCCTGCCACGAAAGCACGATGTTCTTGCGCTCCGCCTGAACATCAAGCGCCTCATGTTCGGTCAAACGCCCGATCATCATCGTGATGACGGCGCGCCACTTGCCGAGATTCACCTTGTTCTTCCCGGCGATCTTGATCCCATCCATCGCCGCGTTCGCCGATGCCAGAATTTGCGGCAGGGTGAAGCACACCGTGGTGTTGGTACTGATTCCTTTGGATGTCAGAATCTTCACAACCTCGATGCCCTGCATACTCGCCGGTACTTTGATCATGACATTTGGGCTGAGCGCGCTCAACTCTTCGGCGTCGTGAACCATTTGGTCGGTCTCAGTGAAGAGGCGAGGGTCCAACTGTCCCGAGATCCAGCCGAAGCGACCGTTGCTTGCTTCATGGATTGGCAAATACATTTCCGCGCCGAGCCTTACGACTTCCTTATATACCGACCAGACGAGTTGGTGCAAATCAAGCCCGGGCTTGGATCGAATCAATTCGTCCACCCATTTGGACCAAAATTCGAAGTCGCTTTGTACAGCCTGCCACGAAAGCGATGGGTTGGTGGTACAGCCCCTGAAAACACTTTCGGATGGCGCGCTTGCGTTGTATAACCGGGTCAGTTGTTCCTCCAAAATCGGCCTTCCGGCGGGAGGGCAGGAACTTAGCATTTTTCGAGTCCAATGGCCATACACCAATGGAGAGGAATCCCACCACACTTCCATATCTGGATGGGTCTTCATCAATCGTTCAACCGGACTATCAAACATGGCTAAGCTCCTTTCGTTGGAGGTGAATCATAGTTGGTTCTTGATTGTTAGTTAGAGTGTGCGCCGCGCCTAAAATGACGAATTCGCTCGAGTAGGTCCAGCTTCTTGATCGGACCTCTCTACCCGTATGGTGCGGCGCACACTTCGATCACGCCTTAATTCGTTCGTTCTTCGGATCCCACAAAACATTTGCAGTCACTTCCGCGCCGACCTGCTCGCCGAAGCATTCGATCTCGAGTTTGGTTCCCGGCTTGGAATATTCAAGCGGCAGGTATGCATATGCGATGGACTGGGCAACGGAATACCCAAATCCACCCGAGGCGACCCATCCGACGGTCTTGCCATCCACACGGATCGGTTCTTTGCCCATGACGATGGTTCGGTCATCCGCGAGAGTCATGGTGCATAGTTTGCGGGTCACGCCTTCCGCTTTCTGCTTGACCAAGGCTTCCCTGCCTATGAAATCGCCCTTTTCGAGTTTTACCGCAAAGCCAAGACCCGCTTCGTAGGGAGTGTAATCTGGCGAAATTTCGCCGCTCCAGTAACGGTAGGCTTTTTCGAGACGGAGTGAGTCGATGGCTTTGTAACCGCCTGCCACCATGCCTTCAGGGGTGCCGGCTTCCCAGAGCGTATCCCACAGGCGCAGACCGTATTCCATCGGGCAGTAGAATTCCCAGCCGAGTTCACCAACATAAGTGACGCGTGAAGCGAGGACTGGCACATCGCCGACATTGATACGTTTCGAGGTCATATACGGGAAGTTTGCATTGGAAACATCGTCGGTGGTGACCTTCTCAAGAATGGTACGAGCCTTGGGTCCCCACAACCCGATACAGGCGTAGTTCGAGCCGACGTCTTCCATTGTGACCGAGCCATCTTCGGGCATCTGTAACGAGAGCCAGGACATGTCATGCTGGCCGAAGGCAGTACCGGTGACAATGAAGAAGCGATCTTCCGCAAGTCGAGTGACGGTGAAGTCGCACTCAATACCGCCGCGTTTGTTGAGACATTGGGTATAGACAAGGTTGCCGATGGGAACGTCAATCTGATTCGCACAAACGTAGTTGAGGAATTTCAACGCACCGGGTCCGCGCACTTCGAATTTGTTGAACGAAGTTTCGTCGAACAGACCGGCGTTCTCGCGGGTCATCAGATGTTCATGACCGATGGCGCGGCTCCAATTATGACGCATCCAGCCGCGCGGTTCGTGACCGTGTGTGGCGCGTTCTTCATATTTCGTGAACCAGTTCGGGCGTTCCCAACCCATCTTCTCGCCGAACGAACAGCCGATATCGCGCAAGCGGAAGTAGGTGGGGGAGACGCGTACATTGCGCTTCGAGAGTCTTTCCTCGGCAGGATAGTGGATGTCGTAATACTGGGTGTAGGTTTCGAACGTGCGGGCGCGGGTGTATTCGAGGCTGTTGTAGCTGGGTCCGAAGCGGCGCACGTCGAGCCGCCACATATCCCATTCAGGGTTGCCGTCTACGATCCATTCCGCCATGACTTTGCCGATGCCGCCTGCGCCTGCGAGTCCGTGCGCACAGAAGGCGCACGCCACCCAGAAGCCTTTGACGGAGGTCGGTCCGAGCAGGAATTCGCCATCGGGTGTGAATCCTTCGGGACCATTCAGCAAAAGTTTTACTTCGGCATTTTCCACGGCTGGTACGCGGCGGATGGAGTTTTCCATCAATGGGGTGAAGCGCTCCCAATCGGGTTCAAGTAGTTTGTATTTGAAATCGCGCGGGATGCCGTTCATGCCGAATGTGGCAGGCTGACGTTCGTAACCGCCGGTCACAAGTCCGCCCACTTCTTCGCGCCAATAGACCAGCAGATCTGGGTCGCGCAGGTTGGGGAAAGTGCTGGTGACGCCTTCCATCGGTTTGGTCATGATGTAGAGATGAGCCATTGGAATGACAGGCAGATTAAGCCCAACCATTTTGCCGACTTCGCGCCCCCACATGCCTGCGGCGTTGACCACGACCTCGGTCTTGATCGTGCCTTTGTCTGTCACAACTTCGCTGACGCGTCCTTTGACAACATTGATCTTCTCGACGTTTGTATCCGTGAATATCTTTGCGCCGCGGTTCTTTGCGCCGATGGCGAGCGCGTTGGTCAGACCGGTCGGGTCGATGCTGCCGTCGTTGGGCGTATACGCTGCGCCGACCACGCCGGTGATGTCCATGAGCGGGAACATCTTTTGCGCTTCTTTGGCTGAGATCAGTTCCATGGGCACACCGAAGGAACGGGCGAGGCCAACGAGGCGCTTGGTTTCTTCCATTCGTTCATGCGAGGAAGCCAGGCGGATCCCGCCGACTTCACGCCAGGATGTGTCCTGCCCCGTTTCAGCTTTGAGGCTGCGATACAGGTCGGTGCTGTAATGCATCATGCGGGTCAGGTTGGCGTCGGAGCGCATCTGTCCGACGAGACCAGCAGAATGCCAGGTGGAACCTGCGGTCAATTCGTGACGCTCGAGAAGGACAACATCTTTCCACCCAAGCTTGGTGAGGTGATAGGCGATACTTGCTCCACCCACGCCGCCGCCAATGACAACGACCTGGGCTTGTGTTGGGAATTCAGACATGTGTGTCTCCTAATAGAACTTTTACCACGAAGGACACCAAGGTCACGAAGTATTCAATTTTTCCCTTTGTGTACTTCGTGCCCTTTGTGGTTAAGGTTTTTTATTTTTGCCAAACAGAGTCGGGTTTTGCCATCTCTGCAACAATGTCGAATGTTGAGATAGCGCCAAGAGGGAAGGCGTCTGGATCGCTTTTATCCACGACGACAAGGCGGTGATAATGATTTTGGATCAACATGTCCGCCGCTTCGCGCAGGCTGGCATGGATATCAATGGTGAGAGCCGGGTGCATTACATCGCGCACGATCTTGTTCTCAGCTCCGCCATCCCGGACGAGTTGTAACAGGTCATGTCCGCTGACAACGCCCAACACTTTTCCCTTTACGTCGACGACAAGGACCGAACGCCAGCCAGATGAGGTCATTGCCCGTGCTGCCGAAAGAACCGGAGTCTTGCCGCGACAGACCAGGATCGCGTCCGACATCACATCGCCGACCGTGTCACGTTTCGATTTGATCTGCTCTGCAAGGCTGGCGACGAAATCTGATAAAGAGATCGTACCGACCGGCTTGCCTTTCTCCATAACTAAAAACCGCCCAACGCTTTTCTGCATGAAAAGGTCGGCGGCTTCTGTCAGCGGGGTAGCGGCTTCGATGGTATCAACCGGCTTGGTCATGATATCCGAAGCGGTTAACTTCCTCATTGTATTCAAACTTTCGGGGTCGGAGGAAAGCCATTCCCCGGTCATCAGGTCGAAATCGGAGATCACTCCTGTAATGCGCCCGTCACGGTCGGTGACGAACAAAGCATGGACCTGGTGCTGATCTAAAAGGGTTGCCACCTGTCCGAGCGATGCATCAGGCTTGCAAGTAAGTACACCCGGATGCATTAAGTCTTTTACAAGTTTCGCCATGAGGTCTCCATAAAAAATGAAGCCCCGACAGGTTTTACATTTATTAAGACTGTCGGGGCTATATGAACGTATTATAATGAAAAAATCAAAAACTTGCAAATTCCTTCAGATTCTTATATAATCCGTCAGATGGGTAAACCCCTCATCCCAGCCCAACGCCGCGAGAAAATTCAGGACTTTTTGTCGGTACATCAGATCGCCCGCACCACAGATCTTATGGACTTGCTCGAAGCATCCGAAGCCACTATCCGACGCGACCTTGAGTGGCTGGAACAGAAAGGGATTCTTGAGCGCACGCATGGAGGTGCGATCTTGAACCAGCGCGTGTTGTTCGAGCAGGAGTATCAACAACGCGCCCAGCAAAATCCAGAGGAAAAGAAACGCATTGGTGAACTCGCCGCCTCATTGATCGAGGACGGCGATATTGTTTTTATCAACAGCGGCACAACCGCCACCGAAGTATTGAAACATATCCGCCGCGAGTCGCGCATCACAGTTTTTACCAATAATGTCAATGCCGCGATCGAACTTGGCGACCCGGGTTTTCACTACTATTTGACCGGGGGCGAGTTCCAGAGTCGCTCCAACTCTCTTGCGGGCCGCTTCGCCCTGGACAATTTGAACCTGGTCTTCGCCAATAAATTGATCCTCGGTGTGGATGGGATCTCCTTAAAGCACGGTTGCACCGTGCCGACGAACGACGAAGCCGAAGTGGTGCGCAAGATGATCGAACGCACAAAAGGTCAGATCGTTGTTGTGGCGGACCACAGCAAGTGGGGGGCTGTTTCGAACTTCCATGTTGCGAACATCGATGAAGTGGATAAACTCGTAACAGACGCCGGTTTTGACAAATCCGCCAGGAAAGAACTGGCATCACATTCAGTCGAATTACTCACATAACACGGAGAAGCCATGAAAACACATGCAGAGATCGTAATCATCGGCGGGGGGATCTTTGGGGCGCAGGTGGCGTATCACCTCGCGAAGAACGGACGGAAGGATGTGGTCATCGTCGAAAAGGGCGAGATTGCCAGCGGCGAATCTTCGCATGCGGCGGGCCTTGTAACGCAGTTCGCCACGTCGCAAGCCATGCTGCGCTTCCGTATGTACAGTGTGGAGTTGTACAAGGAGTTGGGGCTGTTTGGCACAGTGGGTAGTTTGCGCGTGGCTTCGAGCAAGGAACAGCTGCTCGAAATGGAAAGAAGCGTCAGCCGCGCCAAGGCTTTGGGACTGGATTGCGAGGTTATTGGTCCCGATGAGACGGCGAAACATATGCCGCAGATTTCAAAGAAGGAACTTTTCGGCGGTATTTATTTGCCCGGTGATGGTCAACTCGATCCATACACAACAACGACCTCGATGGCAAATTTCGCCAAGGGATTGGGTGTGGAGGTTTACACCAATACACGTGTGACTGGGATCAAAGTTTCAGCGAAGGGAGAGGTCGAAGCTGTTATAACAGACAAGGGCACGATCAGATGCGAGATCATCATCAACGCGGCTGGGCTTTGGGCGCCGCGCATCGCCGCCATGGCCGGACTCAATATCCCTACGACACCGGTCGATCATCAACACATCGCGCTTCATGCGGTGCCCGGGCATGAATTCCCTGCCGAAACCCCTTGTTTGCGCGACCCGGATAATCTGGTTTACATGCGCCAGGAACATGGCGGTTTGATCATCGGTGGTTATGAGCCGAAGCCCTTACCGCGCTGGATCGACGGGACACCGTGGGAACATGGCAGCAAATCCTTTCCCGGCGATATGGATCAATTCGAGATGCTGCTCGAAGGTGCAATTCGACGTCTGCCATTCCTTGATCAGGCGGGCATCATTACACTGGTGCGTCATCCTGGCGCTTACACGCCCGATTGCCAGCCCCTGCTCGGACCGATGCCCGGTGTGAAAGGTTTCTGGATGCTGGCGGGTATGTCGCTCAACGGGTATGGCGGCGCGGGCGGCATGGGCAAATTGCTCGCTGAGTGGATCATCGATGGTGAAGCGCCAATGGATATTTATGGCTATCGCGCCACGCGTTTTGGCAACTACTATTCCGATTTTAAATATGCGGCGGAACGCACGATGGAAAGCGTGAAGTATTATTACCGTTTGCGCTTCCCGCATGATGAGCATGAAACGGCGCGTCCGCATCGCACCAGCCCGGTGCATTACCGCTTGATGGAGAACGGTGCAGTCTTTGGCGAGAAATTTGGCTGGGAACGCGTCAACTATTTCAACCCCGGCAAGGAATGGCGGCGCATGGGCGAGGACCAGCGTCAGTGGGGTTGGTCGAAACCTCCGTTCTTCGAGCGCTTGCGTCAGGAACATATTGCCACCCGCGAACGCGTTGCTTTGTATGACCTGACTTCATTCGGCAAGATCGAGGTGAAGGGACCGGGCGCACTGCCTCTGCTGCAAAGGCTGACTTCAAGCAATATCGACAAACCGGTTGGCAGTGCGGTCTACACCCAGTTCTTGAATCGCAACGGCGGCATCGAATCGGACCTGACCGTGACGCGTTTGGGCAAAGATCACTTTTGGGTCATCACCGGCTCGGGTTTCATTGCCAACGACCTTGCGCGCATCCAAATGCACGTGAACGAGAAAGACGGCGAGGTGTCCATCCGTGATATTACGCTCGAACATGCCTGTCTTGCCTTGTGGGGACCGAAGTCGCGCGATGTGTTGAAGAAGATCACAAGTTCCGATGTCTCCAATGAGGCGCATCCATATTTGATGACGAAGCCGATCGAAATCAACGGCGTGAAAGTCCTTGCCCAGCGCGTAAGCTACGCGGGTGAACTTGGCTGGGAGTTGTATATTCCCAACAACCGTGCCACGATGGTTTGGGATATGCTTATCGAAGCCGGGAAAGAGTTCGACATGGAACTCGGCGGGTATAAAGTGCTTGATCCGCTTCGTCTGGAGAAGGGTTTCAAGTATTTCACCGTCGATATCACCCCGACCATCACGCCGTACGAAGCCGGTCTTGGCTTCTGTGTCGACTTGGATAAAGGTGAATTTATCGGGCGTGAGGCCTTGGTCAAGCAAAAAGCGGAAGGCTTGCGCCGCAAACTCTGTACGCTCGTGCTGACCGATGCTGATGAGTTTGTCCAAATCTACGGCGGTGAAGCGGTTCATCATGACGGGAAAGTTGTCTCCCGCATCCGAAGCGGGGGCTACGGCTTCACCGTCAAGAAGAATATCCTGTACGCTTTCCTTCCCATCGAATTGGCGGTCAAGGGCAATAAGTTCACCATCGAGTTGATCGAAGGCAACCGTGAGGCGGAAGTGACCGCCAATGTGTTGTACGACCCGAAAAGCGAGAAATTACGCGCGTAACCCTCGCCACCAAGGGGCACAAAGTGTCACACAAGAAATCCTTTGTGTACCTTGGTGACACTTTGTGGTAAATAATTATATGGCTACTAAAAAGTCTCCCTACCCTGCGTATGTCGGCTTCGGCATGTTGACCCCGGTCTACATCATGTCGCTCGAAAAACTGCCGAAGTTGAACACCGGCGCGATCGTGCATGAGGTCAGCGACTACGTCTACGATGACGCCGCCATCATTGCCTGCAATCTCAGCCAGTGGGGCGTTCCCTCCGGTATGATCGGCACGGCAGTGGGGGACGACATGCTCGGTCATTATGTGAGAGACCGCCTGAATGAATTCGGCGTGCAAAGTCAGGTGCGCTTTACCAAGAAATACAAAACGCCTCTGGAGGTGAACGTCTCCGATAAAAAAGGCGCACGGACATATTTCTGGCAAAGGTCGAAGGAAATCCTAAACACGCTCGATACCGCCGACCTGTCCCTGATCAAACAAGCCAAGCTGCTCTACGTCGATTGGTATGACGGCGATAAACACATCCTGCGCGCCATGAACGAAGCCCGCAAACACCGTATCCCCGTCTTCCTCAATTTCGAACACGGGCACCAGGACCCGGAACTGCTGAAGAAATACTCAGGGCTGGTTACCATTTGCCAGGCAGTGACCGATGCGGCACAGATCGGCAATAAACAGGCAATGCTGGGCACGGCGCGTAAACTGATCAAAGCGGGAATCCAAACCGCGATCATCACCATGGCGAGTCAAGGATGCATGGTGGTACAAGGCAATGAGATTATCCGCGCTTATGCGCCCAAAGTGAAAGCAGTGGATGCCTCCGGCGCAGGCGCAACCTTTTCATCCGGTTTCATCTACGGATATTTGAATGGCTGGAGCTTGGAAGAGTCTGTCCGCTTTGCGATTGCTGCGGCTTCGCTAAAAGTAACCCGCTCCGGGTTGAAGATGTTCCCGATACGCGAGGTCAAAGGGCTGGCACATTCGGTCCGCATTGAACGCATGCAATACCGCGATAACCAGTTCGTCAAGATCCGTGAGTTATTCCAACTGCCTGGAACAAACCCGTTCATCGATAACCGTCTTGTAAATGAAAGCCGCAAATTTGCCCAGAAATTGCTGCCAAAAAGAAAAGTGGAACGTAAAAAGATCAAAAGGTCGATGGTCGAATAACTAATTTATAAGGATGTGAGCCATGTCGTTTGCAAATTTACTTACGCAGGAACAGGTCGAAAAAATCCACGACGCGTCGCTGGAAATCCTGGAAGAGACAGGTTTGAAGGTCCGCTATGAACCGGCGCGCGAATTGTTCAAGAAACACGGATGCAAGGTCGAAGAGGAACGGGTGAAGTTTCCACGCGCCGTTGTCGAAAATTACCGCAAACTGGTCCCGTCGTCGTTTACTTTCCATGCGCGCGACCCAAAGTTCGACAAGACCATCCCGCAGGACAGCCCGGTCATCGTCACTGCCAGCTCCGCCCCCGATATCATCGACCCGCTCACAGGTCAGGAACGACGCGCCGAATCCAAGGACATTGCCCGCATCGCCCACCTCATCAATGAATTGCCCGGTTACGATATTTTTTCCATTTCCACCCTGGCGGATGATGCTCCCGCGGATCAGTTCACGATCTCACGCCTGTATCCGTCCATCAAGTATTGTCTGAAACCGATCCGCGTTACTACTACGGATATGAAGGATACGCGTAACGTAATGGAAATGGCGTACATGGTGGCGGGCGGCGAGGAAGCGTATAAAAAACATCCATTCCTCACGCATCATTACTGCCCGGTCGTTTCGCCGTTGACGATGGATAACCTCTCGACAGAGAATGTAATGTTCTTTGCCCAGCAGGGTTTACCGGTCTACCCAACCATCGTGCCGAATGCGGGTCTGACTTCGCCCATGTCGATGGCTGGGACGTTGGTGCAGGGCAACGCCGAATTTTTGTCTGCGCTGCTGTTGATGCAAATGACCAGGGAAGGCACGCCGACAATTTACGCAACACTCGGCACCGTTGCCGATATGCGTTCGGGCGCGTATACTTCCGGCGCCATCGAATGCGGCATGCTGCATATGGCGTTCGCGCAATTGGCGCGTTTTTACAATGTGCCTGCGGGCGGGTATGTCGGTCTCACCAATGCAAAACTCAACGACGCGCAGTCCGGTTACGAGACAGGCATGTCTGGCATTGCCGGTCTGCTTGGCGGCATGGACATGTTCAACATTGGCGGCTTGATCGACGCGCTCAAGACCTTCGACTTTGGCAAAGCCGTCATCGACGACGAGATCGCACAAATGATGAAGCGCATGAAGCGCGGCGTGTCGTTTAGCGACGACGACCTGGGCATCAGCCTCATCAAAGAGATCGGGCCCGGCGGCTCATTCATCACTGCCAAGCACACCACCAGCCGCATGAAGACCGAAGCCGTGATGACCAAGATCGCCGACCGCGATGCCCGCTCGATTTGGGAAAAGAAGGGCGCCACGGATACATATGCCAAAGCCATGGCAAAGGCAAAAGATCTCATGACGAAGAACACCACGCCTCTCATCTCACCCGAGGTTGACTCGGCGCTTCGGGCAAAGTTCCCCGGTTTGGTCTCCGGCGAATTAACGGTGATCGGATAATTATTGCATGTATACTTACATACCCTGTTTCTGTGGATGCAATGCGCACAGGTAGAAAGATGTAAAACGAAAGGCTCCCATGTTTGGATTTTTTAAAAGAAAAGAAAACGTATTCCAAAACCTGATCGAGCAACAGGCAACCCTGTCATATGAAGGACTGCGTTTGTTGGTCAAATATTTCGAGACGAGCGACCCCGAAGTTGCCGAAGAACTATCCATCAAGGAAAAGGAGGCGGATGAAGTCCGCCGCATCCTGATCGACGAGTTGAACCGCAGCTTCATCACGCCCTTTGACCGCGAAGACATCTTCGCCCTGTCTCGTTCCATCGACGACGTGATCGATTATGCCGATACCACCGTGATGGAGATGGTCATCCTCAAGGTCGCGCCAACACCCTTTATGTCGCGCATCGCTTCGCTGTTGAAGGACGCCGCTTATGAGATCATGCACGGCGTGATGAGGCTTCCCAAAAACCCAAATGTCGCCCTCGACCATGCCCAACGCGCCAAAGCATTGGAGAATCGCGTCGAAGCGGTTTATCGCGAAGCTGTTGCAGACTTGTTCAGCGGACCCGAGGACCTGCATCATGTCGTCGAGATGCTGAAACTGCGCGAGGTGTACCGTCATCTATCGAATGCGGCCGACCGGGGAGATGAAGCCGCCAATATCATAGCGGACATTGTTGTAAAGAAAGCATAACAAGCCTTTAATGCCCCTTTTACTGATCCTTGTCATCCTGCTGGCGCTTGTGTTCGAATTCATCAATGGAATGCGAGACGCCAGTAATATCGTCGCAACCATGATCTCCTCACGGGCTTTCTCACCCCGTTCCGCGCTCGGTATGACGGCTGTGGCTGAGTTCATGGGTCCTTTCCTCTTCGGCATCACTGTCGCCAAGACCATCGGGAGCGACATGGTCGACTCGACCTTGTTAACGCTGGAGGTGCTGATCGCCTCGTTGTGCGGCGCGATCATCTGGAATCTCATCACCTGGTTCTTCGGGATACCCAGCAGTTCGTCACATGCTCTTATCGGCGGGCTGGTTGGCGCGGTGGCGATCTCTGCCGGATGGGGAGCTGTGAAGTTAAGCGGATTTTATAAGGTTTTGATCGCCCTGTTCGCTTCGCCAGTCATCGGCTTTGTTATCGGTTTCATCGTATTGCGCCTGATCTATTTCCTCGCACAGAACGCCACGCCTAACATCAATAACTTTTTCCGACGAGGTCAATCCGTTACAGCGGTCAGTCTCGCATTCAGCCATGGCACGAACGATGCCCAGAAGACCATGGGCGTAATCACTCTCGGACTGGTGGTGGCTGGGATGCAGAAATCCTTCGATGTGCCTTTCTGGGTCATCCTTGTCAGTGCGGGGACGATGGCATTGGGGACATCTCTCGGTGGCTGGCGACTCATCCGCACACTGGGAGGGAAGTTTTACAAGATCCGCCCGGTGCATGGTTTTTCAACACAAATGACTTCGGCATTTGTCATCCTTGGCGCCTCGATGATCGGTTTACCGGTCAGCACGACGCAGGTTGTCAGTTCGGCAATTATCGGCGTTGGCGCGTCTGAGCGTTTTGGCAAAGTGCGCTGGAGTGTGGCGGAGGATATTTTCACCGCATGGGTATTAACCATTCCTGCCAGTGCGATCTTTGGAGCAGGCGTTTACTGGCTTATGGTAAATTTCACTTGAAATCAAATAT
>ERZ761607.2617-NODE-2617-length-19045-cov-5.430226_pt1 | contig 19045 bp, 15 predicted proteins | sample MGYA00511164_ERZ761607 | MGnify/ENA primary metagenome ERZ761607 (study PRJEB28899, sample SAMN02445080) | bioreactor sludge metagenome | biome: EBPR sludge | place: Australia: Brisbane, Thorneside Wastewater Treatment Plant | collected 2011-06-22 ...
GCCGTTCGCTCGAGTCGGGAGAGATCGTGCTCCTGACGATCGACGTACAGGGCGCGAAAGCAATTAAGTCCGCCTATCCCAAGGACGCGCTGACGATCTTCGTGAATCCTCCCGATTTCGACGTGCTCGAAACCCGCTTGCGCAAGCGCGGGACGGAGAACGACGCCGACATCCGCCGTCGCCTCGAAAACGCCCGCCGCGAGATCGCCGAGGCGAAGAGCTTCGACTACCAAGTCCTGAACGATCAGCTTGAGCGCGCCGTCCTCGAAATCGAGTCGATCATCACGACGCGCCTCGCTTCGGCATGAAGGACCAGCACCTTCCGGATATCAGCGTCGATTCGCTGAAGCAGGCCGTCCTCGCGTATTACCCGGACGCCGACCTGAGTTTGCTCCAGAAAGCCCACGATTTCGCGACCTCGCTCCACGAAGGGCAGAAGCGACGCTCGGGCGAACCCTACATCGTGCACCCGCTCAACGTGGCCTACGTGCTGGCGCAGATGCGCATGGACGTGCCGTCGATCCTGACGGGCATCCTGCACGATACGGTCGAGGACACCCACACGACCATCGAAGAGGTCGAGAAGAACTTCGGCTCCGAGGTCGCCCAGCTCGTGGACGGGGTCACGAAGCTTTCCGCGATCAGCTTCAAGTCGAGCCACGAGAAGCAGGCCGAGAACTTCCGCAAGATGGTCCTGGCCATGGCCAAGGACCTGCGGGTCATCATCGTGAAGCTCGCCGACCGGACGCATAACATGCGGACGCTCGAGCACCTGAAGCCCGTCAAGCAACAGGCCATCGCCCAGGAGACCCTCGACATCTACGCCCCCCTCGCGAATCGCCTGGGGATCAGCTGGATGAAGATCGAGCTCGAGGACCTGAGCTTGAAGTATCTCAAGCCCGAGGTCTACCAGAAGCTCTCCAAGCTCGTGGCCAAGAAGAAGAGCGAACGGGACGAGTACATCGAGAAGCTCATCAAGATCCTCTCGGAAAAGATCTCGGAGTACGGGCTGAAGGTCCGGATTTCGGGCCGGGCCAAGCACTTCTATTCCATCTACAAGAAGATGGAGTCGCGCGGGATGGACTTCGAGGACGTGCAAGATCTCGTGGCCTTCCGGCTTATGACCTCTTCGATCGCGGAGTGCTACGAAGCGCTGGGGATCGTGCACTCGTTCTTCAAGCCCGTTCCAGGGCGTTTTAAAGACTACATCGCGATGCCGAAGAACAACATGTACCAGTCGTTGCACACGACGGTCATCGGTCCCTTCGGCGAGCGCCTCGAGATCCAGATCCGCACGGAAGACATGCATCGGATCGCCGACAGCGGCATCGCGGCCCACTGGGAGTACAAGAGCGGCAAGCTTTCGCCCAAAGACACGGCGAAGTTCCATTGGCTGCGCCAGCTCGTGGAAGCCCAGGGCGAGCTCGATAACCCCTCCGAGTTTCTGGAAAGCGTGAAACTCGACCTTTTCGAGGGGGACATCTACGTATTCACCCCGAAGGGAGAACTCTTGGAGTTCCCCGCGGGGTCCACGCCCCTCGATTTCGCTTATACCGTGCACACGGACCTGGGCCACCGCTGCACGGGCGCCAAGGTCAACGGCCGCATCGTGCCGCTCAAGCACAAGCTCCGCTCGGGCGACACGGTCGAGATCCTCACGGGGGCGACGCAGAAACCCTCGAAGGATTGGCTCAAGATCGTGCGCTCCGGACGCGCGAAGTCCAAGATCCGGCAGTTCATCCGCTCCGAGGAGCGGGAACGCGCGCAAAAAATCGGCGCCGAGCTCTTGGAACGCGAATTCCGTCGTTACGGCCAGGGTCTCGCGAAATTCGAGAAGTCGAAGGACCTGCTCGAGAAGATGGGCCAGCTCGGTTACGCGAACTACGAAGAGCTCTTGGTGCAGGTGGGATTCGGGAAGGTCCAGATGGATCGCCTTATCCAGCGCCTCTTCCCGGACCTGAAGACGCCCGAGCCCGAGGCGCCGGAACCCGTCAAGGCGGCCCCCGGCTTCAAGGACTGGGTTTCGAAGGCCGCGAAAAAGCTCCGCGGGACGCCCAAGCGCAGCGCCGTGCTCATCCAGGGGCTGGACGACATGCTCGTGCGCTTCGGCAAGTGCTGTAACCCGATCCCGGGCGACGAGATCGTGGGTTTCATCTCGCGCGGACGCGGGGTGACCGTGCATAAGCTCGGCTGCGCGCGCGTGCTGGGCATGGACGCCGACCGCGAGGTCGAGGTGTCGTGGGCCGGCGCGGCCGACTCCGTCGTCACCGAAGTGCGTATACGCGTCCTCGTGCAGGACGAGAAGGGCCTCCTGAACGAGATGTCGCGCGTGATCAGCGCGCAAGGGGTGAACATCACCTCGTTGAACATCCGCGTGAACAAGGACAAGCGCGCCGTGGGGACCTTCGATATCGAAGTGCGGAACCTGGGGCAGCTGCACAGCTGCATCAAGAGCCTCGAGGCGATCCCGGGCGTCATCTCGGTCGAACGGCAGCAGACCCCGGGCTGAACCCGACATGAAGTACAAGTGCCTCTCGATCGTCGCGCCGAACGGGACGCGCATCGCGAAGGGCGAGAAGACGCTCGAGGTACGCTCTTGGCGGCCGGACTTGGGCCCCCACGAGGACTTGCTGATCGTCGAGAATACGAAGTTCCTTGCGAACGAAGGGGATTCGGACCCGCTCGGCCGAGTCGTCGCGCTGGTCAAAATCGGGAAGGTCCGCGACTACGTCGCCGAAGACATCCCCGCGGCCTGCGCTTCGCGCTGGGATCCGGGATACCACTCCTGGGAACTCCACGACGTACGGCCCGTGTCGTTCGGGGCCGCCGTTTTGGCCGCGCGCGGAATTTACGAACTCGATCTCCCGCCCCTCGAGACTTAGTCGCCGCGGGGACGATCCGGCCCCGATCGACGACGGAGGCCACGGATCCACGTTCGTTGCTTTTTGGCGAGCTGGAGGTGGGTCGTCAGGATGGCGGTCTCGAGGGCGGCTTGCGTGGCGGGAGCCGGTGGCCAGGCCTCGACGATTTCGCGGTAACCCACGGTGAGCAGGCCCGGCGAAGCGGCCGGGTAGCGCTCGAGCAGGCCGGCGACCTCAAGGAACCAACCGTCCTCGAACATGCTACGGATGCGGCGGGCGAGGCGCGGGGCGTAGGCCTCGGGTTCGACGTCGAGGCCGAGGGCGAGAACGTGGACCTCGCCCATGCCCGGATGGGTTTCGGCCCGCCGCCCCCCGAAAAGGTCATCGAAAGAAAGACCTTGGCGGATCACGAGATCCGAATAGCGTCCGAGGCGGTAGCGGTCGTTGGCGTGGACTTTCTTTTCCCAGCGGGAGTCCTTGGCGACGAGCGCGGCTTTTAACTCTTCGTTGGGGATCGGCCGTAACGAGGCGATCCAGGCCATGTCGCTGGGGTCGCCCGGGGACATGCCATCCACGAGGGCACGCTCGTAAAAATGGGAGCCGCCGACGAGCAGGATCGGGCGCCCGGAGGCGAGACTCGCGTCGAGCGGCCCTTGGACGCGGTCGATGAATTCCGCGGCGCTGACTCGCTCGGAGACGTCGGCGATGTCGAGGCCGATCCAATCGAAGGCCGAAAGGTCCTCGCCACGGGGCTTGGCCGAGCCGATGTCGAGGCCGCGGTAGCAAGCGACCGAATCGACGCTGACGAGGAGGGGATGGCGCAAGTCATGGGGCCAACGGCGACGGACTTCGGCCAGCGCCGTGGAGGTTTTTCCGGAGCCCGTGGGGCCAACGAGGCTCAACACGCCCGTCCCGGACCATTCCCGAATGTCGTCGATCCAGACGCGCGAGCCCATCAGCGATGGAAGAGCCCTTCGAAACGCTCGTGCGGCCATTCCACCCAGAGGGGTCGGCCGTGGGGGCAGAGGCCGCCCCACTCGACTTCGTCCATTTGACGGAGAAGCTCGCGGATTTCGTCGTTCGTGAGGCGCTGACCCCGGCGAACGCTGCCGTGGCACGCGAGGGAAGCCGCGATCGTCGCGCGGATGCGATCGAGGCGCGAAGGGGAAAACTCGCCGGCTTCGAGCTCCTCGAGGGTGGACTCCAGGAGTTCCTTCCACTTGAGGCCGCGGTCCGCCTCGGGAAGGGCGATGAGCTCGAGGGTATGCCCCTCCGTCTTGGACAAATCGGAGAACTCGAAACCGAGGCCTTCGAGCGCGGCCAAGAGATCCGCCCGACGGTCTTCGAGGCTCCAGGGCAGGGCCATCTCGACCGGGACGAGGAGAGGCTTGGAGCGAATGAGGTCCGGGCGCCGCAGGATGCGCTCGAAGTTCACGCGTTCGTGGGCCGCATGCTGATCGATGAGGACCATGCCGCGCGGGGATTCGCAGACGATCCAAGCGGCGCCGACTTCGCCGACCGTGCGCAGCTCGGCGAAACGGAAGGCGGGCCGGGAGGAGCTTTCCTCGAAAATCCGCGGCACCCCGGCGTTCTCGCGGGACTTCGCGGCGGAAAAAGGCACGAGCGGGGACGCAAAGGGCACGGAGGAGGGCGTCGAGCGGAAGGGCACCGAGCTTTCGCCAGCAGTCTCCGCCTTCGACGGGGAAAGCGAAGATGCGGCGAGGGAAGGCGCCCCGACGGGAGCGGCGGGCGCGAGCGCATCCATCGCGGGTCCGGAAAGGGCCCAATCGACCTGCGTATCGGCGGACGGCGCCGAGAGCGGGCGCGGAGCCGGTCGGCCCGCCTCGAGTTCGGCCTTCACGAGGCCGTAGACAAGACCCGAGAGATGAAAATCCGCGGGCCAGCGGACTTCCTTTTTTTGCGGGTGGACGTTCACGTCGATGCGCTCGGGATCGACCTCGAGGTGCACCTGCAGGACCGGGAAGTGCCCGACTTCGATGAGACCCGAGAAAGCCTCGCGCGCGACGAAAGGCAGACGCCGATCGAGGATGGGGCGCCCGTTCACGAGCAAACGGATACCCTTCTGCGTTCGCGAGGTGGCCGGCGGGCGCAATCCCCAGACTTCGATGCGGCGGACGCCCGGTTGCGGGTCGATCGCGACGCGGCCGAAGACTTCGCCCTTGGCCGTGGAAAGCTCCTCGAAGCGGAGTTTGGAGGAAGAAGGAAAGAGCGAAAGCTTGGAGCGGACCTCGCCCTTGTCGTCGAGGAAGTAGGCGTCGAAGGCAACCCCGGGATGCGCGGCCGCGACGTTCTCGAGCACCTCACGGCATTCCGCGACGAGGCTCGAAGCCTTCTTGAGGAACTTGCGGCGAGCGGGAACGTTGAAGAAGAGGTCCTCGACGGAAACCGACGTGCCGCGAAGGCGGGGAGAAGGACGCAGGGGACGGCGATCGCCGCCGATGACTTCGAGAAGCCAAGCCCCCGAATCCGCGCGGGCCGTTTCGATACGAAGGCGGCTAACCGACGCAATGGCGGCCAGCGCCTCACCGCGGAATCCCAGGGTTTGAATGCGATCGAGATCCCCGAGATCGGTGATTTTGCTCGTGGCGTGGCGCTGGATCGAAGCTTCGAGGTCTTCACGGCTCATGCCCCACCCGTCGTCCTCGATGACGAGCGAGCGCTCGCCGCCGCCGACGATCGTAATGCGAAGGCGCGTCGCTCCGGCGTCGATCGCGTTATCCAGGAGCTCCTTCAAAACGGAGGCCGGGCCCTCGACGACTTCGCCCGCGGCGATGCGGTGGATGAGCTCGGTGGAAAGCTTGCGGACCGGACGCGGAGCGGCCTTCACGGCATCGGCGGGGGTTTCGGGAGAAGAAGTCACGTGCGAAGGTCTATAACCTCCGTTGACACCGTGTCCACGAGTTCGACGCCCGTCCAGGAAACGCCGGGGCGGAGAAGCTTTCTCGAATGATAACGGAAGTTTCGCCCGGACCGGGAATTCGACCTCCGTGGGAGGCTTCTCGTCCTGTCGAAGTTTTCGTCGGATGTCCGCGTTTTTGCGCCCGACGCGATTTCGACTCAAATCCCGGAAACTATTGATGAATTCCAAAAACTACGGCCCTGGCATAGGGCTCGCATAAGAAAACGCATCGGACTTCATGACGAAGTCGACGAAGCGAAAGGATCGCTATGAGCCGGATCAAATTCCAACGCCAAGCCCTCCAAGGTTGGATTCTCGCGCTGGCCGCTCTCGCGATTCCGACGGCGAAAGCGCAGAACGCGGCCCCGCAAAGCGGTCGCGCGATCCTCATGGCCGAAGACTTCCGCATCTTGGCCGGCATCAAGAGCCGCGACGTCTCGTCGGAGACGGCCACGCTCACCGCCCAACTTCCCGGCGCGAACCCGCTGCACTTGAACCTTTCGCCCGAAGAAACGCGCCAGATCCGCGCGCGCCTCGCCCGCGTCGAAGCGCAGCGCCTCAAACTCGCCGAGACTCTCGAGAAGAAAGCGCTCGAGAAGAAAAAGGCCCTCCGCGAGGGACGTCGCTCCCTCCAGATGGCCCGCATGCAGACCCCGGGGATGGAGGACGCTCACCTCGGTCGCAGTCTTTTCGAGAGTCTCTTGGAAGAAGCCAACCTCGAAGCCGAGTCCAACTCGGCCCTCGAGAAGTTCGACGCGCAGAACCGCATCGAGATCGCTTACCTCGAGCAGGACGGCGTGCGCATCGTGCAGACGATCGCAATCGGCAACCAATCCGTCTGGAACCTGCGCAATCCCTCGGGCCTCGCCCAGCGCTAAAGGGGCACGCGAGTCGCGCGCCACGGAAGGCGCGCTACTTCGCGATCGTGACTCGGTTGCGACCGCCGCGCTTGGACTCGTAGAGCAAAGCATCGGCCTCTTGGATGAGGGCCTCGGCGGTCGCGTGCACGGGGCGCCAGGCGGCCACGCCCAGCGACGAGGTCACCGGGATCCGCTTTCCTTCGAAAACGTAGTCGTGGTGCTGGATGATGGCGCGGATCCGCTCCGCGATCTTACCGGCTTCCTCGAGCTTCGTATCGGGCAGCAGGATCATGAATTCCTCGCCCCCGTAACGACCCACGATTTCGCCGCTCCGAAGGACCCCGCCCTCGCGGATGAGGCGGCTCGTCTCGATGAGGACGTAGTCGCCGGCGACGTGGCCGAAGGTGTCGTTCACCTTCTTGAAGTGGTCGAGGTCCATCATGATGAGAGCGAGCGGGAAGCCCTGCTTGGCCGTCGAGACGGCCGAAGCCGCCTGGTTGAGCAGATATTCCTTGTTGTAGACGCCCGTCATCGGATCGCGCGTGGACTTGTGGTGCAGGTTCTCGGCGAAATCTGTCTCCATGCGACTCTCGACGAACTTGAAGACGACGTTGCCGACCTTGACTTGGTCGTTGGCCTTGAGCGGCACGGGGGCCTGAACCCGCTTGCCGTTGACGAAGGTCCCGTTCGTGCTTTGGAGGTCCTCGAGCACGACGATGCCCGCGTCGTCGACCCTTAGCTCGGCGTGCGAGCCGCTCGCCGCGCGGTGCTCGACGAGGATCTGCGCGCTCGAGCTGCGGCCGACGAGGTTGCGGCCCGGACGCAGCCGATGCACGCGACCGAGGTTCTCGCCCTGGATGACGATGAGCGCGGGCTCGAGCGACTTGTCCTGGATGGATTTCGCGAGCTCGCTCGAATCGCTCAGGACTTCGGTTTGCGTCGAGGTCACGCGGACTTTGGAATCGTCTTTGTCGTTTGCCATAAATTTTTCTCTAGTGAAGAATATCACGGCCCGCCTGGGGGGCGCCTCCGGATGCCGCACCCGGGCAAAAGGCGGCCAGGCGGCCGAGCGAGACGCCGCCGCCCTTCTCGATCTCGCGGCAGAGCTGGAAGACGCTCGTGAGCTTGATCTGGTAGCCCATGCGACCGGGGAACTCGGGGTCATGGGCGCGGACGTTCCAGTCCGACTGGAAGCTATCGTCGCTCGTCGGATCCACCGCCGGGTTCCACGAGCTTCGGAGCACCTTGCGGTCCGCGAAAAAGACGGGGCGCTCGGGGCTCATCCCGAAGAGAGTGTTGAACCCTTCGCCGAGGGCCGTCGTGAAGTGACTCGCCGGCGTGTACTCATCGGATCTTTCCGGGGAATAGATCGGGGGATTCCTAGGAGAAACCGCGATGCCGACCTCTTTCGGAAAACTGACGAGGCCGCCGACCTGCGGGTAGTTGTACGACCGGGTTTCGGGATAAGGGTAACTATTGAAAAAGAGCGCTTCGTAAAGCGTCGGGGCGAGAGCGTAACAAAGGAACGGGTAGCCCGAGGAGCTATAGCTCACCGAGCATTCCGTCGTATTGATCGAGCGTGGCTGGACGACGTTGACGCCGTTTCGCTTGGCCGGCCCTAAAGCTCGATAGAGCGCATCGAGAATGAGGCGGTGACCGAGCCCGCTGCGCGCGTCGCCCGTTGAAACGTCGCCGGGATAGAAACTCATCGTGACCTCGCCGCCCGTGACCGACTCGCTCGGGAAAGACGGAACGCCGCCGAGCTCGCCGCTGACCTGCTGGACGGGCGGACCGATGCGGCTGCCGAAGGGCTTGGCCGCGCCGATCGCCGAAAGGCTTGGGGTGAGGCCCTGCGGCCAAAAGAGAAGCTTGGGCGAGGGGACGGTGACCCGCAGAACGACGCCGAAGGGCACCTTGACGGCGCGTCCCTCGGGATCGCTCGCGTTGGGGCTGATGCGGCTGCGACCGATGCCCATGAAGGCAGGCTGCTGGTAGGTCCCTAGCAAACCGGCCGCGGCGGCGCGGGCCATGACCTGGGAGCGTCCCGTCGTGGCCGTGTTCAAGACGCTCGCGCGACAACCCTTACCGCTCCAGGAGAAGTCGATGAACTCGACGTCGAGGCCCACGCGCGCGGCCTCGAAGTAACGGGCGAAGTCCTGGTTGGGGGTGCCCGCCATGACATCCGTGATGATGTCGGAGCCGCCGCTCGAATAGAAGGAGCGGGTTTCGCGGGGGTTGAGCCATTCGACGACGAGGCCGCTCCCATTTTCGGGCCGCAGCGCGCCGATGAGGTTGCCGACGAGGGTTTGGTACATGGCCGAATGAACGGCGCCCGTCGTGCCGGCGTCGAAGGCCGCGACGTCGTCGCCGAATTCTTCTTTGAAGGCCCCGAGCAGCTGAAGCATCTGCTCCATCTGAAAGCGTTGCTGCTGCTTGAAGAGGTCGAGCGCGTAGACGTAGTAGCCTTGGTTGACGGCGGCGGCTTCGCGACAGAGTTTTTCCTGCTCGCCCCGCAAGCCCACGATCGCTTGCGCGATCGCGACGAGGCCCGGGCTGATGATGGGCCCGAAGTAGGGTTCGATGGGGCGGATCGTCTTACCTTTGCCCACGGCGTTCTGGCACATGTCCGTCGTCGAATCGGAAGCCCGCGTGGAGGCCGGAATGAAACGAGATCCCATGCGCGTGGGGTCGTAGCCGAAAGCTTGGCGACAGATGCCGTAGACGATGCCTTGGGTGCTCTTACCGATGCGGTCGAAGGGGCCCGACCGCGGCCCCGTGGCGGCCGTGACGAGGCCTTGATTGAAGCGGCTCGAAGTCACGTAGAGATCGTAGAGCATGGCCTTGTAGTTCTGCCGCAAACGGTAGTTCACGAGGGCGACGTGGTTGAGGTAACGCGCTTGGTAGGAAGCCCCGACCATCGCGGCGAGATCGACCGAGTTCTGAAGACTCACGCGGGCCTGAACGAGATGCCCCACCGCGACGACCATGCCGAAGAGGACGACGAGCGTCGTCGACAACAGCATCATGAGGATGAGGATCTGGCCCCGCGCCCGATCACGTCGCGCGGGAACTTTGGGTTGGGCTTTCATAGGCTCGAGGACTTTTCGGCGCAAAGACGCGCCTTTATGAGTCCCCGAGCCCCATCATTGCGCCGCGTGGCGGCGCAACCCAGTTAAGACTCGATGAAGATCAGCGGCCGGCGCTCGGATCGATGGGTTTTTGGCCGAGGTTCTTTTGACGGAGGCTGCGGCTGAAGGCGTAGACCTCGTTGCGGGCCCGCATCGTTTCGCCCAAGGGACGGTGCGCCGCGATTCCGTTGAAGGGGTTGAAGGCGAGGTTCTCGCAGAAGGCGAGGCGTTCCTTGCTCAGGAAATCCTGGCCCTTCGGGATGCGGATCAACGCGATGGCCTTCGACGGCGTTTCGGCTTCGGTCCACTCGATGAAGGCGTCTTCGATGGGTTGGCGGGCGGCGTCCCGCTGGACCTGGACGCTGAACTTGAAGCAGAGGTCGTCCTCGGCGACCAGGCCCTTGAGGTCGGCGACCAAGTAGGAGTCCTCGAGCTGCTTCTTTTTGCCCGGATGGCGCTCCTTCGCGAGGCGCGGCGGCAAGGGAGCGTTCACGCCTTCGCACGACGAGGGGGAGACGTTGAACTTGACCGCGGGCGAGGCGAGCGCCGGCTCGTGCTCATCGAAGCCGAGGGCGATCGCGCCGCCACTCCAGTAGGTTTCCTTGGCGAGGCTGTCGATCTTACGGGACGACTCCTTCGTGAGCGTGACGAACTCCTCGAAGCGACGGCCGGCCACGAAGAACTTGACTTGGTCTTTGGGACCGCTGACGGAAGCTTCGGCGAACTGGACGAACTCCTCGGGCGTGTGGGTCGTCGGCTTGACCTTGTTCGTCATGAGGAAGTCTTGGGTCGAGCGCTCGACGCCCGGCACTTCGGTCGGGGCGAGGTGAAGACGGTCGCCCTCGACGCCCATGACCTTGATGCCGAGGCCGCGGACGTCGAGCTTGGCGTCCGCGTGGATGGTGCCGGTGCCGTTCGAGAAGCGGGTCCAGGCTTCGTAAACGCGACCCGGCTCGAAGATGCCGTGGCTAAGCTCTTCCGGGATGTCTTCGAGGACGGTGAAAGTCGCCTGCAGGCAACCGTGCGCCTTGGCGTGGAAGCCGCGACGAATGGATTTGCCGAAGGCGTCGTGGCCACGGTGATCCTTGCCCAACGCCATGTGCTTGTCCTGGACCGCGTTGATCCGGCGGCCCATGTCTTCGAAGCGCAGTTTCTCGTCGGGCGCGACGCATTCCTCGCCGAGGCGAAGATCGCGTCCGTAGGGCGCGCAATAGGCGAGACTGCGCTTTTCCTTGCGGCCGAAGCTCGAAGGCTCGCGGCCGGAATCTTCCGAAGACGCGTCCGCGTATCCCGAAGGCGTCCCGCGCAGCGCCGGCGAAGAGTTGGAGCAGGCGGCGAGCAAGAAGGCGCCGGCCGTCACGGAGAAGCGGTTCATGGGAAGGTGGAATTTTTTCATCGTTGCTCCGTGGGTTCGTCGATCGTTTGGTGCCGGAAGAAGAGGGACGTGTCGCCGTACTCCGAGCTCACGAAAGGAGAGCGGAGGACGAGGTCGCCGATGCGGACCGACTCCGCTTCGAGCCGGGGCCGATCGGCCTCGGTGTAGCGGTCGGGGTTGAAGCCGCGGGGATGCGCGACGACCGCGCGGATCTCGTAGAGCACGGTGCCGGCCTTGAGGCTTTCGAAGTCGTCGCGGACGTCATGCGCGGCGGAGTCGAAGCGACCGCGCAGTTTGGGAACCAGGAAAAGCTGGGGCGGAAAGCGGGGCGCGTCGATCGCGCGGCCATCCTCGCCAAAGGCGGCGAGATCACGGATGGCGAGCGTCTCCGGATAGCCGGAGACGCGGCGGAAGGCCCAGTGGACGAGCTTCGCGCCGGTGTCGTCCCACGGAGGAACGACGTTCGAGAGCGAGCTGCGGAAGAAGTCGTAGTCCTGCCCTTGCGGCTGGAGGGACGACAGGAAGGAGACGTTCGCGCTGGGGTGACCGTCGCGGAAAAGTTTGAGGGCCGCGCCGGGCGCGACGCCGCGCTCGGTCGGATCGTAGGTCAAGGAGAGACGCAACAATCCGCAACGGGCGCCCCGCAGGAGCCCCGAATAGGCGGCGGCCCCCGGATCCTCGACCCACTCCACCTTGGCCACGCTTCCCCGCGCGTGGATGTACTTCACCCACCCGCGCGGCGCGACGTCCGAGACGAAGCGGACTTTCTTGCGGAAGCCCTGGGTTTTCATCTTGAGCAGCTCGACCGCGCCGAAGGAAGGGATCGGCGGCCGCGTGGCGTGGCGACTGCGCTCGATCTCGCCCCAGAGCATGGCCTGCTTCTCGCAGCCCGAGCGCGCTTCGTACTCGGCCATCGACTCATTCGCGCTGACTCGCGAGGGCTCACGATCGAAGGCGTCGCCGGGTCCCACGCAAAGGATCGCGAATCCCGACGCTCCCGCCAGGGCGACGAAGGCGCCGATGCGAAGGCGACGCGAAGGCATCAGCGGCCCCCGCCGAGCGACGCGCCGAAACGGAGCGCGCGAGTCGTCACGAAGAGCGCGAGCGCTCCGGTCGCCGCCGCGGCCATCTCTCTCAACCCCATGATTCCGTCCCCTCTAAAGCGAGTTTGCGTCCTTGAACTTGAGCGCGAAGTAGACCCAGAACTTGCCCTCGATCCACGCGCGGCCGAGGTAGAGATTCGAATACTTCTTCGGCCAGACCTGGCGGATCTCGTCGCGGATTCCGCGCGCCATCGGCACGTCCGAGGTTCCGTAGTCGAGGATGACCGAAGGGCGGCCATCGAAGCCGACCGTTTGGATGTCGTAGAGACGTAAAGCGGAAGGCCCCTTGCTCTGCCCTTCGAGGCCCAACACTTTGCGCGTGTCGCCCTTGTAGACGTTCGCTTTGACGAGGCCCAGGCCGAGCACGCGATTGTTGAGCCAGGCGCGCTTGGGATCGCGGCTATCCGGAAAGATATTCTTTCCGCGCCAAAAGAGGGTCGCGAAGGAATTCAGCGCTTGGGAACTGTCATCGAGCAAGGGGAAGCCCACGCCCTGGCCGAGCGGGATGTGCTTGGCTTCGCCCGACAGGAAAAGCGCGTCGAGCTCGTGCGCCTTCAGCGTGCGGAGCTCGTTGAACCACGGGTCGTTGGCGTAGGAATCGAAGTGCGCGGGAACGCGGGCTTCGCCACCCGGCGGAGTCGAGGCCACCCCCGTCGCCAACGCGCCCGTCGAGAGAAGACCAAGAAGACCGAGTCGGCGCCAATGCATCGCAATTCCCCCCTTCTGAATCGTAGAAGGGGGGGAGCGATAAGCGCCATGACAAAACCTTGACCGCGCGCGAATCGAGCGGCGGAAGCCGGCCTAAACGGAACACCCCAAGAGGCCGGGGAGGAGTTTTTTGCCGAGCTCGACCCCAGGCTGATCGAAAGGATTCACCTCGAGGTGAACGGCCGACCAGACGGTGAGATCCATATAGAAGGCGAAGAGGGCGCCGAGCGTCGCCGGGGTCAAGGACTCGAGCTTGAGCTCGTAGTGGGGACGTCCGAGCTCCGCAAAAACCTTGGCCGTCGCCGTCAATTCCGCGTTCAAGACTTCACCGAAGGAGCGCCCCGTGGCGTAGCTCAAAGCGGCAAACTCGACCGGCATCTTCGGAACGACGGGAGCCCGCCCGCCCACGACCGGCCATTCCTCGACGCGAAGAAAACCCGTGACGAGATTGCGGCGGCCTTCGACGAGCAGCTGGAGGAGCGAATGTTGATCCGTTGCGCCGAGGGCCGCGACCGGAACCTGGCCGACCGCTCCGCCGGAGGGTCGGATCTTGCCGAGGCTTTCGCCCCAGAGTTGAACGAACCAATCGCCGAGATCGCGAAGTTTCGTGGCGTAGGGCATGCAAACGTGGCCGAAGCAGCCACCTTCCTCGAGCTGCACCAGACGAGCCGCGAGGCCCGCGACGACGTCGTTCGGAATGACCCGGCCTTCGAACTGTTTGACGGCGCCGTCTACGAGCGCTTCGACGTCGAGGCCCGCGAAGGCCAACGGCAGCAGGCCCACGGGGGTCAAAACGCTGAAGCGGCCGCCGACGTCGGAGGGCACTTCGAGCGTCGGCACGCCGGACGACACCGCCCAGGCGCGCAGCGCACCCTTCTTGGGATCCGTGATCGCGACGAAGTGCTTGTCGATATCGAGATTGGCCTGACGAAGGCGCTCGAGGATGAGGCTCATCTGCGACATCGTCTCGATGGTGCCACCGGACTTCGAGATCACGACGAAGCAAGTTTTGGCCGGATCGATCTGCGCCCAAATCCCTTCGAAGTCGAGGGGATCGAGGTTTTCCGCGACCAGCACCTTGCGCTGCTCCGCTGGCGCTACGCCCCAGAGCAGGGCCGAGAGGCCCGTCTTCGCGCCGAGCGCGGAACCGCCGATGCCGAGAACGACCATCGCTTCGAAGCGCTCGCGCAACTGCTGCGCGAGCAGCTTGGCCGGCCCGAGGCCCTCGCGCGCCAAGATCTGGCGGCGGTAGCCGGAGTGAATGGCACCTTGGGGCTGCGTCGCCGTCCATGCCGCGAAGGCCGCGCTTTGCGCTTCGGTCGGCCGCGTGTCCCGCACGGGGAAGTGCATGGCGACACCCGCGCCTTTGAGTCCGCTCTCGTCGATCTTCAACATCGTCGTTCTCCGTTCTTCTTCGGGCTCAAACGCCCGGAAGCTGACCTTTATCGAGCTCACGGGCCAGGATGACCCGCATGATTTCGTTCGTGCCGGCGCCGATCTCGACGAGCTTCGCGTCGCGCATGTAGCGCTCGACGGGATACTCTTTGGTATAGCCGTAACCGCCGAGGATCTGGATCGCGTCGAGCGCGACCTTCGTCGCGGTTTGCGCCGCGAAGAGCTTGGCCGAGGTGCCGAGCATGAGACCGGATTTGGAGCCGGGGCCTTCGCGACTGATCCAGGCCGCGGCTTCGTACGTTAGCGAACGCGAAGCGAGGTATTCGGCCGTCGCGTCGGCGAGCATCTTTTGCACCATTTGGAAGTCGAAGAGCGGCTTGTCGAACTGCTTGCGGTCTTTCGCGTACTGGGTCGCGTAGTGGATCGCGGCACGCGCGATGCCGAGCGAAATGCCCGCGATCGTGACGCGCTCGACGAGCAGGTTGCGGTTCATGTGGCCGCCGCTCGTGCCCTCTTCGCCCACCCGGTTCTCGACCGGGACTTCGCAGTTCTCGAAGACGAGTTCGGAGGTCGGCGAGGCGCGCATGCCGAACTTGTCGAGCTTCTTGCCGACGCGGAAGCCCTTGAAGTCCTTCTCGACGATGAACGTCGTGACGTCGCGCTTGGTGGGGCCCGTCTTGGCGTAGACCCAGAAGAAGTCCGAGTAGGGGCCGTTCGTGATCCACATCTTCGAACCGTTCAGGATGTATTTGTCGCCCTGGCGCTTGGCCTGAAGCTGCATGCCGAAGGCGTCGGAGCCCGCGCCGGGCTCGCTCATGGCCATCGAGCCGATCCATTCGCCGGAGCAGAGACGCGGGAGGTACTTTTGCTTTTGCTCGCGGCTGCCGTTCGCGCTGAGGTTGTTCACGGCGAGGATCGCGTGCGCGAGGTAGGAGAGCGTCGTCGAAGCGCAAACGGCGCCAAGCTCTTCCATGACGAGGGTCGCCGCGATGACGTCCATGCCGCTGCCGCCGAATTCCGGATCGGCCGTGACGCCGAGCAATCCCAAGTCGCCGAGTTTCTTCATCGCATCGAGATTGAAGCCCTGCGACTCGTCGAGTTCGGCCGCGCGCGGGGCCAGCTCGGTCTCGGCGAAGCGACGGACCGTACGTTGGAGTTCGGAGTGGGTGTCGTCGAAGAAAAGGCTCATATCGCGGGGCCGACCCTAGGGCGGCTCTCTCTTTGTATCAAGACGCCCGCTCTATTTGACCGCCCCCTAAAAGTTCCCTAACTTGCCGGAATGAGCGAGTTTCAGCCCCGTATCGGCCCCGTCGTAGAATCCGTCGATGATCTTATCGGGGGTACGCCCCTCGTGCGCCTCAAGCGCAGCCTGGAAGGCTTGCCCGAGGGTCGTTGGTCCAAGTCCAAAGGACTTGGGGCCCTCAAGATCCAAGGCGAGGTCTACGCCAAGATCGAGATGCTCAACCCCGGCGGTAGCGTGAAAGATCGCATCGCCCGCACGATCGTCGATCACGCCGAGAAGACGGGCGCGCTGAAGCCCGGCGGCACGATCGTCGAGGCGACCTCGGGTAACACGGGCGCGGGACTCGCCGTGCTCGCCGCGCGTCGCGGTTACCGCGCCGTCTTCGTGATGCCCGACAAGATGTCCGCGGAGAAGATCAACGCTCTCCGCGCTTACGGCGCGAAAGTCGTCGTGACGCCGACCTCGGCCGGCCCCGACAGCCCCGACTACTACTGCACCGTCGCCAAGCGCATCGCCGACACGACCCCGGGCGCCTACCTCGCGAACCAGTACTTCAACCCCGAGAACCCGCGCGCGCACACGCTCACGACCGGTCCCGAGATCTGGGAACAGATGAAGGGCAAGATCGACGTTTTCGTGTGCGGCATCGGCACGGGCGGCACGCTCTCGGGCACGGGTCGCTTCCTGAAAGAAAAGAACCCCGCGATCAAGATCGTCGCGGTCGATCCGCACGGCAGCATCTACGCGGGCATGATCGAAAGCGGCAAGCCTTCCGAGGCGAAGCCCTACCTCGTCGAAGGCGTCGGTGAGGACATGATGCCCGGCACGATGGACCTTAAGGTGGTCGACGGCGTCGTGACCGTGCACGACGACGAAGCTTTCGCCGCCACCCGTATGCTCGCGCAGCGCGAAGGCTTGCTCGTGGGCGGCTCCTGCGGCGGCGCCTTCTTCGGCGCGGTTCAATACCTGGCGAAGGCCGAGGCCGAAGCCAAGCGCCCGCTCCGCGCCGTCGTGCTCTTGCCCGACAGCGGCTCGCGCTACCTGTCGAAGATCTTCAACTCGGGCTGGCTGAACGAGAAGAACGTGGGACGCGACTGGGGCGACGTGCGCCTGGGTGGCGATCTCGAATACCTTCCCAGCGCCAAGAAAATCGAAGGAGTTTGAACCATGGCTACGCATTTCGGCGATCCCGCGAAACGTCTCGCGCCTTTCAAAGGGCAGAAACTCGAAACGCTCGCGATCCACGGCGGACAGCATCCGGATCCGATCACGGGCGCCGTCATGCCGCCCATTTTCCAGACTTCGACCTACGCGCAGAAGAGCCCGGGCGAACCTTTCGGTGAGTACGACTATTCGCGCACGCACAACCCCACGCGCCGCACCCTCGAGGACGCGCTCGCGCTCCTCGAGAGCGGCACCTACGGGCTCGCGACGTCGTCGGGAATGTCGGCCATCCAACTCGTGCTGAGCCTGCTTAAGCAGGGCGACGAAGTCCTCTGCTGCGACGACGTTTACGGCGGCACCTACCGGCTCTTCACGAAAGTGTCGGGCGGCATGGGGCTCTCGTTCAAGTTCCTCGACCTTTCGGGGCCCGAAGCGCTCAAGCGTCTCGAAGGCGCGGCGAGCGACAAGACCAAGCTCGTTTGGCTCGAGACGCCGACGAACCCGCTCTTGAAGATCCTCGACATCGAAGCCATGGCGAAGCTTTGCCGCGCCAAGGGCTGGATCCTCGTCGTGGACAACACCTTCCTCTCGCCGATCTTCCAGCGCCCGCTCGAGCTCGGCGCGCACATCGTCATCCATTCGATCACGAAGTACATCGGCGGCCACAGCGATACGGTCGCGGGCTGCGCCGTGACGGACGACAAGGCCCTGGCCGAGCGTCTTTACTTCAACCAGAACAGCATGGGCCTCGTGTGCCCGCCCTTCGATTCGTGGATGATCCTGCGCTCGATCAAGACGCTCGCCGTGCGGCTCAAGGCGCACGAGAAGAACGCGATGGAGCTCGCGGAGTGGCTCGCGGCGCACCCGAAGGTCGAGAAGGTCATCTACCCCGGCCTCAAGTCGCACCCGCAGCACGAGCTCGCCAAGCGCCAGATGAAGGGCTTCGGCGGCATGCTGAGCTTCTACTTGAAGGCGGACCTCGCCGGGACGAAGAAATTCCTGGAGCGGGTGAAACTTTTCACGCTGGCCGAATCGCTCGGCGGCGTGGAGAGCCTCATCGAGCATCCGGGGATCATGACCCACGCGAGCCTGCCCGCGGAAGTGCGCGCGGCCAACGGCATCGGCGACAATTTCATCCGCGTGAGCGTGGGCCTCGAAGCGATCGAAGATTTGAAGGCCGACCTGGAGCAAGCTTTTGCGTTTTGACGCACGTGCGACACGAAAAAGCGCCTGACGCCCTCCTTTTGGAGCAAGCCTTCGCGTTTTGACGCGGTGGCGCTACCAAAAAGCGCCTGACGCCTTTTCTTCACGACAATTTAACGCGTGCCGGGGGGCCGGGCCTGTCAGACTGGGGGTATGAAGTCCCTTCGTCTATTGGGCATGACTCTATCGTTGGCCGTCGCGGCGCCGGGTTCGGCGCAGCAGTCGAGCGTCGTCGGTGGCAGCGGCCTGACGGCCGATCCCCGCGCCCAACTCGAAGCCGACATGGCCCGCCAGGCGCAGCTCGACTCGATCCGACAGCAGTTCCGTAACGAGATCGACCAGACCGAGTCCGGTATCCAGCAGGCGAAGATGGCTTTCGACCAGTGCAAGGCACAGGAAGCCATGACGAACGCGCAGAACAAGCAGGCCGAGTCGCAGGCGAAGTCCCAAGCCATCGGCAACGCGCTCCAAAGCACGCTCCCTACTTTCGGCAACGTCGCGCAGAGTGCCCTCGGTGGCGCGCGCAAGGAGCGGGACCGCGCTCAAACGGACATGGCGGACTACAAGAAAAAGATCGAAGGTCTGGACGGCAGCGTGTCGGCCAGCGGCAAAGTCCGTTGCCCCGACAAATCAAACTATAAGACACGTTGCGAAGCCGAAAAAGGCGCCAAACCCAACGACCCGACCATGATGGCCCTGGTCGACAACTGCATGAGCGATTACGAGAGAAAATGCGATACGGCGAAACAAGCTTATAGAGATGCCGAGAAAGACTTCACCGCCGGTTCCGCCTTGGGCGGTGCCGCGATGGAGGCCGCGCTCGCGGGCGCCGTGGGCGCGTTCGGCGCGCACATGGGCATCAAGTCCGCCAAGGAAAACTCGAAGTACGCGAACGACAACGCGCAGATGACTCGCCAGCAGTGCGAGCAGGGCGCGCAGATGCAACTCGACGGACTCAACAAGAAGCTCGCCCGTTTGAACGAAGACATGCAGAAGTCCCTCATGACGGCCGCGCTCCAGCAGTCGATCCCCGCCCAGAGCGGCGGCGCGAACACGAACGTCCCCGTCCTCGACAACAATGGTTT
>ERZ761607.2621-NODE-2621-length-19017-cov-6.840945_pt1 | contig 19017 bp, 18 predicted proteins | sample MGYA00511164_ERZ761607 | MGnify/ENA primary metagenome ERZ761607 (study PRJEB28899, sample SAMN02445080) | bioreactor sludge metagenome | biome: EBPR sludge | place: Australia: Brisbane, Thorneside Wastewater Treatment Plant | collected 2011-06-22 ...
GGTCAAAAATGGACAAAATGAGTTTCTCTTATCAGAATTTATTGATTGAAGAATACTTAATACGAAGCCGTTCTTATTTTAAACCGCCTTATTATTAAAAAAATAATAAAAATTATCCTGATTAAAACAAATTATCAAAATGGCAAATTAACAACGACTACTTTAGTAAGATATTTGTGAGCAAGGAAAAATTTCCCGTGACGCCCGCAATTCGTCTGTTGCGGCAAAACAACATCGCCTTCACCGGCCATCTTTACCCCTACGAAGAGCATGGCGGGACCGCGCACAGCGCCCGTTGTCTGGGGGTGGACGAACACGCGGTCATCAAGACCCTGATCATGGAAGACGACCGCAAACAGCCCCTGATCGTACTGATGCACGGCGACCGCAAGGTTTCCACCAAGGAACTGGCGCGGCTACGGGGAGCCAAGACCATTGTTCCCTGCGACCCCGCCGTCGCCAACAAGCACAGCGGTTATCTGGTCGGCGGCACTTCACCGTTCGGTGTCCGCAAACCCATGCCGGTGTACCTGGAAGCCAGCATCCTCGACCTGCCGCGCGTCTACCTCAACGGCGGCAAGCGCGGCTTTCTGGTCGGTCTGGCGCCGGCCGAGGTTCGGCGCTTGTTGCAGCCGACGCTGATCCAGGTTGCCATCGAGGAATAGATGAGGAATAGATGATGAGCGAACAGCGATTTATCGCCACCGCTCCGGCCGGCGTGGAACCGTTGCTGGCGGCGGAACTGGCCGAACTGGGCGCGGCGGCGCCTCGTCCCGTGCGTGGCGGCGTCGCGTTCCACGGCCCGCTGGAGCTAGCCTACCGGGCCTGCCTGTGGTCGCGCACCGCCAGCCGGGTGCTGCTGCCGCTGGCCGAGTTTCCCGCCGCCGACGCGGATGCCCTGTACGCCGGCATCCACGACCTGCCCTGGGAAGCACATCTGGCCCCGGACGGAACCTTGAGCGTCGAATTCAGCGGCGGCGGTCCGGCATCGACCACGGCCACTACGGCGCGCAGCGGGTCAAGGACGCCATCGTAGACCGATTCCGGGCGCGCTGCGGTCGACGGCCAAGCGTGGACGCGCGCCAACCGGATCTGCGGATTCACGCCCGCTGGCGCGACGGTCAGGCCGTGGTCAGCCTTGACCTATCCGGCGATAGCCTGCACCGGCGTGGCTACCGCGAGGCCACCGTGACCGCGCCGCTCAAGGAGACGCTGGCCGCCGCCCTGCTACTGAAAACCGGCTGGCCGGTCATCGCCGCCGTCAGCGGCCCCCTGCTCGACCCGCTATGCGGCTCCGGCACCCTGGCCATCGAAGCCGCCTGGATCGCCGGTGACCACGCGCCCGGTTTGTTGCGCGAACACTGGGGATTCAGCGGCTGGCTGGGTCACATCCCCGCGTTGTGGAACCGGCTGCTGGCCGAGGCGCGGGAACGGCGCGACGCCGGCCGGACGCGCATCCCGCCGATCCACGCCAGCGACCGCGATCCCAAGGCGGTGCGCGCGACGCTGATTAACGCCGGCCGGGCCGGCGTGGCGGATCGAATCCGGATCGAATGTCGCGAATGGGCCGCCGTCGAACCGCCCGCCGGCCCACCGGGACTGTGGATCGCTAATCCGCCCTACGGCGAACGGCTGGGCGAACACGACGAACTGGGCGAACTGTACGCCCAACTGGGCGACCGGCTGAAAACCCGGTTTCCCGGCTGGCGAGCGGCGTTGTTCACCGGCAACCCCGAACTCGGCAAGCGCATGGGCTTGCGCGCCGTCAAAACCAACGTTTTCCACAACGGCCCGCTGGAATGCCGGTTGCTGCAATTTCGAATCGAACCGGAATTCTTCGTGAATCGCGCGGCGGCCGACCAGCGCGCCCGCGCCGCCGCCCTGGAGCGGGCCGTGGCCACCGGCGCCGAGGACTTCGTCAACCGTCTGCGCAAGAATCTGCGCCATCTGAGCCGCTGGGCGGAGCGGGAAGGCATCACCTGCTACCGCCTGTACGACGCCGACCTGCCGGAATACGCGGTGGCGGTGGATCGTTACGAACAATGGCTGCACGTCCAGGAATACGCCCCGCCGCCGAGCGTGGATGCCGCCAGAGCGCGCGAGCGACTGGAGCAGGTGATGGCGGTGCTGCCCGCGGTACTGGAGATTCCACCCGACCGGATTTTTCTCAAGGTGCGCCAGCGACAGAAAGGCGCCAGCCAATATCAAAAGCAAGCCGAACAAGGCCATTTTCACGAAGTCCGCGAGGGGCCGGCCCGACTGCTGGTCAATTTCACCGATTACCTCGACACCGGCTTGTTTCTCGATCACCGCCCAACCCGGCGCCTGTTGCGGGAACTGGCGAATGGACGGCGCTTCCTCAACCTGTTCGGCTACACCGGCGCCGCCACCGTCCACGCCGCGCTGGGCGGAGCTATCCAAACGACCACCGTGGACTGGTCGGCCACCTATCTGGACTGGGCGCGGCGCAACCTGGAACTGAGCGGTCTCCACGGCCCTCGACACCAACTGATCCGGGCCGACTGCCGGCAATGGCTGATCTGGGCGCGGGACCGCTACGACCTGATCTTTCTCGACCCGCCGACCTTCTCCAACTCCAAACGGCTGGAAGCCACCTTCGATGTGCAGCGGGACCATGTCGAACTCATCCGCCAGACGGTGCGACTGCTCGCGCCAGACGGTACGTTGATTTTCTCCACCAACGCCCGCAAGTTCCGGCTGGACGCGGCCGCGCTGGCCGATCTGCGTATCGAGGACTGGAGCCGGCGCACCCTGCCGCTCGACTTCGCCCGCGATCCCAAAATTCACCAATGCTGGCGTCTCACGCGGTCATAAGGAGTACAATAACGGTGTGAAATGTGTGGAATGTTTGGAATGTGTTGCCCGACCGCGCCCCCTCTCCATGGCGCAGGAGGATTCGCATGAACGCCCCGATGTTCGACACCCCCACGGTTTCCCCGTCGCCCAGATCGCAGCTTGACCCGTTCGACATCGTCGGCTCCAGCCTGGCGGTGCAACAGGCCTGGCTGCGTCAGCCCGAACGGCTAGCCGCCAGTCTGCAGGGGCTGGCCCTGGACGCGCACCAGGTTCACAACCATTTCGCCCGAGCCAGCCTCGGCGTTCCGGGCGAACCCGTGGTGCCCGCCGTCATCCACGACCAGCGCTTTCAAGACCCAACCTGGACCGACCACCCAGGATTTGCCTACCTCAAGGAAATCTACCTGCTCTATGCCCGTTGGCTGGAAGACGCCATCCATGCCACCGAGGGCATCGCCCCAGCCCGGCGCCAGCGGGCGGCCTTCTGGGTTCGGCAATGGCTGGACGCGGTCGCCCCCTCCAACTTCTTCTGGACCAACCCCGAGGCGTTGCGGCGCGCCATCGCCAGCCACGGCTGTAGCGTGCTCTGGGGCCTGCAAAACTGGCTGCGCGACGCCGCGGCCCACGACGTGCGGATGGTGGAGCCGGATGCGTTCCAGGTCGGCCGCGACCTGGCCACCACCCCCGGTCGAGTGGTGCTGCGTAACGAACTGCTGGAACTGATTCAGTACGCGCCGACCACCGACCGGGTTCACGCCGTGCCGATCGTGCTGGTCGCGCCCTGGATCAACAAGTACTACATCATGGACCTGAGCCCGGACAATAGTCTGGTCCGTCATCTGGTCGACCAGGGTTTCACCGTGTTCGTCACCAGTTGGAAAAACCCCGGACCCGACGCGCGAGCCACTACCTTGGACGATTATTTGCTGCGGGGGCTGCGACCGGCGCTGAACGCTGCCCGCGCCATTTGCGGCGTTCCTCAGGTTCATGCCACCGGCTACTGTCTAGGCGGCACCGCGCTGGCCATGCTGCTGGCCTGGTTCGCCGCCGATCCCGCTGACCGCGCCGTCAATCCCGTCGCTCACTGGACCACGTTCACCACCCTGGTGGACTTCAGCGATCCCGGTGAAATCGGCGCGTTCCTGAGCGAATCCAGCTTCGACTTTCTCAAGCAGCGCATGAACGCCGCCGGCTACCTGGAAGGCGCCGACATGGCGGGCGCCTTCCGCCTGTTACGGCCCAACAACCTGATTTGGCACTACGTGATCCACAGCTATCTGTACGGCGAGGAACTGCCGCCCAGCGACGTACTGTTCTGGAACTGCGACACCACCCGAATGCCGGCGGCGATGCACGAGTTTTATCTGCGGGAACTTTATCTGAACAACCGGCTGGTCCAGGGCGACCTGGAGATCGGCGGACGCCGGCTGGGATTGGGCGCGATTCGGCAACCGTTGTACGCGGTCGGGGCGGAGCAGGATCATATCGCGCCCTGGAAACAGACCTTCCGGCTGTGCGGCCTGATCGGCGGGCCGGCGCGTTACGTGCTGGCCACATCCGGCCACATTCTCGGCATCATCAATCCTCCGGTCACGCCGCCCAAGCGGCGCTACTGGGTCGGCGACGCCACCGGCCAGGGCGACGCGGAAGCGTGGCGAAAAAAAACCGAAAAAACATCGGGTTCCTGGTGGGAAGACTGGACGCGCTGGCTGAGCGCGCATTGCGGTCTCCTGGGACCGCCACCGCCGTTCGGCAATGCCGACCATCCGCCCCTGGAAGCGGCGCCGGGGCGGTACGTCCTGGAAAAATGAAGGGAACGCCCATCGAGAACCTTGGACTCCCCGGCCTTTCGCCCCTGGCCCTTGGCCCTCAGCCCCGATTCGGGTTGCGCCACGCCACCTCGACTCCGCCCTCGTCGCGGGCCAGAATCCGACACAGCACGAACAACAAATCCGACAGCCGGTTCAGATAGATCCGCGCCGAATCGCCGACCTCCTCCTCGCGCGCCAGCGACACCACCCGTCGCTCGGCGCGGCGGCAGATGGCCCGCGCCATGTGGCAATCGGCCGCCGCCCGTCCACCACCCGGCAGGATGAACTCCTTGAGCGGCGGCAACTGAGCATTGAATTCGTTCAGCACGGTTTCCAGTCGCGTCACGTCTTCCTCGCGCACGGTCTGGTAACCGGGAATGCTCAGTTCCCCCCCCAGATCGAACAGCCTGTGCTGCGCTTCTTGCAGACAGCCGCGAATCTCCTCGCGCAGGTCGTGCGCCAGCACCCGCCCGATGGCGCAGTTCAGCTCATCCACCGCGCCGATGGCCTCGATGCGCGGGCAATCCTTGGCGACCCGTTCGCCACTGCCCAGCCCGGTGGTGCCGCCGTCGCCGGTGCGCGTGTAAATCTTGGAAAGTCGGTTACCCATCGTCATTCCTCCAAATCGGCCTCAGTCGTGTCGAGCGCCGGCCAACCCGATGAACGGAGCATCCCTCCGCGCGCCGGCGACGCGCCGATCATACCTTACCCTTGCCGCCCTCCGCGCGCCGCCCGCGTAACGCGGCGCATCCCTCGCTCGCGGTCCTGGTCAAAACCCGCTTACAATCCGTTTAATAAAAAATTAATAATTTCAATAATTTGATAAAATAACTCAATTAGTTACCAACTATCTGAGTATTTTTTATAACCAATTGAATTTACTATATTATTAATTTATAACGTCATTTTTTTTCGCAACAGCCTTCCAGTTCCCTTTGCAACCACTTCTTGCCGGAGAACCAGTCTCATTTACAAAAAATTAAAGAACTTTTTAACATTTTGTTTTAAAACAACATTTCAATTTTTCGCCAAAAAAACCAACAAATATTTAACTTATTGTTTAAAAACAATAAAAATAAAAATAATCATTGATCAGAAAAATTCTTCAGACCAACAGAATTTATTCATTTGCCAATTAGATACTTGCAAAATGTTTTGTCGTCATGTTTTCATACCGTCGTATTGCTGTATTGCAATATGTTCCTGCCATAGGCCAGTCACGTTGTAGACACTGCCCTGGGAACGTCAGGCGACACCGGAAGCCGGGCTCGGCAGGCTTCGGCCCGGAGTTGCTTAGGTCGGATTCGCGGGGATCGGAATCATCCGATCCGGGTTGGGAAAACCCCTCGTCGATTTGGGATACGAATCCATCGAGCACTATCAGTTCGTACTGATCAACGACGGAGGTCTCATGGAATTCACGGAATGCCTCAAGGACCGGTTCACTCTGACCCTTCAGTCAGGTCTGTTGTGCGCGGTCGTGCTGATGCCGGCCACGGCCCTGGCTCAATCGCTGGAAACCGTCCGTGGCGAGAACGCCACGAGCATCGCCAATACCGTGACGGTGGCCACGATCGCCACCGAACAGCATGGGGTAAGCCTCATCCCGGCCGATACCGCCAGCGCCGCCGCCCTGGCCCAACAGCGCAAAATCGCCCGCCTCAGCGGGCACATCCACAACCGGTACCAGGTTCCCGAACACAAGGCGCGCCACATCGTGACCGAAGCGATCCGCAACGGCGAAACGCATCAGGTGGATCCAGAACTGATCCTCGCCATCATCGCCGTCGAATCCACGTTCAAGGAGCGGGCCGTCAGCCGGGTCGGCGCCCGTGGTCTGATGCAGGTCATGCCCGGCTCCCATTCCCGTAAGATCCGGGAGATCGGCGGCAGCCACGCGCTGTTCGATCCCGCCAAGAACATCCACACCGGCTCCCGGATTCTGGCCAGCTACCTCAACGATCACTCCGGCAACCTGCGACGGGCGCTGCTCAACTACAACGGCAGTCTGGGCACCCGCTCGTCCTTTCCAGACAGGGTCATGCGGATTTACCGCGACCTGCGGCGGGCCACGGTCGAGGGCTAATCCATTTCCCCAACCCTCGCCCGCGACCAGCGAGGGTTGGGGTCGCGATGCGGGCAAAGGTTCTTCATCACGGGTTTCCATCATTCATAATAAAATATGAGTGAATTCGATCACCGTGCCGGAACCCATGTCCCTCTCTCCACCTGACCCCACCAATCTGGCGAACCAACTACCCACCGGCCGGCCCTTGCCCCCGGTCGAGCGCTGGCATCCACCGCTCAGCGGCGACATGGATTTGCGCATCGCCCGCGATGGGACCTGGTTCCATGAAGGCGCACCCTTCCAGCGCGAGGCGCTGGTGCGGCTGTTCGCTTCCATCCTGCGCCGCGACGCGGATGGTTGCTACTATCTGGTCACCCCCGTGGAAAAATGGCGCATCCGGGTGGACGACGCGCCTTTTCTGGCGGTGCGACTCGACGTGGCCGGTCAAGGACGCCATCAAACGTTGACCTTCACCACCAACGTCGGCGACATGGTCGTCGCCGGTCCCGATCATTCGCTGACCGTCGAATACCGCACGCCCGGCGGCGAACCGGCCCCCTACCTACACGTGCGCGGCCGGTTGCGCGCCTTGCTGACCCGGGCGGTATTCCTGGAACTGGTCGAACTGGGCGAGGAGCGGCCGGACGCGCCAGGGCGGGACTACGGGGTATGGAGCCAGGGCCAGTTCTTCAGCCTGGGTCGGCTGGACGACGAGACCTGAGCCATGCGCCGCTTCCCTTGGTCGTTGCTGCGCACGCTCGTGCTGCTGCCCTCGCTCGCCCTGGTGCTGCTGATTCGCGGGATCAAATGGTCGATCGCGCCGCTGGCGCTGCTGTTGCAGTTGCTGCTAGGGATTCCGCTGGCGCTGCTCCAGGTCCGCCAACCTTTGCGGCCGCGCTTCATTCCGATCGAGGAGGCCGATCTGCCCGACGCCGCCTGGATCGCGCTGACCGATACCGCCGAAGCGCTGGCCGCCGATGGCTTCGTGCATTACGGCGATTTTCGCGGCGACGGTCTGATCCAGAACGCGGTGCTGTGGCTGCGCTTCCTGGGTCAGCCGGAGCAAGGCATCGGCGCCATCGCCGCCCACATCGAGATCATTGGCGGCGCCCAGCCAGCGCGCGATTACATCGAATTCGCCACTGAATTCCGCAACGGTCGGGTATTGGCCACCAACAATCTGAATCTCCCCTACAGCCTGCCAACCCCGGACTATCTGGCCCGCCTGCAACTCAAGGACGTTTGGGATTCACGGGCACTGTATGTTCTGCACCGTGACCTGGTCGCCGCCCTGGGTCAATCGATCAGTTTGGCCAAGGTCGCACAGGCCGCCCGCGATCCCGCCGGCCTGCTGACCGACAGTTACGCCCGGGAAATCCAGGCCCTGATCGCCCGGGGCTGGCTGCGGGTCGACGCGGCGGCGGATATGGCCCGACTGAATCCATGGAGCGCGCTGGTGGGTGTCTGGCGCCAAGCCTGGCCACTCGCCAGTCTGCATCTGCGCGCCACCGATCGCCGCGCGCGCCGCTTGCTGGCCGAGCATGGCATCGATGTCGAAGCCTTCGTCGGCGGCGCTTCCGGCATCGTGGTCGTCCGCCAGCCCCTGCCGGCGCCCATCGTCATCGACACCGCCCGCGCCGGCTACGAGCAGGTTCTGCCGCTGGCCCGGCGCACCGATCCCCAAGCCGTGCTTGAAGCCGTGGTGGCGGAACTGGACCGCAACGGCGACGCCGTGCTGATCCTGGAACTGCGCTATTCGTTTCGCGGTTGCGCCGATCAAAACCCGCGACGGATTCGCCGATTGCGCGGCTTCGACATCGTGCTCGATCCGGAAGCCGGCGAATTGGCGGTCACCGCCATGGAGCGGGAATTCGAGCAGGCGGACCACGAAACCGAGTGGGCGGAATGGACCGCCCGCTCACCGCTGGTTCCGCTGGTGCTCGGCCGCCCCTGGCTCCGCGACCTCGACAGCGTGTTGCCCGTGGCCCTGGCGACGCTCGACGCCCAGGCTGGAACCGGACGCGCCACGCTGGATTCCGCCGCGCTCTACGGCAACGAGGACGGCGCGCCCTATTGGCAGGTGGTCGCCTGGAACGGCGAGGACGATCCACCGCTACACGTGAGAGTGGACGCCCGCTCGGGCGCCATCTTGCCGGATACCTGATCCCTTCACTTCGCACAGAGAGGAGTCGCGTCATGGAAGGTTTTGCCACATTTGTCGTCGGCTTGGCGATCTTCGCCATCATCCTGATTTTCCTGGGGGTCAAGTCGGTGCCACAAGGCATGGAATATACGGTCGAGCGTTTTGGCCGCTATACCGAGACCCTGCGCCCTGGCCTGAACCTCCTCATCCCCATCGTGGATCGCATCGGGCACAAGATGAACATGATGGAAACGGTGCTGGACGTGCCCTCGCAGGAAATCATCACCAAGGACAACGCCATGGTCCAGGTGGACGGCGTGGTGTTCTATCAGGTGCTGGACGCCGCCAAGGCCGCCTACGAGGTCAACAACCTTGAATTGGCCATCCTCAACCTGACCATGACCAACATCCGCACCGTGATGGGCTCGATGGACCTGGACGAACTGCTGTCCAAGCGCGACGAGATCAACGCCCGGCTGCTGGCGGTGGTGGACGAGGCCACCACGCCCTGGGGCATCAAGGTCACCCGGATCGAGATCAAGGACATCTCGCCACCGAAGGATCTGGTCGATTCCATGGCCCGGCAGATGAAGGCGGAGCGGGACAAGCGGGCGGCCATCCTGGTCGCCGAGGGCGAGCGCCAGGCGGCGATCCTGGCCGCCGAGGGCCAGAAACAGGCGGCGATCCTGGAGGCCGAAGGCCGCAAGGAATCCGCCTTCCGCGACGCCGAGGCCCGCGAGCGGCTGGCCCAGGCCGAGGCGCGCGCCACCTTGATGCTGTCGGAGGCCATCGGCAAGGGCAACGTGCAGGCGGTCAACTACTTCGTGGCGCAGAAATACGTGGAAGCAGTGGCCAAGCTGGCGGCGGCGCCGAATCAGAAAGTGCTGCTGATGCCGCTGGACACCTCCGGACTGGTCGGCACGCTCGCCGGCGTCGCCCAACTGGCGCAAGAAGCGCTGAGCAAGCCGGGAACCCATTCATGAGCGCGTGGTTGTTGGAACCGGCCTACTGGAACTGGTGGGTGCTGGGGGTGGCGTTGATGGCGGTCGAGGCGCTCTTGCCCGGCTTCTTCTTCCTGTGGATGGGCGTGGCCGCACTGCTGGTGGGCCTGGTGCTGGCCGTATGGCCAGGCATGGAATGGACTTGGCAGGTCATGCTGTTCGCCATGCTGTCGGTGGGTTCCATCGTCGCCTGGCAAATCCGGCTGCGACGGCATCCCACGCCGACCGCCGATTCGCTGCTCAACCGCCGTGGCCACCAGTACGTCGGCCGGGTGTTCACCCTGGACGCGCCGATCATCAATGGCCATGGCAAGATTCGGGTGGACGACAGCACCTGGAAGGTGGTGGTGGACCGGGATTGCCCGGCCGGAACCCGGCTGCGCATCGTCGGCGTCAGCGGCGTCGTGCTCCAGGGCGCGGTGGAAAGCCCGCCGGCCACGGAGGTCTGATGCGCGACATCATTCATTTAACCACTCGGCACCGTGAGGAGCTGGTGGACATCACCGCGCGGGTCGCCGCCATCGTCAAGGCCAGTGGCGTGCGCCAGGGCGTGGCGACGGTCTACGCCCAGGGCGCGACCGCCGCGCTGATGATCCAGGAAAACTGGGACGAGAGCGTGCAAACCGATGTCATTCACCTGCTGCGCAAGCTGATTCCGCGCGGAGTCTGGCTACACGACGAGCAGGACGGCAACGGCGACGCCCACCTCAAGGCCGGCCTGGTGGGACCGTCGGAGGTTATTCCGATCATCGACGGCGAGCTGGGCCTGTCGCGCTGGCAGAATATCTTCTTTTGCGAGTTCGACGGCCCGCGGCGGGATCGCCGGGTGGTCTGCACCATACTGGCGGACCACTAATCCGCCAGCGCCGCCCGAATTTGCGCCGCCACTGCCTTCAAGTCCTCGATCCTGGCGGGCGCGCGGCCATGGGCGCCGGCGCGCTGTCCCTCGCGCATCGGTACGATGTGGACATGATAGTGCGGCACGGTCTGGCCAGCGGCGGCACCGTTGAACTGGCCGATGCGCAACCCGTCGGGCGCCAGCGCCTTTTGCACCGCGCGGGCGACGCGCTGGACGATCACGGCCACCGCCAGCAAGTCGGGCTCGGCGATTTCCAGCAGATTGGGCGCGTGCGTCTTGGAAATCACCAATACATGACCCGGACTGGCCGGCTGGATATCCATGAAGGTCAGCGTGCGCTCGTCCTCGTGGACCTTGACCGCCGGGACTTCACCCCGGACGATCTTGCAGAAAATGCACTGGCTGGATTCGGACATGACGAAGACTCCTCGCGTGGTGGAATTGGGTTGGTGGTGAATCACGCGGGCGCCGGGTTTTTCCGGGCCATCGCGGGCGCCGGCGCGAGGCGAATCATTTCACTTTCTGGTGTAGCTCGATCAGCTTCGTTTCCTCGCCCATCACCACCAGCACGTCATCTTGCACCAATGCGTAATCGGCGTCGGGAACGAAGGGGGCGGACTGTTCCGCCGCCGGCTTGATGGCCAGCAAACTCACCTGGTAACGGTCGAGCCATTCCAGATCCGCCACCTGCCGCCCCACCAGCCCGGTCGGGGTCCGCAAGGTGAGCGCGAAGTAGCCGTTGCCCAGCGTCATCGCGTCCAGCAACTTCGAGCGGGAATAGTGAATCAGATGGGCGGTCTTGACCGCGCTTTCCCGTTCCGGCTGCACCACGTCGCTGGCCCCGATCAGGTTCAGGATCTTGCCCTGGTCGGCGTTGGCGACCTTGACCAGCACCCGGGGAATGCCCAGTTCCCGCAGGTAGTGGGTCAGCAACACGCTGGTTTCGAACCGCTCGCCCACGTCCACCGCCACCACATCCATGTGCTGGATGCCCAGGTCCTTGAGGGCCTCGCGGTCGGCGACGTCGGCGACCATCGCCTTGCCGACATGGCGCGCGATCTCCTGCACCTTGTCCGCGTCCCGATCCACCGCCATCACGTCGTCGCCGAGTTCGCTCAGGGTGCGCGCCAGGTGAAAGCCGAAATCCTCCAATCCCAATACCGCGATGTGCATGGTTGTTTCTGTTCCCTTGGTTAGCCAATCATGACCTGCTCTTCCGCATAGGCGACCGCCGGCCGATGCTTCTGCCGGGCAATGGCGATGGCGATGGTCAACGGTCCCAGCCGCCCGATGAACATCAGCGCCATGATCAGAACCTTGCCGCCCTCGTTCAACTGTGGAGTAATGCCGGTGGACAGTCCGACCGTGCCCAGCGCCGAAACCACCTCAAACAATAGTCCCAGCGACCATTCGACCGTGCGCGGGTGAAACTGGCCGCTCACTTGCGCGGCCGACAGCAGGATGGTCCCCACCATGATGATGACGAACGCCAGCGCCACCACCCAGGTCGCCTTGGCGATGTTGGCCTCCGGCACGCTGCGGTTGAACAACCGCACTCCCCGTTCGCCGCGATAGCGCGCCCGCGCCAAGGCCAGCAGGACACCCAGGGTGGTGGCCTTGATCCCCCCGGCGGTCGAGCCGGGACAGCCGCCGATCAGCATCAGCACGATGGTGAAGTACAGGGTCGCCGCGGTTGCCTGACCGTAGTTCACGGTATTGAAGCCGGCGGTGCGGGGCGTGACCGAGGCGAACCAGCCGACGAGCAACGTTTCCTTGAAATTCGTGCTCGCCAGAAGATTGGCGCGCTCCAGCAGAATGAAGCCGATCATCCCCACCACCAGCAGCGCCCCAGTCATGGTCAACGCCACCTTGGTGTGCAGGCTGAGCGGGGTCCGTTGCCGCCGCCAGCGCCGCCGCGACCAGCGCGCCAGTTCCGCCAGCACCGCGAACCCCAACCCGCCGAGGATGATCAGCAAGGAAATCGGCAAGATAACGCCGATATTGGCCCGATCCGCCATCAGGTTGTCCGGACGCAACCCAAATCCCGCATTGCAAAACGCGCTGATCGCGTGAAACACCGAAACCCAGACCGCTTGCCCCAGGGGTAGCCGCTGACTCTCGGTCAGGAACAGCACGAGGGCGCCCAGGGCCTCGATGGTCAGCGTCCACAGGAACACCAGACGCAGCAAAGTCCCCAGGCCGAGGCGATGGCTGGTGAAAAAGCTGTCCTGGACCGCGTCGCTACTGGACAGCGAGATGTCCTGGCCGATCAACAACAACAGGGTGCTCGACAAGGTCATGATGCCCAGGCCGCCAATTTGCACCAACCCCAGCAACACGGCCTGGCCAAAGCCGCTCAACGCGCCGCCGGGGTCCACCACCGCCAGTCCGGTCACGCACACCGCGCTGGTGGCCATGAACAGGGCGTCGACGAAGGCGAGCGGAGCACCGGTGCTGGCGAGCGGCAGGGCCAACAGCGCGGCGCCGCCGAGGATGGCGGCGGCGAAGCTGAAAACCAGCAGGCGGGCGGGATGGCGGATCAGGCGGAGCATGGGGCTGATGCTGGGTGAAATCTGGGGCGCGGCATGGTAAGGCTAGCGTTCGACCGCCCGGATTTCCATGCGCAACTCCTCCTTGCCTTTCTTCTCCTGCGTGATCCGCACGGGCAGGTATTGTAGTTCGGGCGCGACCCAGAACGTGGTCATCCGGGTTTTGCCAGGCGTGTACTGGTTGATCAACACGGTGTTCAGCTTGCCAAGCGGGGTCTCCAGGATTTCCCGCCCCTGGTTGCGGATCTGGTAGGTCTTGATCTCGTTCCGGTCCACCAGACTGTATTGACCGGGCGCTTGACCACGCCGCAAATCCGCCATCACCACCAGTTGCAGGCTCAGCGGATCGACAACGCCGGGCACGAGCGGCAAAGTCGCCTGGTCCGCGTTGTGGCGGGCCTGAACCTGGCCGGCGGACCAGTCGAACCGCAGTTGCATGTGATCGGATTTGCGGCCGGTATCCAGCAGTCGCTCATACTGGCGGGGCTGAATCGCTCCCTCGCGGATCTCGCCGCTGGCTTGCTCGTGGATGCGGCCAGCGGCCAGCAGCGTGACCAGTCCGTTGGGACGCACATCGGACGTCATCCGGTAGGCGCCCACACCGGGCGTGGTCAAGGTGATCACCGCCTCGCCGACGGAGAACCCGGAAGCGTAAACCTCGTAACGGGCCTGATAAGGAGCGACGGGCAGGCCGTCGGCGGCGGCAACCGCCAGCGGAAACACCAACCCGCAGGCGAACGCGACAATCGGACGCCAAAACTTCATCAGCATGTTTCACCGGGTCTTGAAACGCATGGATAGGTCCACGGCGCGCACGTCCTTGGTCAAGCCACCGATGGAAATGTAGTCCACGCCGGTTTCGGCGATGGCGCGGACGGTGGTCGTAGTGACGTTGCCCGACGCTTCCAGCTTGACCCGCTTCGCGGTGATCCGCACCGCCTCGGCCAGGGTCGCCAGATCGAAGTTGTCGAGCATGACGATGTCGGGGCGGGCGGCCAGCGCCTCTTCCAGCTCGGCCAGATTTTCCACCTCCACCTCGACCGTGATGCCCGGATGCAGGCGGCGGGCTGTGGCGATGGCGTTGGTGATCGAGCCGGCGGCCATGATGTGGTTTTCCTTGATCAGCACGGCGTCGAACAAACCGATGCGGTGGTTTTGGCAGCCGCCGCGCCGGACCGCGTACTTCTGCGCCAACCGCAGGCCGGGCAGAGTCTTGCGGGTGTCGAGAATGGTCGCGCCGGTGCCGGCCACGAGATCGGCGTAAAGCCGGGCCAGGGTAGCGGTGCCGGACAGGGCTTGCAGGAAATTCAACGCGGTGCGCTCGCCGGTCAGCAGGGCGCGGGCCGGGCCATGGAGGGTGCAAAGCAGTTGGTTCGGCTCGACGCGGTCGCCGTCGGCCGCGCGCCACTCGATGTGAATGCGCGGGTCCAGTTGCTGGAACACGGCGTCGAACCAGGCCGCGCCACAAAGCACGGCGCGTTCGCGGCTGACGACGGTGGCCTCGGCCTGGGCGTCTTCCGGGATCAGGGCGGCGGTCAAATCGCCGCCGCCGACATCCTCGGCCAGCGCCAGGGCAACGGTGGGATTGGGATCGGGCGGGATCATGACGGGTCCTCGGCAGGGGGCTACGAGCAAGCAACTATACACGCATCCGTCAATCTGTCGCCTAGAGGCTGTCTAAAAACGTCTCTAAACTCATCCGCGGAGGTATCAGCATGTCCGAACTGGCCTTACCACTGATCGCCGAAAACAAGAAAACTCGCGCGCCCTTTCTAGATCTGGGGCTTTGCGGATTGACCGAGGTGCCGGAGGCGCTAGGAGAATTGACATGGCTGGAGGAATTGTCGTTCGCACGGCATTGGTGGGATGGGGAGGTGCCGAAAGACACCAGAAATAACGGCCCCAGGAACAATATCGCCCGCCTCGCGCCCACGGCGGCCCGCAATCCCTTTGCCGGCCTGACGCGACTCAAGAAGCTTTGGCTGGACGGTGGTCTTGCTAGCCGGACCAATCTGGAAGACCTGTCCCCGCTGGTTGGACTGGCGGGTTTGCAAACCCTCGACCTCTCGGGTACGAAGGTTACCGACCTGTCCCTGCTGGCCCGGTTGCCGGGCTTGCAAACGCTCCGCCTCACGGACACCAAGGTCACCGACCTGTCCCCGTTGGCCGAGTTGCCGGAACTGCGAGCGCTCGATGTCAACTGGACGCCCGTCGCCGATCTGGCGCCCTTGGCCGGGCTGGCGCGGTTGCAAAGGCTTGGGGCCTGGAGAACGCAGGTCAGCGACCTGTCCCCGCTGGCCGGGCTGGCCGGGTTGCAATGGCTCAATGTTTCGATGACGCCGGTCGCCGACCTATCCCCGCTGGCCGGACTGACGGGGCTGCGAAAGCTTGAGTTTTTGAGTACCCAGGTCGCCGACTTGTCCCCGTTGGCCGGGCTGGCGGAATTGCAAGAACTCAATTTCGCGTTCACGCCCGTGGCGGATCTGGCGCCCCTGGCCAAATTGACAAAGCTACGTTGCCTTCACTTCACCAGGGCAAACGTGTCCGACCTGTCCCCCCTGGCTGGATTGAAGCACTTGCAGCGGCTCGATGTCTGCGCCACGCCAGTCACCGACTTGACACCGCTGGCTGGGCTGACGGAATTGCGGATGCTCGACAGCTCCGGCACGCCAGTCGCCGATCTGGCACCGCTGGCCGGGTTGACGGAACTGCAAGCGCTTAACGTCCGGTGCAAGCAGGTGACTGACTTGTCTCCCCTGGCCGGGCTGGCGCGTTTACAAGAGCTGGATATTGCGGGTACGCGGGTTACGGACCTGTCCCCGCTATCCGGGTTGACGGAACTGCGGAAACTCAGAGCCGCGCAGACACCGGTTGCCGATCTGGCGCCTTTGTCTGGATTGGCGGGATTGCGGGAACTCAACCTCGCGGAGACGCCAGTCGCCGATGCGGCCCCTTTGGCCGGGCTGGCGGAACTGCGGTTTCTCAACCTCAACAAGACGGCGGTCACCGACTTGGCGCCCCTGACGGCATTGATAAAAAACGGCCTCCCCTTGCAGTGGCACTTGGATGCATCTGAAGAGGGTATTTATGTCAGAGGCTGCCCTCTCACCCATCCACCGGTCGAAATAGCCATGGAGAGCGACGAAGCCGTCCTCGATTTTTTCGAGAAACAGGGCCGTAAGCCAGGATGAGGCATCGCGCAATCCCAGCCTCTCTTCCACCGCCGCCCGGTGGCGGTACAAAAACGCATCTCAGTGCCCTTGTTGACCTGTCGGCCCTCGCTTGCTGGCCGACCGACAGCAAGTTTCAGGACTACCGCCGCGGGCATGGAAATCAATTGGCCTTTCCCGATCCCGAATTGCGCTGCTGACTCAACGCGCTGTCCTTGGCCGGATCGATCCACCAAGCGTCCAGTTGCACTCCATGCAGCGGCGTCATCGCCGGATAGCCAAATTTGTCCCAAAAGGCGACTCGGTCGTAAGGAATATGCCAATGCGGGATGACCAGGAAATGCCACTGGAGCGCCCGATCCAGCGCCCGCGTCCGGGTCACCAGGCTGGCTCGGTCGGGCGCGGCGATCAATTGATCCACCAGCTTGTCCACGGCGGGATTCTTCAGACCGACCAGATTGCGGCTACCCGGCTGATCGGCGGCGGCGCTGCTCCAAAATTCGCGCTGCTCGTTGCCGGGCGACAGCGACTGACCCCAGACGTTCACCACCATGTCGAAATCGAAATCGCGCAGCCGGTTTTCATACTGGGCGGAATCCACCGAACGCACGCTCATCTCGATGCCCAGCCGTTCCAGATTGCGGGCGAAGGGCAGCGCGATCCGCTCCCAGGTCGGTTCGGCGATCAGCAACTCGAAACGGAACGGCACGCCGGTCTTGGCATTGACCAGTTTGCGGTCGCGGAAGGTCCAACCCGCATCCTGTAGTAATTGCAGGGCTTTTTGCAAATTCCCGCGCAGTTGAGCGTCGTCGTTCGCGACCGGCGGCGCGTAGGCGGCGGTGAAAACCTCCGGCGGCAACTCCTTGCGCAGCGGCTCCAATAGCGCCAGTTCTTCCGACGAGGGTAAACCCTGCGCCGCCAGTTCCGAATTATCGAAATAGCTGCGGGTTCGGGTGTACTGGTTATAAAACAGGTTCCGATTACTCCACTCAAAATCAAAGGCGTAGGCCAGCGCCTGGCGGACATGCAGATCCTGAAACAAAGGCCGACGCAGATTGAACGCGAATCCCTGCATCCCCGCTGGCAACTGCCGGGGAAAGGTTTCCTTCTTGACCAGACCCTTGGCCAGGGCCGGGAAATCGTAGCCGGTCGCCCACTGCTTGGCGGAATTTTCCAGGCGCAGGTCATAAGCGCCCGCCTTGAATGCCTCCAGCGCCACGACGACATCGCGGTAGTAGTCGTAGCGCAGCCGGTCGATGTTGTGCAACCCTCGATTCACCGGCAGATCCTTGCCCCAATAACTCCCGTCGCGCTGATAGACGACGAAGCGGCCCGGCTCGAACCGCTCGATCCGGTAGGGGCCGCTGCCCACGGGAATATCCAGCGTGGTCGCGGCAAAATCGCGACTCTCCCAGTACTTCTTCGACAGCACCGGCATCTGGCCCATGATCAGCGGCAATTCCCGATTCTCGCCGGGCGCGAAGGTGAACTTGACCTGTCGCTCGCCCAGCTTCTCGACCTTGGCGACATTGGCGTAATAGAGCCGATAGAAGGGGCTGCCCTTGCTCTTCAAGGTCTCGAAGGAAAACAGCACGTCATCGGCGGTGATCGGACTGCCATCGTGGAATTTCGCCTGCGTTCGAATGACGAACGTGACCGATCCCCGGTCCTCGGGCAGCTCGATGCTCTCGGCGATCAATCCGTAGGCGCTGAACGGCTCGTCCTTGCTCTCGGTCAACAGCGTTTCGAATAGCTGCCCGATGCCCGCGGCGGCCTCGCCCTTGATATTGAAGGGATTGAAGGTGTCGAAGCCGCCGATGGCGGCGAACCGCGCCTCGCCGCCCCGAGGGGCATTGGGATTGACATAAGCGAAGTGTTGAGAATCCGGCCCATACTTCGGCTGACCATACAAGGCGATGCCGTGGACCGGAGCGCCGAATCCGACGGTTGCGGTCAGAAGGCCAGCCAGTCCCAGCAAACCCATGGCCAGCAACCGGGAAAAACGGTTTTTTGCGCGCGTCATGCACTATCCTTTACAGTTCGCGAATTGATTGACCCGTTAAACGATACCTAAAACGCATAGGAGTTCATTATGGGCTTTCTCGCCGGCAAACGCGCCCTGATCCTGGGAGTCGCCAGCAACCGTTCCATCGCCTGGGGCATCGCCCAAGCCATGCACCGGGAAGGCGCTGAACTGGCCTTCACTTACCAGAACGACAAGCTGAAACCCCGCATCGAGAAAATGGGCATGGAACTGGACAGCTCCATCGCGCTGCCCTGCGACGTGGAAAGCGACGCCGACATCGCGGCGGTGTTCGAGGGACTTCAGCAACACTGGGATGGGCTGGACATCGTGGTGCATTCGGTGGCCTACGCACCGCGCGAAGCCTTGGAAGGCGATTTCCTGGAAGGCATCAGTCGCGAGAATTTCCGTATCGCCCACGACATCAGCTCCTACAGTTTCGCGGCGCTGGCCAAGGCGGCGCGGCCCCTGATGCGCGGTCGGCGGGGCGCCCTGATCACCATGACCTATCTGGGCGGCGCGCGGGCGGTGCCCAACTACAACGTCATGGGCCTGGCCAAGGCCAGCCTGGACGCC
>ERZ761607.2623-NODE-2623-length-19015-cov-6.179272_pt1 | contig 19015 bp, 17 predicted proteins | sample MGYA00511164_ERZ761607 | MGnify/ENA primary metagenome ERZ761607 (study PRJEB28899, sample SAMN02445080) | bioreactor sludge metagenome | biome: EBPR sludge | place: Australia: Brisbane, Thorneside Wastewater Treatment Plant | collected 2011-06-22 ...
CGCGGCGTTATAGCCTGCACTGATGCCGACCCCGCCTGCAGAGACGCCGAGAAATTCCGGCTCATCACCTGCTTGAACTTTGAGAATGACAAGGTCGTGCTCGGTCTTGGCGGAGAGGTCGTTGGTGTGTGCAATGAGAGTGGTGCCGTCGAGGGTGGCGCGCCCGCGGGCTGCCATGTCGGTGCAGCCTTTGCCGTAGGGCGGAGTCTCCCAGAGTTCTTCGCACATCGAGATGAAGAGTTCGTCGAACGAAACGCCAGCGCCTTCGGCAATGCCTTCGAGTTCGTCCATATATTGCGGGTAGACGGCGCGGCTGTGCGTTTGAAAGATCTTGCTTTCGTTCACGAGCATGTCCCAGGTCTTGTTGGGCGGTGTGCTCTCATGCAACAGGGACATCATTCCAGCGATCTGCGGTTTGCATTGCTCGCCGATCTGCCTGCCGACTTCGCGGTACGTGCCGCGCGCTTCGATGATGGGGATGGGGTGGTTGGACATGAATTCTCCTAAAGATGCAGGGGCGACCCGCCCAGTGGAAGCATGGTATCTTGACTAGCATGGAAGGGTCGCCCCTACGTTAAATCAAAAGTGACCCGGCAAGTGTATCAGAACACGTGCCGGGTCACTTGTTCAAACTTGCTTAGTCCACTACAACCTTGCTTCTGTTGAAAGTGATGGTGTGGATGGTGTCTTCCTTTAATTGAAAGCCGCCGGTGAACTTGATGCCGCCCACCCATGCCACGTAATCGATCCAGCCGCCGGGGATGGAGGTCACGACGGTGCCTTTGACGGGATATTCATTGATGGCGTTTGTCCCATCCGCGCGGGTGGTGCGCAGGGAGATGTAAACCTCGCCGTCCGATTTATTCACCAGCCGCACGGTCCCATGAGGCGCGTTCTTGGGGATTGTCCCATCATAAGAGATCGGGCTTGGTTCTTCGGTGGGGGCGCTTGAACTGCCGTCCACCACGACCACAGTGATGCCTGGCGAAGGCACATACCAGTACGGGATGTTCAATACCTGGCCCACATACAAAACATTGATATCTACGATATATGGGTTTGCCGCCCACAAGTCATTGATCGACACACCGAAGCTATAGGCGATTCCAGCAAAGGTGTCGCCTGCCTGGACGACATATGTGCCAGTAGAAACCATTGCCGCAGGGGTTACCACGGGCACGGTACTGTAATTATAGTAATTATAAGTGTAATAATTATTCACCACACCAGCGGGCTGCCCCGTAACGGTCGGGGTGGGGGTTGCCGCGGCAGGCATAGGGGTGATTGTGGGCGTGATTGTTGCACCATAAAACAAGCCGGGGATGGTGATGACCTGACCCACCGTCAGCGGTTCCTTCAACCCGGGGTTTGCCGCATAAATAGCAGATGCCGTGGTGCCGCACATCGCAGCCAGTTTATCGACCGTATCGCCGCTTTCAACGGTATAAGCGCCCCCGCACACGCCTCCCGCACGGACCTGGAGTGGAATCAGCGCTGCGAACATCACCAGCAAAATGAAAATGGTCATACGAACATAAGACTTATGAGACACGGCTACCTCCTTGCAGGAAAACTTTAATTCGTATAACCCAATGATAAGCCAAAAAGGGGAGGAAGGCAATCGGTTCCTGCGCGGAACAGCTTACAGATGCATAACGCTTCACTTCAACCATCAGCTTATCTTCGCCGTCACCTTCAAGGTCTTGTCGTCTAGACCCAGGAATGCATCCACCACCTGCGGGTCGAAGTGCTTTCCGGCATCTTCGCGGATCTTTTGCTTGACGTCCGCCGGTTTCAAGCCCCTGCGATAGGGACGGTCCGAGACGAGCGCGTCCCACACATCTACCACGGCGAAGATGCGTGCCGCGAGCGGGATGGTATCTCCTTTCAACCCGCGCGGGTATCCGCTCCCGTCCCATTTTTCGTGGTGGCAATATGGAATCTCCAGCGCCCGGTGCAGGAACTTGATCGGGCTAAGCATCTCAAAGGCGTAGACCGGATGCTTCTGGATGAGAGTCCTCTCGTCGGGAGATAGAGCCGCGGGCTTGAGCAGGATCCCGTCCGGGATGGCCATCTTCCCAATGTCGTGCAACAGCGCACCGCGTTCGATGTGGATCAGGCTGTCTTGGTCCACACCCATTTTGCGGGCGAGCTCCCCGGTCAGGGCTGTGACGCGTTTGGTGTGCCCTTCCGTTTCCTTGTCGCGCATGTCGAGCGCGCGCACCCAGCCTTCGAGCGTTGCCTGGTACGCCGTCTGAAGTTCTTCGATCAGGCTGGCGTTGTCGATGGCAACCGCGGCCTGGTTTGCAAATGCCGATATCAATTCCAATTCGTCGGTGTGGAAGGTTCCCTTTTGTGCGCGGTTGTCCACGTAGATGACACCGATCAGGTCGTCCTTCACCTTCAGCGGAGCGCATAGGATCGAAAGCAGGCTGAATGCCGCCACGCTGGCTTGCTGCTCGAATCGCGGGTCTTCCTTCGCATTGGTTGTCAGCACCGCCTCGCCCTTGTCCAGTACCTGGCGGACAATGCTCTTGCTGATGGCAAACGCTTCTTTATTGACGTTGTTATGATTCTTGTCGCGCGCAATCTGCACTTGGAAATCCCCACTCTCTTCCTTCAGCATCAGGAACCCGCGTTCGGCGTTCATCAGGACGATCAGCGTGTCCATGACTTCGTTCAGCACGCGTTCCCTGCCCAGCGACGAATTGATGACACTACCCACGCCCGCCAGCGCTTCGATCCGCTGTCTTTGCAGCTCGAAGCGTTCGCGCGCATCCTTCCCCAGTTGTTCGAGGTTCCGTACCGCCTGCGTCAGCTCCAGGTTGATGGAGGAGACCTGCGGGTTGCCGATGGCGGTCAGGTGGACCATGACCCGCATCATCCTCCTTTGAATCGATTCGATTTCGTTGAGGATGCTTTCATCCGTGCGTATGTGGGTCATGGCAATGCTCCTGGTTCAATGCTGTGGTTACAACTTCGGCAGGACGATGGATTGCTGTTTCTGGTATTTGCCTTTTTTGTCTGCGTATGAGATTTCGCATTCCTCATCCGCCTCGAAGAAAAGCACCTGTGCCAGCCCTTCATTGGCGTAGATCTTGGCGGGCAATGGCGTGGTGTTCGAAATTTCAAGCGTGACAAAACCCTCCCATTCCGGTTCAAAGGGGGTCACATTCACGATGATCCCGCATCTTGCGTACGTCGATTTACCCAGGCAGACCGTCAGCACCTTGCGCGGGATGCGGAAGTACTCCACCGTTCTTGCCAGGGCGAAGGAGTTCGGCGGCACGATACAGACATCCCCCGTGAAATCCACCATTGAACTGGTGTCGAAGTGCTTGGGGTCCACCGTTGCCGAAAAGACGTTCGTGAAGATCTTGAACTCGTTTGCCACACGCACGTCGTATCCGTATGACGATACCCCATAGGAGATCACACCCTCGCGAACCTGCCTATCTACAAACGGCTCGATCATCCCCTGTTCCAATGCCATCCTGCGAATCCAATGATCGGGTTTCAAACCCATGCTCTGCTCCTTGTGCGTTTTTATCATTTTATCAAAAATGAAAGCTGACTGCTTGTGAAATATACCTTTGGTATACTTTTGGAATATGGCAGAAAAAACGTACCGGCAAACCATCAACGACTGGCGCAGGGAGCGGAACGAAACCATCCGCAAGGATAATAACTGGCTTTCACTAGCTGGTCTTTTCTGGCTGAAACTGGGCAAAAACCAATTTGGCTCGAACTCTGCCAATGAAATTCAACTGCCGGCCCGGGTGCCGCCCGTCATCGGTCAGATAGAATACAACGGCAGGTCGGTTACCCTGCGAACGGAGCCTGGTCAAAAAGTGATGGTCGGCGATGCGCTGACCGAATTTGCCATCCTCGAACCCGATATTGCCGAGAACCCAAGCTTTATCAAGCTCGAAGGAATTCAAATGGTCGTCATCCAGCGCGGGAATCGGATGGGCGTGCGGTTGTGGGATAACCTGAATGAGAGACGCGCCTCATTCCCCGCCCGGACTTGGTACGACATCGACGAAGCATTTCGTGTCCCTGCGGTTTTCACCCCTTACGACCGCCCGAAGATGGCATACTTCCCCGACCTGACCGGTGAAAGGGCGGAGTATCCGGTGGAAGGGTATGTCGTTTTTGATCTTGGCGGAGCTACGCATCGACTCGATATCAACAAAGAGGACGATGGGACCCTATTCCTCCGCTTCTGGGATCCAACCAGCGATACGGAAACCTACCCCACAGGGCGTTATCTCGTCGCTGATGTGGAGTCGGATGGGAAAATTTTCCTCGACTTCAACAAAGCCTACAACCCGCCCTGCGCCTTTACGGACTTTGCCACCTGTGTCTTTGCTCCGGAGCAAAATCATCTCAGCCTTTCCATCACCGCCGGGGAAACTTATCCACGCGGGCCGCATAAATAAATCAAAACCGCCGCTTCAAAAGCGGCGGTTCATTTTTGCTCATACGAACAGATTTGTAAAAAAGTCGGGGATGAAGAATTCGCCAATGCCAAGCCCGAAGCGCAGGACAAACCCTCCCACCAGGATCACGAACCCCAACCCTAGCATGAAATAATCGGCGGTTTTATAGCGCAGATCGTCCGACTTGATCCATGTGCGAGGAGTGGTGCCAAACGCTCGCAAATCCATGGCGTCGATCACTTCTTCGCCGGTTACAGTGGATTGCATCACCACCGGGATGATCAACGGCGCAAGTTTGCGCAAGCGTGAAGCGATCCCGCCGTTGACCTTTTCCAGCTCATACCCGCGTGCGCGCTGTGAATCCATGGTGATGGTAAAGTCGCGCGCAAAGGTCGGCAGGAAGCGGAATGCCAGGTCCATCGTGAATGCGACTTTGTCTGAGGAACCCAGCTTGCGGAAAGCCGTCCCGTAGATATTGGGGTCCATCGTGTATGGGATCGGAATTGCCAGCAGGGTCATCGTGATCATGCGCACGACCTGTGTCAGCGCGAACCATATCTTGGCGATGGTCACATCGATCCCCAGGACTTCAAAAACGACAGGTGATGAACTGTTGGTCACCGAGGCAGGACCGCCGCGCCCGGAAAGCAGGGCATTCAACCCCACGATCATGAACACCAGGATGAAGATGAAAATCCATACGCGTCTCACATCCTTCCATTCGATGCGTGCCATCAGATACAGGGTCAGCGACATCGCAAACAGCGGAAGGATCACGCGGTAATCCCAGATGTCCGGGAGGGTCAAGCCGAAGATCACGCAGAAGAAGAAGAGCAGGCGTGTGCGTGGATCCAGGCGTTGGATGAATGTATCCCGCGGGCGGTACTTCCAGGTGACCAACATTGCAGTTTATCGACCCCGTCTCGAAGCCACAGCGGCAAATGCCACCATCAAAATGGGCAGCAAGACTGTGGTGACGACGGCGTTCCCGATGAAGGCGGGAACAAAGTATCCGACCAGCGCGGTGTTGATGTCGATGCCGCTTGTGAGCATTTCCGTCAACGACGCGAACAACATACCGACCGCCACACCTACGATCCCGTAGATGACAGCCTTGATGATGTCGCCCTGGGCGCGGAAGTCCTTGATCTGCGCTGCTACCAAACCTGCAACCAGACCCATCAGACCGTTGCCGACGCTCCAGTTCCAGAAGAAGCCCCAGCCGCTGATGGCATCGCCGAGGGTATTGCCGATGAAACCGGCGAGGAAACCGACCCACGGACCATACGCCGTGCCGAAGAAAATCAACACAGCCACAGCCGGGCGGAAGGTAACGTTCCCCGCCGCGGGCAGGGGAATGAAATTGGACGCCCACGAAAGGACGCCATACAACGCCGCACCGATCGCGCCGTACACAACCTGGCGGGTTCCGAATTCCCAAGTGCTACTATTATTCATGACTTCTCTCCTTTATTTATGATAGAACAAATTTTGAACAAACGCTGACCCTGAATGAATAAACCCTGCACGTGTCTTTACGTTGCAGGGGAAATCACGGAGCATACGCCGCCAATGATTCGGCGGGGAGAAATCTTCCAGTTTGTGCGAACAAGCCCAGGTTCAGACGCAGAAGCGAAGTGGGGCGCACTCGATACTTGAGCAAAAGTTCCTCGTCCTTCAATACATCCTGCGGTGTGCCGTCTGCCACAATATGCCGGTCGCCAAACAACAGCACACGGTTGGCGTAGGTTACAGCGAGATCGAGGTCATGCGTGATGAACAAGGTTGCGGCAAAGTTTGCCGAAAGCACCGATTGCGCATCTTCTGAAACATCACACATGGTGTTCATAAAGTGGGTGTAATTCGCAAAATCCTGCCCGGCGGTCGGCTCATCCATGATGAGGATCTTTGAGCGCATCGCAAGGACTGCCGCAATGGTCGTCCGCTTTTGCTGACCGAACGACAAGCCCAGCGGCGGATACTCCTCGAAGCCTTTCAAGTTGACCGTGGACAGGCTCTCTTCCACGAACCGGGGGATGAGCATCGGATCGAACTGGAGATTCTTTGGTCCGAACTCCAACTCCTCTTGCACCGTGGGCGCGTAGAGCATGTGGGTGGGGCTTTGGAATACGTATCCCAAAACACGCGCGATCTGCGCAACACTCATCTTGCGGGTATCCTGCCCTTCGACGAGCACCCGTCCTTTTGTGGGTTTGAGCAGTCCGATGGCATGCTTCACAAGGGTGGATTTGCCTGCACCGTTCGGACCGAGCACAGCGATCAAGTCCCCTGGATAGATCTTGAGGTTAACATCCTGGAGGATCAACGGCAGGTCGGGATCGTATTGAAAACTGACATCCTCGAAGACGACGAGCGGCTCGCCTCTTTCCCCGGGTTGGGGTTTGGGCGGCATCTTTGTAACGGCGTCCATTGTCTTGACTCTTTGCACCACCCATGGCGCCGGGAGTTTGACCTTTGTATGATCGATCTCCTTCGGTAGATCTTTGATTCCGCCCAAATACTTGATCCTGCCGTCTTCCATGTAAAGCAGACGGTCCGGTTTGGCTTCGATGGCATCCTCGACGCGATGCTCCACCAGAACGACGGTTTTGCCTTCATCCGCCAAACTACGGAAAACCTCCAGGGCTTCATGCGCAGATGCGGGGTCGAGAGAGGCGAGGGGTTCATCCAGCAGCAAAATGGACGGGTTCATCGTCAGCACGCCCGCCAACGCCACCTTTTGTTTTTCGCCGCCGGAGAGATTGAACGTTTCGCGTCCGCGTAAGTATTCGAGATTCAGGCGTTTCACTGCCTGATCGACACGGGCAAGTATCTCATCGCGCGGCAAGCCCAGGTTTTCAGGACCAAATGCGATTTCATTGAAAACATTGCTGGCGACGATCTGGCGTTCGGGGTCTTGCAGCAGGGTCCCGACCACCTGTGCCATCTCAGGAATGGGCATGTCGGAGACTTCGCGCCCATACAATAAGACTTTCCCGCTGCGCTCACCCCGGTAACTGCGGGGGATCAAGCCGTTGATGCAGCGTGCCAGTGTGGTCTTGCCGCATCCGCTCGAACCGGCGATTAATAACAACTCGCCCTGCTTGAGCTCCAGGGAAACGTTTTCCAAAGCCAGTTCAGGGCGGGTTTTGTATTTGAATGTCAGACTATCAATGATGAGGGGTTGGTCAGGCATCTCGCCTATTTTACTCGGAAAGAAGAACTTCTACCATATCACCAACGGAGGCGTTTAATTTTTCCTTCGCACTTCCGTTGACCACGGCGATCTCCAGGTAATCCTCACTGTCTACCACGGCAACCAAGTCTCCGACAGCTTTGTGTCCATAAGACTCGACGATCCCGGAAACTTCCACGCCCTTCAAGCGGAAGCGGACATCGGTTCGACCATTGAGAGCCGCGGCGGGCAGGTCGAGTGTCATGTTCCCGAAGGTATCGATCACGCTGATGTGCGCTTCCCAGCCGGACTTCGTCTTTACCGCCTTGGATAATTCCAAACGCACGGGATCGTTGATGAACGCGCCCATATCAGCCAGCGATGCGCCGCTTGCCAGGTGAGCGCCCACCGGCGAAAAAATATCGCGCCCATGGAAGGTCCGGCTGACTTTTTCAAGCCAGTATTTTTGATTCTGCAGGTGAACGATCTCGACAGGCTTGCCGTCGCGTTCTGCATCTTCGATGACGGGCGTCAGCAAGCCGTTATCGGGTCCGACAAAATATTGTCCGCTGATGCGCGCCGCGATGGGGCGCCGCCTTGTGCCCACGCCGGGGTCCACCACGAAGATATGCGCTGTGCCTTGCGGGAAATATGGATACGCCCGCCAGACGGCGATTGCACCCTCCCTGACATCGTGGCGCGGGATGTTGTGCGTAAAGTCGACGATTCTGGCATCGGGCGCGATCCCGTAGATCACACCTTTCATCACGCCAACGAATTCATGATTGTTTCCGAAGTCTGTAAGAATGGTAACAATGGACATTTTAGCCTCCGATCATTTCAAATAAGGTTTGATAATCTGCAGGGATAACCTGCGGGGCTTCGAAAGATTCCGCGATGATGGACGGGTCTTTCATCCCATGCCCTGTGCAGACGATAACAACTCGCTTACCCTTCGCTTCGAACTTACCCGAAGCGGTTTCTGCGATCAAGCCTGCCAATCCCGCCGCGGACGCTGGTTCGACCCAGACACCTTCCGAGGCGAGGACACGCTGTGCGTCCAAAATCTGCGCATCGGAAACGGCGATGATCTTTCCCTTTGACTCAGACGCGGCTTCCAAAGCCTGCTCACCTCTGGCGGGCTTGCCGATGCGGATCGCCGTCGCAACCGTCTCCGGTTTTTCGACGGGATGTCCCAGCACAAGCGGAGCCGCGCCCTCTGCCTGCACGCCGAGGATTTGCGGCATTCCTTTATGATATTGCTTGAAACCCGCCCAATACGAGGTGATATTTCCTGCATTACCGACCGGCAGGCATAACCAATCCGGCGCGGAGCCGAGCACGTCGCAAATCTCGAATGGCGAGGTCTTTTGCCCTTCGATGCGATACGGGTTGATCGAGTTCACCAAAGCAATCGGTGTCTTTTGGGTTATCTCAACGACGAGGGTCAGCGCATCGTCGAACGAACCCTGGATCTGAATTACCTCGGCTCCGTAGGCGATGGCTCCGGCGAGTTTGCCAACGGCTACCTTACCCTCGGGGATCAGGACGATGCAGCGCAGACCGGCGCGGGCGGCGTAGGCGGCGGCGGATGCGGCAGTGTTTCCTGTCGATGCGCATATGACGGTCTTTGCCCCGCGCCCAGCTGCTTCGCTGATGGCAGCGGTCATGCCGCGGTCTTTGAATGAGCCGGTGGGGTTCAATCCCTCGAACTTGACGAATAACTCACAGCCAAATTCACGTCCCAGCCTCGGCATGGGAATGAGGGGCGTATTTCCTTCAAGCAGGGTGATGGTCTGGGCATGGGCCGGCAGGTCGAGGTATTGCTTGTAGCGATGGATCAATCCTTGATAGGTCATGGCGCTTCCTGCGTAATGCGCGATCTCTATCGCGCGATTTGGCGATAACAGTCGCCGGTTACGCTTATGCGCCGATTATAATGTGCCGTATGGTAAAAATCCGCGTACCCGCTACATCCGCCAACCTTGGTCCCGGTTTCGATTGCATGGGTCTTGCGCTCGATCTTTGGAATGAAGTCACTTTCGAGGAAGGAGAGGGGTTGAAGTACCGGGCGAGCGGAGAAGGCGCTGAGAGATTAAACAAGGGGAATAAAAACCTGCTTACGAAAGCATACGCAAGGCTTCACGAAGTTTGCGGGAAGAGAATGGACGGCTTTCGTATTTCTGCTTGTAACGGTATTTTGATGAGCAGCGGACTCGGCTCGAGCGCAGCGGCAATTGTGGCGGGACTGCTTGGCGCGAATGAAATTCTTGGCAGACCCATGGATGAAGCCGGATTACTAAAAATCGCGACGGAAATGGAAGGGCACCCAGATAACGTCGCTCCAGCCATGTTCGGGGGATTGGTCGTCTCCATCATGGTTCAGGAGGAGATTATTTGGAAGCGGTATGAAACCCCGGAGTGGACGGTGGTGATAGTCAAGCCGCTTGTTGAATGGTTAACCAAGACAGCGCGGGCGGTATTGCCCAAATCCGTCTCCCGTGCTGATGCTATCCATAACATCGGACGTTCGGTCCTGGTGGTGGATGCCCTGCGCCGGGGGGATCATAATCTATTGAAAAAAACTATGGATGACCGCATCCACCAGCCTTACCGGCTCAAACATATTTCAGGCGGGGCGGCAGCATTCAAAACGGCAAAATTGTTCGGTGCGGCGGCGCTTTCCGGCGCGGGACCATCGATCATTACCTTTGTCCCTCAGGATGAGGCAGAAAATGCCCGGACACAGATCGCAACTGTGTTTGAAGAGCGGGGTATCGAAACCAGGTCTTTGATTACAAAGCCGGCAGGGCAGGGAGCTCACAGGGCGGCATGAGCAGGATTTTTCCGCTAAATACCACTGGGGACGGTGGCTTGAGTCTCAGACATTGACAAGCTTTAAGTGCCCACAATGAAAACGGCGCCGATATCGGCGCCGTGATCTTTCTATATTTATCGTTTTGCTTTTGTCTTCTTTGCAGAAGATTTAGATCTTGTGTTTTGTTTCGGTTTCGCTGCGACGGCGACAGTCGCCAGCTCCATTTGCGATTCCTTGTACGGGTCGCGCAGGTTGACCGGTTTGACCTGCTTATCGCGGATGCGGATGTTGATCACCTCGACGAAGACCGAAAAGCCCATCGCGAAATAAACATATCCCTTGGGGATGTGCTGGTGCAAGCCTTCCACGATCAGGGTGAAGCCGATCAGCAAAAGGAAGCTCAGGGCAAGGATTTTGATCGTTGGGTGCTTTTCGACGAATTCACCGATGGGTTTTGCGGTGAAGATCATCACGAATGCGGCAATGACAACAGCGATGACCATGATCAGGATGTGGTCCACCATACCGACAGCGGTGATGACTGAGTCGAGCGAAAAAACGATATCCAATAACATGATCTGAACGATGACGCTGGCAAAGGTTGCGCCGACCTTTGCGGAAGCATGCCCTTCTTTTCCTTCCAGTTTATCGTGGATTTCATGCGTGCTTTTCCACAACAGGAAGAGACCTCCGGCGATCAGGATCAGGTCGCGCCCCGAGATGCTAAGCGTTTCCCCGCCGAGCCTTGGCAGGTGGAAGAACGGTTCTTCGAGGCTGATGATCCACGAGAGGGAGAGCAAAAGCAAAACACGGGTGATGACTGCCAGCGAGATACCTGTGGTGCGCGCGCGCTGTTGGTCTTGCGGGGGAAGTTTTCCGGAAAGGATGGAAATGAAGATCACATTGTCCACGCCCAACACCAGTTCAAGCGCGACAAGTGTCAGCAATGCGATCCAGGATTCGGGGTCTGAGAGCCAGGAAAGGTCGAACATGTTTCTCCTTCGTAATAGTTGCCGCTATTTTACCAAACACGCTGTCCAGAAGTAGAACTTCTGGTTTCCAATCACTGACTCCGCAAGTTTTACTTGCGGACCCTCCGACCGACAGCCAGCATCTTGTTGCGGATTGGAAAGACGATAAAGAACAAATGGGCAAATGGCAGCAGGATTTTTACGAGCATTTCCGATCGCACGAGTTTTTTCAAATAAAAACCATACGGGAAGGAAAGTTCATGAAAGCGTTTCAACTCTGCCACCTCCAACCCGGCGGTTTCGAGCAAGCTGCGCATCTCAGCCAGCGAAAGGATCTGTTTGTGCCCGAATGGCTTCGATGAGTACATGGTGTTCAGAAAGGTTGGGAATCTTCCGCCGGAGAGCCGATACGTAAGTTCGCCGAAGCGATGGTAGAACGCATCCCGGCAGGGTGTGTCGATCAATAAAACGCCGCCGGGTCGGAGCATATTTGCCGCCGCCTTCAAGGTCGCCAACGGATAGTTGACATGTTCGATCACATCCCATAACGTGACGATATCGAAAGAACTTGAAAAAGCTTCCCAGTATGCATCTTCGATGGGACGCTTGACGACCTCGAAGCCGTGTTTGGTTTTCGAATAATACGCGCGTGTGTCGCTCAATTCGATCCCCGTAACAACCGCGCCTTCCCGTTTCAACGCCGCAAGAAATATCCCGCCGCCACAGCCGATGTCGAGCGCGTTTTTCCCCATGATGCCGCCATGGCGCTTTACCGCCTGGACCTGTTTTTCAAGACGTTCCGGGTTCGATTGCAAAGATTTTTCTATATAAGTCACTTCAGCTTCGGTCAACCCGCTGCCATCGATTTCCGGCGAGACACTCTCCACCGGGTCGAGATGATCGATGTAATGAAAACCGCCCGGCGAAACGAAAACATTCGCGTTCGATAATTTATACCTCGACTTGCCCGTGGTTTGACGTTTCAGTTTGTCGATATTTTCCATGAGTCTCTCTGTAAGTCGAATTACCAATCCGACTTGCTATATTTTATCAATAATGAACGGCACGCTGACCGGGTAACCTTTTTCTTCTTTGGATACATCCAACCGCAGGATTTGCGACTCCGGGAGGGGATCGAGCCAGTCAGCAATATACGACTCTAGTAGATCCGCATCCTGAGCGGACGCGATGTTGATCCTGTTCCTCGAAGCGAGTCGTTCGCGGACGGTTTGTGAGTCTGCGCGCAGATGGATGATGAGATCAGGCGGCGGGAGCGATTGGCGGATTAATGAGTGAAGCCTGCGGCACAGGTCGAACTCCGCAGCGCTGAGCCAGCCCCGGGCGTGAAAGAGGCGCGTGAATCCGTAAAAATCGAGGTCGAGTCCGCCGTCCATCAACCCGGTATGTGGAGCCGTTCTCAATTCGCGTTCCTGGTCCGCCCGCAGGAGGAGATAGTCCATCTGATTGGCAAGCGCGAATTTCGAATCCTGTTTGAACAGGGATTGGAACGGGCGCGCTTCATGTTGCTCGTAGGCAACCGCAAATCTTCCCCGGGCGATCAGGGCATTCATGAGTGTGGTTTTGCCGACACCGCTAACTCCAACGATGACAATGATTTTGTTCATGCCAGTGTGATTCTATATTAAAATTACAAAAAGAAACCCGAGGAGAGCGTAATGGAGAAGCAGTTCGAACTTCACTCTGGTGACAAGGTTCTGGAGCTTTTGAATTTCAAAGCCTACCGCATGGTCGAGGAGAGGCGGGTGACGCCTTTCCTGCCTGCCCCCGGTGAGCCGCAGACAAGGGAGATCATTACTCCCTGGGGTGGACTCCTGACCGCGACGTACGGCGATTATCTTGTCAGCGAAGTGGACTCGCCTGCCGATTGCTGGCCCATCGAGAAACAAATATTTGAAGAAACCTACGAGATCATCCGACCTGGTTATTGCGTAAAACGGGCGGTGGTCCTGCTTGTGCCGCTGGTCGAGTTGACAGATGGGGATGAGGATCGGATGGTCATTGTTCATACACTTGAAGGTGTAGAGGCGGCGCGTGCGGGTGATTTTTACCTTGCCCGGGGAGTGATGGGTGAAATATGGTGCTACCCAAAGGATAAGGTGCTGAAAAAAATGAGACCCGTCGAATGAACGACGGGTCTCATTTATCAGGAACCTTTTTTCTTGACTTGTCCTTTTTTCATGAGCTGAACGTTATCCAGCACCTTTTTCTTGGAGCTTTCCTGCTGGATCATGCGTTCGAGGGCGGTATCGATCACGCTGTAGATGTATTTCGACGGGTTGATGAATTCCTCAACCATGCCACCCAGGCTGCGCATCAGATCGATGGCATATCGGGTCATTAACACATCGCGGTCTTTTGTGTCGAAGGTAAATTCATTTGCCACCACGATCAGGCGCATGTTCTCTATACCCACACGCCCGAGTGCGGAATACAATGCCCAGCGGGTATTGCGTTCGTAGCGGTTCTCACCCTCCCCAGGGTCGCCCAGGTGCTCCGACTGGTAGATCTCATCGACAAGGTGGTGATTCTTGATCTTGTAAAATCGATCCACCCAGGCTTCTCCCGCGGGAGAAACGAATTTTCGGATGTATGCCGATTCGTTATGCGGCAGGAAAACTTTGACCTTGATGCCTGCTTCGGCGCATACCTCGGCGAAGATGATCTCACTCCCGGCAGAAAGACCGGCTAGGAACGCGCGGTCTTGTGGACCGGGGTCGAATTTCTCTACTCGCTTGCGGATCTCCTGGCGGACCTCGCCTTCCTTATCCGGAGGAAAGACCTTCTTGTCCTTCCCGGTAAAGTCAACCATGTATCCGGCGAATATCAAAGCCCGGCCGCCTGTGGCTTTCGACCCGGGGCGGTCAGCGTCCGGCATGTTCCCGGTATCGCCTGTGCTGGCTTGTTTGATCTCTTCCTCGATCAGGTCGATGCACTTCGACACGAATTCCGGGCGGATGCCCAAAAGTTTGATCGTCAGCAATTGGTTGAGGGAGGAACGTAGCGAAAACAAGTCGCGCCGCAATGCAGTAATGGCTTTGCGGTATGAACGGATGACTTCGGATGGGTCATTGGAGGTCAACAGGCGTAAGTCTGCAATGGAGACAAGGGACCAGTAATCCCCGCCATCCTGCTCAAGGGTGATCGTACTTTCCAGGCTGAATTCGAGCGTGTCCCGCAATCCCGGCATGATCTTACGGATGCGGGCGATATCGGGGTCGGGGTTTTTCTTGCTGTCGAACTTATCCGCCAGGTGAATGGCGATCACGGAAAGTGTGTAAGCGTTGATGCCTGGATAGTTGTCCCGCAGGTCGATCCGGTAACCTTTGAGATAAATGTCGATGGATTTGATCAACCAATGATAGGTGTCGAAGGCGGTCTTGATACGTTTTGTTTTGTTCGAAATGCGATTCCATGAATTCGTCCACATCTCTTTGTAGATGCGCCCCAGGTACGAAATGGAAACCGTGTCTTTCGGATAATCGTTCAGGATACCTTCGAGTTTGACGATGGCTTCGTTTACGCGCCCCACACGGTTGAGGTGGAACGCCTCCTCGCGGCGGAATTCGAGGTTACCGGGGTTGACCGAAATGCCTTCGCGATATTGATTCAGCGCAAGTTCATTACGCCCAAGTTTGGCAAGCGCGCCGCCAACCTCGGCGATCGCTTCTTCGCGGATGAGCGGATTTTTGATCTCCTGCGTCAGCAAAAGGATATCTCCGATGTGCTTATCCCGTTGGGCGACCGTGACCCTGTCTTTCCATTCATCGTATTCGCGCCAAAAACCGGTGGCGAGAGGTGTTTTTAGGCTTTTTCTATCCGGCTCCTTCATACCTGAAAGCAGGTTGTAGATCGGGCTGTGGACGGCGTCGCGGTCGGAGCCCCACGTATCGCGCAGCAAACGCGCCATGGCTTTAATATCGTTCTTGATATGCTCCGGGTCGGGCACACCCTCACGAGTGATGTGATAGGGCAGGGTGCGGACGTTGAAAACATCGAAGGGCATATAGGCGCGTCCTGCCTGGACGTGAACCACGCCGCGTTTGCGAAGCGCATGGCGGATGCCTAGTTCGTAGTAGGCGTTGGCATTGTCGATGCTCATGTCGCAGACGACCATATCTGCCAGAAGCAATTCCTGGAACATGTCAGTCAGGATGTCGCCAGATTCGGTCGCTTCGTCGGCGCGGGACGCTTCAAAACCGGCTTCCTCAATGGCGGGTTTGATGACGGTTTTGTAGATGGCATTGAAGTCGTACGGTTCGCCGTTGGCATTGGTCTTTTTTCCGAACGGCATGACCACAAAACAGTGGGGCTTAACTTCGGGATGCAGGGCGCGATGTTCCCGCCCGCTGCCGGGATCATCATCGTCGTCCCGGTCGCTGCGGCGGGGTTTTGATTCGCTGGAAGCAGGTTCTTCTTTGGGCTTGGCTGCCTGTTCGGGCGGTTGGTTTGCGGCGGGAGTTTCGCCTGAAGGCGTGCTGCGTGGAACGGGAATCGGGTTTTCTGCAGGGTCGATCTTTTTTTCAGTTGAAGCTGTCTCAGTCATGGATATTCAGCCCTTCACTTCTTCTGTTTTCGGGTAACGGGAGAGCAAATCATTCAGAACACCGCGCGGGGTGTTACTGCCGACTTCCACATCCTTGTATTCTTCGCGCAGCGACTCGAGGCGGTGTGACAAGCCGAATTTTTGCGCGATCTGTTCGCTGAATTCCTGGATCGCTTCGCGCATCGAAGCCAGTTCAGCCTGGACCACGTCCGAGGAGGCTTCTTCGGCGAGTGTGCCGAGGATCTCTTCGAAACGCTCGCTCAGATCGGCGGTGACTTTATCCAATTCCTCCGAGGTTTTATTGACGATGGAATCGCTCAGTGCCTGCTTGAAACGGGCATCGGCTTCGCGCTGCTCGGCGATGACGTTGTTGATCAGTTCGGCTTCCTTATCGAGACTGGCATCGCGCAGGGCTTCCTGCATCGACTTGATGTATTCGACGTTGCGGCTCCAGAGAATGTTCTCCGTCCCCTGCACCATCCGGTTGACCTCGCTCTGCAGGCGCTCGTCGGCTGTCAGGTTCTTCCAGTGGTCCGAGATGATGCCGAGTTCGATGATGACCTTACTGTAATTGCGCACGACCTGCTCGAGATTTTTTAATTGCTGCCAGACCGAAAGCGCGCCGGTCAGTGAAGCTGTCAGGGCGACCCAGATGGCGAGATTGGAGTACGAATCTCCGAAGGTTGCGATTGCAGCTATGATCGCACCCAAGGCACCCATCAGGTAGATCGAGACCTGCAAACGGAAGCGCTCTCTTTGCTTGACGATGATCTTTTTTTCGTGCCAGCGCAATTCGTTTTCAAGGCGGTATTTGAAGTATTCCTCGCCGCTCAGGTCGCTGAAGCCGTTGTCATTGCCGGGTTCTTCAGGGTAGAAACGCGGCTTGGGCGGGACGTTCCCTTTGAAGGTTTCCATTACCAGTTCACCGTTCATGCCACGGAAGACGGACCGCTGTACACGGGCAAGCCTTCTCTCCAGCCATTCGCGGCGTTTGGGGTTGCCCTTCAAAATGGTGCGGTACAAATACATGTCGCGCAGGATCTCTTCCGCGCCTGCCCTTGCCACGAGCCAGTCGCCGGTGGAGTAGTACTCGTTTCCAATGGCAGCCAGCACTGAAGCGATGATCGGAGATGCCACCAACAGGATCTTCAGGATGAAGGAACCGAGTTGGGGGAATTCAGCCGGGTAGATGGTGGTCAGGATGGAAAGCAGAGTTGCCAGCACACCGAAGATCAGGATCGACCTTCTCAGGCGGGTAAAGGATGCGGTTCGTTTTACGGAGGTATCGTCATACTGGGCGAACTTGCGCCAGGCGACTTCGAGGATGGGAGTTTTGGTTTCGGTCTGGGATTCCATGTTGTCTCCTAGCGGGTCACGAACCAGGCGGCGACGTAACCTTCATGGGTTGCATCCTTGACCTTGATCCATTGGTTGTTCGCGCCGATCTTGGATTCACCCCCCGGTTCGGTGATGGTGAACTCGTAGTTGATCGGCACACGCTTGATGAGGGTCGCATCGCTGACGACGGGTTGGCTTCTCATTGTCACCGCCTCGGCGGTCGTCCGCACTTTGACCGCTCCACCGGTTGAGGAGGAGGTTGTCGAGCCTGCCTGTGCTGTGGAGCCGCCTGCGTATTTGACGAACCAGGCGGCGACGTAGCCTTCCTTGCCGCTCGCATCGCGGACCTTGATCCACTGATTCTGCACGCCGACCTTCTTGATGGCTTCATTGGCAGGGTCGAGGCTGACGAGTTGCTCGGTCGGTTCGACATAACGGATGATGTTATCCGCTGATTGGGCGGGTTTGCTTCGTAAGGTGATCTGCGTGGTGGGGATCAACGCCAAAGCTCCGGCAGGGACGGGTGCAGGGCTTGGTTTGCCGGGTGTGGGGGAAGAACCGGGTTTCGGCGCAGGCGATGGTGTGGGGGTTGAGCCAGGTTTGGGCGTCGAAGGAGAGGCGGGCGAAGCTTTTTTATCCGATACATACCAGGCGGCGACAAATCCCTGATCGCCTTTCGGGTCCTGGACTTGGATCCATTGTCCCTGCACGCCGATCTTTGCTTTGGCTTTTGCTTTGTCCTCGAGGCAGATGAGTTCGGTGTTCAGCATCATGCGCTTCCACAGGTAGCCGGTGACAGCGGCTTCGGCTCTCAATGCCAGGTCGTCTTCTGTGGCGTAAAGGATGAATTTTTCGGCAGGTAGGGGGATTGCTGTTTTCTTGGGCGGTTCGGGCGCGTTGACGCTGTAGCTGTCGAACCATAACACGGCGCTGATCTCGGTTACGAGTTTTGCGCCGTTGAATTTATAACGCGTGGTGAGCAGGACTTCCTTATCGGGTGAGTCACCACCGTATTTATAAGGGTCGTAGATGACGTAGTCTTCACCCTTCTTTTCCTTGACGAGGACGAAGTGGGTTTGGATGCCCTGCTGTTTGTTCCAATCCACCTGCAAAATGACGGGTTTGCCTGCCGCGACGGCCGCATCGATCTGGGCAATGGGCGCGGGTGTGGTCTCGCAATTCTGCATATCACGGTAAACGCAGTTGGGCCAGATGTACGGCAGAACGCTGGGGATGAAGAGCGACCCCTGAAACCCGCCGCGCGCCTTCATTTTGTCGTTGACGGTGGCAGGTGTTTCGTCGTAGCCTATGCCGTTCAGCATCATGGTCGCCGAGGTCAGCAGGCAGCCCCATTTGCCGATGGTGCTTTCACCCGATGTGCCGAGCGGGACATCCTTCCATTGATCGTCGTTCTGGTAAAGGTTCTTGGTGACGAACATGCGAGCCTCGCCTTCTGTGATGATTTTGGAAATGATTGGACAATTTTACTCTATTTCGAAGGCGGTGATTCCCGGAGGAATGCGAAGCGGGAAACGTAAAGAGCGGGATGTGACTGGTCTGAATGTAGGATAAATATTTCACGGGTTGTTATAATTAACTCGCTTTATGCGGATTAATTATTCCTGTATGAAATGCCCTTCGACTACGCGCGAAAAGAGCATCCGCGCTCCGCTCAAGGCGGCTGCCGCCCTGAGCGCAGTCGAAGGG
>ERZ761607.2625-NODE-2625-length-19000-cov-4.901346_pt1 | contig 19000 bp, 12 predicted proteins | sample MGYA00511164_ERZ761607 | MGnify/ENA primary metagenome ERZ761607 (study PRJEB28899, sample SAMN02445080) | bioreactor sludge metagenome | biome: EBPR sludge | place: Australia: Brisbane, Thorneside Wastewater Treatment Plant | collected 2011-06-22 ...
GGCCGAGCGACCCGACGTCACGTGAGCGTCGCCGTCAGGCGACCGAACCATTGAAGTGTCGAACCAATCGAGGACCACCGATCCGGAATCGTTGGCGCTCGGAGGGAGCGTATCGTCCGCCCGTACGTAGACAGCGCACGCAGTCGGCTCGCGGGAGCCGACCCCAGGGAGGGACACGATGGCCACGAAGAAGGCGAGCACGCCGAAGACCTCGAAGAAGATCGAAGCACCGCCCGGATCGCCCGAGCGCGTCGTGCGTTTCTTCGAAGAGCAGCTCGCGGACTACGAAGGCCGCGCCGCCCACGGCATGGAGTACTTCTCCAGCGAGTCGAAGCTCACGCTTCGTTTCTCCCCGCGCGGGGCCGCCAACGTGCTCGAGACCTACGGCGAGGATCTCCCCGAGACGCCGTCCATGATCCCGCTCGCGATCGCGAAGGGCCAGGACGACGTCGCGTTCGTCGTCGATCCACGCGCCCCCGAGCTGCCGGTGCTCTTCTTCGAGCACGAAGCCGGCTTCCATCCCTTCGCGCCGAGCTTCGACGATTTCCTCGCCGGTCTGTTGAAGAAAGGCGAGAAGACTCCGCTCGAGAACCTCTCCAAGATCTACACGAAAGCCAACGCGCTCCACGAGAAGAACCAACACGCGAAGGTCGTCGCGCTCCTCGAGCCCGCGCTCGCGCAGATGCCCCCGACCAAGCCGCGATCTCTCGACCACATCGCCGACAGTCTACCGGCTTCGCACAACCTGCTCGGGCTCGCCTACAAGGAGCTCGGTCGGCGCGAAGAAGCGGTGAAGGAGCTGCAGCGCGCGGCGGAGCTCGGCTCCGACATGGGCACCTTGAACCTCTGCGATCTGCAGATCGAAGCGGGCGACTTCGAGGGGCTCGCGACGAGGGCAGGCGCGCTCGCGGAGCGCTCGTGGAAGATCGGCGACGCGTACGAGTGGTACCACGCGCGTTGCTACCTCGGGATCGCGACGGCGCGGCTCGAACGCGAGGCCGACGCGGAGCGCGCGTACCACGAGATCTGGTCGGCCTTCCGCTTCACGCGCCCCGCGCGCCTCGAAGAAGCCGCGACGCAGCTCCGCGAGCACGGCGGCGACACCGCGGTCGCGCGCCGCATCCTCGCATGGCTGACGAAGCCGGCCGCCCCGCCGAGCGAAGCCGCGCGCGCCACGCTTCGCGCCTGGTGGGACGGGCTGACGAAGGAGGTGCGCACTGCGCTCGCCAAGGCCGGCAAGCTGAGCGACGCGCCGTCCGACGCCGAGCTCGCGCGTCTCGTCGCGCTCGATCACCTCGAGCTCAAGCGCCTCGGCCTGAAGGACCTCTCGTTCCTCGCGCCGTTTCGCGCGCTCGACTCGCTCTTCGTCGACGAGAACGCCTTCGAGGACTTCTCGACGCTCCCGCCGCTCCCCGCGTTGCGTCACCTGCGCGCCGGCGAGGGCAAGCTGAAGCGCGTCGCCGGCGTCGCGAACGCGCCGCAGCTCGAGGCGCTCTTCGTACGCGAGAACCCGCTGCAATCCCTCGACGGCGTGGAGGCCCTGCGCGAGCTGAAGAAGCTCGACTTCGCCAAAGCGAAGGTCGCGACGCTCGAGCCGGTGCGCGGGCTCCCGCTCGAAGAGATCACCGCCTACGAGAACGAGATCGAGGATCTCTCGCCGCTCGCAGAGTGCCATCCTCTCAAAAAGATCTCGGTCTTCTCCAACCCGTTGAAGCGCGGTCTCTCGGCGTTGACTGGCTTGCGTTTCCTGGAAGAGATCGACGCGATCGAGTGGAAGATCCCCCAAGACGAGCACCGCGCGTTCCTGCGTGCGCGGCCGGACGTCGAGATCGACATCTACCTGAAGCCGGATGCCGACACGCCCGATCCGAGCGCGACCACCGACGCCGACCGCGCGTGGTGGAGCGCGCTGAGCCCCGCGTGGAAGCGCGCGCTCGCGGATCGTCGCCGCGGCAACGACGACGAGTCGCTCGGCAAGATGCGCGCGGAGACCGACTCCGTGTTCCTCGACGCGGAGGGGCTCGACTCGCTCGCGCCGCTCACACACCTGAAGCGCCTCGACTTCGTGGGGTGCAAACAGAACGCGCTCACGGATCTCTCACCGCTCGCGGAGCTCCCGCGCCTGCGCGTGGTGCGCGCGCAGCACAACCGCATCACCGACGTGAAGACGCTCGGCGCGCTCGGCGATCTCATCGAGCTCGACCTCGCCCAGAACGCGCTCACGTCGCTGGAGGGCTTGCAGGGCTGCACGAGCCTCCGCGACCTCGACGTGACCGGCTCGCCGATCGAGGCGCTCGATCCGATCGCGAAGCTGCACGAGCTTCGCGTGCTCGCGCTCGGCGAGACCCGCGTGCGCTCCCTCGCGCCGCTCGCCGGCCTCACGCGGCTGCGGACCCTGGACGTGCACGGCTGCCCGATCGACGATCTCGCGCCGCTCGCGGGCTGCGTGGACCTCGAAGAGCTCGACGTCTGGAGCACCCCGAGCCCGAAGGGACTCGACGCGCTCGCATCGCTGCCGCGCCTTCGCCGCATCACCAGCCACGGCGCGCTCGGCGAAACGGCGATCGAAGCCTTCCGCGCGAAGCGCCCAGACGTCGACGTGGAGTAGACGGCGGACGGACGCGCCCGTTTTCCGTGCCGACCGCTTCCTGCCCTGGCTCCGCGACCTGCCGATCGGGCCCGCCGACCCCACCGGATTCGGCGGCCCGAGCCGCCACCCCGTGAGCCCCGTTCGCCCAATTGTCGAAGAGTTTCGTGAGAGTGCCTCGCGGCACGGTTCTCGCTGTGCGGCCCCGTATGCGTCGCACCTACATCCTGCGCGTCGTCCTCACCCTCTGCACTGGTTGCGCGGCGACCGGCTCGAGCTCCTTCGCGGAAGAAGCCTTCGAGGAGACCGGCATCCCCGGTCCGACCGAGGCGCTCCCCGAGACCGAGGACGGCAAGCTCGACGCAGACGGCGATCCGGGCCCCCGCGTGATCGACGGCGCGGCGACCGAGGTCTGGGCGGCGCGCAACGCGTGGACCGACACCACCACGACCGCCGCGCGCGCCGCCGGCGTGGCGTGGGGCGCGGACAGCGGCCTGACCTGGGAAGAGAAGTTCGACCGCTGGGTCGGCAGCTTCGAGCGCGTGCCCCGCGCCGCGGGCGGCGAGACCTTCCACATCACGACGCCCTTCGGCGATCGCAGCTTCGACGCGCCGACCCTCGAGTGCGCGGAGGTCGCGATGTTCCTCCGCGCGACCTTCGCGAGCTGGTACGAGCTTCCCTTCTACATGCAGGGCTGGGACTCGCACACGCGCCAGGCGCTCTTCGCGGGTCACTTCGGCTTCGTGAACCGTGACGGCGCGGTGGTCGCGCGTTTCCCGAGCTTCCGCACCGCGTACCGCGATCACACGAGCACCTGGCGTCCGGGTCAGCCGTGGCCGAGCGACGCGCGCCTGCGTGCGATGCGCCTCGGCGACGACGACGCGGTGCGCTTCCTCGGTGGCGCCGGCGCGGGCGCGTACTTCGACGAGATGTTCCTCAACAAGCGCGTGGGCTACTTCATGCGCCTGCTGCTCCTCTACTTCGGCAGCACGAACCTCGCCGACGAAGCCAACATGTTCCACATCGTCCCCGCGGCGACGCAGGCGGGCGACTCGCTGCTCGAGCGCTGGCAGCGTCGCGGCATCGGCCACGTGCTCCCCGTGATGCGCGTCGAAGAGCCCGTGCCGGGGCGCCTTCAGGTCTCGCTCGCGAGCGGCTCGATGCCGCGCCGTCAGCCGCTCTGGGAGGAGCCCGCGAGCGCGCGCCACAGCTTCACGCTCGCGTACACGGGCGGCGAAGGCACCGCGAGCGACGGCACGCCCTACGCGACGCTCGGCGGCGGCATCCGTCGTTGGCGCACCGCGGTGAAGGTCAGCGGTCGTTGGCGGAACGTCGTCGGCGAGGCGGACCTCGATCACTACCTCGATCCCGGCGACACCGCGGCGATCGCGCGACGTCCGGAAGAGTTCCGCTCGATCCTCGCGGAGGTCTCGCCCGAGCAGCAGGTCGACGTCGCGCTCGGTCAGATCGAAGCGGCGCGCGCGCACCTCCGCAACTACCCCGCGAGCTGCGCGGCGCGCACCCGCCGCGAGGACGCCTTCGCGCGCCTCTACGCGCTCACGAGCGAGCTCTACGGCTGGAGCCGCGCGCGCACCGACGCCGAGCACCGCACGCTCGAGGACTACGTGCTCGCGGAGCTCACCTACGAGCAGGCGCGCACCTGCTGCTGGAACCGCAGCACCGCCGCGATGCACGCCATCGTCCTCGACTACGCGAACGCCGAGCAGGCGGACGCCGAAGCGGCCGGCATGTGCGCGGCGCCCACCGTGTTCCGCGCGGAGAACGGCACCGGTTACCAGCGCTGGGCCGATCACGCGGCGAACCTCGGGCGCGCGAGCGAGTGGCGCGGCTGGAGCGAGGACGAGGCGTGCGCGCAGCGCGACGTCGCGGAAGACGCGATTTCCACGCGCGGCACGAGCGCGAGCGGCAGCTTCTGCGAGGCCGGCATGCCCGCGCCGACGCCGGAGCCGACGCCGGAGCCGACGCCCGAGCCGGGCGACGCGTGCGACGCCTTCGGACAGGACGACGCCCGCGCGAGCGCGCTGCGCCTCACGGGCCCGATGAACGCCGAGATCTGCGCGAGCGACGAGGACTGGTACTTCGCGCCCGAGGGCGGCGAGGTCACGATCCGCTTCTCGCACGCGCGCGGCGACCTCGACCTCGAGGCCTTCGACGTGGAGGGCCGGCGCCTCGGCACGAGCAACGGCACGAGCGACGAAGAGACCTACGGCCACGACGCGCCCTTCTACGTGCGGGTCTTCGGCTACTCGGGCGCGACCGGGACCTACGCGATCTCGGTGCAGTGAGCACGCGTGAGACCGCGGCGGACGGCGACGTGATCGCGTCGCCTTTCACGACCGCGTCGCCGACCACGACCGCGTCGAGTCACGACGGCGTACGCACCGACCCACGCACGCCGACCCGGGATCAGGCTCTACGGCGCTCCCTCCACCAGAGCCGTCACGTCCACCACCTCGATCTCCGGCGGGGGCGGCGCGCACCGCTCGAGGCCCGCGGCCGCGAAGTCCCACACGTCGCGCGATTGAAGCGCGGCGGCGTGTTGGAGGGCGAAGCCCATGCGGTGTCGGGTCTCGGCTTGGGCCTCCGCGCGGAGCTGGCTGCGGAGCGGGACCACCCCGTCGCCGTCGGTGCCGGGCTCGAAGAGGAAGACGAGATCGCGCTGCGCGTCGCGCGGGCCGGGGCGGTCGAAGAGGTGCGTGAGGAGCTCGCTGCCGGGCGCGAGGTCGCGCCATGCGGGCGCCACCGCGGGGGACCACGAGACACCGAAGGCCGCGCTGCCGAGGCCCTCGAACGGCGTCGCGATCGTCGTCAGACCGCGCACGTAGCCGTCGTCGTCGTACGAGCCGAGGAGGTCGCGCGCGACGAGACCGCCCATGCTGTGCGCGACGAGGCAGAGGCGTTCGAAGCCGAGCTGCGCGTGCAGCTCGTCGAGCGCGCGACGAAGCCAATCCGAGACCATCGCGATCGGCAGGCCCGTCGGGTAGCTCACGAACCACGCTTGGTAACGCGTGCCGTCGAGGAGCTCGGCGAAGCGTCGGAGCTGTTGGGGATAGCCGCCGATGCCGTACACGAAGAGCACCGGCACGCGCGTGGGGTCCCACGCCTCCACGAAGAACACGCCCATCGGGAAACGTTGCGGCCAGCGCAGCGGCTGCCAGATGCCGTACTCGCCGCTCTCGGGGCCGAAGCGCGGATCGTCGAGGCTCACGACGCCGCCGAGGTCGTATTGGCGCGCGAGGAGCGCGTCGCTGCGCGGCACCTCCGCGACGGTGTCGGGACGGAGGACGATCGGTGCCGCACGCTCGCCGCGCGCGTTCGACGGTACATTCGACGACGCGTTCGACGACGACGCGTTCGAAGGCACCGCGATCGGTGGCGCCCAGAGCTCGCCCGCGTCGAGCTGCAGATCGCGATCGGTGTCGACGAAGGCCACGAGCGCGTAGCGCGAGCTCGGCCGCACCACGAAACGAAAACGGCCGGGCTCGGTCTTCACCGCGCGCTCGACGATCGCGTCCATGCGGTGCGTGCGGCGTGCGTCCGGCTCGGCGCCGTTCATGCGCGCGACCCGCAGCAGCTCCACCACGAGCGGGCCCTCGGCGCCCTCGGGCCGCTCCACGCGCCCCTCGATCTCGACGTAGCGCTCGAGCTTCGCCGCTTGGCGCCGCAACGTCTGCACGCGGTAGCACGCCGGCAGCGCGAGCACGCCGAACGACCCGAGCAACGCGAAGATCGCGAGACGCCGCACCCCGGCAGCATACGAGGCTCCGGCTGGCGCGCTCCTCGAAGTTCGTGCGCGCGGTACGCTGTGCGCGTGACCTCCGGTGCTCGATCGTTCGACGTGGCGAGGCGCGCCTCGCTCGCGCTCTCGTGGCTCCTCGCGTTCGCGTGCTCGTCGAGCGCGACGACTCGGCAGCCGACGTCCACGCGAGAACCCGCCACGCCGCACGAGTCGCCGACGACGAACGCAACACCGACGACGACCCGCGCGACGCCAGCGACGAGCGCACCCGATTTCGTCACCAACGTCGAGCTCACCTCCCCGGACGAATCCGAGGTGCTCGGCTACCGCGTCGCGGTGTACGAACGTCCGTCCGAGGATCTCGCACCGCGCGCCGAAGAGAGCGGCGAGGACTACGACGCCGCGTTGCTCTTCGGGGCGCGCGTGGTGCGCGACGACTCGGGCATCGCGATCGGCGTGAGCGGCTCGGGCACCACGCCCACGCACGCGCCGCGCACGACCGCGCCGCTCGACGGCTGGGTCTTCGACGACGGCCGCTACGTGGAGACGGTCTCGCTCGACGCACGCGCGCACGACTGGCCCGCGGGCCACGTGGTGATCGCGGTGCGCCGCGACCCGCGCACCCCGAGGCTCGGTGCGGGTTGGTCGATCGCGATCGAGCCCTGAAGTCTCGAACGGCTCCCACGACCGCTCCTGCCGATCGGCAGCGAACCCGACGATCGCGCGAATGAAACAGCGCGGCGTCGTGGCGACGATCGATCGTCACGACACCGCGCTCTCTCGGGGTTCAGCGTCGCGAGGTCGTCATGACGTCACGACCTCGCGGACGCTCGTTCAGTCGAAGATCACTCGCAGATCGGGTGCACCGCGCGCAGGGCTTCCCAGAGCTGCGGATCGAACTGCTCCGGGAGCTGCAGGCGGTTCTCGAGGTCGAGCTCGAGGTAGTCGCCGAGCTCGAGGTCGTTGCCGACGTCCACGACGCCGACGTCGACGCCGAGGCCGACGACCGTGGGCTGGTCGGGCTCGGTCACCTGCGAGGCGGGGACGCGGTCGACCACGCGCCAGAGCGCGACCATGTCCTGCCGGGTACGCACCACGGGCGCGCCTTCGTAGCGCTCCCACGCGACCGCGACCTCTCCGAAGACCTCGACCACGATCGGGATCGCCCGGATGCCCTGCGCGCGCGTGTCGGACGCGAGCAGCGGGTGGGCGGCCACCGTCTCGTCGAGCACGAGATCGGTCCGCGCGAGGGCGCCTTCCGGCACCAACGCGACCTCGCTCGAGCTCGTCCCCTCGCTCACGCAACCGGCGAGCGCGAGCAGCGCACCGAAGATCGTTCCGTACGTTCGCTTCATCGATCCACCTCCGATCCCGCGGGAGCTCCGCGGTCGGAAGGTCACGATTGCGAGGCAGATGCCACGCGACAAACGTCGGATTTCGTAGATCAATTCGGGAAGTGTCGCGAACCCGGCTCGCTCGCCGTGCGTTTTCCGACGTCGCGAGTTTGACGGCCTTCGCGTTTGACGCGGCGCGTTGCGCGCAGGCCGATCAGGCGCGCGCGGGGACGTGGCTCATCGCGCGCTCGGCGAGCGCGGTGATCGTGAGCGACGGGTTCACGCCGGGGTTGGCGCTGACCGCGCTGCCGTCGATCACGTAGAGGCCGTCGTAGCCGTGCACGCGGTGCAGCGCGTCGATCACGCCTTCGCCCGCGTCCTTGCCCATGCACGCGCCGCCGAGGATGTGCGCGGTCGACGGGATGCCCATGAGGGTCTCGGTCATGAGCGTCATGGGGACGCCGCCGAGCTTCTTCGCGTAGCGCTCGGCGATCTCGGTCGCTTCGGGCAAGAACGCGCTCGGGGCGGGCTGGCCGGGCGCGAGCTCGCTGACGAGGCCACGCGAGAAGCCCGTGCGCACACCACGACCGAGACGAAGGCGGAGCGTGCTCTCGAGCGTGCGCATGTAGAGGAGCACCATCCCGTGGCGCGCCCAGTCGCGCATGGTGACGACCTTGGCCCACGTGACCGGATCACGCGCGAAGCCGCTGAGCACGCCGCGCAATCGCGCGATCGTCTGCGGCGCGTCGGAGTGGGGCGCGCACATCAACCGAAAGAAGCCGGAGCCTTTGCCGTAGCGCACGGGCTCGACGTGGCTGTGCTCGTCGGTGTGGAGGATCGAGGTGATCGCGACGCCGTCCGTGAGGTCGTCGGTGCCGCCCGGCACCTGGATGCCGATGAGCGACTCGTTGTTGGTGCGCACCGCGTCGCCCACCCGATCGGAGAGGTTCGGCAGGCCGTCGCGCTCACCCTTCATCGCCAGGAGCAGCGGCACCGTGCCGAGCACGCCGCCCGCGAAGACCACCTTGCCGGTGGTGATGCGCTCGCTACCGCCGAAGCCGAGCGAGCTCTTCGTCTGCAGGACGTAGCCGCCCTCGGGGCGTGGCGCGACGTGCACGACCTCCGTCTCGCTCTTCACCTTCGCGCCGCGCTTCTCGGCCAAGTAGAGGTAGTTGCGATCGAGCGTGTTCTTCGCGCCCACGCGGCAGCCGGTCATGCACGCGCCGCAGAAGGTGCAGCCGACGCGGTCGGGGCCGTCGCCACCGAAGTAGGGATCCCTCGCCTTCTTGCCGGGCTCGCCGAAGTAGACGCCCACGCGGGTCGGCGCGAAGTGCTCCGCGCGGCCCATGTCCTTGGCGACCTCGAGGAGCACCCGATCGTGTTTGGTCTGGTGCGGGTTCGTGGCCGCGCCGAGCATGCGCAGCGCGGTGTCGTAGTGCGGCGCGAGCTCGCTCTGCCAAGGCGCGAGGTGGGCCCACGAGGACGAGCGGAAGAACGCGGGGGAGGGCGTGGGGAGGGTGTTGGCGTAGGTGAGCGAGCCGCCTCCGACGCCGACCCCCGAGAGCACCGTGACGTGCTCGAAGAACGACATCTGGAAGATGCCCTGCAGCCCGACCTTCGGCTGCCACATCCAGCGCCGCAGGTCCCAGTTGTTCTTCGCGAAGTCGCTCGTGCCGTAGCGCTTGCCCTTCTCGAGCACGAGCACCCGGTAGCCCTTCTCCGAGAGCCGGAGCGCCGAGACGCTCCCGCCGAAACCGCTGCCGACGATGACGAAGTCGAAGTCCGTGGAGCTCACGGTGGGGAAGGGTACACGGAGTGCGAGGCGCGACGTGATCGCGGGATTCGATGCGTGTCGGAGTGGGAGTCGGAGTCGGAGTCGGAGTCGGAGTCGGAGTCGGTGGGTCCAAACGACGAAAGGCTCCCGAAGGAGCCTCTCGTCGTGCTCACGGCTCGGAGCCGCGCGTGCGATCAGAACCGCCAGTCGAGCTGCAGCCCACCACCGTCGCGGCTGGCGAGCGGCGTCACGCGCGGGCCCGCGTCGTTGCCGGCGTAGTACTCGACGTAGGTGCGGGGGATGAACCCGAAGATGAGCAGCGCGAAGCCGACGGCCTGCGTGATGCCGGCCCACGCGTAGCCGAGGCGACCGCCCGAGGTGTCGGCGTCGCCCATCGAGATCCACGGACCGAGGACGGGCACCGCGAGTCGGTTCGGGATGTTGAGGCCCTCGTCGAGCGCGAGGGTAGCCGCGAGCGCGTAGCTCACGGCGAAGACCGCCGCGCCGGGGATCAACATGCCGATGCGGAGGCGCTTGTAGATGCGCGCGTTCTCCGGATAGGTCGCGTTCGGATCGAAGGGCTCGCGGATCCGGCGGGGCTGGGGCGCGTAGGGCGCGTAGGCGGGCTGCCCGTAGACCGGCTGCCCGTACGTCGGTTGACCGTAGACCGGCTGCTGCTGGCCGTAGCCCGGCGGCGGTGGCTGCTGCTCGTAGCCCGGCGGCGGCGCGACTTGCTCGTGCTCCACCACCACCACGTCACCGCCGGGGGCCGGCGCGGGCTCCACGGGCTGGGCGGGGTCTTGCGCCATCGCGGTCGAAGGCAGCGCGGCGACGAGCGCCAACAGCGCGAGCTTGGTCGTCTGGATCGACTTCATCTTCCCTCCTCGGCGGCCGGAGCCGCGTTCCCTCTGCTCACTCCGCCGATGTGGGCGAGCTTGCCGGGGCTGGACGCGCACTGCAAGGCGGGTGCCCCTGCGAATCCTCGTGTTTTCGCGGATCTGGCCGCGGACACCGCCGTCGAGGACGTGAACCGCTCACCACAGCCGCGGCGATCGTGGGGCTCACGTTCACAGGTCGGCTGACCGGGGGTGTGGTCCGCTGCGGCTCAAAGCGGAACCGGTACGCGCTCCAGGATCTCCGCCAACGCACGCTCCGCGTCGTCGCGCGCGCCATCGCCCGCACTCCGAAGGCGGTGTGCGAGCACGTGCGGCGCGAGGAGCTTCACGTCGTCGGGGAGCACGTGGGTGCGGCCTTCGACGAGGGCGCGCGCGCGAACCACGCGTTCGAAGGCGATCGCAGCACGGGTCGAGGCGCCGACCTCGAGCAGCGGGCTCTGTCGCGTCGCGAGCACGATCGCGTGCAGGTAGTCGACGATCGCGTCGTCGATGCGCACGTCCGCCACCGCGGCCTGCATCGCGCGCAGCTCGGACGCGGAGAGCACGGGCGCGAGCCCTTCGAGTGGATCGCGGTCACGGCGCGTGCGGAGCAGCTCGCGCTCGACGTCGCGCGGCGGGTAGCCGAGCCGGAGCCGCACGAGGAAGCGATCGAGCTGCGACTCGGGGAGCGGGTAGGTGCCGTAGAAGTCGATCGGGTTCTGGGTCGCGAGCACGAAGAAGGGCGACGGAAGCGGGTGGGTGGTGCCGTCGATCGAGACTTGACCTTCGCCCATCGCTTCGAGGAGTGCGGATTGAGTCTTCGGGGTAGTGCGATTGATCTCGTCCGCGAGGAGCACGTTCGCGAACACCGGTCCCGGTCGGAACACGAAGGTGTTGCGCTCCCGGTCGAAGACGCTGCCGCCGACCACGTCCGCGGGCAGCAGGTCCGAGGTGAACTGCAGGCGGCGGTACTCGAGGCCGAGCAGGCCCGCGATCGCGCGGGCCAACGTGGTCTTGCCGACTCCGGGGACGTCTTCGAGCAGCACGTGGCCGCCCGCGACGAGGGCGGCGAGCACCACGCCGATCGCGTCGTCCTTTCCGCGGACGTAGCGACCGAGAGCTTCACGGAGAGGGCGCGGAGAAGGGACGGTCATTCGGGGTTCCAGCGGGGTGTCACGGGACGATCACGCACGTGATCTCACGTCCAAGGGAGCGCGTGGCGCGCTCGAGGCGTGGAGGAGGCTCGAGCGGTGTCGGACGAGAGCCAGCGAACGTGAGCCGACGAACGAGAGCCGTCGAACGAGAGCCGTCGAACGAGAGCGTGGTGCCGCGCGGAGGCTCGGAGAAGCGCGGCTCAGAGCAGCACCACGTCCTCGACGTCGAACGCTTCTTGGGCGACCACGCTGCGCGTCTCTTCTTCGCGTTGGGTCGCGAGCTCGTAGAGCTGTGCGAGCAGGGTCGGGTGCGCCTTGATCACCTTGTGCAGCTCCTCGCGCGTGAGCTCGAGGGCCACCGTCGGGTGGAGCGCGCGCACGGTGGCGTTCGCGGGGCGGCGCAGCACGAGCGAGATCTCGCCCACCACGTCGCCCGGACCGAGCTCGGCGATGCGCAGCTCGTCGCCGTCGGCGTCCTTGCCGACCACCTCCACGGCGCCGCTCGCGATCAGGTAGAGGCCGCGGCCTTCGGCGCCTTCTTCGACGAGCGCGCTGCCCGCCTCGAAGTGTTTCGTCTCGAAGCGGCCGATGATCGCCTCGCGGTGCTCGACGTCGACTGCGCGCAGGATCGCGCTGTGGCGCAGGAGGTTCGACACCATGCGCTGCCGGCAGAACTGCGAGAGCATCTGCCCGACCACGGGGGCCTTCGAGGCCACCTTCTCGAGCGCGTCGCGCGCGATCACGAGCAGGGTCGCGGGCTCGGCGGCGGTCACCGCGGCGGCGCGCGGTGCTTCGCTGACGAGGGCCATCTCGCCGAAGATCGCGCCCGGGCCGAGGATCGCGAGGGTCAGCCCTTCGTCGCCGTCGCGACGGATCACACGAAGCATCCCACGCGCGACCACGAACGCTTCGGTGCCCTCGTCGCCTTGCGCGACCACCTCGCGGTCGGCGGGTACGTCGCGCACCTCGAACGCGGCGAGCAGGCTCGCGAGCGGCTTGGGCTCGAGGTCGCCGAAGAGCGGCAGACGCGGCAGCGAGGTGTCGGACGCGAGCGGATCGTCGGTCGCGAGCCACTTCTCGATCGCGGCCTCCGCGCGGGCGAAGAGCGCCTCGCCCTTCAGCGCCGCGATCGCCTTGGGCACCTCGACGTCGTCCGGCAGGGGCGGGGGGCTCGCGGAGACGTCGGCCACACGTTTGCTGCCTTTGCCGAAGGCGGCCGCGATGGTCGCGAAGAGCGGCTCGGCGTCGTCGCCCGCGCGCGCGGCGGTGCGCGCGGCGACCAGGGCTTGTGGGAGATCGCCGCGGCGGATGAACGCGTCGACGAGCCGGAGCGCGGCTTCGCCCGCGATCAATCCGCGATCTTCGGCGACGAGGGTCGTCGTGATCAGCGCGGCGGCGCCGAGCTGCGAGGTGTCGTGCTCGAGGAGCGCGGTCGCGAGCCGGAGCGCGCCGTCCAGGTCGCCGTTCAGACGCGCGGCGTGGGCGCGATCGAGCGGAGACGTGGAGGCGAGGGTGGGGGGGAGCGCCATGTCGCGGGCGAGAATACTTGCTTTCGTCCGCGATGGGCTTCGCGCTTTTGTCGGGCCGGTACCCGTCGGCGTCCCTCCCGCGACCCTCCCATGGGGTCGATCAGCGGACCTTCGCCGCGACTTCCGCCACGCGCTTGCCGAGGTAACGCGCGTGCGCGACGTCCTGCTCGCTTGGGCCCTTGCCCTCGGGGCCGGTCGTGACGCTGGCGCCGTAGGGGTTGCCGCCGGACGCGAAGACCACGGGGTCGGTGTAGCCGGGCGTCACGATGTAGCCGCCGAAGTGGTAGATGCTCGTGAAGAGCGAGAGCAGCGTCGACTCTTGGCCGCCGTGCGCGTTCATCGCGCTGGTGAAGCCGGCGTAGACCTTGTTGGCGAGCTTGCCCTGGAACCAGAGGCCGCCCGCGGTATCGATGAACTGCTTGAGCTGCGCGGCCATGTTGCCGAAGCGGGTCGGGGTGCCGAAGACGATCGCGTCGGCCCATTCGAGGTCGTCGAGCGAGGCCTTCGGCTGGTCCTTCTGCGCGTCGACGAAGGCGCGCCACTTCGGGTTCGAGTCGATGGCGGCGTCGGGCGCGGTCTCGGCGACGAGGCGCACGCGGACCTCGGCGCCCGCGGCCTTGGCGCCCTCGGCGACGGCCTGCGCGACGGCGGCGTTGGTTCCGGTGGACGAGTAGTAGATGACGGCGACGTTCGGCATGACGGTTCTCCCTCGAGTGATGGAACCGTTGTGGAGCAGGAGACCGCGCGGAACAATCGCCGCGAAACGAACGAACTGTCGCAGTGGTGCATCGATCGCGAGTCGAACGTCGCGGCTCGATCAACGAAGCGGCGTGGGCGTCGGGAGCGTCGCGGGGAGCGGAACGTCCGGGAACCGTGAGGGATCCTCGGCGAAGCGGTAGCGCGCGAAGTGTGAGATCACGCGGCGGACGTAGCCGCGGGTCTCGTCGAAGGGGATGCGCTCGACGAAGAGATCGAGCTCGATCGTCGGCCGCTGACCCGGCCGACTCGAAGGCTCGATCGTCGTCGGCACCGTCGGCCGACTTCGAGGTTCGGTCGGCCGCATCGCCGCGCTCTCTTCCGCGAGCCAGCGCTCGACCCGCGCGGTGCCCGCGTTGTAGGCCGCGATCACGAGCGGGAGCACACCGTCGAAGCGACGGAAGAGCTCGGACATCTCGGCCACGCCGAGGCGCACGTTCCACGCGGGATCGAAGAGGCGATCGCGCTCGAAGGGCAGGCCCATGCGTCGCGCAGCGCGCGCTCCGCTCTCGGGCATCACCTGCAAGAGGCCGATCGCGTCCGCGAAGCTGACCGCGTCGGGATCGTACGCGCTCTCTTGGCGCATCGTCGCGTAGACGTGCTCCCAAGGGATCGCGTGCCGCGTCGCTTCGGCGCGCACCGCGCTCTCGAAGGGCTTCGGGTACGCGAGCTGCCAAGCCCACGCGGCGCCACCCTCCGGTCGCTCGGAGAGGCGCGTGCGCTGCGCGGCCGCGAGGCGGTACGCGCCTTCGAAGTCGCCGATCGAGAAACGCGCGAGCGCCTTGCTGGCGGAGTCGCCCGACTCGTGGGCGCGCTGGGCGGCGATCGCGTCCGCACGCAGACCGAGGGCCGCGTAGAAGCGGGCTTCGTCGGTGAGCGGGGCGGCGCTCGGCGGCGAGCCGCGTGCGGGATCGAGGCTCGGGGGATCGCTCTGGCTCGCGGCGCCCAGCGCGACGAGCCGACGGCGCGCCCAGATCGCGTACCAACCGAGCGGATCGGAGACGCCCGCGCGGCGGTAGCTCTCGATCGCGGCGTCGCGCGCGCCACGTGCCTCGTGCGCGCGTGCGGCCCAGTAGTGTCCGCGGCCCGCCACGAGCGGCGCGTCGCTGCCTTCCGCGTACGACGCGAGGTGTCGCGCGGCTTCGACGTGTCGGCCTTCGCGGTAGGCCTCGAAGCCGAGGTGCCAATGGGTCTCGCGGCGCGTTCCGGCATCGAGTGACGCGCGCGGGCCGGCGAGGAAACGTTGGAACGCGCGACGTGCGGCGGCGGTGCGACCGAGGCGCGCTTCGAGCCACGCCGCGAGGTGCTCGGCTTCGGCGGAGTGCGGGCCACGCGGGTAGGCGCGCACGAACGCGCGCAGCGCTCGGATCGCCTCGGCGTCGCGATCGGCGCGAGCCAACGCGCGCGCGGCGTGGAAGGCGTCGGTCTCGCGGTGGACGTGGCGCAGTCGCGCGGAGTCGGCGAGCACGCGCGCGGCCTCCGCGTAGAAGTGGCGCGCGCGGTAGAGCGACATGCCGAAGCGATGGAGCCACGCGGGCCGCAGCTCGCTCGGCGGTGTGATGCCACGGAGCTGGGCGGCGGCGTCGGCGTAGCGACGGGCTTCGTAGAGCGCGTCGGCGCGGCGCAGACGTTCTTCCGGGGTCAGCTCGATCGGGCCGAGCGCACGTGTGAGCGCGTCGGCTTCGGGGTGATCGGGGAGCTCGACGTGCAGCGCGCGTCGCTCCGCGCGTGCGTCGTCCGCGCGACCGAGCCGGTCGAGCAGCTCGGCGCGCAAGCTGCGGAGCGCGAAGGTGTCGACGCCACGCACGGGCGCGGTGTCGCGAATGGTGGCCGCCAAGGGCGCGAGCTGTGACTCCAGCGCGTGCGTGTCGGTGCCTTCGAGCGCGAGGCGCACGCGACACTCGGTGGCGAGCGCGCGGGAGAGACCGTCCGCGGCTGACCCCGCGGACCCGGAAGGACCGTCCGCGGCTGACCTCGCGGACCCGAAAGGACCGTCGCGGCGCGCGTCGAGGAGCGGGATCGCTTCCGCGCAACGACCGAGGCGCGCGAGCAGTCGCGCGTGGCGACCTCGCGCGTCGCGCGCGATCGAATCGGGTAGACCTTCGACGCTGGCGAAGGCTTCGGCCGCGCGCGTCAGGTCCCCCGCGCGCTCGAGCAGACGACCGCGCAGGTAGCGGTGCGGGCCCGACGCGGGGAGGGTGTGGAGGAGCGCGAGCGCTTCGTCGTCCGCATGACGCGCGACGAGGTCCGCGAGCGTCTCGTCGGCGCGCGCACGCGAGACCGTTCCCGCCGCGAGCGCGACGAGCAGCACCACGCAGAGCCGAGCAGAGCGGAGCACGCGAGGCGGTTACCACGGAACGCGGTGGATTCCTTCCTTCGTGACGACGATTCTCCTGCTCCGCGGGATCGAATCCGTTTCGAACGATCGGAGCGCTCGCCTATCCTTCGCCTCCGATGAGCCGACCCGAGCACTCCACGCTCGAGATGCCTGCCGCTGGCGGTCGCGTCGACCGCTTCACCCTCGAGCGCTCCTGCGGGGCGGGCGGTGGAGGCCTCGTGTTCGCCGCCCGCGACGCGGACGGAACGCAGGTGGCCCTGAAGGTCCTGCCGAGCCGGGAGCCGCTCCTACGCGCGCGCTTCGAGCGGGAGGCGCTCGCGCTCCAGCGCATCGAGCACCCCGCGATCGTCCGCTACGTGGATCACGGCATCGATCGCGATCTGCCGTGGCTCGCGATGGCGTGGATCGACGGCCACGATCTGCGCGAGCGCCTCGCGAAGGGGCCGCTCGGGGTCGAGGAGACGCTCGCGCTCGGCGTGCGCCTCGCCGACGCGCTCGCGGCCGCGCACGAGGCGGGCGTGCTGCACCGCGATCTCAAGCCGGCGAACGTGATGCTCCCCGGCGGGCGCCTCGATCGCGCGTGCCTCGTCGACTTCGGCGTCGCGCGCGACGAGACCGCGACCGATCTCTCGCTCACGCGCACGGGCATGGTGGTGGGCACGCCCTCGTACATGTCGCCCGAACAAGCGAGCGCGGACCGCGAGATCGACGGTCGCGCGGATCTCTTCGCGCTCGGCTCGTTGCTCTGGCAATGCCTCACCGGCCGCGTCGCCTTCGAAGGCTCCGACGCGATCGTGGTCTTCGCGCAGCTCCTCACCGTGGATCCGCCGCCCGCGTCGTCTCTCGCGCCCGGCGTGCCCGCGCACCTCGATCGGCTGCTCGCGCAGCTCTTGAAGAAAGACCGTGAGCAGCGCCCGCCGGACGCGCTCGCGGTGCGCGCGGCGCTCGAGCTGCTTCGTCCGACCACCGAGCCGCCCGCAGAGACGCCGCGCACCTCGCGTCGTGTTCGTTTCGCAGCGCCGCCCACGCTCGTGTGGGCGATCTTCTCCGACACCGATCGTTGGAACCGCCTCGTCGGCTCGGGTCTCGCGACCTACACCCACGACGCACCGAGCGTCGCGCGGGTCGGACACGGCGCGGTCGCGGGCATCCCGGTCGCGTGGCGTGAGCTCGGCGAGTGGGTGGAGGGCCACTTCGGCTGGGGCGAGCGTCGCTACGACGACGGTCCGCTCGTCGCGAGCGTGCTCCACTTCGAGTGCACGCCGACCGACGACGGAGGCACCGAGCTCTTCGTGGAGACGTGGCCGACCGCGTCACCGACCGCGCCTCCGGCCGCGGCCGCGATGCTCGCGCAACACTTCGACAAGCGGCTCGCACGTTACGTGGAGGCCGTGCGTTCGTTCTTGGAAGAGCACACGAAGTCGCACGGACCCTTCGTTCTCGATCCCGAGGTGCCGGCGGTGATCGAAGCCGCGCGTGTGCTCGCGTCCGCGTCCGATCGCGCGCTCGTCGGATCCACGCGCGCGACCGACGAAGCGAAGCTCCGCGCCCGAGCCGACGCGTTGCCCGAGAGCCCGCACCGCGAGGCGTTCGTGCAGATGCTCCAGAGCGCGCCCGACGACGCGCTGCGGGTGCTGCGCCCAATCGAGCTCGCGACGGCGCTCGACGCACGGGTCGACGAAGCCACGCGTCTGCTCGTCGACGGCACGCACGCGGGTCTGCTCGATCTGCGCTTCGAGCTCGTCTGTCCGACCTGTCGAGTGGCCGCGCAGGTGGTCGACGACGTGCTCGCGATCGGCACGCGTGGGAGCTGCGCCGAATGTCGGCGCGACTTCGAGCTCGACGTCGACGCCAACGTCGACGTCGTCTTCACCGTGCACGCGGCGGTGCGCGACGTGCCGCCCGAGCTCTGGTGCGCGGGCGCGCCGCGCTGGCGACCGCACGTGATCGCGCAGCTTCGTCCGGCGCCGGGGGGCACGCGGGAGCTGCCGATCGAGCTCCCACGATCGCCGGTGATCGTGCGGCTCGCGGGGCACGAGGCGTCGGCGCCGATCGTGGCGCGTGGGCTCGCGATCACGATCGGCGAGACGACCGACGACGAAGGGACGAGAAGCGCGACGCTCGCGGTCGAGGGCCTCGACGAGCCGGTGCTTCGCGTGGTGCACACCGGCGATCGTCGCGTACCCGATCTGCAGATCGAACGCGCGAGCCTCGACGTGCGGGCGCTGACCTTGCGCGACGCGCTCGCGGTCCCGGCGCTCGCGTCGCTCCTCGGCGGCGACGCGCGTGCGACTCTCGGACGCGCGACCCTCGCGGTGCTGCACGTGTCGCTCGAAGCTCTCGAAGCGTTGTGTGCGAACGAGGGCGATGCGCGCGCGCTGGAGCTCGCGAACGACGCGCTCGATCGCACGGATCGGCTCGTCCGGGAGAGCGGAGGCGCGGTGGTCGAGCGCGGCGTCGATGCGTTGCTCGCGTGCTTCGCGCGCGAGGAGGACGCCGAGCGTGCGCGCGCCGCGATCGCGAGCGCGGACGCAGGCGCGTCGCTGCGGATCGGATGCGCGAGCGGTCCGGTGTTGCTCGTGCGAGAAGCGGACGGGGTCGCCCTCTTCGGCGCGACCGTCGCGCGCGCCCGTGCCGCACGAGCGTGAGCGCGGGGCGCACCGAAGACGGCCGGCTCGCGGCACTCGCTCGCGCGCCGGTGCCCGAGATCGCAGCTCGCGAACGTGAGGCGCGTGCTCGTGCGCGGTGAGAGGGATCGGCGCGTGAGGGCGCGTGTCCACGAATCGGGAGCGCACGCCTTTCGCTTCGTGCTTCCCGAGGCTTCGTGCTTCCCGCGGCGGAAAAGAAGCTGATGGCCGATTATCGCAAGCCGCCCTACCGGACGGCGCGCAGC
>ERZ761607.2626-NODE-2626-length-18996-cov-4.924133_pt1 | contig 18996 bp, 14 predicted proteins | sample MGYA00511164_ERZ761607 | MGnify/ENA primary metagenome ERZ761607 (study PRJEB28899, sample SAMN02445080) | bioreactor sludge metagenome | biome: EBPR sludge | place: Australia: Brisbane, Thorneside Wastewater Treatment Plant | collected 2011-06-22 ...
GCGCAACCTTGCCAAGGTTGAGGTCGCGAGTTCGAGCCTCGTTTCCCGCTCCAGATGACGCCAAGCCGCCGCTGCGGCAGCACCCAAGAAGGGAAGCCTCGGCTTCCCTTTCTTGTTGTTATGCTCGGCAGCGGCTTGCCGCCACGGCGCGTTAGCAAAGCGGTTATGCAACGGATTGCAAATCCGTCCAGTCCGGTTCGACTCCGGAACGCGCCTCCAGTTTTCCCTGTAGTGACGGGCACTTGCATGCCACTCCACCAAGTCCGCCGGTGAAAAGGCGGGGCTTCACTGGAGAGGTCCGAAATGCAAGAGTCAGACAAGTCCGCCGGTGCGCCGGGCGCATCACGTTGCAGCGTGATGGAACAGGCCGATGAAGACCGCGTGTCGACCCTGGTCGATGCGTTCGTAGACGTGCTGGGCGAGATCGCCAGCCTGATGCGCGCCCAGCGCGTGGTGCTGGACGCCGCGATTCAGAGCAACCGGCTCGAGCTGGTCGAGGCGGCGCGGGCGCAAGCCGACCAGTGCGGGTTCCTGGCCGACCACGTGATCGGCACGCTCGGCCGCTGCCAGGTCAACGGCGACGTCACGCATTGGCTGGACGCGGGCCCGGCCTTCGCGGCGGCCGACAAGCTGGCCGGCCTGACCAAGGCGGTGCGGCCGTGAGCGCGCCTGCCATCCCCATGCGCGCCCCGGCTATGCCGGTGGCCGAGCTGATCGACCGGTACATGGCGGACTACGCCGGGCGCGATCCGACGCGCACCCAGCGGCTGGGCTGGTGGCGCGCCCAGCTCGGCACGCTCACGCTCGCCGAGGTCTGCGATGACCACGTGCACGCGGCGCTGGAGGCGCTGAAGCGGCAGCCGGCGCGCCGCTACGCCGGCCGCGACGCCGAGGGCCGGGCGATCTACAAGGCCAAGAAACGCGACATCGCGCCGGCCACGCTGAACCGCTACCGCGCGGCGATCAGCGCGGTCTTCACCTGGGCGGTCCGCTGCCGCATCGCGCCCAAGGGCTGGATTCATCCCTGCCAGGGCGTGCAGACGCTGCCGGAGAACAACGCCCGGGTGCGGTTCCTCAAGCCCGACGAGATCGAGCGGCTGCTGCAGGCCTGCAGGGCGGCGAAGTGGGACCGGCTGTACCTGCTGGTGCTGATGGCGCTGACCACGGGCGCCAGGCGCGGCGAGCTGGAGGGCCTGCGCTGGCAGGACATCGACGCCGCGCGCGCGGTGGCGCATGTGGCCCGGTCCAAGAACGGCGACGCCAAGACGCTGGCGCTGACGACGCCGGTGCTGGAGGAGCTGGCCCGGTTCCGCGGCGCGCCGTCGGCGCTGGTCTTCGCGTCGCCCCGCAGGCCGGGCCAGGTGTTCGGTTTCGACCAGGCTTGGAAGGCGGCGCTGAAGGCGGCGGGCATCCGGAACTACCGGATGCACGACAACCGGCACACGGCGGCTTCCATGCTGGCCATGAACGGCGCGAGCCTGCTGGAGGTGGCCGAGGTGCTGGGGCACCGGTCTCTGGCCATGTCGAGGCGCTATTCCCACCTCGCGGCGAGCCACAAGCAGGCGCTGGTCACGCGCGTCATGGGCCACGTGAGGTAGTCGTGCAGACGTCTGCCAGGTCGCTGGCGCACGAGCTGGGCCGCCGGCTCGGGCGTGATGCGCGCGACCTGGCGGCGCTGCACGACGACGTGCGTCGCACGCTGCCGCGGCGATCGGATGTCGACGCGGCTTGGCTGTACCTGGCGCAGGCCTTCGCGCTGCTGTGCGTGGTCGATGCGGCGCGGCGCGAGTGGGCCGAAGTGCAGCGCGAGATCGACGCGCTGGAGGCGGCTGAGACTCAGAAGCGGCGCCGCGTCAGGGAGATCCAATCCTCGGCGCCAGAGTTCGCGGCGTACTTCGCTTCGGGCTGCAACAGCATGCCGCTCAACCCGCAGCGCCGCCTGCGGAGGCTGCACAGCGCCTTGGACCTGCCAGAGGGCACGGAGCGGCTTGCTGCCCTGCTGGCCGAGCTGCCCAACGCCGATGGCACCGACACGCTGAGCAGCCGGGACTTTCACCATCCCCCGCCCGCGCGGCGCCCCGGGCGACACGACAAGTCGGGCCTGCGAGACGCCGTCGTGCAGGCGCTGCTGGCGTTCCACCCCCTGCGGCGCGGTGGCCGCCGCTGGGAGGTCGCGCTGCACCTGGCGGGTTACCCAAGAGACGTGAACGTCGAACAGGTCAGGCGCGACATGCGGCGTCGCGGCGCGGTCGGACGCCCGTCGTCGGAGCGCGACTACCTGATGGCCCAGTGGCCGCGGCTGTTCGAAGAGCTGATGGCCTCTGTGGGTTATCGCGCCGTCGTCTGAATTGTTCCCCCTGGCGGGCCGCGGCGCGGCCCGTAGATTGCCTGTGCGGCGCGGCGTACCGCCGCGCAGCCGAGTGCCCTGCAAGGTGCTCGTTGCTACAGGGGAAACGGGATGGTGATCAATGATGTTCGGCAGGCGGTCTCGATGGCGCTGTACCAGCAGCGCCACGAGAACATCTTCAGGTCGCGCGAGAGCTTGCGCTGGTTCATCCGGCGCCACCGCGCCCGGCTCATGGAGCGCGGCGCGTTGACCGCGCCGATCGGCGAACTGCTGATCGTGGAGGACCTGTTCAACCAGGTCGTGCAGGAGGTCGGCGCCGAGCGCGCCGCGTCGCTGTCCGAGTCCGCGGCCGGATGACTTCGGGCCGAGCTGTGGCCGCAGATCCAGCGGACGCGGCCGAGCAGTCCGTTCTGGGCGCGCTGCTGTTGGACGCCGGCACGGCGTGGCCGCTGTGCGCGGCTGCCGGGCTGCGCGCGACCGACTTCGCTGACCGCCAGCATGCGGCGATCTTCGGCGCCGTGGCACTGCTGGTGCAGCGCGGCCAGGCGGTCGACTCGCTGCTGGTCTGCCAGGCGCTCGCCGAGCTCGGGCTGCAGGTTGGCGCCGACCCGATGCCGGTGCTGGTCGGGCTCGAGGTGAGCGTGGCCACGGCGCGCAATGCTGGGCTCCATGCCGAGCTGGTCGTGCGCCGCGCCAGGCTGCGCCGGGTGCATGCCGCGGCGACGGCGGTGGCGCGCGCCGCGGCCGACGGCGCGGCCAACGACGAAACCCTGCAGTCGCTGCTGGCGGACCTGACCGAGCAGGCGAAGGCGGGCTTGCCACGCGCGGCGGCGCTGCCAGTCACCTGGGCAGCCGAGATCGGTGCCGACGTGCAGCTGCCGCAGCAGCTGGTCGAGGGCTTGCTGACCGCTGGCGGGCTGTCCAGCGTCAACGGGCACCCCAACGCCGGGAAGTCCTACTTCGCCGGTGCGCTGGCCCTGGCGGTGGCGTCGGGGCTGGACTTTCTCGGCCGCCGAGTCCAGCAGGTGCCGGTCGTCTACATCGCGGCCGAAGGCGCTGCCAGCATGCTGGCGCGATTCCAGGCCGACGCTCGTTTCCACAAGCGGCAGCCCGGGCACCTGGCGCTGGTGGCGCAGGGTGTCACGCTGTTGGAGCCGAGTGCCGATGTCGACGCGCTGGTGGCGACCTGCGACGCGGTGCGCGCGCGCACCGGCGCGCCAGTGGGTCTGATCGTCATCGACACGGTGGCGCGCGTGATGGTGGGCGGCGATGAGAACACCGCCGTCGACATGGGTCGTCTGATCGCAGCGGCCGACCGACTGAAGGCCACCACGGGCGCCCATGTGCTGTTGCTACACCACGTCGGCAAAGACGCGAGCAAGGGCGCGCGCGGGCACTCCTCGCTGCGGGCGGCGCTGGACACCGAGATCGAGGTCTCGGTCGACGACTCCACGCGGCTGCACACGGCCAAGGTGACGAAGCAGCGCGACCTGGCCAGCAAGGGCGACACGCTGCACTTCCGCCTGGTCCCCGTGCCGCTGGGCGTCGACCAGTGGGGCGGCGAGGTCACTGCCTGCGCCGTCGTGCACGAGCCTGGGTCGGCTGACCCGCAGCGGCCCGCGAGGTTGACGCCGTGCCAGCAGGCGGTGCTGGCCTACCTGGCGGGCAAGGCTGCGGGTGTGCGCCGCCGGGCGATGGTCGAGGAACTGGAGAGGCAGGGGCAGGCGCGGGCATCGGTGTATCGAGCCATCGGCGGCCTGCTCAATGCGGGCATGCTGGTCGACGTAGCCGGCCAGGTCTACCTGCCGCGCGAGGGTGCGCAGTGATCGCGCGTCTCACGTCTCATCTCGTCTCAATCAGTCTCACTGAGACCGCCGTCTCATGTCTCATCTCGTCTCACTCCCTACGGGAGAGTGAGACGAATGAGACAGGCGAGAGCCGGCGCTGCGGCGCTGGGCCGAGGTCGATCGACCTTCGGCGCCGCCAATCCAACGTGGGCGCGCGCGGGTCCTTCCGGCGACTTCCGCGAAAGCGGGTCATTCGGGAGCGCGTTTGGTGTGCGCTGAACGGGACGCGAACTTGAGGGACATCGTGTGACTCGCGGGACGGTCGACGCGGAGGACAACGTACTGCGCCTGGTCCGACTGGCCGGGCTCGAGGACGCCGACCGGCTTCGCGACGAGCTGGAGAGCCTGCTGCTGCGCCGGCCGCCGGCGGCGGTGCAGGCGTCTGCACGGCTGCTGCATGGCCTGCGCAGCGTGGCGGGCGCGTGCCGCGCGGCGACCGAGGCGAGACGGCGCAAGGCCGAAGACGACGACCGCCTGCTGATCAGCTCTGTCGCGGCGCGGCTGGAGACGGGCGAGGCGCACAACTTGCGCCAGGCCTGCAAGGCGCTGGCCGGGCAGCCGAAGCGGCCACGGCTTGGCGGTCAAGTCGACCGGGACCGCTGGCCACTCGACTGGACCGCCGTCGAGCATCGCTACGGCGTGGCGCGGAGGCGTCTGGCCGGATCAATCGATCGATCCGACCAGGACGAATCGCCGCGACCATGACGCTACGTGCGAATCGTCTGCTCGCCTGCCGCCACGATGGCAACCATCGCAACCTGCAAGGGCAAGGACATGAGCTCGAACCGTTCGCACGGCACCCCGTTCCAGATGGACACGAGCGAGGTGATGCGCTTCAGCATCGACAACGCGCTGCGGTACCTGGTCGACCCGGCGACCTACGGCGAGAAGGTCGGCCTGGAGAACGAGATTGCGCACCGCGCCCTGAAGTCCGGCGGCGCGACGCAAGAGGGCGGCGTCTTTATCCCCTGGTCCGTGCTGGCGCGCGACGTGCGGAAGATGGGCCTGGCGCCGCAGCGCCGCGACCTGGTCGCCGGCACGCCGACCGCCGGCGGCCACCTGGTCGGCACCGATGTCGTCGCGAGCGGTTTCGTGGAGGCGCTATACCCACTGACCGCGGTGCTGTCCGCTGGCGCCACGACGATGACCGACCTGGTCGGCAATACCGCGGTGCCGCGAATGATCGGCGGATCGACGGTCTACTGGGTGGCCGAGAGCGGCGCGCCGACCGAGTCCCAGGCGGCCTTCGACCAGGTGCCGCTGACGCCGAAGACGGTCGGCGCCTACATGGACGTGTCGCGGCGCCTGCTGCTGCAGAGTTCGGTCGACGTGCTGGCCACTATCAAGCGCGACATGCTGAGCCAGATCGCGGTCGCGGTCGACGAGCAGGCCATCATCGGCACCGGCACCGACAACAAGCCGCGCGGCGTGCTCAACACCACGGGCATCGGCGCGATCGTCGGCGGCGCCAACGGCGCCGAGCCGACGCTGCAGCACCTGATCGACCTGGAGAACTACAGCCAGTCCGCCGGCTACGAGCGCGGCGTCGGGGCCTTCATCACGTCGCCCAAGGTGCGCGGCAAGCTGCAGCGCACGCAGAGGTTCAGCTCCACCAACGGCGAGGCCTTGTGGCAGGCCGTCGGGAAGGTGGACTACTGCAATGGCCGGCCGGCCTACGCGACGACGCTGGTGCCCGACAACCTCACCAAGGGCTCCAGCACGGGCGTCTGCAGCGCCATCCTCTACGGCGTGTGGGACGAGCTGGTGATCGGCGTCTGGGGTGGCGGCGTCACCATCCTGGTCGACCCGTACACAGGTTCCACCGCCGGCACGGTCCGCCTGGTCGCCCTGCTCGACATGGACATCGCCATACGCAACCCGGTGGCGTTTGCGGTGATGACCGACGTGCTCACGAGCGATTCCTGAATGCTGCCGGCCGGCGAGTGAGCCAGCGCATAGCCGGCCGCTGGATCCCCGCTGTCCTTCGATCGGCGGGGGTGTCCATGGGGTGATGCGCAGGTACGGGCAGCGGCCACGCCAACGGCCGCACGCAGGCCCCCCCGACGGTCTCAGATAGCCCGACACGGCCTGCACCTTCAACCAACCCGGAGCGTTGCCCATGTCCACCATCATCAAGCCCGAGAAACTCGCGACCGAGCGGGTGCAGGTCCTGATCGAAGACCCGTGCCTGGTCTTCAAGCCCGGCGAGACCACGCCGGTACACGCCGAGACCGGCGAGCAGCTCGAGCTCGCCGGTGACGTGGCTTACCAGATCGTCGCGGTCGCCGGCCGCGGGTTCTACGTCAACTCGGCCGACGACAAGAGCAAGGCCAAGCGCTGGACCGCGCTGCAAGAGGACCGCGATCGCATCGCCTGCAAGGTCAGGATGCTGAACGAGGCGCGGCGCGAGCGCGCAGATCGTGCCGCGGCCGAGGCGGCTGCAGCCACGCCGATGAGCGTGCAGACCATGGCCGTCGCAGTGGCGCAGGCGTTGGCCGAGGCGCTGGCCGCGCGCGACCGCAAGGGCACGCTGCTGTAAGGCGCTGGCCATGAGCGCGAGCGTCGACGCCGTCCGGATCCCGATCACTGCGGACGATCGGTTCAGCCGCAGCTTCGCCCAGCTCAAGCGCGACCTGGCCGATGCACGCACGGGCCTGGGCTCGCTGACGGGCGTGGCATCGCGCGTCACCAGCGTCCTCGGGGTCGGCAGTGCGGTGGGCATCGGCGGCTTCGGCCTGGCGCTGCGCAAGCTGTCCGACGACATCAACGCGCTGAACGACGCGGCGGCTGCCACCGGCACGACGGTGGAAGGCATCAGCCGGCTGGACGTGATCGCGCGGCGCAACGGCGGCAGCCTGGACACCATGAGCCGGGCGCTCGTCAAGCTCAACCAGTCCCTCGCCGACCCGAACCCCGACAGCCGCGCGGCCAAGGCCCTGCGCGCCATCGGCATCGAGGTCGCCGACCTGCGCAAGCAAGACCCGGCCGCCGCTTTCGACAGGATCGCGCGCACGCTGGACGGTTTCGCCGACGGTGCCGAGAAGGCCCGCCTGGTGCAGGCGCTGTTCGGCGAAGACGTGCGCGTGCTCGGCGCCACCCTCAAGGACGTGGCCGCTGCCGGCGAAGTGAACGCAGCTGTCACGAAGCAGCAGGCCGACGAGGCGGCCCGCTTCAGCAAGACCCTGCAGCGGCTGGAGGCCGATGTTGCCGATGTCAGCCGGGCCGTGGCCGGGCCGTTCGTCTCTGCGCTCAACGAGCTCTTCGGCGTGCTTCAGGGCCGCGGCCCGGGGCTGCTCGACGAGCGCCTGGCAGTGCCGCTGCAGGCGGTGTCGGTGCTGGGCGCCAATGTGGCCTTCGTGCTGCGCGGGATCGGCACCGAGATCGGCGTGCTCGGCGCGCAGTCTGCCGCCGTGGCCCGCGGCGAGCTCTCCCTGGCGCGCGAGATCGGCCGCATCGCGCGCGAGGATGCGCGCGCGGCGCGCGACGAGTTCGACAAGCTGGAGCGGCGCCTGATGCAGCTCGGCACGGCACCGCAGGCCGACTACAGCAACGAGGGGCGCAACCGCGCCAGGGGGGCCCCGCGCATCGCGCTGGGCGACGACGCCGAAGGCGGCGGCCGCGGTGGCCGCCGTGGTGGCCGTACACCGGCCTTCACGCTGTCGGCCATCCGCGACGCGCGTCAGGAGCAGCTGCAGGCCTACCTGCGCTCGGAGAAGGACGCCTACGCCGATGTCGAGCGCTACATGCGCGACATGGAACGCACGGGCTACACCGGCTCGGCGATCCTGGACCCGCGCGAAGAGCAGCGGCAGGCCTTCCTGCGCTCGGAGAAGGACGCCTACGACGACGTCCAGCGGCGCATGCGCGACCTGGCCGACAGCGGCGAGAACGAATTCCGGCGGCTGGAGGACGCGGTGAGCCGGTTCGCCGACAACAGCATCGAGGCCATCCTCGACTTCGCCGAGACGGGCGAGTTCAGCGCCGAACGGCTGTTCAAGGCCTTCCAGCGCGACGTGCTGCGCGAGCTGATCGAAGACCCGGTGCGCGACGTGATGCGCAGCGCGGTCGACGGCATGATCGAAGAGCTGCAGCGCGCGGACCTGCAGAAGGTGATCGCCGAGCTGTTCGCGTTCGTGAAGAGCATCTTCAGCAACGACGACTCAGGTACGGGCGGCAGCTGGTGGGGCAAGATCATCGGCGGCCTGTTCAGCGGTGGCGGTGGCAGCAGCGGGTCGACCGGCCGCGCGCTGGGCGGCGGTGTACGCGCTGGCCAGCTGGTGCGCTGGCAGGAGAACGGCCGCGAGTGGTTCGTGCCGCAGCAGGACGGCACCGTGATGACCCAGTCCCAGATGCGGCAGATGCAGGGCGGTGGCCTGGTCTACTCGCCGACGCTGAACGTGAACGGCGATGTGAGCCCGCAGACGGTGGCAATGATGCGGCGCCTGCTCGAAGAAGAGCGCGCGCGCCTGATGCGCAGCATGCGCCACGGCAGGGCCAGCAGGTGAACCCGGGCAGCGCCCCGCCGGCCTTCGATCGCGAGGTCGATCGCGTGGTCGCCGAGCTTCGCGCGCTGCTGCTGCGCGAGGTCGAGGCACGTGCGGCCGGGCGTGCGTGCGCCGGCGGCATCCGCAGCGCGTGGAACTACCACGTGCGCCGCCTGGCCGTGGCCAGGCGCAACAACAGCACATCCTGAGCGCTGCCTGAGCGCCGCGCCGGCACCCTCAGCCGGCCGTACAGGCGTCTGCACGCCGGTCGCTGACCGGCTTTCCCATCCGTCGGAAACCCGGTATAAACCGGCGCTGAGTGGTGATGCATGGCGCCTATCGGCGGGGCAATCGGGATTGCAAATCCGTCCAGTCCGGTTCGACTCCGGAACGCGCCTCCACCCCCTTCCCCCTGTCTCCGCGCGCCGCGGGCCCATGAGCGGCGCGCACGGGTCGCCGCCGGTCCGGCCGCCGGCGCGTGCGTCGTGGCCGACGCGCCGACCATGCCGTTTCTGCAACTCGGCTGAGTGGCGTCGGTCCCGCCGGGACACGTCCGCGCAGCGCTCGTCGTAGACTCGGCATACCGCCGGTGGGGCAGTCCGGCGGCGATTCCCGCGGGGTCGGCTGGCCGGCCCTGCGGGCCTGTCGGCGCAGGGTGCGGTTGGTCCGGCGCGGACGCAGGCGGTCGTCTCGCAGGGCGGCCGCTGCTCGATGCCCCGAGGGGCGACCTACAACCGAATGCCTGGGCCAGGAGGCCGCGACCGGCGGCCCGTACAGACGAACGACGAAGGCGACTTCCGCCGCGCCTTCGAAGCACACCCGGTACCGACCTGGCTGGTCGAGCGACAGACCCTGCGCTTCCTGGCCGTCAACGACGCCGCGCTGGCCCGCTACGGCTGGTCGCGCGACGAGTTCCTCGCGCTGGACCTGCTGGCCGTCCGGCCGCCCGCGGAGCGGGACGCGCTGCGCGCCTTGCTCGCCGCCGGGCGGCCGCTGGAGCCGGCGCTGTGCCGCTCGTGGATCCACCGCGACCGCAGCGGCCGCGAATTCGAGGCCGAGGTGCAGGCCCGCGAGCTGCACTTCGACGGGCGGCCGGCGCTGCTCGTCGCCGTGGCCGACCCCAGCGAGCGGCGCGCGCTGGAGCGTGCACGCGACGAATTCGGCGAACGCGCGACGGCGGCCACCAACCGCCTGCGCGCCATGCTGGAGCACATGGCCGAGGGTTTCGTGACGCTGGATGCAGGCGGTCGCTGCACCTACGCCAACCGGCATGCGGCCGCGCTGCTGCATGCGGCGGAGCCGGGACCGGACGGGGCCGCAGGCGATGCGCTGCAGGGCCGGCTGCTCGCCGACGCCTTGCCCGGCGATGCGCGCGCCGGCTTCGTCGCGGCGTGCGACGCGGCGCGGCGGGACGGCCGCGCGCGTGTCCTCGACGGCCCGCGGCTGGCCGACCGCTGGCTGGAGAGCCGCGTGCTGCCCTGGGAGGGTGGGCTGGCGGTGCTGATTGTCGACGTCAGCGAACGCCGGCGCGCCGAGCAGGCACTGCGCGACAGCGAGCGCGAGTGGCGCACGCTGGCCGAGCAACTGCCCGCCGTGGTCTACCGCGCCGAGGCGGTGCCACCGTACCGGCTGCTGTACGTCAGCCCGCGCGTCGCGGACTTCGGCTACACACCCGCCGAGTGGACCGCGGCGCAGGCCCAGGCCGCGCCCTACCTGCACCCCGAGGACCGCGAGCCGGTGCTGGCCGCGCTGCACGACGCGCTGGCGCGCGGCGAGCGCGAGTTCAGCTTCGACTACCGCGTGCGCGACCGGCGCGGCCAGTGGCGGCACGTGCACGACGCCGCCCGCGTCGTGCCCGCGCACGACGGTCGGCCGGCGCTGCTGCAGGGCGTGATGGTCGAGACCAGCGCGCTGCGCCAGGCCGAGCGCGCGCTGCACGAGGCCGAGGCGCTGCGCCGCGGCCTCATCGACCAGCTCGGCGACGGCGTGCTGCTCGTCGGCCCCGACCACCGGCTGCTGGACGTCAACCCGGCCGCGCTGGAGATGCTGGGCTACGCGCGCGACGCGCTGCTGGGCCGCCGCCTGCACGACCTGCTCGCGCCCCACGAGCGCCACCGCGTCGAGGGCGAGATGCCGGCCCTGCTGGCCGGCGAACTGGGCCTCGTGGAGCGCGACCACCTGCGCCGCGACGGCAGCACGTTCCCGTGCGAGGTGCGCGCGCGCGCGCTGCCCGACGGCCGCTACCTGAAGGTCGTGCGCGACATCAGCACGCGGCGCGCCGCCGAGCGCGCGCTGATCTCCTACCAGCTCGAGCTGTCCGAGCTGACGCAGCGCCTGCTGGCGCAGGAACGGACGACCACGCAGCGCCTGGCGCAGACGCTGCACGACCGGCTGGGCCAGACGCTGGCGGTCGCGCGGCTGGAGCTGGATGCGCTGCGGCGCGCCTGCGGCGTGCCGGAGGCGGCGTCGTTGCGGCTGGACACGCTGCTGGCGCAGGCCATGGTCGAGGTGCGCGAGGCGCTGGCCGAGCTGCGCCCGCCGTCGCTGGAGGACTTCGGCCTCGTCGCCGCGCTGGAGACCGAGCTGGCGCGCCTGCGGCCCGGCGCCGGCACCGCGCTGCGCCTGGTCGCCGACCTGCACGATCCGCGGCGCTGGCCGGCGCCGGTGGAATACAGCGCCTTCATGATCGCGCGCGAGGCGGTGGCCAACGCGCTGCGCCACGCGCAGGCTCGCGAGGTGCTCGTGCGCGTGGGCGGCGACGCGCTGCACCTGCGCCTGGAGGTGCTCGACGACGGCATCGGCACCGAACCCGCGCTGCGCCAGGGCCGCTCCGGGCACCTGGGCCTGGTGGGCATGCGCGAGCGCGCCCTGGCGATAGGCGCGCGGCTGGTGCTCGGGCCGGGGACGCGCGGCGGCACGCGCGTGCTGCTGCACTGGGAGCGGCCGGCATGAGCTTGCCGAGGTCTTCTGGCGCGGATCCGCGCTGCGCGTGCGCGCCCCCCGTTCGCGCGAGGCTGCGGTGAGCGACATCTACCTCGTCGACGACCACGCGATGATGCGCGACGGCCTGCGCGCGGTGCTGCAGGCCGGCGGCCACCGCGTCGTCGGCGAGAGCGGCGACCCGACGGTGGCACTGGCCGAGATCCAGCGCCTGCTGCCTGCGCTGGTGCTGCTGGACCTGCAGCTCGGCGAACGCTCCGGTCTCACGCTGCTGGCCGAACTGCAGCGGCGCGCGCTGCCGGTGCGCACCATCGTGCTGACGATGTCGGCGCAGCCGCGCCAGGTCGCCGAGGCGCTGCGGCTGGGCGCCGCCGGCTACCTGCTCAAGGGCGCCGCGGCGGCCGAACTGCTGCAGGCCATCGACGCCGTCGCCGCCGGTCGCCGCCATCTCGGGCCCGAGGTCGCCGACCTGGCGGTGCGCGGCCTGACCGCGCGCGACGATCGCGCCGCGCTGGACTCGCTGTCGGTGCGCGAGCGCCAGATCGTCGAGATGGTCGTGCGCGGGCGCTCCAGCAGCGAGATCGGCACGCTGCTGCACCTGTCGCCGAAGACCGTGGACTCCTACCGCAGCCGCCTGATGGCCAAGCTCGGCACCGCCGACGTGCCGGCGCTGGTGCGCTGGGCCCTGCGCGTCGGTCTGGTCGGGCCGGACGACTGAGAGGCCGAGAGGCCATCCCATGCACCCGCGCATGGGATGGGCTCCCGGCCTCTGAGGCGCGGGCCGGGCGCCGCACGGCCTCCCGGCAAGGCCGATACAGAACTCCCCGCAGACCTGCCGCGTGGCGCTGCCTACAGTGGCGCGACCGGTCCGTGATCCGGCGCCCGCCGGGCGCCCGTGCCGGCAAGGAGCGGCCATGGCCGGACCCGAGCACCCGGCGGCGGCCGCCGCGAGCCGTCGGCTGGCGCCCCCGGCGCTGCGCATCATCGTCGCCGCCGACGGCGAGCGCCGGCAGGTGCTGCTGGCGCTGCTGGCCGAGCTGGCGCCACGCGCGCAACTCGTCGTGCCCGGCGATGCCGTCGACACGCTGCTGGCGGCGGCGCGCGCCGACTGCCGGCTGCTGCTGCTGGACCACGGCCGCGCCGGCGGCGCCGCGCCGGCGCTGCTGCGCCAGGCCGCGCAGGTGGCTCCCCATGCCACGGTGCTGGCCTTCGACGACCTGGCCATCACGACACCCGCCTACACGGTGCGGCCCTGGGACGACGCGCGCCAGGTGCTGCAGGAGACGCTGCAGGGCCTGGAGCGGCCGCCGGCCGCCGGCGACGAGCGGGGCGACGGGCGCGCCGCCGGGGGCACCGCCGAACCGGCCGCAGGGGCGCCGCCCAGCGGCGCGCCGCTGCCGCCCGACGAGGCGCAGCGCCTGCGCGTGCTGCACGGGCTGCAGCTGCTCGACACCGCGCCCGACCCGGTGCTCGACGGCCTCGCGCGCAGTGCCGCGCTGGCGCTGGGCTGCCCGATCGCGCTCGTCAGCCTGGTCGACGAGCGCCGCCAGTGGTTCAAGGCGCGCGCCGGACTGGACGCGACGCAGACCCCGCGCGAGCAGGCCTTCTGCGCGCACGCCATCCTGGGCGAGGAGCTGTTCGAGGTCGCCGACGCCACGGCGGACCCGCGCTTTGCCGACAACCCGCTGGTCACCGGCGCGCCCGGCATCCGCCACTATGCCGGCGTGCCGCTGCACATGGACGGCCAGCGGCTGGGCACGCTGTGCGTGATCGACCGCCGGCCGCGCCAGCTGGACGCCGCGCAGCGCGCGCTGCTGACCGACCTGGCGCGCGCCGCCGAACACTGGCTGCACGCCTGGCGCGAGCAGCATGCGCTGGCCGAGATGCGCCGCTTCGTCGCCGCGGTGGCGCAGCAGGTGCCGGGGGCCATCTTCCAGCTGCGCTGCCACGCCGATGGGCAATGGACGCTGCCCTTCGTCAGCGACGGTGTCGCGACACTGCTGCCGCTGGACGCGGGGTCGCTGCAGGCCCGGCCCGAACTGGCGCTCGAGGCGCTGGCGCCGGCCGACCGCCTGGCGCTGCGCCAGGCGCTGCAGCAGTCGGCCCGCGAGCTTGCGCCCTGCGCGGTGCAGCTGGCGCTGGCCGATGCCGGCGCCGGCCGGCGCTGGCTGGAACTGCGCGCCACGCCGCAGGCCGCGCCCGGCACTGGCGACGCCCGAGGCGGCGAGATCGTCTGGCACGGCCATGTGCACGAGGTGACGCAGCGCGTGCGTGCCGAGTCGCGCCAGCGCGAGGAGCTGACCGAGCGGCGCGCGCATGCCGCGCGCCGGGCCCTGCTGTCGCGCTTCAGCCACGAGCTGCGCACGCCGCTGAATGCGCTGCTGGGCTTCGCGCAGCTGATGCTGGCCGAACCCGGCCTGCCGGCGACGCAGGCCGGCTACCTGAGGCTGATGGAGGACGCCGGGCTGCAGCTGCTGCAGCAGATCGACGCGATCCTGGCCGAGGCCCCGGTCGAGCCGGGCCTGCCGGCCGCCACGCGCACCGCTGCCGGAGTGCCTGCATGCTGACGAGACAGGCGCGCCGCGACGTCGGGCGCATCGTGGGCTGGTACGTGCTGGCCGCCAGCCTCATCGTGGTGTTCAAGAACCTGGTGCTGCCGCGCTGGATCGGCCATCCCGGGTGGGCGTCGATCGCGCAGCTCGCGATGGCGGCGCTGTTCGTCGGCGTCAGCGCCGCACTGCTGCACCGGCTGGTGCTCGGCCTGGTGCTGCGCCATGTCGGCGCCCATGCGCTGGCCCAGCGCGCCCAGGCCGAGCGCGAGCAGGCGCGCCGGCTGCTGGACCGCATCGCCGAGGCCTCCACCGATGCCATCTTCGCCAAGGACCTGGACGGCCGCTACCTGCTGGTCAACCGCGCCGCCTGCGAACTGCTGGGCCGGCCGGCCGACGAGATCCTGGGGCGCAGCGACGACGAGCTCTTCGCGCCCGGGGACCGCGACGCCGTGCGCGCGCACGACGCCTCGGTGCTGGCGGCCGGCGGCTGCGTGAGCATCGAGGAGGAGCTGGGCTTTGCCGGCGGCCAGCGGTTGCTGGACACGATCAAGGGCCCGCTGGTCGACGCCGACGGCCGCGCGGCGGGCGTCTTCGGCATCTCGCGCGACATCACCGCGCGCCGCGCCGCCGAGGAGCGGCTGCAGCAGCTGTCGCAGGCGGTGGAGCAGGCCAGCGACCGCATCATGATCACCGACCTGGCCGGCCGCATCGTCTACGCGAATGCGGCCACGCTGGCCGCCTCGGGCTATGCACTGGAGGAGCTGCTGGGCCGCAACGCGCGCGCGCTGCAGGCCGGCGACACGCCGCGCGAGCACCACCGCGAGCTGTGGGCCTGCCTGCTGGCCGGGCGCAGCTGGCAAGGCCAGCTGCACAACCGGCACAAGGACGGCAGCCGCTACGTCGAGTCGGCGACCATCTCGCCGGTGCGCCGTGCGGACGGCCGCGTCACGCACTACATCGCGGTCAAGACCGACGTCACCGAGCTGCGCCGGCTCCACGACGAGCTTGACGAGCACCGCCACCGCCTGGAGCAGCTGGTCGAGCGGCGCACCGCCGAGCTGCAGCAGGCGCGCCGCGCCGCCGAGGCCGCCAACGAGGCCAAGAGCGCCTTCCTGGCGGCGATGAGCCACGAGATCCGCACGCCGATGAACGGCGTCGTCGGCCTCGTCGACGTGCTGCGCCAGTCCGAGCTGACGCCCTACCAGGCCGACCTGGCCGACACCATCCGCGAGTCGGCGCGTTCGCTGCTGGCGCTGATCGACGAGGTGCTGGACTTCTCGAAGATCGAGGCCGGGCACCTCGCGCTGGCGCGCGAGCCGGTGGCGCTGCGCCCGCTGCTGGAGTCGGTGTGCGACGCGCTGCAGCCGGTGGCCGCCGCCGGCGGCGTGCTGCTGACCGGCTTCGTGGACCCGGCGCTGCCGTCGCGCCTGCTGGGTGACGCCGGCCGGCTGCGCCAGATCCTGAACAACCTGGTCGGCAACGCGATCAAGTTCTGCGGCGGCCTGCCGCAGCCGGGGCGCGTGCACGTGCGGCTGCGCGGCGACGACGGCGGCGCGCTGTGCGTCGAGGTCACCGACAACGGCATCGGCATCGACCCTGCGCTGCACCAGCGCATCTTCCGGCCCTTCGAGCAGGCCGAGGCGGCGACGGTGCGGCGCTACGGCGGCACCGGGCTCGGCCTGTCCATCGTGCGCCGGCTGGCCGAGGCCTGCGGCGGCGCCATCACGCTGGACAGCGCACCGGGGCAGGGGGCGCGGTTTGCCGTGACGCTGCCGCTGCCCGTGCTGGCCGATGCCGCGCCGCAGCCGCGGCCGCTGCAGGGCTGCCGCGTGCACCTGCGGCTGGACGACGCGGCCCTCGCGCACGACGGCGCCCGCCAGCTGCGCGCCGCGGGCGCCGAGGCGACGGTCTGGGACGACGCCGAGGCGCTGGCCGCGGCCGTGGCCAGCGACCCGCAGGCGGTCGTGCTGTGCGGCCTGATGCCGGCCACCGGCGCCTGTGCCGGTGCCGCCGCCGGCGGCGCCGCGCGGCGCGTGCAGCTGCAGCGCGGCCGCCGGCGCCGGCCCCGCCTGGACGCGTCGGGCATCGTGATGCTGGACGTCGACGCGATGCGCCGCGACGCGCTCGTCGACGCCGTTGCGCTGGCTGCCGGCCGCGAGGCCGTCCCGGCCGGCGCGCCTGTCCCGGTCGCCGCGTCCGCCGCCCGGCGCCCGGCGCCCGGCAGCCTGGTGCTGGTCGCCGAGGACCATCCGGTCAACCAGAAGGTGATCCGGCACCAGCTCGAGTTGCTGGCGCTGCGCTGCGAGATCGTCGGCGACGGCGCGGCCGCGCTGGCGGCGTGGCGCACGCTGCGCCCGGCGCTGCTGCTCACCGACCTGCACATGCCCGGCATGGACGGTTACGCCCTGGCCGCCGCGCTGCGCGCCGCCGAGGCGGCCGAGGGCCGGGGCCGGCTGCCCATCGTCGCGCTGACGGCGCAGGCGCTGCACGGCGAGGCCGAACGCTGCCGCGCCGCCGGCATGGACGACTACCTCAGCAAACCGGTCGACCGCGAGGACCTCGCGGCGACGCTGGCGCGCTGGCTGCCCGTCGCGGCTGGCGAGCCCGCAGCGGGTTCCGGTGGCGCGAGCGAAGCGGTCGCCGCGACGGCGGCTGCGGCAGGCGCGCCCGCCGCCGGCCCGGCGCGGAACGACGATGCGGCGGCCGGACAAGAGGTCGGCGACGAGGCCCTTGTGGCGCGCGAGCAGGCGCCTGGCGCAGGCACCGAGGCCGGCGTGGGCGGCGGCCAAGCCGCCGCACTGCCGGTGCTCGACCCCCAGTGCCTGCAGCGGCTGATCGGCGACGACCCGGTGCTGGTCGGGCGCGTGCAGCGCGACTTCGTCACCGCCACCGCCGCCGACGCCGCGGCGATGGCGGCCGCGCAGGCGCGCGGCGACACGACCGTCATGGCCGCGACGGCGCACCGGCTGAAGTCGTCGGCGCGCATGGTCGGCGCGCTGGCGCTGGGTGGGCTGTGCGAGCAGATCGAGCAGGCGGCGCGGCACGGCGACGGCGCGGCGCTGGCGACGCTGCAAGAACGTTTCGCCGCCGCGGCCGACGCCGCCTGCCAGCGGCTCGCGGGCGCGCCGGCGGCCGCTGATGCCACCGTGCTGGTGGTCGACGACGACCCGCTGCAGCGCGAGCTGCTGACGGCGCAGGTGGCGGCGCTGGGCGCCGGGCCGGTGGCCGCCTTCGGCAGCGGCGCGGCGGCGCTGGACTGGCTGCAGGGTCGCGACACGCGCGGGCTGCTCACGGTGCTGGACCTCAACATGCCCGGCATGGACGGCGTGGAGACCCTGCGCCACCTGGCGCGTCGCGGCTACGCCGGCGCGCTGGCGCTGGCCAGCGGCGCCGAGGAGCGTGTCGTGCAGACCAGCCTGCGCCTGGCCGAGGCCTACCGCCTGCGCGTGCTGGGTCCGCTGCGCAAGCCCCCGGCGCCGGGTGCGGTGCGCGGGCTGCTCGACGACTGGCGCGGTGCGCTGCCGCGCAGCACGCAGGCCGCGCAGCGGCCCTTCGCGCCCGCCGAACTGCGCCGCGCGCTGGACGACGGCGAGCTGTGCGTGCACTACCAGCCGCAGGTCGCGCTGTCCGACGGCCGGCTGGTCGGTGTCGAGGCGCTGGTGCGCTGGCAGCATCCGCGCCTGGGCTTGATCGGCCCCGACCGCTTCGTGCCGCTCGCCGAGGCCGAGGGCTGGATCGGCGAGCTGACCTGGCAGGTGCTGGACGAGGCGCTGGCGCAGCAGCGCGACTGGCGCGCACAGGGGCTGGCGCTGCGCATGGCGGTCAACGTGTCGATGGACTGCCTGTCGGCGCTGGACTTCCCGGAGCGGCTGCTGGCGCGGTTGCAGGCCGTCGGCGGCACGCCCGACGCCCTGATGCTGGAGGTCACCGAGTCGCGCCTGACACGCGACTGGCGCGCCACGATGGACATCCTGGCCCGGCTGCGCCTGAAGGGCATCGGGCTCGCGATCGACGACTTCGGCACCGGGCACTCGTCGCTGGCGCAGTTGCGCGACCTGCCGTTCGGCGAGCTCAAGCTGGACCGCAGCTTCGTGCACGGCAGCCGCGGCGACGCAGCGCGCCGCGCCATCCTGGAAGCCAGCATCGAGATGGCGCACCGCATGGGCCTGCAGGCGGTGGCCGAGGGCGTGGAGGACGCGGCCGACCGCGACTTCGTGCGTGCGCTGGGCTGCGACCTCGCGCAGGGCTGGCTGTACGCGCGCGCGATGCCGGCGGCGGAACTGGCCTCGTGGGCGGCGCGCCAGCCGGACGCCGCCACGGCCCCCGCGGCGGCCACCGGCCCGCGCCGGGCCGCGCGGGCGGCGGCCTGAGCGGCGGCGCCAGGCACTGCGCCGGCGGCATCTCCTCGCGCGAGCGATCAAGAACTCCCGGCACCAGCCCACCATGGCCGGCGACGAAGTAGCAGGCAGCACGCGGACGGCCCCGACGGCCGCCGCGCACCACCCCGTACCGGCGGCGCAGCCGCCAGCGAGTGCACGCATGAACCTGTTCTCCTCCTGGCGCGTCTCGACCAAGCTGGTCGGCGGCTTCATGGCCGTGGCCGCGATCGGCGCCGTGATCGGCCTCGGCGGCATGCTCAAGACCGCCGAGCTCAGCGCGCTGGCGACCGAGATGTACGAGCGCGAGACGCTGGGCCTGCGCCACGCGGCCGAGGCCAACATGCACCTGCTGGCGGTCGGCCGGCATGTGCGCGCCGCCATCCTGGCCGGCGACGCGGCGGAACGCGCCCGGCAGCTCGGCGTCGTCGAGCAGCGCCTGGCCGGCAT
>ERZ761607.2628-NODE-2628-length-18989-cov-4.469262_pt1 | contig 18989 bp, 16 predicted proteins | sample MGYA00511164_ERZ761607 | MGnify/ENA primary metagenome ERZ761607 (study PRJEB28899, sample SAMN02445080) | bioreactor sludge metagenome | biome: EBPR sludge | place: Australia: Brisbane, Thorneside Wastewater Treatment Plant | collected 2011-06-22 ...
CCGCAGCCGATCGCCACCACCACCTGGACCGAGCTGCAAACCTGGCGGGTGCGCGGCGAGCCGGTTCCCTCGTTGGCGGAGGTGTTGGATGCGGCACCGGACGGTTCACGGGTGCTGGTGGAGGTGAAGGCGGGACGGGAGGTATTGGCGCCATTGGCGTCGGTACTGCGTTCGCCTCGTCCGTTGCACCTCGGGTTGCTGGGGTTCGATCCGGGGGTCATGACCGAGGCGGTCTCGGTGCTGCCTGGCATTCCGGTATCGCTGAACGTCGAAGCCGGGGACGTGCACCGTCTCGATGCCTTGCTGGCGTTGGCGGTGCGGTCCCGGTGGGAAGGATTGAGCTTCGGGTGGTCGGCGGCGCTGGACGCTTCGGTGGTTCGTGCCGTGCACGGGGCAGGGTTGTTGTGTACGGTTTGGACGGTCAATGATCCGGTCGTCGCGGCCTCGTTGCGCGCAGCCGGCGTGGACCGCTGCATTACCGATGATCCGGCGCGGTTGCGGGAGTTCCTCGATCGTGGGCACTAAACGGCGATGGGCACCCGGTGAGCGGGACGCGGCGTTGTGCTGGTTGGAGGATCTCCATGCCCAGTACCACCAACGGGCGTGGCTTGGTTCCGATCCATTGCAGTTTGTCCATCGGTACCCTGATCCGGCCGATCAGGAAGTTGTCGGACTGATCGCCGCGTCGCTTGCCTACGGGAATGTTACGGTGATCCACCGCAGCATTGAGGATGTGTTACACCGGATGGCCGGTGCGCCCGCCGCTTGGTTGCGTGGCACGCCGGATCGGGAGGTGTACCGGGCCATGGCCGGGTTCCGGCACCGCTGGACCGATGCGGTGGCGCTCGGTGATTTGCTGGTGGGCATGGCGCGGGCGATTCGAACACACGGTTCACTGGGCTGGTTGTTCCGGGAACTCGATCGTCCCGCCGAAGATTACCGGGACACCCTGACCGCATGGGTCGGGGTTTTGCGTACGTCCGCCTCGCGGGGTGGGCGGCACCTGCTCGCGGATCCTGCGGCCAACAGTCCTTGTAAACGCCTTTACCTGTTTGCCCGCTGGATGATCCGGCAAGACGCGATCGATCCGGGATGCTGGGCCGGTCTTGATCCGTCACGTCTGGTGATTCCACTCGACACCCACATCTTTGCCTTCGCCAAAGCCGCCCGCTTTACCAGGCGCGTCCGTCCCGATGGTTGCGCTGCACAGGAGATTACCACTGTGTTTCGCATCCTGCGGCCGGATGATCCGGTGCGTTACGACTTCGCCTTGACCCGCCCGGGCATACTTCATGGATGGCGACCGGGTATCCGGCCTCCGTGGTTGAACCGAAGGCCTACGCCTCTAAATGCATAAATACGTTAACCTTGCGGTCTGATTTCTTGACGTGTTCTAAACCATCCCATAACCTTTATCGATCATGATCCAACAAACGGATCATGAACGCAGTCCAAAGAATACATCATGATTGCTACACGCACCGTAGGGATGTTTGCAGGTTCTGTTCGGCGGGGGTGTGTTCTGGCGATGACGGTGGCATGCCTGCTTCCGATCACCAGCCGTTCCCAGACGCTCGATGCCGACATGAATTTCGCCTCGGGGTTGATCGAGTGGGGTTTTCCTGACTTCGCGTTGAAACAGGCCGAAGCCGTCCTGCAGAAGAATCCCGGTGCGGCTGATCGCGTCAACCTGATCCGGGCCCAGATTCATATCGCGGCCCGCCGCTTTGCCGAGGCCGAGGCGATGCTGGCCGGTTTCGCTCCCGGCAATGCCAAGGCCGATGCGCTGCGCCTTGCCTTGGCCAATGCGTACAACGCCGCCGGAGACACCGAAAAGGCACGGCAGATTTATACGGAATTCTTCAGCCGGTTCACCGAGAAGCCGACCGATCCCGATGTGATGCGGTTCTACCGTGACGCTGCCTACCGCTATGCCGCCATGCTCGAGCGGGCCGGCGATCTGGTTGGCGCGTTCGATGCCTACAACCGGGTGTTGCTGACCGACCCGGAAAAGGACGTCGCCCGGCGCATCAAGACGGATCAATCGCAATTGTATCTCAAACTTGCCCGGGCCAACCATGAAGGCAAACGCGATGAATTTGCCCATAAGACCCGAACATTGGTCGAGGAAATTCAATGGGGCGGCGTGGACCTGTGGTTCGGTCAGTCGATCATCACCCTGGCCAATGTCGAGTTGATCTACAACGACGAGGAGAAAGCACAGGCCATCATCCGTGACTACAAGGACATTCTCGACCAGATCGATGTGCTGTTGGAAGAGAACCAGATGTCCAAGGCGCTTAGTCCAAAGGCCGGAGCACGCTTTCTATCCGGAGAGATTTCCCAGCGGGCCGCCGAGCGGGCCGCTGCCGCGAACGATACGGACGGTGCGGTGCGCGCCTATGGTGCCGCACTGACCGAATTCTACAATGTATTCGTCGGGTACGGCGACAGCGACGTCGGTCCGGAGGCGGGAGTGCGTGCCCAGACGATCAAGGACATCCTGCAAAACACCTACGGCAAACGGGTGAACATCGACCTTGGAGCACGGGCCAACGAAGCCGCGATTACGGCGTACCGACTGGCTGAAACCCTGTTCCGCGAGAAAAAGTTCGCCGAGGCGGCTGACGCATTCCTCCGCGCCGCCAACCAGTTCCCTGAACTGGACACGACCGCCAAGGCGCTGGGCACGTTGATGCTCGCCTATGCTGAATTGGACGACGTGCTGATGGTACGTACAATCGCTTCGTACGTGGCCGATCGGTTCTCCAGCAAACCCGACGGTGCCAACGGCCTCCTTGCCGCCGGCAAGTTTTATGTCGATAAGAACCGGCCCGACTTGTTCACCGAATTGTACGAGACCTACCTGCGCGCCTATCCCTCACACGATCGCGCCGGTACGATCCTGTTCTTCCTCGCCACCCAGCGCAAGAAGGCCGGGGACGAGGCGGGTGCAGCGGCCTATTTCCGCCGGATCATCGATAACTACCCGAAGGACCAGTATTACCCGCGCGCCTTGACGCAGGTGGCCTGGAGTTTCTACCAGGCCGGTGACTTCGAAAGTGCAGTGAATTATTTCCGCAAGATGGTGGCGGAAACCCAACCCGGTCCGGACCGTGCCAATGCACAGTTCAACCTGGCCGATTCCCTGGTACGGCTTGGTCGATTTGCCGATGCCATCACGGAGCTGGAAACGCTGATCAAGTGGTTGGCCCCGCCCAGCAACCCGTACGGATCCTCGCCGTCCGACATCGAGAAGAACCGCCAGACCCTCGAACGCGCCACCTTCCAACGCGCCCAAAGCCTGGCGCGGATCACCGAGCCGGCCGACCAGATCCCCGAGTTCCGCGACCGGGCCATTCGCGGGTTCGACCAGTTCGTCCGGACGTTTGGCCAGTCCGACCTGGCATCGCGGGCGTTGAATGCCAAGGGAACGGTTCTGCTCGAACTCAAGCGCTTTGACGAAGCAACCCAGGCGTTTGATGAGCTCGCGGCCAAGTACCCCGACTCCACCGAGGGCCGCAACGCCTTGTTCTCCCTCGCACGGGCGGCCATGGAGATCAAGCAGTTCGAACAGGGGGTCGCGGCGTTCCGCAAGATGATGGGCATGCCGGATCAGTACGCCGCCGACGAATATGTCCGCCTTGGTCAAATGATGGGTGATGCCGGCTATGCCAAGGAAGCCATCGAGGCCTTCAACCAGGCCCAGGGGAAAATCGCCCGCCTTCCCGAGGCCGAACAAGCCAATGCCCGCCCGCTGCTTGAGCGTTCGCTCTTCGGGATCGCGCAGGCCTATTACAAAGCGGGGCAATTTCCGGAGGCCATCCAGGCCGTGAGCGACCTGATGGCCCGGTATCCGCAATCGGGTCTGTTCTATGAAGCGAAATTCCTCCAGGGTGAAGCCTTGCGTGACAGCGGGCGCCTGCCCGATGCCGTGATCGCCTTGAGCGATGTGTTCCGCTTTGCCTCCGACCCCGCCTTGATCAATCGAGCCAACCGGACCCTGGCCGATATCCAGACCCGGAACGGGGATCTGGTCGATGCCTTGGCGACCTGGCAACGCATGGCTTTGCTCAGTGATCGCAGCAAACCCGAGAATCTGCCGATGATCGAAGAGGCGCTGTTCCGCAGCATTGAACTGGCGACCCAGTTGGAGCGGCACAAGGAAGTGATCGAAAGCGCCGATGACTATCTCGCCTTGTTCCCGCAGGGTCCGAACATCGTTACGGTGCGCCGCCTGCGTGGTGAGTCCGTCTTGAAATCCGCTGGTCCATAGTGAAACGAAGCGAGGGGAAACCCATGAAAACCAAACCATATCTTTTCGCCGTGGTCGCCATCGTCGCCGGTTGGTCCGCCGATGCCGCCGTGGTCATCCTGCCCAACGGCAACCGTATTGAAGGCACCGAGATCAGGGCGAACCGCAACGGGGATGTCGTCCTTACCACCGCTGCTGGTCAACGTACCTTCGCCCGCGGCCAGTACACCCAGGCCATTGCCGATAAACCGGCTTCGTTCGACCAGGCGCGTGCCTTGGCCGGGCAGGGGAGGCATGATGAGGCGATCACCATGCTGGAAACGATCGCAACCGAGTTCCGGTTTCTCGACTGGGACAACAAGGCGCTGATTGCCATCGCCCAGATCCAATCCGGCCGCGGCAACCACAAGCAGGCGGTTGAGGTCTATGAACGGTTGTTCCGTCAGGCACCGGAGTTGCGCCAGGATGCCGTCGCGCAATGGGCTTACCGCGATGCGTTGCTCGCCGCGGAGGAGTTCGACAAGCTGGTGCCGCAGTTGGATGATGCGATCAGCAAGGGAAGCCGCACCGATGCCGCCCGGGCCCAGGTCATGCGGGGTGATGTGCGGATGCGCCAGTCGCAGGTGGAGGCCGCGGTCATGGATTATCTCCGCTCCGCCATCCTGTTCGAGACCGAGGCGACCGTGCAACCGGAAGCCCTGTTCAAGGCCGGACAGGGACTGGAAAAACTCCGTGATCCCCGTTCAAAAGAGATGTATCGTCGATTGGTAGCAAAGTATCCAACGTCCACCTTCGCCCAGGAAGCTCGGGGCAAGCTGTAAACCAACGTATGAAGCGAACCGTCATGAGGAGTGCTGGTATGTCCAATAAAATGCGCGTGTTGTTGTGTCTGATGGTGTCCATAGGCCTGTTGGGATTCACCTCGGCGGTCCTCGCCCAGGAGGCCGCACCGGCGGCCGGGGCCGGACTTGAGCTTGACGCCGATGCGGCGGCCGCAGCGGCCAACGAGGCGAAACAGGACCAGATGAGTTTCTACCGCATTGTCATGAGCGGTGGCTTCATGGGCGTGGTCCTCTGGCTGTCGCTGGGTGCCTGCTCGGTGGCCGGATTTGCCCTGATCGTCGATTCGTTCATCACCATCCGCGAGAAGAAGATCGTTCCCGACGCCTTTGTCACCAAGGTGCGCGAGTCGATGGAGCAGGGGGATGTCATGAAGGCGATGAAACACTGCGAGGAGGAGCCGGGCCCCTTGTCCAGCATCCTCACCGCCGGCTTCAGCAACGTGCAGGAAGGTTTCGAGGCGATTCAGGAGGCGGTCGGTATCGCCGCTGACCTGGAAAGTGAAAAACTGCTTCAGCGCGTCACCTACCTGAACGTGGTGGCCAACCTGGCGCCGATGCTCGGGCTGCTCGGCACGGTGCAAGGCATGATCTTCGCCTTCGCCACCCTCGGTACCCAGTCTGCCGGTGCCGCCCAGCAGGCCATGCTCGCCGTCAACATCGCCCAGGCGCTCTACACCACGGCGGGTGGCCTGGTGGCCGCCGTCCCGGCACTTGCCTTCTTCTACTACTTCCGCAACCGCGCCACCAAGATCACGCTGGGCATGGAGGCGTTGACCCTGGATTTGATCAAGGTGCTTCGCAACGTGGATGTCGTTTCCGAGTAATCGAGCCCCGGACAGGTGAACGGATGAAAAAGCCGAGAGAAGAAGGGGGCGTCAATATGACGCCGATGATCGATGTGGTCTTCCAGTTGATCATCTTCTTCGTGTGCACCGCCGTCCTGGAGCAGCAGTCGATCGATGAGAGCATCCGGTTGAGCATGTCGCCCCACGGACCCGCGGTCGAGAAGAAGGACCCCCGCGAGGTCGTGGTGGAGGTGGATGAGCGCGGTCGGATATCCATCGCCCGCAACCACATGAACGAGGCGTTCCTGCGCAACCTGCTGCGGAACATCGTGGTGAACCATGGTCAGACCACACCGGTGATCATCCGCGCTGCCGGCGGGGCCAAGCACGAGGATGTGCGCAAGGTGATGGATGCCTGCGCCTATGCCGGCTTGTGGAAGGTTTCGTTTGCCGCCACCAAGGAAGTGGCCAAGTAGAAAGGCGCATGCACCATGGCAGGTAAACGCAGAAGGTCCCGAGGTTCGTCGTCGGAGTCAGGCGAGGTCAACATGACCGCCATGATCGATGTGGTGTTTCAATTGCTGGTGTATTTCATTGTCACCATCCAGCCGGTTGATGTCATTGCCCACCTCGATGTATTTCGCCCGTCGCCGGAAAAGAAGCAGGAGAAGCTCGAGAAGCCGCCGAAAATGATCAACATCCAGATCTATCCGGACGGGTTTACCATCAATGAGCGCTCGGTCGGTTTACGTGAGCTGGATACGCTGGTGGGCCGTCTGGCCGCGATTGATACGCGCCAGACCATCATGATCATGGCCACCGCATTGTCCAAGCATGAAGACCTGATCCGGGTACTCGACCTGTGTGCCAAGCATGGCCTGCAGAACCTCTCCGTGATCAGCACCAATTAACGGATGGAGCGAATAGGAAGCCCGCCATGAACGAAAGCGCCTCGACGCCCACGCCCAGCACCGAATCGATCAAGAAGAAGCACCTGCGCCGCCGGATCCTCGAGCATATGCTCGGCCCGGTCGGTTCGATCATTTTCCATATCATTATCGTGATTGCTGCGCTGAAATTTCTCGGTATGGTCGGCGAACAGAAGGATGCCGCCATCCAGGTCCAGATCATGGAACCGGACGCGATTGATCTCGAGGAATTCGAAAAGGAACTGGAGCAGATGGATGAGCTGACCGAGATGACCGACCTGGTCAATCCCGATCAGAACTTCGACATGGAAACCCCTCCGGATGTATCCACCGATGTCGCCCCCTCCGAAGATATCAGCATGGACTTGGCCGATCTGAATGTCATCAGCGATGCCCAGAGCCCGCTGGTGATGAAGGGTCTGTACGAAGGGCGTTCGGCTGCCGGCCGCTCCAAGATGCTCGGTGGCGCCGGCCGCTGGGCGCGCGAGGTCGAGGGCTCGGTCAACAAGGCCCTCGAATGGTTGAAGAACAACCAGGCCGAAGACGGATCATGGGGCCCCGGCGACCGGGAAGCCATGACCGGTTTGGCCGTCCTGACCTTCCTGGCCAATGGGGAAACCCCGTCGTCCGCGCAATACGGAGCCACCGTTGAAAAAGGCATCAAGTACCTCGTCAGCCTCCAGGAGAAGTTCGGTGAAGGCCGGTTTGCCAACTGGACACCCGGCGGAGAAGGCGGCATGCATCAGGCCTATGCCCATGGTATTGCCACCTACGCCCTGTCCGAAGCCTATGGCCTTACGCGTATTCCAAGCCTTAAACCTGTTATGGAAAACGCCGTGGCCCTGATCGTCAACGGCCAGCAACCCGGTGGTTCCTGGGATTATGGCTTCCGCAAAACGGCCCGACGCGATGCCTCCGTGGCGGGGTGGCAATTGCAGGCCTTGAAGGCCGCCATCATGGCGGGGGCCAGTACTCCGGGAATCAAGGAAGCCCTTGATCGAGGTGTCGAAGAATTGATCAAGAGCCAACACCCGGAAACCGGCATGTTCCCGTACTCATCGCCTGACCGCGGCAAGATGAGCATCACCGGTGTTTCCGTGTTGTGTCTGCAGATTTCCGGGAAGGGCCGCGACAGCGCAACCCGTCGCGGACTGCAGGCGCTGAAACAAGCGGACATCGACTGGCAAAAGCCCATGGATTGGCCCATGTACTCCTGGTATTACATCACCCAGGCAAAGTTCCATGCCGGCGGGGGAGACTGGGATCAGTGGAACATGAAATTCGCCCGGGAGATCATCCGGAACCAGAACGATGACGGAAGCTGGACTTCGGCTGGTCAGAACATCGAGGGCGATGGCCATGGCAAGGAAGTGAACCATGGCCCGGTATATGCCACGACCCTGGCCGCCCTGACGCTTCAGGTCTATTACCGCTTCCTGCCGACCTACAAACCGGTCGAAGTCGAGGAAGACAAGGGGCCGTCCAAGGACGTGGTCATCGAGATCATCTGATCCCGTCCCGCTTCGGCCGCAGTTGTGCTTTCCGGGCCGCGCGGCTACACTGCCGCCCATGTCCAGCCACCCGGTCATCCAGATCCTGCCCGACCCGATCATCAACAAGATCGCGGCGGGCGAAGTGGTTGACCGACCCGCCTCGGTGGTGAAGGAATTGATGGAAAACGCCATCGACGCCGGTGCCCGCAACATCCATGTCTCGGTGATCGATGGCGGATTGAAGCTGATCTCCATTGCCGATGACGGCCATGGCATGGACCGTGACAACGCGTTGTTGTCGATTGAACGCCATGCAACCAGCAAGATACGCCATGTGGACGACATCGAGAACGTGGCCACGCTGGGTTTCCGCGGTGAAGCACTCGCCGCGATCGCCTCCGTATCGCGGTTCACCTTGACCACCCGCCGCGCCGAGGATCTCAGCGGTACCGAGATCCGGATCAACGGGGGCCGTATCGAGGATGTCGGTGAAGCCGGTTGTCCGCCGGGAACCCGGTTCGATATCCGGCAACTGTTCTTCAACGTACCCGCGCGGCGGAAGTTCCTCAAAGCCGCCGCCACCGAATTGAACCATATCCGCCAGGTGTTTCTCCTGTATGCGCTCGGTCGTCCTGATATCGGCTTGCGGCTGACGTCGGATGAACGTGATTTGTACCGGCTCGATGCGGATAGCCAGATCGAGGACCGGATCCGCCAGTTGTACGGCCCTGATCTGGTCCGCGACTTGTGCGCGGTCTCGTGGACCAACGGACCGTGGCGCATCCACGGCCTGGCCAGCCATCCCAGGTTGCACCGCGCCGACAAGGCGGAGCAGTACATCTACGTCAATGGCCGCCCCGCGAGTGCGCCGGTTCTCGGCTACGCCATCAGTGAGAGTTATGCCGACAGGATCCCGCGTGGCCGGCATCCGATCCTCTTCCTGTTCATCGAGGTGCCGCCGGGCGATGTCGATGTCAATGTCCACCCGACCAAGAAGGAGGTCCGCTTCCGCCGTGCCGGACCGCTGCGCGACGCCCTGATGGCTGCGTTGACTGCCGCGCTTGCCGCCCGCATCACGGAACCGGCAGCCGTGGCGGGAACGCCGACCCGTGACCGGGCCACTCCGGATGGATCCGCCCGACCGGGCGCCGAGCCGTTCATGCGTGTCCCGGATCTGCCGGTACTGCCCGCATTTGATTACCCTGTTCCCGAGCGTACCATGGTTCCGCTGTCACCCAGCGGGAGCGCTCCTTCCGCCTCGCCGTCCGGGGCCTTCGCCGCCTCCGCCACCGCCGCACAACCAAACCATCGGGCACCTTGGCACTGGTGCCGGATCCTTGGTCAGATCGCCGATTTCTTTGTCGTGCTGGAAACGGACGAGGGCATGATCCTGATGGATCCACAGGCGGCCCATGAGCGGGTCCTGTTCGAGCGGTTCATGCGGTCATTGAAGGGGCGCACCCTCGATACCCAGGGATTGCTCACCCCGGAAACGGTCACCTTGCCACCGCTCAAGGCCGCATTGGTCCGGAAGCATCTGGCCGTCTTGCAGGAAATCGGGGTGGGGGTATCGGAATTCGGCGGGGACACCTTCCTGGTTGAGGCATTGCCCTCCGTATTGGGCGAATTGTCCGCCGCCGCGCTGTTGGCGGATGTTACCGAGGAACTCGAGCTGGTCGGGAAACAAGCCTCCGGCCTCGCCGCGATTCGCGACACCGTCGTGCAGATGGCGGTACGCGCCGCCGTGCGCAGCACCACCCAGTTGTCGCGCGAGGAGTTGGAGCGGCTGATCAGTGATCTGGCCATGACCGCCATGCCGTATACGAGTCCGCGGGGGAGGCCCACCCTCGTGTTCACCAGCATCCAGGAACTTAACCGGAAATTCGGCCGCGCCTAGATGTTTCACCGGTCAGCGCAGCGCGACGTCAACGCATTACGCCGTCGTAGTATGCGCATCGACCGTGGCGGACATGGCCTGGGCCGGGAACTTCGCCATGATCTCTTCGCGGAAGCTCCGGTAAGCCTTGCGATAGCGCTCCTGCTCGGCCGGGGATAGCGACTGGATATTGGCTTGCTGGAGGTTGCGGTACGGTTTGTGCCCGAGCCGCAGCAAGTGCCATAACCCATGAAAAATGTCATCGGCCCGGCGCCGGTAATGCATCGCCGGCAAGACGCATTCATCCGGCCGCGCATCCAGGAACTGGCATAGGAACCCCTCCTCGCCCTCAAGGTGCGCCTGGTGCTGCATCATGGAATGAGCCGACTGGACGTTGTGGGAGATCAGCCGTAAGAAATGAAGCAGATCGTGTTCGGACTGGGTCGAGGCCGGGGATTTCGTCGAGAAGAACGCGTGGAACTGTGCGGTCTTCAGCAACGTGATGACCTTGTCCACGTGCTCGATACGCGCACCGGTATCCATTTCCTGCATCGGCATGTACAACAGCTCCACCGCGCGTTCGAAATAGGCGTCGCGACGGGCCAGATGGATCGGCCGGTTCAGGTTGAAATCCTTTGCGCTCACAAGGAACAGCTAGCATAAAGCTCGCGGGTTGGCAATCATCGCCCGGATTCTCACCCGCATCGAAGCTTGCCAGCCGGACGATGGCCGGGTATGTTACCCGCTCGATTGAAGGCAGATGAGCCGGAGGTACTATGCTTGGTGGTAAAGAAGATATCCTGGAGCTTGATGGAACGGTCCTGAAGGTCCTTCCCGCGACGATGTACCGTGTGAAGCTGGAAAGCGGCCACGAGATTCTCGCCCACATCTCCGGAAAAATGCGCAAGCATTTCATCAAGATTACCACGGGCGACAAGGTCAAGGTCGAGATGTCGCCCTACGATCTGACCAAGGGCCGCATCACCTACCGCCATAAGGCTTGACCTGCCTCATAGACCGAGCGCCTTCGCAGCCTGCTTGAAGTCCTCCGGAATCGCCGCCCGCGCCTGCACGAAGGTTTGCGTGTACGGGTGGGGGAATCCCAGCAACACCGCATGGAGCATGTGACGCTTCAGGGTGCGCAACATTGGATTGTCGAGCGTGGTGGCTCCGTATTGTTTTTCACCGGCTAGATGGAGTCCCAGCGCGGTCAGGTGGCGTCGGATCTGGTGGGTGCGTCCGGTGATCAGTGTGAACTCGAGGCGTGCCGCAGGACCTTTACGCTTCATGACTTTGACCAACGTCATCGCATCCTCGCCATCCACCGGACGGTTGATGACCTCCAGGCTCTCCGGCAGATTCCCGATCACCAGACCTTCGTAGAGCTTCTTGACTTCGCGCCGCTGGAAAACCGGGATCATACGCTGCATGTCATCGCGCGACCAGGCCAGCAGCATGCATCCCGAGGTCTCCCGGTCCAATCGGTGCACCGCATGGACAGTCCGCTGGAGTTCACGTCCCAGTTTCTCCTCGATGCTGCCGGTGCCGTTGGCGAGCCAGCCAGCCGGCTTGTTGATGATGATGAAGTGATCGTCCTGCCACAGGATCTCGCACGGCTTTTCCACCTCCGGGGTCATCATGCCATGGATCTCGACCAGATCCCCGATCTGGACCTGGTGCCGGGCCATCCAGACCCGTTGGTGGTTGATGAAGACCTGCCGGGAATCGATCCGCCGCTTCGCCTCGTTGCGGGTCAGGCCCAGCCGACGGGCCAGCAAGGCGATCAATTCCAGGCCTTTTTCGCCGCCAGCCACCTTCAATTGAATCGGTTTGCTCATGGTCGGATCATTCATGGAAGCGACCGGTTTGACAAGCCCCGTATCCCTCGGTCGGGCCGGCCGGGATGCGGCATCAAAGCAAAAGCTTGTCTATCTGACTGATTTCCCTTAGGAACAACGACACAAGACCGGTTCGGAACGTCCCGTAGCCGGACGTTGCCGGACCGGTTGTGTTATGTAGGGAGCTGTATCATGTCGAACCTGTTGAATGCCGACCAGATCAAGGAAGCCATCGAGCGGGACGATTGCCCGTGGCCCACGGTGGAATCGAGCCTCAAGGCCCTGTACCGCAGCGGACCGAAGGCACAAGCCGATAGCCTGTCCGATCTGGCCGCCACCGCTCTCGAAGCCTCGGGAAATTTCGACGGCTGGCTGGGTGTCATGGAGGTCCGCACCAGCGCCTCCGGGGAGTCCGGCTCCGACTGGACCGCCCGCGTGTTGAAAGTGATCGGAAGCGAATGGGAACAGAAGGCCTTGGTTGAACAGGCCGGGTTCGATTCCGGCATCAGCGCCGGCGAAGCCATGCGCCGCCTCCGTCTGCTTCGCGGCCTCAAGGAAGGTGCCGTTTGCTTCGACAAGACCTGGGGTACCGGAGTGGTTGGCAAGACCGACTACTTCTACAAGCGGGTGGACATTGATTTCCGCAAAAAACGCGGCCATCAACTTGCCTTGTCCTACGCCGCGGAAAAACTCCTGCTCCTCGACGAGCACCACATCCTGTACTGGCGTCACCAGAAACCGGCCGAATTGATCGATCTGGTCAAGTCCAAGCCCGGTGAAGCCTTCAAGCTTGCGCTGCGTTCCTTCGGCGCCATGTCTGCCGTGCAGCTCCAGGAGAAGATGGTGCCGGATGTCCTCGACGAGAAGCAGTGGAAGTCCCTGTGGGATGCCGCCCGCAAGGAGCTCAAGGCGGACAAGACCGTGCAGATCCCTTCCAACAAGAAGGATCCGATCCGCCTGATCGACGAAGCCCGCGCGAACGACGTCAGCAATGACCTCAACGGCCTTGCCGCCGAACGCAACCTGGAAACGCTCGCCCTGCGGTTTGAGGAACTCGCCGAGGAAATCGGTCAGGGTGGCCTGACCGACCAGCAGCGCGGAATCCTGCAGGATCGCCTGGCCTTCGTGGTAAAAGGCGCCTGGCCGCGGCAATTGACCCTGTTGATCCGCACGAAAATGGCTGCCGTATCCCTCGGCATAGATGACGAGAGTAAACCCGAACTCGCCGCGATCGAGAAGTTCCTCGACGAAGAGATCTTCATGGAAACGCTGCGCAAGTTGCCGGTGAAGCACTCCGCCAGGTTCCTCCGTTACCTCTCCGCGTACAGCAAGGACCGGATCGATTCCATGCTCGTCGCGTTGCTGAAGAAGATGGACATCGGATCCATGGCGGAAGTGATCAACTACCTGTTCGAACAGGGGCAGGAACGCCAGGTCGCGGAAATCTTCCGATCAGCGGTCGATACCCGCGAGCCCGGTATCGAAATCCTGAGTTGGCTCTCCCGCAACATGGAGAAAGTGGCCGCCTGGAACCTCGGTCCGATGAACCAGATGCTGCACTTCATGGTCGATGAAATCGAGAAGGACTACAACGGCGACCAGCTCAAGGCCCAGAACCAGCTCAAGGAACGCTTCAACAAGTCCGAATGGATGAAGTCGGCCATGGTCCAGCTCGACGAGGCACAGCGCGAAGTGATCACCATGCGCGTAAAAAACTCGTCCGGTTGGTCGATGCTCGACCGGCAGTCCCAGCTCGCCACCATGGTCAAGCTGTTCCCCGAGCTCGAGGCCCTGATGGCCAGCAGCAGCAAGCAGGAGCAGTCGGCCCCGAAGGGTCCGCTGACCTCGATTCGCACCTACGAGGAGCGCAAGGAGCAGCTGCAGCGCATCGTGAACGTGGAGATTCCCCGGGTGGCCAAGGAAATCGCCCTGGCCCGCGAATACGGCGACCTGCGCGAGAATTTCGAGTACAAGGCCGCCAAGGACGCCCAGGCCCTGCTGTTCCGCCGCCGCGACGAAATCGCCGCGATGCTGGCCAAGGTCACGCCGACCGACTTCAAGGACCTCCCTACCGACAAGGCCGGACCCGCCACCTCGGTGACCCTGACCTATGGCGATGGCAAGGTGGAAACATTCCACCTGCTGGGCGAATGGGATACCGACCCGACCCTGAGCATCATCTCCAGCAATTCCCGCATGGCCCAGGTGCTGAGCGGCCATGTCGCCGGCGATTCGCTGATGGTCCCGACAGAAAATGGCGAGGCGACCTGCACGGTGACCGCAATCAGCGCGTTGCCCGACAAGATCCGCCTGTGGATTGAGCGGAAACTGTAAGCGTGGAATCGCTGATCCAGCAGTTCCTCAGCCGCGACGCCGGCCCGGTCGTCCAGTTCATCAAGTATGCCCTGGCGGGCGGGATCGCCACCGCGGTGGACATCGCGGTGTTCTACCTGGTGGCCTGGAAATTCATTCCCGCCCTGCGCGAGGATGATCCGGTCGTGAAGCGGCTGGGCCTGAAGGTCAAGCCGGTCACCGAAGCCCAGCGTTCCGCCCGCTTCGTGTACGTCACGCTGATCGCCTTCCTGTTCTCGAACCTGACCGCCTACCTGATCAACATCCTCTGGGTGTTCGAGCCGGGCAAGCATGCATGGTGGATTGAACTGCTGCTCTTCTACGCCGTATCCGGCATCAGCATCTTTATCGGGGCGGGCATCGGCTGGGTGATGATCAAGTGGTTCCACCTCAGCACCACCGCCTCCTACGCGAGCAAGATGATCGCATCACTGCTGATCAACTTTGTCTGCCGGAAATTCATTATTTTCAAGGGTTAACCCGTCGTCCGGAGCAAGCAGCCGCGCAGTCAGCCCGGTACGGCGCTGCTGGACATCATGCCGCCCGACCGCCATGGCGATGGCCTTGCGCGAGCCGACCAGGATCACCAGCTTGCGCCCCCGGGTGATCGCCGTGTACAGCAGGTTCCGCTGCAGCATCATGAAGTGCTGGGTGTGCACCGGCACGATCACGCAGGGATATTCGCTGCCCTGGCTCTTATGCACGGTGATGGCGTAGGCCGGGGCCAGCTCGTCGAGCTCGTTGAAGCCGTAGTGCACGAGACGGTCGCCGAAGCGCACCAGCATCTGCTGCTCGGGGGTGTCGATGCGGTGCACGAAGCCGACATCACCGTTGAAAACCTCCTTGTCGTAGTCGTTCTCGAGCTGCATCACCTTGTCCTTCTCGCGGAACACGATGCCGAATCGTTCCAGGACATCACCGTGGGGATTCAACGCCTCCTGCAGCCGCGCATTGAGGTTCCGGGCACCGAGCGCGCCACGTTGCATCGGGGCGAGCACCTGGATGTCGCGGATCGGACTGAGCTTGGCCCGCGCCGGCACGTGTTTGCAAACCAGCTTGAGAATGGTGTCCACCGCGCGTTCCGGGTCCTCCTCCTCCATGATGAAGAAGTCCGACCCTGAACCCGGCTCGCCGCTGACCGGCATGTCGCCCCGGTTGACCGCGTGGGCGTTGACCACGATCGCGCTGCCTTCAGCCTGCCGGAAGATCTCGTTGAGCTGGGCGACCGGGAAGGCCCCGCTGCGGATAATGTCCTTCAGCACCGCACCGGGCCCGACCGAGGGCAACTGGTCGACGTCGCCGACCAGCACCAGCGCCGCCCGGCGGGGCAGGGCGGCCACCAGCGCATGGGCCAGGGGAAGGTCAAGCATGCTCGACTCGTCCACGATGAACACGTCGCCTTCAAGAGGATTCTTCGCGCCGAACTTGAATGACCCCTTGCCCGGCTCGAACTCGAGCATGCGGTGGATCGTCTTGGCGTCCAGCCCGGTGGATTCGCTCAATCGCTTGGCCGCACGCCCGGTCGGCGCACACAGGCACACCGTCACCCGCTTCGCACCAAGGATCTGGATGATTGCCCGGATCAGGGTGGTCTTACCCACGCCGGGCCCGCCGGTGATCACACTTACCTTGTGTGTCAATGCGCCCGCCACCGCGGCCCGCTGCGCCGGAGCCAACGTAAAGCCGATGCGCGCCTCCGCCCAGGCGATCGCCTTGTCCACCGCGATGGGCGGACTCGGATACGTGCCCTGGGCCAGCGACTTGAGGCGGCGGGCCAGCGAGACTTCGAAGTCGTAGAGGTGCGCGAGGTAGATCACCGCAGTGCCCTGGTGCTGGTCGCGCACGATACGACGTTCACGCAACGCGTGGGCGATCGCCTCCTCGATGATCGGGCGCTCGATACCGAGGATGCTCACCGCCTGTTCGATCAATTCCTCGAGCAGACAGGCGCAATGGCCCTGGTTGGTCATCTCCAGCAGCACATGTTCAATGCCGGCCCGTGCGCGCAACACGCTGTTCGCCGCGATGCCCATCTTCATGGCGATGGCATCCGCGCTCTTGAACCCGATGCCCTTGATGTCGCGGGCGAGGCAATAGGGATCGGCCTTGACCGTCGGGATCGCCCGGTCGCCGTACATGCGGTAGATGCGGAACGCCCGCGCCGTGCTGATGCCGTTGGCCATCAGGAACGCCATGATCGCCCGGATCTCCCGCGCCTCGTTCCAACTCTCCTTGATACACTGTCGGCGCGTCTTGCCGATGCCTTCGACCTCCTCCAACCGTGCCGACTCCTTCTCGATGATCTCGAAGATCTCGCGGCCGAATTGCTTCACCAGCTTCGCCGCATAGACCGGACCGATGCCGCGAATCATGCCGGAGCCGAGGAACTTCTCGATACCCTCCAGCGAATCCGGTGGACTCCCCTTGAGCTGCTCGGCCTTGAATTGGCGGCCATGCTGACGGTCGGTAATCCACGATCCGGATGCCGTGACGGTTTCGCCCGGCACGATCTGCGGGATTTGACCGACGACCGTTACCGGGGTTTTGCGTCCGCCTAAAAGCACCTTCAAAACGGTAAATCCCGTCTCGTCGTTGTGGAACGTCACCCGATCCACGGTACCGGAAAGGCTTGTCGTGGCGGTACTTGACAGTTGTTCCGGGTTGGCCATGGACACTCTATACCACAACCGATGGCTCGCTGAAAGGATGGTGAATTTTCCTTTATCCACAGCGGCACGGGCGTATGCTGTCCATACCGATATGCCCCATACCCACCCACATGCTTTTCCTCACCTGGTCACTGCTGAAGTGACCGATCGCGGCCTGCACCGAGCCCGCAACGAGGATGCGATCATCCGCCTGCCTGGTTCCGGGGTGTTCTGCGTCGCCGATGGTATTGGTGGTTCACAAGGAGGGCACGAGGCCAGCGCCATCACCGTGCAAGCACTCCTTGATATATTTTCACGCGCGGATGTTGACCAGTCGGCCAACTACTTTGAAACCCGTAAGCGCCTGGTCCGCGAGGCGATGAACCAGGCCTGTCAGTCCATTCGCCGCCACTGTCTGGTTGCGGGGTACCGCGAGTCGGGAACAACGGCGGTGACCATGTTGTTCGACCGGGAGGATGTGACACGTGCGGCGATCCTGCATGCCGGCGACAGCCGTGCCTACCGCTACCGTGACGGGCGATTGTACCGGCTGACCCGCGATCACACGCTCGCCGTCGAGGCGGGGTGGCCCGAGCAGGACGCCTGGGTCTTCGGCATGCGTACCATCGTGACGAGGGCGGTGGGTGTTCGACCTGCGGTTGATCTGGATGAATCGCCGGTGGATGTTCTGCCGGGCGATGTTTTCCTGCTGTGTACTGACGGGCTTACCCGCATGTTGCATGATCGTCTGATCGCGGATAGCATACAGCGCCACGGAATTCATGATCTTGATGCCACGGCGCAAGCCCTGGTTGCCCAGGCCAACGCGGCCGGCGGCAAGGACAACATCACGGTGTTGCTGGTGCGGGTGGATGAGTCCGCGAATCCGTCCATCCGTGACAAGCCGGCGGGGTGGCGCTCATGGTGCGCTCCGTTGCTTCGCCGTATCCCGTGGATCGGACGCAAACTGCATCATCCGACCGGTCCGGCCCTGGGTTGACGCCGAAACCGCTCGCGGCCATCGGCGCGGTCTACTCCTTGAATTTGAACGCGTGCGGGAGCAGTCCGCCCATGGTCAGGGAATGGATGTCCTCCGGATGCTTGACCGATGCGACATAAACCGGCGTGTCGGCCCGCAGGAACTCGCTCAACACCTGGCGGCAGGCACCGCACGGGAAGGCAATCGCATCGCCGTCGGCCACGATCGCCACCGCCTTGAACGAGGAGATCCCCCGGGCCACCGCGGCAAAGATCGCGTTGCGCTCGGCACAGATGGTCAGGCCGTAGGAGGCGTTCTCGACATTGCAGCCGGTGATGATCTCCCCGTTGTCGGCGAGCAAGGCCGCGCCGACATGGAAGTTCGAGTAGGGCGCGTAGGCGCGCCGCGAAACCTCTACCGCGGCGGCGACGAGTTTGTGGGCGATGTCGTTCATGCGCGGGCCATCTCCTCCCAGAAGCGACCGATCATCGCGATCATCTTCGGCATGGTCTGCCGCGAGGTCTCGGTGACTTCCTCATGGCTGAGCGGATGGGCGCTGATCCCGGCCGCCGCATTGGTGATGCACGACAGGCCGGCCACCCGCAAACCGGCGGCATTCGCGAGCAGGGTTTCCGGAACGGTGGACATACCCACCGCATCGGCACCGAGCGTCCGGAAGGCGCGGATCTCGGCCGGTGTTTCATAAAACGGACCGGACGAGGCGAGGTAGACGCCTTCGGCGGCGGCGAGCCCACTCGACAACGCGGCGCGCTTCAACGCGGCGCGCATGGCGAGATCGTAGGCATTCGACAGGTCGGGGAAGCGCGGCCCCCAGCAGGGATGGTGCGGACCGATCAACGGATTCGCGCCCATGTTGTTGATGTGATCGGAAAGGACCATCAGCGAACCGGGTTTCAGGTCGGCCCGTACCCCGCCTGCCGCATTGGTCAGCAGCACCCACGACGCGCCCAGCTGCTTCAGCAGGTAGACTG
>ERZ761607.2631-NODE-2631-length-18978-cov-7.753475_pt1 | contig 18978 bp, 13 predicted proteins | sample MGYA00511164_ERZ761607 | MGnify/ENA primary metagenome ERZ761607 (study PRJEB28899, sample SAMN02445080) | bioreactor sludge metagenome | biome: EBPR sludge | place: Australia: Brisbane, Thorneside Wastewater Treatment Plant | collected 2011-06-22 ...
GGCCTTCCTGGCGGCCTTCCTGGCGGCCTTCCTGGCGGCCTTCCTGGCGGCCTTCGGTAAACACCTCCTGGTAAAACCGGGTTTGTCTCAAATCCACATCCACTAAGTTCAACATTGCACGAATCTCCTCACGGCTCAGCTTCGGTAGCCGGTATACCAACAGAGTTTCCACCAAATCCACCAGTTCCCCCCATGCCGTCGTTTTCCGCTGGTCGGGCGTCGCGGGTTGCACCAATTCTTGCGCCTGGGCCATCACCCGCGCCGGCTCGCCGATCAACAGCTGCAACAACCGCAATCCCAAGCTGGACGGCGCCGATTGGCGGAAATCCTCCAGATACACCCGCCGCACCTGTGGGAGGGTCAGCAACGCCGTGTAATGTTGGCCGGCGTCCCGTTCGACGCGACGTTCTGGATAAATCACCACCGCTTGCCAGGGATGCGCTGGTGGATGCAGGTACAGATACAGGAAAATCTCCGCGAAGAGCCGGCGATAGAACCGCTCATCGGGTTGATACTGTACTTCGACAAATACCATCGGTCGTTCGGTCGCTTCCGCTGGTGGCGTTAACACTCCATCCAGGCGAAACGCCGTCTGTTTGATTTCCTCCGACCGGAATCGGTAACCGGTGATGTCGGGTACTGGCCAGCCCGCCAGTTCGAACACCAGTTCCGGCAAGCGTTGAAACAGCCGGTAGAACACACTGTCCGTTTTCAGGTTGCGTCTCCTCCCTTACGTCGGTAGCGATAACAGTTCGCGCAGTCCCACAAGCGGGATTTCGACCCAATCGGGGCGGTTGTCCAGTTCGTAACGAAGCTCGTAGCACACCTTTTCCAGCGTGAACAGTTCCAGCAACGCCCTCACCTGATCGGGATCGGTGGGATAGCCCGGACTGTTCCCCGCAGCCGTGACGTAGCCTTCCAGAAATGCCGCCCGGGTTTGTCGCTGCCAATCATTGATGTGCGGCAAAAACACCGCCCGGTCGCCGGTTCCATCGGCGGTGGCCTGGCGCAGGGCGGCATGAGCGGCGTAGTCGAACGAGCGCAACATGCCGACCACGTCCCGTAGCGGCGAGTGCTTGGCGCGTCGCTCCGCCAGCGACCGGGACGGTTCGCCCTCGAAATCGATGATGATGACGTCATCCCTGGCCACCAGCACTTGGCCAAGATGGTAGTCCCCGTGATAGCGGGTCTTCATGGCTTGCGGCGCGCGCGTTTCCATGCTTGCGAGCCGCGCCGCCGCCGCGCCACGCGAGTCCAGCATCTGTTCGGCCAGGGGCCGCGCCGGTTCCGGCAACTGAAATCGCGCTTGCTCCAGCCGTGCGAACGTCGCATCCACCTCGATCTGGATTCGTTCCAACCCGTCGGCCAAATCGTTCGCCGTGATCGGTTCGGGATCGAAAGCCGGATCACCGGTCGTTTGCGCCAACGCTCGATGCAATTCCCCGGTGCGCCGCCCCAGGGTGGCGGCGAACAGCAGATAGGGCGCGTGCGCGTTGTCGCCGCCGGCGCGAACCGTTGCCGTCCCTTGCCGGCAATCGTCCAGGAAGCGGTTGAGATAATCCAGCGTGTAGCTCCAGGCGTCGCCCTGATTAGCGACGAAGCCTTGCAGCAGCACCAGCGTCGTGCGCTCGCCGCCCTCGCCTTCGTATTCGAGCGCGCCGGCCAGCGGCGCGATATTGGGGAAAGCGATTTCGGTCAGGAACCGGCCCATTTCCAGTTCGGGGTTAATGCCGGGTTGCAAGCGGCGATAGGCTTTCATCAGCAGCCGGTCGCCGAAAGTGATGGTGGTATTGCTGCTGTCCAGCGCCAGCCGTTTGGCCGGCAACGATTCGGGGGCATCGCCGGCCAGGTCGGCGAACAGCCGCGTGGCGGAGAATTGCAACCAGCCCTGGCCCAGCGGCAGCCGGGCGTTGCGCGCGATCATGCCAACGAGGTATTGACAGAACCGTTCGTCCGCGAACGCGCCGTACAGCAGACCCATCCGGGCCTTGACCCGCACCTTGGCCAGGGCGTAGGGCCACAGTGGCCGCAGTTTTTCGTCGCTGTCGTCCCCCCACGCCAGCGCCAGCGGCAAGCCGTAGTCCTGCGGCTCCGGTCGTCCAGCCAGCCAGACCCGGATGCGCGCCAGCAACCACTCGCTGCGGTCGGGCCAGAGGTCGTACTGCTCGAATTCGACCTTTTCGATGCGCCCGCCCTTGCCGGCGAACCAGCGCTGGGTCGGCAGAAATTCCGGCAAGACCTGCCGGACCAGCCGTTCGTGCAGAGCCGCCGCCATCGTCCGTCGCCCCGGCTCGACCTGGTCAACGAAGAAGCTCTTCCAGCCCTGGAACAGGACCAACGTCTGCATCGGGCGATTTCCAAGGTTGGTAGATTCTGGAAATAGACGGCGGGACTGGCTGGAAAATTGACTTTCAGCGGTAAGCGTTATTTACCTTCACCTACCGCCATGCCAACGCTGGATCACCTTGGTCAAGCGGGTGGCATCATGGAAACTGACGAATCGAGCGTTTATGGTGTTCTTGGATCAACTATCCAAAATTCTTTTATGTAATCTATCTGCTGATCAAGGTCAGGATACATACTGCCCGCATTAAATCCAATTGTTTGTAGTTCTTTACGGATATCGGTCTTTTTATCTTTTGGAATTTTTGCCGATACTATCACCTTTCTCTCATAGAAATTTGAGCAAGCATCCTTATCCCAATCGTCTAGATGAATCGGTTTTGGATTTCTACATTCAAAATTGCCTGAATTTTTCCTAACCAGCTTATCTGGTAAATAGTCTCCGCCAGCTAGAGTAAACATGCCACTTTGTGCAGCAATACGTATATTTTTTCTTTCTGGAAAAACAGCCACGGGCTTTCGAATAGAGAAAATAAAACTGAAAAGCCAGCGTTTTGCTGCTTTTACTATCCCTTCGTCGCTATTTTCGACAGGGATGTACTCACGCTGTAACCATATTGGCATCATGTTATATAAGCTTACAAATTGATAATCATACTCACTATTATCAAGAAAATTGCGAGGAACATTATTAAGTTTACTTCGAAATATTTCATCCCCATTCGTTTTCTCAACCTCTTCAATTAATTCAATATCTTTTTCTGTAAAATACGCTGTTGTTTTTAAGAGCTGTTCCCAGAAATCACTTGAAAAACCAACTGTTGACGCTGCTGCCCTTACGGGTGGCCTGGATAATAGCTCATCCAGATAAGCGGTCTGGGATAATTCACTACGAAGGACAACATGAAATTGTTCTGGGCCATAAACAAAATGCTCTTTTCTTTGATAATGCATAAATTCTACACTAGGGCATAATAGCCTTGCATTTAATGCAAAAATTTTCGCTTCTTTATCATCATGGTTTTTGCTTTCTTCAACCGCAAACCACAAAGCAATGAGGACGTTTTCTGTCCAATCAAGTAATCGACAAGGTAAACCATAGTGCTTCATTAAGGACAAAATATCAAATGTCGAATAACAGTTGTCTCGATAACGTGGAAAGCGTCTGATTAGATGCATCAGCATACCTCCTTCTTCATAAATTTTTTCTGTAACAGATCCAGTGGGTTTATCTTTCCGAAAAGCTCCAGGTGTAAGCTTGTACTCGCTATCTTTATGGCCTCGATACCATACATGTATTGGAGCTTGTTGATCATATGGTGAACTAAATCCGAAATCATTTAATACTTGCTTCGCCCACTCAATAGCATCACTAACAGATGTGATTTTTTTGATTCTTTCAGGTTGTGTAGCCATTACTCACTCCTCAATCATTAAGTGTCAGAAATGGTTTGGCTAAGCAGACTGTGTTAGCGAACATCTCTCATCATCAAACCAGTCTGTTTGCCCAGAGCGCAGAGCGCAAGCAACAGTGACAACAAGTATAGCAGTGAATGAGGTTATCGCATGTCTCGTAGGATAGCCCACCATTCTTCCAATCACCGTCAGCGTAAAGGGACCGGCCTTTGGCATCGCTCATCCGTCGGTCGGCCTCGCCAGAGCCGTGCGCTACCCAGACCCCACCGCAAGCTTGCAGCACCGGGTCGAGCGCGGTGACCAACCCGCCGACGGGCATGATCAGCCGGGGCTTGCCGTCGCGCAGTTCGTGCATGTAGGGCTCGCGGTTGCTAATCACCAGCAGTTGGCCACCGCGCAAGCAGTCGACGACATAGGCGCGCAGCCGGTCGCGGGTCCAGACGTTATCGGTGCGCACCACCGCCCGAGCCTGCGCCTGATGGGCGGTGCGGGCCGCGCGGAACGAAGCCGCCAGCCGGTCGCTTTCGCTGGCCAGCCGCGCCACGGGCAATGCGATGGGTAGCACTTCGGCGGCATCGCCGGTGCGCAGTTGCCGCATCCATTCCGCTAGCCGGTTGAGCGGCCGGTCGTACAGCAGCCAGGCGCTAGCCACGGTCAAGAGCAGCAGGGATAGAACGATGAAGCCGATCCAGAACCCGAACCGCGCCTGCCGATGCGTGGCGCGTTCGTCCAGACCCACCAAATCGTGCAGCACTGCCAATACACCCTGTGGTTGGTCATCGGGTGTGCGGACCACCGAGACGAGCAGGTGAATGTGAGCATCGGTCGTGCGCCGGGTTTCGACCCTGTCTTTCCCTGCCGCCAAGGTCTGGCCGACAGTCTCCCGCAGTAACTCGGTAAAATCGGCGACCCCCTTGCCGGCGGCGACCAGCCGGCCGTCGGTGCGGTAAACCGCCAGTCCGATCAGACGCCGGTAGCCTTCCAGCATGGAGCCGAACGCGGTCGCCGCTTCGCTGTCCGGCAGTTGCAACGCCACTTGCGCTGGATAGGCCATCTGATGCGCGATGACGTAGGCGCGGCGATCCATCTCTTCCAAATCGTTGCGGCGTTCGCGTTCGATCTGAAACCAGGCCAGCGCGCTGATCAACAGGCCGACCAGCGTGGTGATCAACAACCCCATCCGTAGCGAATTGGGTAGGTGGAGTGGGGATTTGGGCAACATGATGGCCTCCTTAACAAGCAAGCGGTTGCTACAGGTACGGCTGGATGACTGGTGATTCGATGCAAGCCGCCGCGATTTACCCGATCAAGGCATTCCCTAAAATCACATCAAATTCAGAGTTTGGACAAAAATCGAATAATTCTAAATCAACAGGTTATGCGTAGGAGCAAACTTGCCCGCAGTAGAATGCTAGCAATCGTGGTCAAGGCTGTTCCACCATCAATCAGTTAGTTTTTGGATAATTTCTCAATAATTATTGATCACTTAACAACCGAGTTGCGGGTAACAGTGGCTTTAGAAACTGTATGTCAATTAATAATTACATATCAATATCCGCTCAGCGTTTTCAACCGCCTCAGTTCAGCCAGCGCCTGTTCCGGGGTCAGCGCGTCGGGATCGAGCGCCGCCAGCGCGGCCACGACCGGGGGCGTCGCCTCGCCGAACAACGCCAGTTGCGGCGTCGCCGTCGCCGGCCGGGTCGGCAATTCCCGTCGTAACATTTGTCGTTCCAGCAAGCGTAACCTCTGGCGGGCCTGCTGGATCACCACCGGCGGCACGCCGGCCAGCGCCGCTACTTGCAGGCCGTAACTGCGACTGGCCGGCCCGTCCTGCGCCCGGTGCAGGAACACGAGGGTCTCGCCGTGCTCCACCGCGTCGAGATGGACGTTGGCGATGCCGGGCTGTTCGTCCGGCAAGCGGGTCAGTTCAAAGTAATGGGTGGCGAACAGGGTAAAGGCGCGCACTTTTTCGGCCAGATGCGCCGCGCAGGCCCAGGCCAGGGCCAGCCCGTCAAAGGTGCTGGTGCCGCGCCCGATCTCGTCGATCAAGACCAGACTGCGCGGGGTGGCGTTGTGCAGGATGTTGGCGGCCTCGCTCATTTCCACCATGAAGGTCGAGCGACCGCCAGCCAGATCGTCGGAGGCGCCGATGCGGGTAAAGATGCGGTCGATGGGACCGATCACCGCCCGCTCGGCCGGGACGAAGCTGCCCAGGTGGGCGAGCAATACGATCAGCGCGGTCTGGCGCATCAGGGTGGATTTGCCGCCGGCGTTGGGTCCGGTGACGATCAGCATCCGCCGCCGTTCGGGTTCCAGCGTCAGGTCGTTGGGGGTGAAGGTTTCTTCCAGCACCTGCTCGACCACCGGATGCCGCCCGGCGCGGATGGCGATCCCCGGTTCGGCCACCAGATCCGGCCGGTTCCAGCGCAACGCGGCGGCGCGCTCGGCCAGATTGGCCAGCACATCCAACTCCGCCAGGGCGGCGGCACTGGTCTGCAACGCGGGCAAGTCGGCGATCAGACGATCCAGCAGGGCGTCGTACAGCGCCTTTTCCCGCGCCAGCGCCTGTTCCTGGGCGCGCAGCGCCTTGTGCTCGAATTCCTGCAATTCCGGAATGATGTAGCGCTCCGCCCCCTTGAGGGTCTGGCGCCGCAGATAATCGGCCGGCACCGCCTGGGACTGGGCGCGGGTGACTTCGATGTAGTAGCCATGCACCCGGTTGAACCCGACCTTGAGGTTGGCGATGCCGGTCCGCTGGCGTTCCCGCGCCTCCAACTCCACCAGGTAGTCATCGGCGTGCTCGCTCAGGTTCCGCAGTTGGTCCAACTCGGCGTCGTAACCCGGCGCGATCACTCCCCCGTCGCGCAATACCTGTGGCGGATTGGGGATGATCGCCCGGTTCAAGAGATCGCAAACCTCGGGATGCGTCCCGGCGCGGCGAGCGAGGTCGCGCGGCAACGCCGCATCCAGCAGGCCGAGAAACCGTTGCACGGTGGGCAGGCGGGCTAGGGCGTCGGCTAGGGCGACCAAGTCGCGCGGCCGGGCCGATTTCAGCGCCACCCGCGCCAGAATCCGTTCCACGTCGCCGGTTCCACGCAACAGCCCACGCAGGTAGTCGTAGCCGCCGTTTTCCAGCAATTGCCGCAAGCACTCTTGCCGCTGGCCGATGACGGCTCGATCCCGCAACGGCCGGTGGGTCCAGCGGCGCAACAATCGCCCGCCCATCGGCGTCACGCAGCGGTCGAGAACACCGATCAGCGTATGGTCGTGGCGACCGCTCAGGCTGTGCTCCAGTTCCAGGTTGCGGCGGCTGGCGACATCCAGAATCACGCTGTCCTCGTGACGCTCGACCCGCAGGCCGGTCAAATGGGGGAGGGCGCCGCGCTGGGTGTCCTTGACGTATTGCAGCAGACAGCCGGCGGCGGCCACCGCGACCGGCTGGTCGGCGCAACCGAAGCCGTCCAGGTTGCGCACCCCGAACTGAGCGCACAGGGCGCGCGTGGCGCTGTCGAGGTCGAAATGCCAGGGGGCCTGCCGACGCAGGCCGGAATGCTGACGCCAGGGCTCGGGCGGGTCGGATGTCTCGTCGATCAGCAGTTCCGCCGGTTTCAGCCGCTCCAATTCGTTGAGCAACGCCGCTTGGCCATGAACCTGCGTGATCGCGAATCGGCCACCGCTCAGGTCCAGATGGGCCAGCCCGTAAACGTGCTTGGCCTGATGCAGGGCCAGCAGCAGGTTGTCACGGCGCTCATCCAGCAACGCCTCGTCGGTCAGGGTGCCAGGCGTGACGATCCGGGTGACCCGCCGTTCCATCGGCCCCTTGCTGGCGGCCGGATCGCCGAGTTGCTCGCAGATCGCCACCGACAGGCCGAGCTTGACCAGCCGGGCAAGATAGCTTTCCACCGCGTGGAACGGGACGCCGGCCATCGGAATCGGGGCGCCGGCGGACTGGCCGCGGGTGGTCAGGGTGATGTTGAGCAGTTCGGCGGCGCGGCGGGCGTCGTCGTAGAACAGCTCGTAAAAATCCCCCATCCGGTAGAACAGCAGGATGTCGGGATGCTCGGCCTTGATGCGCAGATATTGCTGCATCATCGGCGTGTGCTGGTTGAAGTTATCCAAGCGCGGTCGGCCTCGAAGAATTCGCTTTACCCAAATTCGGTTTAAGACTATTTTCCGCGCCATTTCGCCCGCCGCGCAAATCCCATGATCAATGCTTTCGAATTGCAAAACGGCCGCTTGCGCCAGATTCAGATCGAAGATGGGACCGACCTCGAGCGCGTCCGGCCGATCTGGATCGACTTCGACGCTCCGACCGGCGAGGAACGCCTGCTGGCCAGGGAGCTGTTCAGCCTGACCCTGCCGGACGAGGACGACTTCGGCGACATCGAGGCCAGCGCCCGCTGTTTCGAGGATGCCACCGGCGCCCTGCAAATTCGCTCCGACTTCCTGCTGGACAAGGCGAATGAATCCCGCAACGTGCCGGTGGCTTTCGTGCTCAAGCAGGACATCCTGTTCAGCCTGCACGAGGAAGACCTGCCCGTCTTCCGCCTGCTGCGCATGCGCGCCCGGCACCAGCCCGGCTATCTGGAGGACTGCCGGGATGTGTTGCTCGATCTGTACGCCACCGACGCCGAGTATTCCGCCGATGCGCTGGAGGGCGTCTACGCCAACCTGGAGGAGATCGGCGGAGGGGTGCTCAAGGCCCGTCTGACCGACGAGGCCGCCGCCGAGGTGCTGGCCGGTATCGCTCGCGAGGAAGACCTGAACGGACGGATTCGCCGCAACCTGATGGATACCCGCCGCGCCATCTCCTTCCTGATGCGGCGGCGGCTGCTTTCCGCCGATCAGATCGAGGAGGCCCGCCAAATCCTGCGCGACATCGAATCGCTGGATGGGCACACCTCGTTCCTGTTCGAGAAGATCAACTTCCTGATGGACGCCACCGTTGGCTTCATCAACATCAACCAGAACAAGATCATCAAGATCTTTTCGGTGGCTTCGGTCGCCCTGCTGCCGCCGACCCTGATCGCCAGCATTTACGGAATGAACTTCGAACTCATGCCCGAATTGAAATGGGCGCTGGGCTATCCCTTCGCCCTCGGGATCATGATCGCGTCGGTGGTCGCGCCGTTCTGGTTCTTCCGCCGAAAAGGCTGGTTGAAGTAGTCGAACGCTCAATCGGCGGCGGTCGCGCTGGTGCAAGCCTGAAACCTTCAATTCTGGTATCTTTATAGTACCGCGCGGCGAAACCGCCCCGCGCCCGCGCCCGTTCAAACCTTCCCGTTCAACCCGTTATGAAGATCAGGGGATGACCTTGTTCGGATCGAATCCAGCCTATCCAAAGCTCGACGAGTTGGCCGTCCAGGTGGGCGTGGCGTTGCGCGCCAGGAGCTGGACCCTGGCGGTTGCGGAATCCTGCACCGGGGGCTGGATCGCCAAGGTCGTCACCGATGCGCCGGGTAGTTCCGGTTGGTTCGACCGGGGCCTTGTGACCTACAGCAACGCCGCCAAGACTGAACTATTGGGCGTGCGGGTCGCGACCCTTGTCGCGCATGGCGCGGTCAGCGCCGAGGTCGTGGCCGAAATGGCGGCCGGCGCCTTGGAGCGCAGCCGCGCCGATCTCGCTGTGGCGGTCAGTGGCATCGCCGGTCCCGATGGCGGCAGCCCGGACAAGCCGGTTGGCACGGTCTACCTGGCCTGGGCAGCGCGCGATGGTCCAACCTGGGTCGAAGGCCGACATTTCGAGGGTGACCGCGCCGCCGTGCGCCAGGAAACCGTTATCGTCGCCCTGCAAGGGGTGTTGGATGTCCTCGCCCTCCAGTCCTGACGCCCACCGACGGCTGTTTCTCGCGTTGTGGCCGGAGGAAACCGAACGCCGGCAACTGACTGATCTAGCGGTGAAAGTTGCCGGTCCACGGCGGGTGCGCGATGACAATCTGCATTTGACCCTGGTGTTTCTGGGCGCGACCGACGCCGCCCGACTGGCTGCTTACGAAGCCGCCCTGGCGGATTGGCCGGCGCTGGAACTGGAGTTGATCCTGGATCGCTACGGTTACTGGCCGCAACCGCGCATCCTGTGGCTGGGCTCCAGTCGCACCCCGCCGGAACTGTACGAATTGGTGGCCGATTTGCACCGGCGGTTGCGCGGTTGTGGGTTTATCCCCGAGCGGCGGGCGTTTCAGGCCCATGTCACCCTGGCCCGCAGGTTTCCCGGCCCGGCTCCGGCTCAACCGCCGGTCGTGCCAGTGCGCTGGCCGATCCGTGACATCGCCCTGGTCGAGTCGCTGCGGGAGGAGGGCGGCGCGCGCTATCGAGTACCGCGCCGCTGGCCAGGGCTAGGTTAGCCGCTGGTTCTATGGAACAATGACCATCGACAACCGGCGACGACGGGATCGTCCGGTTTAGCCATCATCAATAGAGGGGGTTCGCGAAATGGACGACAACAAAAAGAAGGCGCTCGCCGGCGCGCTGACCCAGATCGAACGCCAGTTTGGCAAGGGCGCGGTCATGCGGCTGGGCGACACCAGCGTGGCCCGCGACGTGATGGTCGTGTCCACCGGCTCGCTGGGACTGGACATCGCCCTGGGCATCGGCGGTCTGCCGCGCGGGCGGGTGACCGAAATCTACGGTCCCGAATCCTCCGGCAAGACCACCCTGGCCTTGCAGGTCATCGCCGAAACCCAGCGGCTGGGCGGTTGCGCGGCCTTCATCGACGCCGAGCACGCGCTGGACCCGATCTACGCCGCCAAGCTGGGCGTCAACGTGGACGATCTGCTGGTGTCGCAACCCGATACCGGCGAGCAGGCCCTGGAAATCGCCGACATGCTGGTGCGGTCCGGCGCGGTGGACATCGTGGTGATCGACTCGGTCGCGGCGCTCACGCCCAAGGCCGAAATCGAGGGCGACATGGGCGATTCCCATGTCGGCCTGCACGCCCGGCTGATGAGTCAAGCTTTGCGCAAGCTCACCGCCAACATCAAGCGATCCAACACCCTGGTGATTTTCATCAATCAAATCCGGATGAAGATCGGTGTGATGTTCGGCTGCTTCGATTATGGCGCGCGGGTGGTTCTGGCTGATGGTTCCACCGAGAAGATTGGCACGATCGTCAATCAGAAAAAGCCGGTTGAAGTGTTGTCCATGGATCCCGCGACGGGTCGTATCGAACCGCGTCCTGTCGTTAAATGGTTCCGTAATGGTGCAACCGAGGAATGGCTTTATTTCGAGACAGCGGCGGGCGGTGGTTCCGGGCGGCGCAAATTTACCTGTACTGCCAATCACCTGATTTTTACCCCCAGCGGTGAGCGACGGGCGGGCCAGTTGCAAGTCGGCGATGAAGTCATGGTTGCTGCCAGACATTACGATTTGACGGAAGACCAGCGCCAACTGATCCTCGGCAGCCTGCTGGGCGATGGATCGCTGCGCTATGCATCGGAACAAAATGTATCGTTCCGGGTGGGTCATGGCGAGCGGCAACGGGATTACTGTCAATGGAAGCGGGAGATGCTGACCCCATTCGCCAATAAGATGGGCAAGATGGCCAAGGGTTTTGGCTTCGATACGATTCCGATGCGCCAGCTGGCCGAACTTTATACCCAGGCATATGGCCCGCAAGGCCGCCAGGTGAGCGAAGCGATGCTCACGGCGCTGGATGCCCGCGCGGTCGCGGTCTGGTACGGCGACGACGGCACATTTTCCGGCAGCTACGAACGCTGGGGCCATGGCAAGGCGGAAATCGGCTGTGTGAGCCTTTCCCCGGCGGACAAGGAGCGACTTGCGGCCCGGCTGGAAGAACTGGGAATGGGGCGCCCCACGGTTAGCGAGCGCAAGTTGACGTTCAGCGGCGAGCGGACACGCCTGCTGCATGAAAAAATCGCCCCTTACTTGCATCCCTCGCTGGATTACAAACTGCATCCGGGTTTTCGGGGGCAATTCCGCTGGGAACCAAACCTATCCCATGCTGATTTAAAGGACAGCCTGCTTGAAGCCCGTACTGAACTGCGAGCGGCGCCGATGCGGATCACTCGCAGGGAAATCCGTCCCGCCGCGCCGCGTCATCGCATCCGTTTCGATCTGGGGGTGAAAGACCGCCACACCTATCTGGTGGATCACGTCGTCGTCCACAACTCCCCGGAAACGACCACCGGTGGCAACGCCCTCAAGTTCTACGCCTCGGTTCGGCTGGACATTCGCCGCACGGGATCCATCAAGAAGGGCGACGAAGTCATCGGCAACGAAACCCGGGTCAAGGTGGTCAAGAACAAGCTGGCCCCGCCGTTCAAGCAGGCTGAATTTGAGATTCTTTACGGCGAGGGCGCGTCCCGGTTGGGCGAGATCGTCGACCTTGGCGTCAAGGCCGGGCTGATCGAGAAATCCGGCGCCTGGTACAGTTGCGGCGGTACGCGCATCGGCCAGGGCAAGGACAACGCCCGCGCCTACTTGAAGGAAAATGCCGAACTGGCCCGCGAACTGGAGGGTAAGGTTCGCACCCATTTCCTGGCTCGTCCCGACGCCGTGCCGGCTATTGAGCCTGGCGGCGCCGGCGACGACGAGGCCAACGATTCCGCCGCCGATGAACTGGACGCGGACCTTTGAGAAAGCCGTTGCCGCCGATCCGGGAACCGTTCGCGCCAAGGCCATGGAATTGCTGGCCCGGCGCGAGCATTCCCGGCTGGAGTTGCGCCAGAAATTGATCCAGCGTGGCTATTCGCCCGCCCAGATCGATCCGGTGCTGGATCGGTTGATCGAGGAATGCGTGCTCGACGAAAGCCGTTACGCCGAGCTTTACGCCAGTACGCGGGCTGACAAGGGCTACGGACCGTTGCGGATCGCCCGCGAACTGCGCGAGCGCGGCGTGCCGGACGACGCGGTTGCCGCCGCCCTGGCGGGACTGGCGGACGACTGGCCGCCCAAGTTGCGGGAGCTGCATCGCAAGCGATTCAAATCCCTTGTCCCCGCCGATGCCGCCGGGCGCATGGGGCAAATCCGGGTGCTGCGCCAGCACGGCTTCACCCTGGATCAGATCAAGCGCCTGTTCGAAGAACCTGTCTAATTCACACCCGCAACCGATTGAAGCCCGACCATGACCCGCAGCGCCGAACTCCGCAAGCTCTTCCTGGATTATTTCCGTGACCGCAGCCACGAAGTGGTCGCCAGCAGCCCGCTGGTCCCGCTCAACGACAGCACGCTGTTGTTCACCAACGCGGGCATGGTGCAGTTCAAGGATGTGTTCACCGGCCGCGACCATCGCCCCTACCGCCGGGCCGCGACCGCGCAGCGGTGCGTGCGGGCCGGCGGCAAGCACAACGACCTGGAAAACGTCGGCTACACCGCCCGCCATCACACCTTTTTCGAGATGCTGGGCAACTTCAGCTTCGGCGACTACTTCAAGCGGGACGCCATCCATTTCGGCTGGGAATTCCTGACCGGAGTCTTGAAGATACCGGCGGACAAGCTGTGGGTCACGGTCTACGAGACCGACGACGAAGCGTACCAGGTCTGGGCCGAGGAGATCGGCGTGCCGCGCGAGCGCATCGCCCGCATCGGCGACAAACCCGGCGGCAAGCGTTACGAGAGCGACAACTTCTGGGCAATGGGCGACACCGGCCCCTGCGGTCCCTGTTCGGAAATCTTTTACGATCACGGTCCCGAAATCTTCGGCGGTCCGCCCGGCACCCCGGACGCCGACGGCGACCGCTACATCGAAATCTGGAACCTGGTGTTCATGCAGTTCGACCGCGGCGCCGACGGCGCGCTGACCCCGTTGCCCAAACCCTCGGTCGATACCGGCATGGGGCTGGAACGGCTGGCGGCGGTGATGCAGGGCGTCCACAGCAACTACGAAATCGACCTGTTTCAGAACTTGATCCAGGCCGCCGCCGAGGCGACGGGCGCGACCGATTTGCAGTCCAGTTCGTTGCGGGTCATCGCCGACCACATCCGCGCCACCGCTTTCCTGATTGCCGATGGCGTGTTGCCGTCCAACGAAGGACGGGGCTACGTGCTGCGGCGGATCATGCGCCGCGCCCTGCGCCACGGCCACCAGTTGAACGTCGAGGGCAGCTTCTTCCACACGCTGGTCGCGCCGCTGGTCGCGGAAATGGGTGACGCCTATCCGGAACTGGTCAGCGCCCAAGACACCGTGACCCGAGTCATTCGCCAGGAGGAAGAGCGTTTTGCCGAGACCTTGACCCATGGAATGCGAATCTTCGAGGAGAAAACCGCAACCTTGATCAAGGGCGGGATCATTCCCGGTGAAGTCGTGTTTTTGCTCTACGATACCTACGGCTTCCCGGTCGATCTCACCGCCGACATCGCGCGCGAACGCGGCTTGCAAGTGGACAACGCTGGCTTCGAGCGGGAAATGGAAGCGCAGCGGGAACGGGCGCGGGCCGCTAGTCGGTTCGGCACAATGCACATGACTACCGGCGATCTGGCCACCGCAAGTCTTTCCACCAGCCCTGCCACACCGTTCATCGGCTACGAACGTTTGGAAGAGGAAACATCGGTGGTCGTATTGTTCCGCGCCGGTCAAGTGGTCGAGGAACTCAATGCCGATGACGAGGGCATTGTCGTCCTGGATCGAACTCCGTTCTACGCCGAGTCCGGCGGTCAGGTCGGCGATACCGGCTGGTTGCGGGCCGATGGTTTGGAGTTCGAGGTTCGCGACACCCAGAAGCAGGGTGAGGGCGTATTCGCCCATATCGGCCGACTGAAGCAGGGTCGGTTGCGGCGCGGCGACAGGGTGTTGGCGCAAGTGGATGGCGAGAAGCGGCAGGCGACCGCGCTGCATCACTCCGCGACGCATTTGCTCCATGCGGCGCTGCGCCAGGTTTTGGGGATGCACGTCAGCCAAAAAGGCTCGCTGGTGGACCCGCAACGGCTGCGCTTCGATTTCTCGCACTTTGAACCGATCAGCGCCGAGCAGTTGGAAACCATCGAACGGCTGGTCAACGCCCAGATTCGCGGCAACGTCACGGTGGAAACCACCATCATGGCGCCCGATGAAGCGATTGCTGCCGGTGCGATGGCGCTGTTCGGCGAAAAGTACGGCGACCAGGTGCGGGTGCTGCGGATGGGCGAGTTTTCGACCGAACTGTGCGGCGGCACTCACGTCCGCCGGGTCGGCGATATCGGCCTGTTCAAGATCGTTTCCGAGGGCGGCGTGGCCGCCGGGGTGCGCCGCATCGAAGCAGTGACCGGCGAACGGGCGCTGGATTATGTCGCATCGCTTCAGGATCATGCCCGCCAGGTAGCGCAACTGGTCAAGGGCGACCGCGACAATTTTTCCGACAAGGTGCGGCAAGTCGTCGAACGTGCTCGCCAGTTGGAGAAGGAAATCGAGCAACTCAAGGGCCGGCTGGCCAGCGGTCAGGGCGCCGATCTGTTGAGCCAGACGGTGGAGATCAACGGGGTCAAGGTGCTGGCCGCCCGGTTGGACGGGGTGGACGCCAAGACCCTGCGCGAGGCGGTGGACCGCTGCAAGGACCAGCTCAAGGCGGCGGCGGTGGTGCTGGCCACGGTCGAGGATGGCAAGGTACGGCTGGTTGCGGGAGTAACCCCGACGGAAACCCAGCGACTCAAGGCCGGCGAACTGGTCAACATGGTTGCCCAACAAGTCGGTGGCAAGGGTGGCGGCCGTCCCGACCTGGCTCAGGCCGGCGGCATCGATCCCACGAAGCTGGACCATGCCCTGCGTTCCGTGCCGGATTGGGTGCGCGGCCAACTGGCCTGAACGCCAGCCGCGCGGTAGTGCGCCGCCGCACCGGAATCGCTTGGAGATTTCCCGCCTTTCGCTATAATCGCCGCCTTTACGGCCCGCCCGGCCTTTCCCGGTCGGGAATGAGATTAGCCTTTGTTTCGGTAGGGAAACTATGGCGCTTATCGTACAAAAATACGGTGGTACCTCGGTGGGTAACCTTGAGCGCATCGAGAATGTGGCGGAAAAAGTGATCGACCGGCGCGAGCACGGCGATCAGGTGGTCGTGGTGGTGTCGGCCATGAGCGGCGAAACCGACCGGCTGATCGGGTTGGCCAAGGGTATTACGCCCCGCCCCAATCCCCGCGAACTGGACGTGCTGCTGGCCACTGGTGAACAGGTAACGATCGCGCTCCTGTGCATCGCCCTGGAAAAGCGTGGCTGCCCCGCCCGCTCCTATACCGGTGGCCAGGTTCGCATCCTCACCGACAACGCTTTCAACAAGGCCCGTATCGAGGCAGTGGAAATCGACGCCATGCGCGCCGATCTCAACGCGGGCCGGGTAGTGGTGGTAGCGGGGTTCCAGGGGGTGGACGAGGGCGGCAACATCACCACCCTGGGCCGGGGTGGCTCCGACACCACCGGCGTCGCGCTGGCCGCCGCGCTCAAGGCCGACGAATGCCAGATTTACACCGACGTGGATGGGGTCTACACCACCGATCCCCGCGTAGTGCCGGAAGCCCGCCGGCTCAATCGCATCACTTTCGAGGAAATGCTGGAGATGGCCAGCCTTGGCTCCAAGGTGTTGCAAATCCGCTCGGTGGAATTCGCCGGCAAACACAATGTCCCATTACGAGTGCTCTCCACCTTTCAGGAAGGGCCGGGCACGTTGATTACCTTCGAGGAAGCGATCGAGGCGGAAACCATGGAGAAAGAACTGATTGCCGGTATCGCCTTCAACCGCGACGAGGCCAAGCTCACCGTGCTGGGGGTTCCGGATCGACCGGGTGTGGCCTTCAGCATTCTGGGGCCGGTATCCGACGCCAACATCGAAGTGGACATGATCATCCAGAACATCGGGCGCGACGGCACCACCGACTTCACCTTCACGGTGCATCGCAACGACTACGAGCGTGTCCTGGAAATCCTCAAGCAACATGCTGCCCAACTCGGTGCCCGTGAAGTGTCGGGCGACACCAAGATCGCCAAGCTGTCGCTGGTCGGTATCGGCATGAGATCCCACGCCGGCGTTGCCAGCAGGATGTTCCAGGCGCTGGCGAAGGAAGGGATCAATATCCGCATGATCTCGACCTCCGAGATCAAGATTTCGGTGGTGGTGGACGAAAAATACCTGGAGCTGGGGGTTCGCGCCCTCCATGAAGCCTTCGAATTGAATAAGGTTGCCTGACCCTCGATCGCGCTCTGGCGTGGGCCAGGGTAGGGATGAGCGTAAGTAGCCGCGAAAAAATCCACCGGTGGGAATGGACCGTTTACAGACGCGGACTGTCAAAAACCGCAAGACGACCTGGTGCTGTTATATGGAAAACAAGGAGTAGCTTGACATGTTGATTCTGACGCGCAGAGTTGGGGAAACGCTGATGATCGGTGACGAAGTGACCGTGACCGTGCTTGGTGTCAAAGGTAATCAGGTTCGCATTGGCGTCAATGCGCCCAAGGATATCGCGGTGCATCGTGAGGAAATCTACGAACGGATCAAGCGTGAGCAAGATGCCGCCTCCAGTGCGGCGCAACCGCCAGCCAGTCACAACACTTGAATCCGGGGGCTTTACGTTGGCATTCATACGTAGTATGCCGACTGGTCCTAGCATCCGTGTGGATGTGCATCATCCCGGAGAGATGGCCGAGCGGCTGAAGGCGCTCCCCTGCTAAGGGAGTATGGGGTCATAAAGCTCCATCAAGGGTTCGAATCCCTCTCTCCGCCAATTTTCCTCACAAGTACTTCCTGGTGATGGCGAGCGCCTAGTGCTTCAACCATCCTCAATTGACGGGTAGAGACGCTTGAGCTCGATGCGAGCATCGGGGGTCGTGAACCGCCAATTGACGGGCCCGGGGATCGGCATTACGGGCCTGTTCCCAAGCGGCCACCTCTCAAAAGGATACTGAATTCGATTTCGGCCATGTTCAACCAACTGCCATGCTTGGGGGTGTGGTGAATCTCCAACCGCTTGAGATAAGGGAGCGGGCCACGGCGAGCTCGAACGCTTGATACAAGAAGACGGCAGACTTGTGCGTGTTCAGATTGTCCATCACCAGGACCACTTTCTCGGCGTGGGGATAGCGCCCCTCCACCAGGCTGCGCACCTCTTGGGCGAGGTCCACCGCCGTGCGCTGTTCAGTGACGGCCATGTGGCGCTGCCCGACCAGGGGTTCGCCGGTCAGAAACTGCATCGCCCCGGGTTTTGAGGCTGTCCATTACACACATCTTGAACGGCAGGGCCGCCGCCGCCATCAGGTGAGGTAGACACAGATGAGGGGATGAGGGGATGACGGAGACGGTGGCGGTGAGCTGGGCAGCGGTGGAGTTGGGCGGGGCGAACTTGGGGGACGCGCGGTTGAACCGACGGTTGGTGCGGGTGGCGGAACGCCTGGGGGCGCAACCGGGCGCCAGCATTCCGGTGGCCCGCGGCGGCTGGGCGGAGACCCAGGCGGCGTATCGGTTGTTGGCCCATGAGGCGGTCACCTGGGAACAGGTGCTCGCCCCGCACTGGGACTGTAGCCTTGAGCGAATGCGCCGTCAGCCGGTGGTCTTGTGCGTGCAGGACACGACCGAACTGGATTTCACGGCCCAGCCGGGCATTGCCGGGCTGGGGCCGTTGAGCGATCTCCGGCAGCACGGGTTGTACGTCCACCCGACGCTGGCGGTCACGCCGGACGGGGTGCCGCTGGGCGTGCTGGACGCCTGGCTGTGGACGCGCGACCGGGAGACCTTGGGGGAAGATCGGCGGCACTGGCCGATCGAGGCCAAGGAAAGCATGCGCGGGTTGGAAGGCTTCGAGCGCTGCGCCGAGCTGGCCGGGACCCTGCCCGACAGCCGGCTGGTCTATGTCGCCGACCGGGAATGCGACATCCACGCGTTCATGGTCCGGGCCTACCGGCAACCGGAGATCGACTGGCTGATCCGCGCGGCCCAGGATCGCCTGCTGGCCGAGGGCGATACCCTCTGGGATCGACTGGCCCAAGCGCCGGTATGGGGCGAGGTTAGCTTTACCCTCCCGGCGCGACCGAGCCGACCGAGCCGGCCGGTGGTGCTGACGGTGCGGGCCGAACGGGTGACCCCGCATCCCAAGGGCGGCGAACCGGTGACCGTGACCGCGCTGCGGGCGCGGGCAGAATCCCCGCCCGCCGGGGTCGAACCGCTCGACTGGCGCCTGCTGACCAACCGCGCGGCGACCACGCTCGCCCGAGCCGCCGAACGGACCCAGTGGTACGGAAGTCGTTGGAGTATCCAGGTTTTTTTCAGAACCTTGAAAACCGGCCGCCGGGTGGGGGCCTTGCAGCTC
>ERZ761607.2632-NODE-2632-length-18977-cov-6.258059_pt1 | contig 18977 bp, 23 predicted proteins | sample MGYA00511164_ERZ761607 | MGnify/ENA primary metagenome ERZ761607 (study PRJEB28899, sample SAMN02445080) | bioreactor sludge metagenome | biome: EBPR sludge | place: Australia: Brisbane, Thorneside Wastewater Treatment Plant | collected 2011-06-22 ...
GGGGCGCCTCCGGGCTCAACCACCGACCGATGGTTGAGCCGCGAGCGCAGCGAGCGTGTCGAAACCGCGACCGGCGGACGTCAGTCCGAGAGCGCCTGCAGCAGGCGAAGCACGGCGAACAGCACCGGTAGCCCGAAGACGACGAGCAGCACCCAGGCCGTGACCCGGTGGTAGGGCTTGGCGGCGTCGAGCTTGCCAGCGAAGTCGAGCAGCGCGCCGTCGGGGACGTGGTGGGTCAGCCCCATCCGTCGGGCGTCGGGCGGCAGGTGACCGCCCGGGAACCAGGAGGGAGGCGTGTTCTCGTCGCCGTACTCCACTGTGTAGTCGAACTCGTCGTCGACCGGCCGCATGACCGCACCCTACGTCGGCCCTGCGCGAACAGCTCGCAAAGGCGGTGGGAGTGGGCGGGGGGAGTGCGTAGCATGGAGGGCTCCAGCACCGACCAGAGAGGCTTGCCCGTCCGGGCGCACATGACTGATTCCACCGATGTGGCGGCGACGACAGCCCCGCCGACGGCCAAGCACACCGTCGTCGTACCCAACAGCATCAACATGGTCAGCCTGCTCGGACCCGGCGATGAGCACCTCGGTCTCATCGAGCAGGCCTTCGACGCGGACATCCACGTCCGCGGCAACCGCATCACGATCGAGGGCCAGCCGTCCGAGATCGCCCTCGCCGAGCGACTGCTCGAAGAGCTGGTGGCGATCATCCGCACCGGCCAGGGCGTGACCAGCGAGACGGTCGAACGCGTCCTCGCGATGTTGCGCGCCGAGACGACCGAGCGCCCCGCCGACGTGCTCAGCCTCAACATCCTGAGCAACCGCGGTCGCTCGATCCGGCCCAAGACGCTCAACCAGAAGCGCTACGTCGACTCGATCGACAAGCACACGATCACCTTCGGGATCGGACCGGCCGGCACCGGCAAGACCTATCTGGCGATGGCCAAGGCGGTCCAGGCGCTCCAGTCGAAGGCCGTCAACCGGATCATCCTCAGCCGTCCCGCGGTGGAGGCCGGCGAGAAGCTGGGGTTCCTGCCCGGCACCCTGACCGAGAAGATCGACCCCTATCTCCGGCCGCTGTACGACGCCCTGCACGACATGATCGACCCGGAGTCGATCCCCAAGCTGCTGGCCGCCGGCACCATCGAGGTGGCGCCCCTGGCGTTCCTCCGCGGCCGGTCGCTCAACGACTCCTTCATCGTCCTCGACGAGGCGCAGAACACCACGCCCGAGCAGATGAAGATGTTCCTGACCCGGCTGGGGTTCGGCTCCAAGATCGTGGTCACCGGCGACGTCACCCAGGTCGACCTGCCGTCCGGCACCAAGTCGGGGCTGCGCGTGGTCGAGGACATCCTCGACGAGGTCGAGGACATCAGCTTCTGCCGGCTGACCGCCCAAGACGTCGTCCGGCACCGGCTGGTCGGCAAGATCGTCGCGGCCTACGACGAGTTCGACGCGGCGCAGGAGAAGCGCGGACCGCGCAGCTCGGGTCGGCAGGGCGACCGCGCGTGAATCCCGCAGCGTCATGAGCATCGAGGTGCTCAACGAGTCGGGCCAACCGCTCGACGTCGATCAGTTGGTCGCGCTCAGCCGGTTCGTCATGGATCGGATGCGGGTCCACCCGATGGCCGAGCTCTGCATCAAGGCCGTCGACGAGGACACCATGACCGGGCTCAACGAGAAGTGGATGGAGGGCGAGGGGCCGACCGACGTGCTCGCCTTCCCCATGGACGAACTGCGCCCGGGGCTGGTCAACGAGGAGCCGGAGGAGGGCATCCTCGGCGACCTGATGCTCTGCCCGACGGTCGCGGAGCGACAGGCCACCACGGCCGGGCACTCGACCGATGCCGAGCTCGAGCTGTTGACCGTGCACGGCATCCTGCACCTGCTCGGCTACGACCACGCCGAGCCTGAGGAGCATGCAGCGATGTTCGGCCTCCAGGACGAGCTCCTCGCCGCCTGGCGAAGTCGCTGACCACGGGGTGATCGCCCGATGAACATCGTCCTGGCCGCCGCGCTGGTGCTGCTGGCCGGGCTCTTCTCGGCCGCCGACGCCGCGCTCAGTTCGTTCTCTCGCGCCCGGGCCGAGGAGTTGCAAGCGGAGGGGCGGCCCGGCGCGCGCCGGCTCGTGACGATGCTGGCCGACCCGGCGCCCTACCTCAACACCGCGATCCTGCTCCGCCTCCTGTGCGAGATCTCCGCGATCGTGCTGGTGACCCGCGAGATGCTGCGGGCCTTCGACGGCTCGTGGTGGGAGGGCGCGCTCGCCACGGTCGGCGTGATGCTGGTCGTGTCGTTCGTCGTGATCGGCGTCGCCCCACGCACCCTGGGCCGGCAGCACAACGAGCGGGTGGCCCTGTGGTCCGCGGGACCGCTGACCGCGATCACGACCGTGCTGGGCCCGATCCCACGGTTGCTGATCCTGCTCGGCAACGCACTCACCCCGGGCCGCGGTTACCGCGAGGGGCCGTTCTCGACCGAGACCGAGCTCCGCGAGCTCGTGGACATCGCCGAGGCGTCCGCGCTCATCGAGGCCGGTGAGCGCAAGATGATCCACTCCGTCTTCGAGCTCGGCGACACGACGGTGCGTGAGGTGATGGTCCCGCGCAACGACGTGATCTTCATCGAACGGCACAAGAACCTGCGCCAGACCATGTCGCTGTTCCTGCGCTCGGGCTTCTCCCGGGTCCCGGTCATCGACGACAACCTCGACCACGTGGTCGGCATCGCCTACCTCAAGGACATCGTCCGGCGTGACTTCGAGGCGCCGGACGTCGAGTTCACCCAGCGCATCGACTCGGTCATGCGGCCGGCGTACTGGGTGCCGGAGTCCAAGCCCATCGACGCCCTGCTCTCGGAGATGCAGGCGCGGCGGCAGCACCTCGCGATCGTCGTCGACGAGTACGGCGGCACGGCCGGCCTGGTGACGATCGAGGACCTGCTCGAGGAGATCGTCGGCGAGATCACCGACGAGTACGACGAGGACGAGATCGAGACCGAGAACCTCGACGACGGTTCGGTGCGGGTCTCGTCGCGCTATCCGATCGACGACCTCGACGAGCTGTTCGGCTTCGATGTCGAGGAGGACGACGTCGACAGCGTGGGCGGCCTGATGGCCAAGCACCTCGGCCTGGTCCCGATCCCGGGCTCGCAGGTGGTGGCCCACGGACTGCGGTTCACGGCCGAGGACACTGCGGGCCGGCGCAACAAGATCGGTACGGTGCGGATCGCCAAGGTCGATCCCGGTCCCGACACGGTCGAGGACGACGTACCCACCAAGGAGGCCGTCCGTGACTGACCAGTCCGCCGAGCTGTCCGCCGAGGACCAGAAGCTCGTCACCCTCGCCCGCACCACCTGGGGACGCACCGGCGGCCCCGAGGGGGCGGCGGTGCGCGACTCCGATGGCCGCACCTACGCCGCCGCCACCGTCGCTCTTCCCTCGCTCCGGGTCTCGGCCCTCGGCGTCTGTGTCGCCATGGCGGTCTCCTCGGGGTCGCGCGGTCTCGAGGCCGCCCTGCTGCTGACCGACCGGGGCGAGCTCTCGCCGTTCGACCTCGAGGTGCTCCGCGACTTCGGTGGCCCCGGTGTGCCCGTGCACATCGGCGACCCGCGCGGCACGATCGTGGCCTCGACCACCACCTGACGAAGATGGCCTCCATCTACCGCTCACCCGGCGACGAGCGCGCCGTCCGCGCGTGGTGCGAGGAGCGGCTCGCCGGCCGGAACCGCTCGACGTTGAGTACGGCGCTGGGCGAGACCTCGCTCGTCACCGTCGGCGAGGGGCCGCGGTCGGTGCTCTACCTGCCGGGCACCAGCTTCAACGCGGCGACCAGCCTGACCGTGCTCGACGCCCTTGCCGCGGCGGGGTTCCGCGCGGTATGTGCGGACCTGCCAGGCCAGCCCGGACTGAGCGCGGGCGAGCGACCGTCGGACGCGGCGTACGCCCACTGGGTCGGCCACCTGGTGCAGCACGTCCGTCGGGACGGGGCGGATGAGGTCCACCTGGTCGGACACTCGCGCGGGGCGGCAGCGGCGCTGGCGGCAGACCCGGGTCTCGTGGACGGGTTGCTGCTGGCCAGCCCGGCCGGGCTGGCCGACGTACGTCCCGGGTGGGCGGTCCTCCGTGCGACGGTCCCGTGGATGGTGCGCCGGAGCGACTCGGGCTCGCGGCGGTTGGCCGCGCTGATGGCCGGCCCGGAGCTGACCTACGCCGACGAGTTGGTCCCCTGGCTCACCCTCACGGTGCGCTCGGCTCACCCGGCCGGCGCGCCCAAGCGGTTGCCCGACGAGCGGTTGCACCGGTGGCGGGGCCGGGCCGTTGCCGTGCTGGTCGGCGAGCACGACTGCTTCTTCCCTGCGACGACGATCGTCGAGCGCGCCCGTGACGATCTCGGCGTACCGGCCACCGTGGTTCCGGGCGCCGGACACCTGCTGGTCGACCAGGCGCCCGCTGTCGTCGCCCGCGCACTATCGGCGCTCTGAACGCGCTCTCCTAGCCGTTGCGGCCCCGCGCCGCGACCGGCCACGGCTGGAGTGAGCCGTCCTCCTCGACCCACAGGTTGTCGGCGAGGTTCACCGTCGCGCAGCAGTGGTTGGGGACCACGTCGACCTGGTGCCCCACCGGAGGCAGGGGCGCGCCGGCGAGGTCGACCACCGCGTGGTGCTCGGAGAGCTGGACGATGCGCGCCTCGGGGTGGTGGAGCAATCGGCCCCACCCGGTGCTGTACGCCGCGCGGTCGGCGCCCAGCGCCTTGCTGCCGGCATCGAGCACGGCTCGACCGCCGGCATGGCTCACGACCGTGGCTCGGCAGGTCAGGGCGAGGGATCCGGGCGGCATCGCGCCGAGCTCCCACTGCTGGGCGTCGCCGAACACGTACACACCGGGCCGGGCTTCGGTCACCACGCTCGGGTCGAGATAGTCCCAGCTGGGGGTCGAGCCGCCACTCACCACGGCGACCTCGAGCCCCTCGTCGAGCAGTGCGTCGCGGGCGGTGGCCAGGGCACGCGCCTCGTCGGCCGCGGCGGACGCCCGGCCGTCGGGCGCGTAGCTGTGTCCGGGAAAGGTGAACACCCCGCGCACCCGAAGCCCCGCTTTGGTGGCGGCCACCGCGACCGCTCCAGCTTCGTCGGGTCGGCACCCGGTCCGGTGCTGGCCACTGTCGACCTCGACCATCACCTCTACGGCGTACGGCGCGAGCTGACGACCGGCCCGGACTGCACTGTCGACCGAGTCGACGCCGATCGCCACGGTCGCGCGGTCGGTCAGGTCACGGAGTCGCGCTGCGGCGCGCTCGTCGACCCATACCGGGTAGGCGACGAACAGGTCCCGACAGCCGTGCTGTGCGAACACCTCGGCCTCGCCGAGCGTGGCCACGGTGAGGCCGACAGCTCCCGCGTCGAGCTGCAGCCGGGCGATCTCGGTGGTCTTGTGGGTCTTGGCGTGGGGTCGCAGAGCGACACGTCGGCCGCCGGCCCGCTCCGCGCCGTGATCGACGTTGCGCTGCAGCCGGTGGCGGTCGACCCGCAGGTAGGGCGTGGTCGGCTGAACCGTCACATCTCCTCGTGGGTGTCCGGGTCGCCACCGAAGAGCCGGCCGTCGGGCCGCGCCAGCGCGGTGATGGCCGCCACCTCCTCGTCGGTGAGTTCGAAGCCGTCGAGGTCGAGGTTCTCGCGCTGTCGCGCCGGGGTCGCGGACTTCGGGATGGGCAGATTCCCGAGCTGGAGCTGCCACCGCAGCACCACCTGTCCGGGGGAGACGCCGTGCGCCTCGGCGGCGGCCCGGACCACCGGCTCGGCGAACGGCGCCTGGCGCTTGCCCATCGGGCTCCACGACTCGGTCAGGATGCCGCGCTCGGCGTCGACCTGGCGCATCTGCGGCTGGGGAAAGTACGGGTGCAGCTCGATCTGATTGAGCACTGGGGTCACGCCGGTCTCGTCGATGATCCGGCCCAGGTGCTCACCGGTGAAGTTGGAGACGCCGGGGGAGCGGACCAGCCCGTCGTCCCGCAGCTGCACGAGGTCCCGCCACGCCTCGTGGTACTTATCGCGGCTCGGGTTGGGCCAGTGGATGACGTGCACGTCGATCTGTTCCAGACCCAGCCGCTCCAGCGACTCGCGGGTGCTGGCGATCGCGTCGTCGTCCCCGCGCAGCCCGGCGGTGCCGAAGCCGATCGGCGGGATGGTGGTGCCGTCGTTGAGCTGTCGGGGGGTGGTCGCAAGGCCCATGCACGCACGGTATCCATGTCCTGATGACTTCTCTCGAGCCAGACTGCGCCCGCTGCGTCGGGTTGTGCTGCGTGGCGCTTCCGTTCCGGGAGTCGCACGGCTTCGCGTTCGCCAAGGACGGCGGAGAGCCATGTCGCCATCTCGACGGCGGCTACGGGTGCTCGATCCACGCCGCCCTGGGCGAGTCCGGGATGGTCGGGTGCACCGCCTACGAGTGCTTCGGGGCCGGCCAGCACGTCACCCAGTCGGTGTACGGCGGGACCTCCTGGCGCGACCAGCCCGACCACGGTGAGGAGATGTTCGCCGTGTTCGCCGTGGTCCAGCGGTTGCACGAGATGCTCGTGCTGCTCGACCAGGCCGCCGAGCTGCGTCCGGCACCCGACCTCGATCGGCTGCGCGAACGAGTAGCCGCGCACACAACGACCCGGCCGGCGGGGATCCTCGACCTCGATCTCGACCGGTTGACCGTCCAGGTGGGTGAGTCGTTGCGCGCGGTCAGCCGGGCCGTGCGCGGCGACGGTCCGTCGTACGTCGGGCAGGACCTCCTCGGTCGTGACCTGCGTGGCGCCGACCTGGCGCGCGCGGACCTCCGTGGCGCCCTGCTGATCGCCGCCGACCTGCGTTCGGCGGTGTTGGACCGAGCTGATCTGCTCGGTGCCGACCTCCGCGACACCCTCGTCGCAGGCGCCGACCTCTCGACCGTCCTGTTCGTGACCCAGCCCCAGCTCAATGCCGCGCTCGGCGATGCCACCACCCTGCTGCCGGCGGGGCTGCGCCGGCCGGCCGCCTGGTCGCGATAGTCCCTGACCAAACTGCAGCAGAACCGGCGTGTCGAGGACACAAAGGTCAGGGACTTTCGTCGGCCGGCGCCGCGCTGTGGTGCGGTGCCCCGTGGGTACGGCGGGCCTCCTTGAGCTCCGCCTCGAACAGGTGCCGGCGGCCGCCCACGAGCTCGTCGCGGGCTAGTTGGTCGAACTCCTTGAACAGCGAGTAGTACGTGTCGTCGTACTCCTCGACGATCTGGAAGGTCCACCGACCCTCGAGCACGTTCTGGCCGACGAGTTGGCGGTCGATCCGGTCGGCCAACGCGTCCTGGCCGGCCTCGCGCAACAGGTCGACAGCGTCACCGAGGAGGAAGTCGGCCTCGCCGCTGCGCCGGTGGAAGGTGTAGAGCAGACCGCGGGCCTCCTCGACGCATTCGAGCGCTTCCGAGAGCTTGCCGAGCGCCTCGATGGTGGTGTCGTCCACGCCGGCCGGTCGGAGGTGTTCGGGAGAAGGGGACTCGCTCATGAGCGCTCGGTACCCGTGGGTACCGTCGACACCATGCAGCTCGGCATCCACTACGCCAACTTCACCCACCCCGACTGGCAGCACCAGCTGACCGAGCGGCTCACGGAGACGGCGCGGATCGCCGACCAGGGCGGGGTCGCCCAGTTCACTGTGATGGACCACTGGTTCCAGATGGAGGTGCTCGGCGGCCCGTCGGAGCCGATGCTCGAGGGCTACACCACGCTCGGCTACCTCGCGGCGGTGACCGAGCGGCTGCGGCTGAGCCTGCTGGTCACCGGGGTGACCTACCGGCACCCCGGACTGCTGGCGAAGACGGTCACCACCCTCGACGTGCTCTCGGGCGGGCGGGCGATGCTCGGCATCGGTGCCGCGTGGTACGAGCGCGAGCACCTCGGGCTCGGCGTGCCCTTCCCGCCGTTGAAGGAGCGGTTCGAGCGCCTCGAGGAGACCCTGCAGATCGTCCGGCAGCTCTGGTCGGGCGACCAGACGCCGTACGCCGGAACGCACTACCAGCTCGCCGAGCCGGTCAACGTGCCGCCGCCGCTGCAGACCCCGCCCCCGATCATGATCGGCGGCAGCGGCGAGCGGAAGACGTTGCGGTTGGTCGCGCAGTACGCCGATGCCTGCAACCTCTTCGGGGAGAGTCCCGACGCGATCCGGCACAAGCTCGAGGTCCTGCGCGGGCACTGCGAACAGGTCGGCACCGACTACGAGGCCCTCGAGAAGACGATGATCTTCCGGGGTGACCCGACCCAGGATCCCGACGCGTTCCTCGCGGTGATGGAGACCTACGCGACCCTCGGGATCTCGATGATCACCATGACGCCGCCCGGTGACGACCCGGTCGCCTGGGCCACCGACATGAGCGAGCGCGTGGTGCCGCGGCTGTCCGAGATCTGAGCGACGACGGCTCAGGCGATCTCTTCGCGGAGGTCGCGGATGATCCGGTCTAGCAGCCGCGAGACCTGCATCTGGGACACCCCGAGATCGTCGCCGATCTCGCGTTGGCTGTGGTTCTCGAAGTAGCGCAGGTAGACGATGCGCCGGTCGCGCTCGGGCAGCCGGCGCAGGACTGGCTGGAGGATTGCGCGCGCCTCGGCGGCCGAACAACCGGTGTCCTCGCCCGGCAGTACCTCGCCGAGTGTCACCTCCCCGGCAATCGCATCGCCCTCGGTGCGCACCGGCCGGTCCAACGAGGGTGGACTGAAGCACCCGTAGGCGCCGAGCGCCTCGTCGAGCTCTGCGCGAGTGCACCCAGCGTCCTCGGATATCTCCGCGTGGGTGGGCTCGCGGCCCAGGTCTTGGGCCAGGTGGTCGGTGCTCCGGCCGATCCGCCACTGGAGCTCCTGGATCCGGCGCGGTGGCCGGACCATCCAGCTGTGGTCGCGGAACCACCGCTGCACCTCGCCGCGGATCGTGGGCACGGCGTAGGTGAGCAGATCTGGCCGGACGGTGACATCGAACCTGTGGACCGCCTTGACCAGGCCTTCGTAGGCCGCCTGGTGCAGGTCCTCGATCGATACTCCGCGACCGCGGTAGCGGTTCGCGACGGACTCGGCCACCCTGCGGTTGGCGAGGATCACCTCGTCGAGCAGCCGCTCCCGTTCGCGGGCGTCGGTGGTGTTTCGGGCGGCCTCGAGCAGCTCGTGCGTGAGCTCGCTGCGTTCGTCGCGTACGTCCGCGTCGGGGGCTGCGGACGGCCGGTTCGCCGTGGCTGTGGGCATGACAGGACCTCACGAGTGGGGGATCGACACGCCGGACGAGACCGGCGAGGTCAGGTGCGGCGGTACCCCGATGCGTGAAGAAACAACCCTTTCGGGTGAGTTTGCGCGGGACGGGTCGTCACGCAGCCAGGGCGGCGTACCTGCCCTCGCCCTCCAGCAATGTCTCGTGGGTGCCGCGCTCGGCCACTCGACCGTGGTCGAGGACCACGATCTGGTCGGCCCCGCGGACGGTGGACAGCCGGTGGGCGATGGTGATCGTCGTGCGGCCCGCGGCCAGGGTGTCGAACGCTTCCTGCACGGCGCGCTCGGTCTCGGTGTCGAGGGCGCTGGTGGCCTCGTCGAGGACCAGGATCCGGGGGTTGCGCAGGAGCGTGCGGGCGATCGCGATGCGCTGCTTCTCGCCGCCGGAGAACCGGTGGCCCCGCGAGCCGACCATCGTGTCGTACCCGTCGGGAAGTGAGGCGATGAGGTCGTGGATGCGCGCGGCGCGAGCAGCCTGCTCGAGCTCGGCGTCGGTGGCGTCGGGCTTGGCGTAGCGGAGGTTCTCGCGGACCGTCGTGTGCAACAGGTATGTCTCCTGGCTGACGGTGCCCACGATCTCGGCGAGGTCGGCCAGCCGGATCCGGCGCACGTCGACGCCGTCGATGGTCACTCGACCGGTGGTGGGGTCGTGCAGCCGCGCGACCAGGGAGCCGAGCGTGGTCTTGCCGGAGCCGGTCTCGCCGACCAACGCCAACGTGCTGCCGGCCGGTACGGCGAGATCGATGTCGACCAGCGCCGCGGCGCCAGCGTCCGCGTAGGAGAAGCCGACCTGCTCGAACCGCACCTCGCCACGGACCTGGGTCGGATCGAGGTCGACGGGATCGGTTGGCTCGTCGATGTCGACCGGGAGGTCGAGGTATTCGAAGACGCGCTGGAACAGCGCCAGCGAGCTCACCACCTGGACTCCGGTGTTGAGCAGCCCCATGAGCGGCCGGAACAGCTGGCTCTGGAGAGCCGTGAAGGCGATCAGGGTGCCGATAGTCATCGTGCCGGCAGTCATGGGCAGCCCGGCGCCGAGGTAGATCACCGCCGGGATGGCGGCGAAGAGCACGCTCATCGAGGCCATCCGCCAGCGGCCGGCCAGCGAGGAGCGCAGCTCCAGATCGATCAGCCGGGCCGAGGACTCGGTGAAGCGGCGTACCAGCATCGGGCCGGCGCCCATCGCCTTGGCGAGCTGGACGCCGTTGATCGAGAGGCCTTCTTCGATGGTCACGTTGAGGTCGGCGAGCTCGCGCTGCTGCGCCGAGGTGATCTCGCGCCGCATCCGGGCCACACGACGGCTGATCCAGATCGCCGGTGGCATGACGACCAGGGAGATCAGCGAGAGCCGCCAGGAGAGCACGGCCATGGCCACGGCGGTCGCCACGGTGGTGGTGAGGTTGGAGGCGACGGATGTCGCGGTCGAGGTGACGACCGACTGCATGCCGCCGATGTCGTTGGTGATGCGCGACTGCACCTCGCCGGTGCGGGTGCGAGTGAAGAACGCGATCGACTGCCGCTGGAGGTGGCCGAAGACGTCGGTGCGGAGCGTGTGCATCACCCGCTGGCCGACCTGGGTGTTGATCCAGGTCTGGAGGACGCCGAGGACCGAGGTGAGCGCGGCGACCGCGACCATCCCCGCGGTCAGGAGGACCAGCAGGCGCAGGTCCTGCTGGGGGAGGGCGTCATCGATCACAGCGCGGAGCAGGAACGGCGAGGCGAGGCCGACCACCGACGAGGCGACGATGATGGCGACCACGCCGGCGACCGACCAGCGGTAGGGCGTGAAGAGCCGCGCGATCCGGCGCAGTGAGACCTCGCGGGCCTGCTGGCGCTCGGCGGCGCTGGGCTTGTCAGGGGTACGGAACCGGCCTCGGCCGGACGTCGTGGGTGCGGAGTCCAAGGTGGACCTTCTTTCGTCTGGGTCACGTGGACGCTGTGGGAGGCGTTTCGCAAATGCTGAGGTAGCCTCATCATGAGGTTACAACACCAAACCTTGCTACTCTGTTCCCATGTCCGAGGATCTGCGCCCCGACAGCCTCGGCGAGGCCTTCGGCGCCGTCGCACGCAGCCTGCGGGCCGCTGCGATGACCGCCTTCGCGGCGTACGACGTCACGCCGTCGCAGGTCCGGGCGATCCGGGTGCTGACCGGTGAGGCCGGGGGAGTGCGGGCCAAGGAGCTGGCCGATCGGCTGCGGATCGCGCCGCGCTCGGCCACCGAGGTGGTGGATGCACTCGAGGCCAAGGGGTTGGCGACCCGCTCGCCCGACCCGTCCGACCGCCGGGCGACGCTCGTGACGCTCACCGACCAGGGTCGAGAGCTGTCCGAGGAGGTGCGCCGAGCCCGCGGGGCGGAGGCGGAGCGACTGTTCGAGCGGCTGACCGCCGACGACCGGGCCGAACTGGCCCGACTCCTGGAGAAGCTCCAGGCGCCTTAGCCGGTCCGGAGGCTGGGCACTGGGTGGCGGTGGCCCTTCAACCTTGCGCGAGCCGCGGGGGTTGATCACGCACCGCCACCCTGGCTGGCCACGGCCCAACGCCCGTCTGCATTCGCCGCCTCGACCTCGGCCATGCCCGGGGCGCGCATCCGGCCCGCTGCCGTGAGCTCACCGACCTTGCGGACGTTGAGCGCCGACCAGTTGCTGCGTGGCCGCCGGGGGACGTACTTCTGGAGGTACCACGTCTCGTCGAGCCCGAGCCGTTGACCTGAGATCCAACCCCAGCACAGCCCGACTTCGACCGCCTCGTCGCTGGTCATCGAGGCGATGCCCGAGGATCGTTTGGCCAGCTTGAGCCAGACCCCGGGCTGATGGTCGTGGTGCTCGGCCAGCCACGTGTCGAAGGCGTCGGCATCGACGAACGGAAGGATCTCGGCGCCGTCAGCGCCGGGTCTCGTGGGCATGTGCGAACGCTAGTGGCCGGGCCGGGACCGCACCCGTCGAGAGTGTCGGCGAGCGTGCGCGTCGCCGATTGTCGCAGCGCGCGGTGCCTCGGATATAGTTGAAAGCGAAAGGGAGTAGTCCCCTCACCGTCGTGTCGACATGCTGACCCCCGGGTCCGGTGCGACGGGTCGCCCGGCGAGTTCGCGACAGATTCGCGGCCGGACGGCGGACGAGACTTTCGACCAGCAAGCGACCCTGTCGGATCACAGCGGACGCGCCTGGTCGAAGGGAGCGTCCTCGCAACGGTCTCCTCGGCTGGCGCCGGAGGAGACAATCGATGTACGCGTTCCTGCTCAGCACGGCCGTCATCTTCGTGGCCGAGCTCGGCGACAAGAGCCAGTTGATGGCGATGACCTTCGCCACCCGCTACCGCGCACGCGACGTCCTGATCGGCATCACGGTCGCCACGGCCGTCGTCCACCTCGCCTCGGTGGCGATCGGAGCGGCGGTGGGGGAGAGCTTCGGCGATCACCAGGGGCTGATCTCGATCGTCGCCGGCGTCGCCTTCCTCTGCTTCGGTGCGTGGACGCTGCGCGGCGACACGCTCACCGACGACGAGGCGGACCGGGCCCGACGCAGCCAGGGCTGGTCGGTGCTGGCGGTCGGGACGGCGTTCTTCCTGGCCGAACTGGGTGACAAGACGATGCTCGCCACCATCACCCTGGCCACCCAGGAGGGCTGGCTCGGCACCTGGCTCGGCTCGACGGTCGGGATGGTGGCCGCCGATGCGCTCGCGATCGGCGTGGGCATCCTGCTCGGCCGCCGGCTGCCCGAGCGGGTGATCAAGTACGGCGCCGCCGCGGCCTTCTTCGCCTTCGGGGTGCTGCTGGTCGCGGATGGCGCCGGTTGGGTCTAGGCCAGATCCCCAGCACAGATCCCCAGCCCAGATCCCCAGCCCAGATCCCCCATCCGAGGGATCCCGAAACAGCAAAGACACGACTCGGGAGTAACCTGCCCGCGTGAGTCATGGCACGGCGTGGCAGTCGCACGAGGCCGCGGTGGCCCGGTTGAAGGCGTCCTACGATGAGATCCCAGCGGGAGCACCGGTTCGACTGGCCAAGAAGACCTCCAATCTCTTCCGACCAAGAGCCGCTACGGCGAGCAAGGGGCTCGACGTCAGCGGCCTCGACGGCGTGATCGAGGTCGATGTCGAGGCGCGCACCGCCGACGTACAAGGCATGTGCACCTACGAGCACCTCGTCGATGCCACGTTGCCGCACGGGCTGATCCCGTACGTCGTGCCGCAGCTCAAGACGATCACCCTCGGGGGCGCGGTGACCGGCCTCGGCATCGAGTCGACCAGCTTCCGCAGCGGCCTGCCGCACGAGTCGGTGCTGGAGATGGACGTCTTCACCGGCGCCGGTGAAGTCGTCACGACCCGACCGGCCCCCGACGAGCACAGCGAGCTGTTCGACACCTTCCCCAACTCCTACGGCAGCCTCGGCTACGCCACTCGCATCCGGATCAAGCTGGAGCCGGTCCCCGATCGGGTCGAACTGCGGCACGTCCGCTTCGACGATGCCGGCCTGCTCTCCAAGACGATCGCCGAGATCGTCGAGACCCGGGAGTACGACGGCGTCCAGGTCGACGGCCTGGACGGCGTGGCCTTCGAGCCGGACGAGTACTACCTCACCCTGGCCCGGTGGTCGGACGGCGGGGCCGGGACCGAGGCGCCCAGCGACTACACGGGCCAGCAGATCTACTACCGCTCCATCCAGCAGCGAGCCTCCAGCGGGATGGGCCGGGACGTGCTGACGATGTACGACTACCTGTGGCGCTGGGACACCGACTGGTTCTGGTGCTCGGGCGCGTTCGGCGTGCAGAACCCCACCGTGCGCCGGCTCTGGCCCAAGCGCTGGCGCCGCAGCGACGTCTACCACCACCTGATCGGTCTCAACCATCGCACCGGCTTCATGGACTGGGTCGACCGCCGCAAGGGCCGACCTCAGCGCGAGCAGGTCGTGCAGGACATCGAGGTGCCGGTCGAACGGCTGCCGGAGTTCCTCGACTGGTTCGACGCCGAGGTCGGGATGCGGCCGGTGTGGCTGTGTCCGCTGGTCAGCCCCGGCACCACCGATGGCGCACAGTGGCCGACCTACCCCTTGCGTCCCGGCACGACGTACGTCAACGTCGGCTTCTGGGGAACCGTGCACGTTGGCCCGGAGGCGCCGGACGCGCCACTCAACCGGGCGATCGAGGGCAAAGTGCAGGAGCTCGGCGGCCACAAGTCGCTCTACTCCGAGGCGTTCTACGACCGCGAGACCTTCGACCGGTTGTACGACGGACCCCACTTGGCTGCGGTGAAGCAGCGCTACGACCCAGATGACCGGCTCCTGAGCCTCTACGACAAGGCGGTACGCGACCGATGACCTCACTGCCCGGCCTCTCCACGGCTAAGCTCTCCATCGCCGAGGCGGTGGACTCGATGCTCAAAGACCCGATGCCACTTCGCTTCTCGGCGTACGACGGCAGCGCCACCGGGCACGAGGACTCGCCCTACGAGATCCACCTGGCCAACGAACGTGGACTCAACTACATCCTGACCGCTCCCGGCGATCTCGGCTTCGGCCGGGCCTACGTCGCGGGCGATCTCGTGATCAAGGGAGTCCACCCGGGCGACCCGTACGAGGCGTTCAAGCTCGTCCAGGGCAAGTTGTCGTTCCGCCGTCCGGGTCCCGCTGAACTCGTCACGCTGCTCCGCTCGCTCGGGGTTTCCCACCTGCGTCCGCCGGCCCCGCCGCCCCAGGAGGCGCCCTCCAAGCTGCGCCGGACCCTCGAAGGGCTACGGCACTCGCTGGGCCGCGACGCGGAGGCGATCCACCACCACTACGACGTCTCCAACGCCTTCTACGAGATGGTGCTCGGCCCGTCGATGACCTACACCTGCGCGGTCTTCCCGACCGAGGACGCCACCTTGGAGGAGGCGCAGGCCCACAAGTACGACCTCGTGGCCCGCAAGCTCGACCTGCAGAGCGGCCAGCGGCTGCTCGACCTCGGCTGCGGCTGGGGCGGCATGGTCCGGCATGCTGCGCGCGAGTACGGCGTGCACGCGCTCGGCGTGACGCTCTCGCGCGAGCAGGCGTCGTGGGCGACGCAGAAGATCAAGGAGGAGGGACTCGATCATCTGGCCGAAGTCCGCTTCCTGGACTACCGACTGGTGGAGGAGACCGACTTCGACGCGGTCTCGTCGATCGGCCTCACCGAGCACATCGGGGTGAAGAACTACCCGTCGTACTTCGGCTTCATCCGTGACAAGCTCCGCCCGCACGGCCGGCTGCTCAACCACTGCATCACGCGGCCGCACAACCGGCACCAGAGCACCGGCGAGTTCCTCGACCGCTACGTCTTCCCCGACGGCGAGCTGATCGGCAGTGGCCGGATCATCACCGACGTGCAGAACGTCGGCCTCGAGGTGCAGCACGAGGAGAACTTCCGGATCCACTACGCCAAGACCCTGGCCGGCTGGTGCCAGAACCTCGTCGACAACTGGGACGCCTGCGTCGACGAGGTCGGCGAGGGCACCGCGCGGGTCTGGGGCCTCTACATGGCCGGCTCGCGGATCGGCTTCGAGCGCAACGAGATCCAGCTCCACCACGTGCTGGCCACCAAGACCGACGAGGAGGGTCTCAGCGGCTACCCGCTGCGCCACGACTTCGGCGTCTGAATCCGCGCTGGGCTGGGGCTCACCGCTCATCGAGCCTGTCGAGATGTCCGCCGGGTCGGGCAGCCAGCCCACCCTGCGGCGGTCTCGACAGGCTCGACCAGCGTGTGGTGGCGGCACGGCCCCGGCTAGCGTTGTCCCAGTGAGCACCCGGGCCAGCCAGTTCAGTGCGCGCGTCGAGCGTCGCGACGAGCTGTCGCCGCACCTGGTCCGGCTCACGCTCTCGACCGAGGGCTTCGTCTCGACCGGGATCCCCGACGAGTGGGTCGGGCTGGTCGTGCCGGGGCAGTTCCAGAGCCGCTACTACACCGTCCGCTCGTACCGCGACGGCGAGCTGGTGCTCGACGTGGTCGTCCACGAGGTCGGACTGGTCACCGAGTGGGTCGTGCGTGACGGTTGTGTCGGGTCGACGGTCACGATCACCGAGCCGAAGGGCTCCTACGCGCTTCCGGAGGGCGCGCAGTGGCAACTGCTGGTCGGCGACCTCACGGGACTGCCCGCGATGGCCAGGATCGTCGAGGAGTCGAGCCTGCCGACCCGCGTCTGGGCCGAGGTTCCCGACGACCTGTCGTCGTACCTCCCACCCGGCACCGACGTCAGCTGGGTCGACGGTCCGCTGTCCGAGGTCGTCGCGTCTCTCGACTGGCCCCCGGGTGAGGGCTACTTCTGGATGGCCGGCGAGTCTGCGCAGATGCGGGCGATCCGCAAGCACCTGATGCGCGAGCGCGGACTCCCGGCGGCGGCGTACGACGTGATGGGCTACTGGCGCGCCTCGACCGGTCGGCAGCCCCGCGCGGTCGACCCCGGCCCGATCTGGCGCGAGGGGAAGGCGCAGGGGCTCTCCGACGAGGAGATCTGGTCGCGGTACGACGAGGCGCGGTCATGAGCGCCGCGTTCCGGTCCGGCTTCGCGTCGTTCGTGGGCCGGCCCAACGCCGGCAAGTCCACGCTCACCAACGCGTTGGTCGGCTCCAAGATCGTGATCACCTCCGACAAGCCGCAGACGACCCGGACCGTCGTGCGCGGCATCGTGCACAGGGATGACGCGCAGTTGATCCTGGTTGACACCCCTGGGCTGCACCGGCCGCGGACCCTGCTCGGCGAGCGGCTCAACGACCTGGTCCGCACGACGTGGGCCGAGGTCGACGTGGTCGCGGTCTGCTTCCCGACCGACGAGAAGATCGGGCCGGGGGACCGGTTCATCGTCGGTGAGCTGACCAAGGTCCGCCGTACGACGAAGATCGCCGTCGCCACCAAGACCGACCTCGCCTCCCCACAGCGGATCGGCGAACACCTGCTCGACATCCAGGCCCTGGGCGCGGAGACCGGCACCGAGTGGGCCGAGATCGTGCCCGTCTCAGCGGTCGCCGACGATCAGGTCGGGCTGCTGGCCGACTTACTGGTCGGGCTCCTTCCCGAGGGGCCGCCGCTCTACCCCGATGGCGAACTCACCGATGCCCCCGAGGAGCTCCTGGTCGCCGACTTGATCCGTGAGGCCGCCCTGGACGGCGTACGCGACGAACTGCCGCACTCGATCGCTGTCGTCGTCGAGGAGATGGGTCTGCGCCCCGACCGTCCCGAGGACAAGCCGCTGCTCGACGTCCACGCCAACCTCTACGTCGAGCGCGACTCCCAGAAGGGGATCGTGATCGGCCGCAAGGGCGCCCGCCTCAAGGAGGTGGGCACCCGCGCCCGCCACTCGATCGAGGCCATGCTCGGGACACCGGTCTTCCTCGACCTGCACGTGAAGATCGCCAAGGACTGGCAGCGCGACCCGCGCCAACTCAGAAAGCTGGGGTTCTGATGCAGATGCCGGCACCAGTCACGGTGTGGCACGCGATCGCCGAGGCCCGTGATCCCGCCGGCCTCGCCGATCTGCTGGCCGACGACGTGGTCTTCCGCTCGCCCGCAGTGCACGGCGACCAGGCGGGCAAGGAGCTCACCACGGCCTATCTCTCCGCGGCGCTCGTCGTCCTCGGCCCGACCCTCGTCTATCGGCGACAGTGGTACGCCGAGCACAACGCCGTCCTCGAGTTCGAGGCCTCCCTCGACGGCCTGGACGTGCACGGAGTCGACATGCTTCAGTGGAACGACGACGGACAACTCGTCGACTTCACCGTGATGGTCCGCCCGATCCGAGGTCTCGAGAAGCTCATCGAGAAGATGGCGGCCCAGCTTTTCGGCTGAACCACTCACTCGAGCGGCACCCGCCACCGGAGGCCGGGGAACCGCGCGAACCCACGATCCGTGGTCACCCAGGTCGCGCCCTGCTCGATCGCCAGCGCCGCCAGGAACGCGTCGGGGACGAGGTTGCCGCGCGCGCTCGCGTCGTGGCAGAGCTTGCGGAAGATGCTCCAGTGCCGTGCCCCAGGTCGCACGGGCACCGCGGCGGGTGCCGCAAGTACGGCGTCACAGAAGGCCAGAGCGGTGCACGTGGGTGTGGGCTCGACGTAGACCCGGTGGTTGGTGACGATCCGGAGGAACGAGGACAGCACTTGTTCGCTGACCCCGAACGGCTCGTCTCCGTGCAGCGCTTTGGTCAGCCAGTCGCGGTGCTCGGTGGCGCGAGGACTCTCCGGTCGATGTGCGTATATGAAAGCGTTGACGTCAGCCAGCAGCACGAGTGTCCCGGTCCTCGTCGAGGAGCTTGGCGAGAGCGTCCTTGTCGTCGAGGTCGACGCCGGCCCGGAGGCCACTGCCGCCGAAGACCGGCAGCTCGACGCGTGCCCTGCGGTCGGCGTCGCGTCCCATCAAGAGCCGCAGCCCGTCGTCGACGATGTCACCCAAGCTCCGCCGCGAGCGAGCCGCCAGTTCGCGGGCCTCGACCAGCAGCGCATCGTCGATGTTCACCGTCGTCCGCACGCGAGCATCGTAGCATCAGTGCCCTGCATCATGATGCACCCTGCCCTCGGGCGAGGCAGCGCGTAGCGCTGACGAGCCCGCCCCCACCCACCGTGATGGCGAAGCGAGGAGTGATGCGCGGGCGTGGCCCGGAGGGCCGGGCCGCGCGACGCTAAAGCACAGCCAGCGGTCCCGCCGCGACGCGACGCAACCACAAACCGGACCGACCGGCGGGCGCTGGCGCCCTATGCCCTGTCGGCGCGCGGCCCGGCCC
>ERZ761607.2633-NODE-2633-length-18973-cov-5.708003_pt1 | contig 18973 bp, 17 predicted proteins | sample MGYA00511164_ERZ761607 | MGnify/ENA primary metagenome ERZ761607 (study PRJEB28899, sample SAMN02445080) | bioreactor sludge metagenome | biome: EBPR sludge | place: Australia: Brisbane, Thorneside Wastewater Treatment Plant | collected 2011-06-22 ...
CCACCGACTTCTTTTCGCTGCCGCACACGCTGACGGTTGAGGAAGCGATCGAGAACATCCGCAATCGCGAAGACGTCGAAATGGTCTTCTACCTCTACCTGACCGACGAATCCGGCCGCCTGGTGGGCGTCGTCTCGCTGCGCCAACTGCTCCTCGCGCGGCCGGGTACGCCCTTGCACAAGGTGATGAACCGGCGCGTCATGAAAGTGACCACCGACGCTGACCAGACGACCGTCGCCATGCTGGTCGACAAGTATCACCTGCTGGCCGTCCCTGTCGTCGACGAGGAAAATGTCCTTGTCGGCATGGTCACCGTCGACGACGTGATCGACGTGCTCGAGGAAGAAACGACGCGCGACATGTTGAAGATGGCGGGAACCAGCGAGTCGGAAACGCTGACCCACTCGGCCTTCAAGATTGCCGGGATTCGTCTGCCCTGGCTGCTCGCGGCGTTCATCGGTGGCCTGGCGGCGACCGCGGTCATCGGCCAGTACGAGGAGATCCTCGGCCAGGTGCTGGTGCTCAGCGCCTTTCTGCCGGTCGTCATGGGGATGGCCGGCAACGTCGGCGTGCAGTCAGCGACGGTTGCCGTGCGCGGTCTGGCCACCGGGGCGATCGACGTGCGCGATACCTTTCCGCTGGTCTTCAAGGAACTGCGCGTCGGCCTGCTGCTCGGCGGTTTCTACGGCGTGATCCTCGGCATCTACGGCTATCTGATGCACAACAGCCTGGCGCTGGGCCAGGTGGTCGGCCTGACGATTCTCGGCAACATGACCGGCGCGGCCCTGCTCGCCGTGCTCCTGCCGATGGTCTTCCAGCGCATGAAGGTCGATCCGGCGGTGGCCACCGGACCTTTCGTGACGACCGCAATCGACATCCTGGGGGTGCTCAACTATTTCGTCATCGCGAGCTGGATCTTCAAACTCTAGACGCGTAGACGCGGGAACCCGCGCTACGAGCCGGTCGCCGTGGGGCGTACGCCGGGTGTTTTCACGCTGACGCTCAATCCAGCGATAGACCATAGCATCGGTCTGTCGCAACTGCTTCCCGGTGGGCTCAATCGTGTCGTCTGGGAAAAGACGACGGCCGGTGGCAAGGGCGTGAACGTCGCCGCGTTCCTTGCCGATCTTGGCTGCCGGGTCACCGCCGGCGGTCTGCTCGGCGCCGACAATGCGGATCTCTTCCAGCGTCTCTTCCTTGAGCGGGGAATTGGCGATGTTTTCGTCCGCCTGCCCGGGCGCACGCGCGTCAACCTGAAACTGATCGACGAGCACAGCCAGACGGTCACCGAAATCAACTTTCCGGGTCAGCCCGTCGCCACCGAGCACCTCGGCGAATTGCAGCGCACGATCGACGCGCAACTTGCCGGCCATGCCTTCTGCATCGTCTCTGGCAGCCTGCCAGCCGGCGTGCCGGTGGAGTATTACGCGGGGTTGATCGCGCGCCTGACGACTGCCGGCAGGCGCGTTCTCCTCGACAGCAGCGGTCAGCCGCTGCGTTGCGCAATCGTCGCCCGACCCTGGGCAATCAAGCCGAACCACGCGGAACTGGAAGAACTCGTCGGCCGGCCGCTACCCGACCGAGCTGCACTCAGCGCGGCTGCCCGCGCGATCGTCGAGCAGGGCGTGCACCAGGTCATCGTCTCGCTCGGTCGGCACGGCGCCCTCTTCGTCAGCGCCAAGCGCTGCCTGCACGCCAAGCCGCCGGCGGTCGCCGTGCGCACGACGGTCGGCGCCGGCGATGCCCTGGTCGCCGGCTTCATCGCCGGCTGCCTGCGTGGCCTGGACGACGACGCCTGCGCTCGCCTGGCGATTGCCGTCGCCGGCGGAGCGCTCGGCGAACCGGGCGCCCGCTTGCCAGGCGAGGCGGCGATCGAAGCACTGATGGCGCGCGTCGAGCTGAGCCAGGTCGCATCTGGCGGGTGAACGACCGGCCAAGCGAGCGGTGCGCTGCCCGTCCACCCGGCCGGCGGCGGCTGGAAAGCAGGCGCAGCTCGCGCACCCCGACACTGTTCCCTCGCATCGTATATGGCATTAGAATGTCGAGCGTCGAGCTTGCCAGACGATTCGTGGCCTCGACAAGACTTGCGTCCTTCGCTGCACACCACACCCTGAGAGGAGAAACCTGCAATGACCGTTTCTGTCAAAGAACTGCGCGGATCGACCCCAACACTGGCCGAAAAGCTGAAGGAATCGGGCGTCGGCAACAACGAGCAATTGCTTGAGGCGGCCGCCACACCGGCGCAGCGGAAAGCGCTGGCGGCAAGCTGCGGCTGCGATGCCCGGGTGATTCTTGAACTCGCCAATCGCGCCGATCTGGCCCGCATCAAGGGGGTTTCCGGGGTCTACTCGGATCTGCTCGAAAAGGCCGGCGTCGATACGGTGAAGGAGTTGGCCACCCGCCGGCCCGACAACCTGCATGCCAAGATCATCGAAACGAACACGGCCGAGCAGGTGACGAAACAGCCACCTTCGTTGTCGATGGTCGAGTCGTGGGTGCAACAGGCGAAAGACCTGCCCAAGACGCTGGCTTACTGAGCGCCGGCCGAGATCGAATCCGGCGGAGAGAAACTCGTCGTTTCCGCTTCGCCGGAGCATGCTGCCGCGTCAGGCGCTTCCCGTCGACCTTGCTCCACGCTCGGTGCCAACCCAGAAGTGCAGCAACAGGGCGGCCGATCCGGCGCAGCTTGCCGAGAAGACGAAGGCGGCCAGCGGGTCGATCGCCTGCCATAGTTGGCCAAAGAGGACCGAGGCCGGCAGCAGTGTGAGGCCGGTGGTCAGGTTGAACCAGCCATACGCCGTTCCCAGCGTCTGCCGGTCGACCAGATCGGCCGCCAGCGCCTTTTCGGCGCCTTCCGTGGCGGCCATGAAAAGGCCGTAGAAAGCGAACAAAGGCCAGAGCAGGAGCACCTCCCGATTCATCCCAAGAAGGATGTAGAAGGCGCCGTAGACGCCCCAGCCGGCGACGATCAGGCGGCTGCGGCCGAGTTTGTCGGAGAGCGCCGACAGCGGTGTGGAAAAGATTGCCGCGCTCAGCGAAACGAGTGCCCAGAGCAGCGGCACCTGATATTCGGCCAGACCGAGCTCGCGGGCGCGCAGCAGCAGGAACATGTTCGACGAATTGCCCAAGGTAAACAGCGCCAGCACGACGAGGTAGCGCTTGAACGGGGTGGGCAGTTGGTGCAGCTTCCAGGCGTCGGCGGTGGGCGGCGCCGGATCGTCGCTGGCGGGTTCGCGGATCGCCAGCGCGAGGACGACGGTCAGCGCGCCACCGAGCGCTGTCCACAGAAAGATCGTGCGCAGCGGGAGCTCGGCGGCCAGCAAGCCGGCCGCGATGAGGGGCCCGACGACCGCTCCGGCATTGTCCATCGCGCGATGAAAACCGAAGGCCAGCCCGCGCTTGCCCGGCTGGACGCTACGCGCCAGCAAGGCGTCGCGGGGTGACGAACGCAGTCCTTTGCCGACCCGGTCGGCGAAGCGCAAGGCGAGGACAACCGGCCAGGAAGCAGCAAAAGCGAGCAGCGGACGCGCGATCGCGGCAAGCGCGTAGCCGCCGACGACCCACGGCTTGCTCGAACGCCGGCGATCGGAGAGAACACCCGAGAGCAGCTTCAGAATGCTGCTCGTCGCCTCGCAGATTCCCTCGATGATGCCCAGCGCGCGCGGCCCGGCCATCAGGACCGAAGCGAGGTAGATCGGCACGAGCGGATAGATCAGCTCGCTCGTCGCGTCGTTGGCGAAGCTGACCAGGCCAAGCAGCCAGACGGTGCGCGGCAGTTCACGCAGGCTGGCGAACATGTCGGGCGGGCGAAAGTTCGGGCCGGCCGGCGGGGACGCGCTCGACCGGTACCGCCGTCGATGGGCGGCAGTTAGCGAAAGCTGCTTGCCTCGGGTGCGCCGAGCGTGTCCTTATCGTCCGGGTTGATGATGCCGAAAGTCGCCGGGATGCGCGTGTAGAAGAGGCGGACGTTCTCGCTGCGCAGCAGATCGAGCAGACGCTCCTCCTCCTCGGTCGTGACGACGAACTCCACTTCAACTCCACTGTCACCGGCCAGCTCGAAGAAGCGCTCCTCATGCATCGTGTGCCGGCGGCCGAAGCCGCCGATCGCCCGGAATGCCGATCCTCCGCGCAGGCCAAGCTGGTTGCCCTGGGCGAGCAGCCACTCCCACAGGAGGACGGCACGGTGAGTCTGCGTCGCGTGCAAATAGAACCGGATGAACGAGCCCTGCATGATTGTCTCCGTCCGTTACTCTTCTCGCGAGCCACCTTCGCCGCCCTTGATCGGCGCCGGGTTGCAGTCAGCGAGTTCCGCCGACTGATCACCAGCTTTTCGCCCAGAGAATCGTCGCCATGCCGGCGAAAGTCATCAACAGCGAGCCGACAACATGCGCGCCGGTGGTCAGCAGTGCCCAGATCAAGCGCTCCTCCTGCACCAAGGCCGCCAGCTCGGCAGAAAAAGTCGAGAAGGTCGTCAGGCCACCGCAGAAACCGGTGATCACCAACAGGCGCCACTCGGCGCCGACGGCGGACGAACTAGCGAAGAACGGAATCGCCAGGCCAATGATGTAGGCGCCGATCAGATTCGCCGCCAGCGTTCCCGGCGGCATCGTCGGAAACAGGCTGTTGAGCCGCTCGCCGAGTTGCCAGCGCGCCACTGCGCCGAGCGCTGCGCCGAGCGAGATGGCGACGACTGCTTTCCACATGAGTCTGTTCCGCAAGCGACAAGTCGGCTGCGCCGCTGTCTGTTTCAGAGCTGATCGGCCGGGATGGGCCGACCAGTGAGATATCCTTGAAAGAGCTGGAAACCCATCGCCAGGCAGACTTCGGCCTCCAACTCGCTCTCGATGCCTTCGGCGAGAGCGACCGAGCCCAGGCCGCGCACCAGCTTGACCAGGTCGCCGACGACCCGGCGCTTGCTTTCACCCGCCAGGTGAAGATCATGGATCAATCCCATGTCGAACTTGACGAAGTGCGCCGGTACTTCGCCCAGTTCGTTCAGGCGCGCCTGTCCGGCGCCAAAATCGTCGTAGGCAAAGCGCACGCCGATGTCGCGAAAGTGCGCAGCGAGTTCGCGTAATCTTCGGCTCTCGGTGACCGCTGCTTCGTGGATTTCGACGACCAGGTCGAGATCGGGCATCTCCTGGCGCAAACAAACCAGCGCTTTGAAGAAATCCTCGCTGAAGGTTTCCTTGGGGTGGGTGTTGGCAAAAAGCGGAAAACCGCGCAGGCGAGGGGCAATGGCGGCGACGCCGAAGCGGCGGAAGGCGACGCTGAGGTCGACCTCGCGGTCGAGCGCGCTGGCCATCTTGAATAGCCGCATCGGCGACACCGGCAGCAAGGGGTGGCTGGCTCGGCCGAGCAGTTCGTAGGCAAAAACGCATCGGCTGTCCGCTTCAACGATCGGCTGTGCGGCGCCCGACATGCCGTGTCCACCGAGCAGGTCGAGGAACTCGGCTTCGTTCGGCGGAAACATTTCCGATAGCGCCATGCCCGAGGGCAAGACCAGCGTGTGACCTTCACTCGGTCGCGCAGCCGGCGGCTCGGCCACGCGTGTGCGAATACGAAACTCGGCGTTGCCGAAGTGGACGATGTCGTTATCGCTCAGCAGACAAGAGTTCTCGACGCGCTGACGGCCGACGAAACTGCCGTTGGTGCTGTTCAGATCGGTCAACCGGATACGGCCACTGCTGTCGGCGGTGAGCAGCGCATGGTGTCGACTAAGCCCGCGCGCGGTGACCACGAGGTCATTGTCGGGGTCGCGCCCAACGCGAAAAGGCAGGTGCGTGATGTTGTAGACGACGTGCGAACCGTCGCCCACAATCGATTCCAGAAACCAGTGCCTGGCCAAGAGTTTGCTCCGCTGATCAGTTGAAGCCCGGGCACGAGTATATGTGGCGGATTCGACGGCGGTCAATCTTGGATTGTCAGTTTCTCGGCGACTGATCCGGAAGGAGCGGGCCAGCACACGGATTCCGACTTCCTGGTCGTCCTGCGCGTCGAGGCCAGGACCATGGTTCCGGCCGCCGGACTGACGATCGTCGTATTCAGCGACCGGAACGACCGAGCGAGCGGGTCCCGCATGGCAGTGGACTCCGGTCAGCGCCCAGCCTGGCGGTGACCGCCGCCGCCTTCTGGAGCAGGCGCGCCGACACCAGATTGGCAAGATCTGGCGCAGCCCCGAACGTTTCGCCGGGGCCGCGCGAGCGGGTCCGCAAGGGATTCGCCGCTGCCGTGCCCCCCGCGGTAAGCCGCCGGTGCCCCGATATGGTGCGAGGTTGCTGATATACTGATACTGCAAGTGCTCGATTCCGTCGCAGGGGGCGGGTCGTGTTGTCCCCCTGTCTTGCCAAGGACTCCGCGTAACGGTGTGTGGGCAGACGGAAAAGGACGGCATTCGCCGAGGAAAATCCAGGCACGGGCTTTGCCCGGTCTGTGTTGGAAGGGAAACGTAACATGATGTGCGCTTGGCGACTGCTTGCCGGCTTGGCCCTGCTGCTCTACTTGAACAATGGCCTGGCAGAAACGCTGGCCCGGCTGACGGCAGTGCATGCGCTGATCCCGCCGCTGGCGGGTACTGCCGATGGATCGGGTTTCCTCGAACGTGTGGTCAGAGAAGCGTTTCGCCGCGCCGGAATGGCACTCGACATCCAGGCGATTCCTGCCGAGCGGGCACTGATCAATGTGAACACCGGCGTCGACGACCTGGATCTTTCACGCGCTTCCGGCTTTGAGCAGCAGTATCCGAATCTGGTGCGCGTGCCGGAGAAAACCATGGATTTCGAATTCGTGGCGTTTGTCCCGGCCTCGTCCACTCCTTTTCCAACCGACCACTGGAACAGCCTGCGCGACCATACGGTGGCTTATGTCACCGGCTGGAAGATTTTCGAGCGCAACGTTGGCCAGACGCGGGAAACCGTACGCGCACCGTCCATTCCCAGCCTCTTTGAAATCTTGAAGCAGAATCGGGCGGAAGCCGTGCTGCTCGAGCGTTGGCAAGGCCTGCACGCTGCACGCGATGCTGGGGTCAAGGTTCACGTGCTCGAACCGCCGCTGGCACGCGCCGAGATGTTCATCTACCTGAACAAGCGCCATAGCGAACGTGTTCCAGCGCTGGTCGCCGCTTTGCAGCAGATGAAGGCCGACGGCTCGTATCAACGGATCATGCGCGAAACGCTGACTGCGACGCCGCGTGAGAAAGCCGGGCGCTGATGCCGGTGGTTACCCCGGGCGTTGCCCGCCTTACGGACCCGGTTGGTCGACCGACGCGGCCTGAGCATCGTCTCGGACGCAGTCTGACCGTCGCAATGATCCTTTTCAGTTCGCTGATCACCACGGTGATCACGGCCATCCAACTCTACACGGATTATCGCAGCGACATCGGCCGGATCGGGGAGAACTTCAAGTTCATTCGGGAAAGCTATCTGAATGTTCTGGTCGACAGCGTGTGGACGGCGAACGATAGCCAGATCCAGGCACAGCTTGAAGGTCTGCTGCGCTTGCGTGATATGGAGTATCTGGCGATATCGGTGGATGGGCAACCGCGCTGGGCGGCTGGGGCCAGACATTCGCAGCGCATGATTGAAGCCGACATCGCGCTCGAGCGGATCTACCGCGACAAGCCGGTGCTGATCGGTCGGCTGGCCATGGTCGCCAGCGAAGACCAGGTGCTCGCCCGGATTGCCAATCGCCTGCTGATCGTGCTGGGCGAAAACATGATCAAGACCCTGCTCGTCGCCACCTTCGTTCTCTGGTTGTTCCGCACCCGGGTAACGCGCCATCTCGACCAGATTGCTCGCTTCGCTGAGGGTGTCGAGGCGGCCACGCTGACCGGCCCGCCTCTGCGTCTGGTTCGCCCGGTTGCTGGCCACTGGCGCCCGGACGAGCTGGATGCGGTCGTGCAGGCTTTCAATTCGATGCGCACAAAGCTGTCTGCTGCCTACGATGATTTGCGCAAGACCACCGATCAACTGGCGGAGAGCGAGCGGCGCTTGCGCGTGCTGATGGCCAACGTACCCGGTGTCATCTACCGCTGCCAGGCGCGGCCCCCGTACTGCCTGCAACTCATCTCGGATGGGGTGAGCCGGCTCAGCGGCCATGCACTGAGCGAATTTTCCGGTGAGCACGGCCTCTCCTGGGCGAGCCTGATCCTGCCCGAGGACCGCGCTCATGTCGCCTGCGAAATCACCGCTGCGACCGCCGAACAGCGCCCGTACGAGCTTGAATACCGGATCGCACATGCCGATGGCAGCGTGCGTTGGATCAGCGACTACGGCCGGCCGAGCGCTCGGCTGGCTGGCCAAGCGGCGTGGATTGATGCAGTGGCGGTCGACATCAGCGGGCGGAAGGCAGCCGAACTTGCCTGGCAGCAAAGCGAAAGACGGCTGTCGCTGCACGTCCAGCAGTCGATGATGGGGATCATCGAGTGGGACACTGATTTACGCGTCGTCGAATGGAATCCTGCGGCTGAGTCCATTTTTGGCTACCGCCGCGAGGAGGCCGTCGGCCGACACGCCAAGGAGTTGATTCTGACGCCGGAGGTCTTTCCATTCGTCGATGCGGTCTGGCGCGATCTGTTGGGCAGGAGCGGCGGCACGTATTCCAACAACGACAACCTTACCCGGGACGGCCGCGTGATTACCTGCGATTGGCTCAATACGCCGCTGGTTGGCGGCGAAGGCAGGGTAATTGGCGTCGTATCGCTGGTTCGCGACGTCAGCGAACGCAAGCGGGCGGAGGCCGAACTGCGCGTCTATCGCGATCACCTGGAGGAACTGGTCGCGCTGCGCACCGCCGAGTTGTCGGCGGCCAAGGAGGAAGCCGAAGCGGCGAACCGGGCGAAGAGCGCATTTCTGGCGAACATGAGCCATGAGTTGCGCACGCCGATGAACGCCATCCTGGGTTTTTCGGCCTTGCTGCGGCACGAATCAGGTCTGGGCGAGTTCGCGCTCGAGTATCTTGAGATCATCAACCGCAGTGGCGTGCATCTGCTCGGGCTGATCAACGATGTGTTGGACATGGCCAAGATCGAAGCCGGCCGTACCCAGTTGGCGATTGCTCCGTTCGACCTCGGCGTGCTGATCAATGACCTCCTGGCGTTGATCGGTCAGCGCGCGCGGGAAAAGAGCCTGGCGCTCCAGCTCGAAAAGTCGCCCGACCTGCCGCGCCATTTACGAGGCGACGAAGCCCGGTTGCGGCAGGTTCTGGTCAACCTCCTGGGCAATGCCGTCAAGTTCACCAGCCGGGGAACGATCACCTTGCGCGTGCACGGGAAGCCGGAGGCGGAAAGATACCTTCTCCGGGTCGAAGTCGAGGACACTGGACCGGGGATTGCTGCAGATGATCAAGCGCGCGTTTTCGAACCCTTCGAGCAGGCTGGGTTGCCGTCCCAACAGAAGGGGACCGGGCTGGGACTGGCCATCTGTCGACAATTCATCGAGTTGATGGGCGGACGGATCGGAGTCAGCAGTCAGCTGGGCAAAGGCAGCCGCTTCTGGATCGAGCTGCCTTTGGCACTCCCGTTGCTCTCCGACGTGGTCTGCGAGCGCCCGGACGATGCCGAAGTCATCGGGCTGCAAGCAGGTCAGCCTGACTGGCGGATTCTCATCGTCGAAGACCAGCCGGAGAACGCTCTACTGCTCAGCCGACTGCTCGCCGATGTCGGTTTTCAAGTGGACAGGGCGGAGAACGGCCACGAGGCCGTAGAACGCTTCCGTGCCTGGCGACCGGACTTCATCTGGATGGACCAGCGCATGCCGGTCATGGACGGCAACGAGGCCACCCGCCAGATTCGGGGGTTGGAGGGTGGTGACGAGGTGAAGATCGTCGTGCTGACTGCGTCGGTGTTCGCCCAGCAAAGCAGCGAGCTTCCCGATGCCCGGATAGATGGCATCCTGTATAAGCCATTTGAAGCGCGCCAAGTGTTCGAGTGCATGGGGCGGCATTTGGGCGTGCGCTACGTCTTCCGCCAGAACGAATGCGCAGAGCCGGCTTCGCCCGATGCGGGCCTGGATCGGGCTGCCTTGGCCGCGCTACCGGAACAAATCCGGCGTCGGCTGGCCGATGCCCTGATCGCGCTCGACACCCGCCAGATCGACGCGCTGATCGGCCAGATCGGGGAACGGGCACCCGCTCTCGGCCGCGCCCTGCACAAGAAAAGCGAAGAGTTCGACTTTGAGGCCATCATACAGCTGCTCGTCAGCACCAAGGAAAGCTGAGCCTCGAGCGCTGGAGTCCCCGTCGGCCTTCGCCGGCTGTCGCCCGGGTGTGTTGCACGCCATGCTGGTACCCGGGCTTGCGTGCTCGCAGCGGCGGGCAGGAACCGCGAAAATGTGCGGACTTTCATCCTGTTCGATCATCCGAGCTTGCACCGATTGAAGGTGAGCGTGGCGGGAGTGCCGCCGCTCCTGCTCGCCAGTCAATGTCATCAGGCGACGCAGTGAAAGGAGGTCGTCGGCGACCTTCGCGTGCTTGCCAAGGAGGCTTCACCGCCATCAGCGGCAAGGTTTTTCTTTCGTGTGCGGCGCAGGACCGGAGCTTCGCAGCAGCGCTGAAGCCACAGATCAGCGAGTTGTTGCAGAAGCATGCGCAGACGCTGGACGTCTTTGATGCGCACGCGCTGGCCGCCGGCGAAGACTTTCGGAAAACGGACAGGGAAGCGGTGGACGCGGCGACTGCCGTGTTCATCGTTGCGTCACCCGCGGGCGAGGCCTCGCAATGGCTGAACTACGAAGCGGGCCTCGCCGATGCTTTGGGCAAGGATGTGGTGCTTGTCGGCCGCAAGGGCACCATCGCCTCATCGGATTTCGGACGGCTGTTGGAGAGCGCCCGTTTCGTCGAAGTCGACGATGCAGCGGCCTGATCGCCGATAAATCGAGAAGCCGCCACTGGCCGAAATCACATCGACTGACAAGCCTTCATTGATCGGCCTGGCCACCGCATCCTTGCCTGGTCCGTTCGAGCGCGAGGCGCTCGACAGCGCTTCGTCCATTGGTGGGAGATTGCGCCGACCCGCCAAAAACTTAACGCCAGAACGGCTTTTCTGCCGCAGTTGCGGCGTCTTCCGGAGCGTCGCGCCGCCCGGTTGAGGAACACTGGAAGAGAACGAGGGAACGACAACACTCGCGGTTTTCCCGGCAAATGGTCAAATCTGCGTGCGCCGAAGCAGGAGGGCCTGCAAGGAGGGTACCTCCGCCAGCAGCACCGTGTATGGCTGTCAATGATGGGCGGAACAAGCAGGTCGCCATGGCGGTACGGCGAGCGGAGAAGGCACCGCCGGTCGGGCACGCCTTCTCTCCGGCTTGGCAATCCGGGCTGCGCTCGCCATGCGGTGGATCGCCCGCCGTGGGCGAAGGATCGCCGCAAAAAAAGGGCGCGGCAAAGGGTCGCAACAGACCTCGTTCATGCCTCTCACAGGTCGCTTTCGTGCGATCCGGGCCAATCCTTGCCGTAATATGGCGGGCTGTGTACCGCACGAGGCCGGTCCCGAATGGGGAATTGTCGGCTTCCAGTCCTTCTCTTGGTCGATATGAACAAGGTCGTCAAAGCCACCAAGCCACGTCATCATCAACAAACAAAAGCTTATCGTGCTTTCTACGAGGCGCGCTCAAGCGAACTGGACCCGATTACCGGGTTCGTCAGCCGCTTCTGCCGAGCGCCCATGGCTGGGGTCAGTGTGGTGGACAACGATCAAGTCCTGCTCAAGAGCCGGGTAGGGCTGAGCGTCGACCGCTTTTCCCGCGCCGGAGCGTTTTGTGCGCATGCCGTCGATTCGAAGGTGAGCTTCTTCGAGGTTGCCGATACGCGGCATGACGCCCGCTTTCGCGACAGCCCGCTGGTTCGCGGCGAGCCGCACGTGCGTAGCTATGCCGCAGCCGTCTTGATCGACGCCAGCAAGGCTCGCATCGGCACGCTTTGGGTGATGGACCGCGTGCCACGTCGGCTGGCCCGCCGCCAACGTTGCCTGCTTGTGGAGATGAGCCGGCACGTCATGGCCGTGCTCAGCTTGCTGTACGAAGACCACGCCACTGGACTGCCCAACCGGCGGGGATTTCTGGAAGTCCTGCAGCCGCTGCTGGAGACGTGGCGGCGTGAGTCGGTTGAAACGGTGCTGGTCGCCTTCCAGATTCGCGAATTGCCGCTCCTGCGCGACACTTGCGGTTGGGAGCGTACCGATCAGTTCCTGTCGGAACTGGCGCAAAGCATGCGCGCCATCTGTCGCTTTCAGGATGAGTTCTGCGCTCGTTGTGGCGACGATCAATTCGTTCTCACACTGCGGCTACCGGCTGGTGGCGGCGTCGACACCGCGCTGAAACGTCTCGCGTGCCTGGTCGACGCGCCGTTTCGCGCACACCGGCAGGTCTTGAACCTCCACTTGCGCCTGGGTGTTGCAAAGGCTTCCGGTCGTGTGCTAGCGGCGGTGGATTTGCTCGACGAAGCCTTGCTGGCGGCCCAGCAGGCGACACTCAGCGGCGCCGCGGTATCTTATTGCGGCGCCGATGGTGCGCATGCCCGCCGCCGTGAGCTGGACCATGTGCAGCGGGTGAAGGCAGCGTTTGCCGCCGGCGAGTTCGTGCCGCACTTCCAACCCCAGATCGATCTCGCCGCCGGCTGTATCAGTGGCTTCGAGGTTCTGGCACGCTGGCAAGCCCGCGGCAGAGGCGTGCAACTGCCGGAGGTTTTCCTGTCCGCCTTCGAAATCGCCGAATGCCTGCAGGATCTCGATCTGGCGATTGTCGACCAGGCCTGCGCGCACTTGCGACGCTGGTTGGACAGTGGTCTGGCGGTGCCGCGTCTGCTGTGCAACCTCAGCCGTGCGACGATCGGGCAGGCAGGCTTCCTCGCCGCCGTCGATCGCGTCCTGGCGCGACATCTGGTCCCGTCGCACGGCATTGGTTTTGAGCTCACCGAGTCGCACCTCCTGCGTGAGCCGGTGCGGGCGAGGGCCTTGCTTGACGCCTTGCGCGCGCGCGGCATCTATCTCGCTCTCGACGATTTCGGTACCGGTTACTCCAATCTCCTGGCGCTGCACGATTGGCCCGTTGACTGCATCAAGGTGGATCGCTCCTTTGTGCGCGCCGTCGACACCGACAGCAGGTCACAAGATTTGCTCCACCTGGTGCTCGGCATGAGCCGCAGCCTCGGCTGCGCGGTGGTTTGCGAAGGCGTCGAAACCGAGTCGCATTTGGCGTGGCTGAGTGCTGCCGGCAACAGCTATCTGCAGGGCTGGTACTTTGCCGAGGCGCTGTCGCCGGATCTCGTGCCACGACTGGCACCCTTATTCGTGCGGGACGCCGGTTTGGGACAAACACCCTGCCAGCGTGCCCGTTCCCTGGCCGCACGCATCCACGACGCGGTTGGGGTGCTGCCGCGCCGGCGTGAATTCGCGCACGGACATTCCGGATTCTCGAATGAGCGTGTCCCTTGACGAATACGTGGATTTCCCGCGACGCGAGCGGGCCTCGGAAACTCGGCGTTTGACCAAGCTGAATTCGGCGTTGACCAGGCTGCAGACCAGGATCGGACAGCGGACGAAAAGGCGTAAGAGGTGGCGCAGCGCCTCGCCGACAATCTTCTGCAGTGCCCATCCGCAGGGCTCAGACGGCAAGTTCGGCGGCTGACGAGCCCCATCCGACAGGAAAGCACGCTCGGCAGCACGCCTAGGTAGCCCCTGCGCGACAGGGCGCTTGTTCCATCGGCGAGACCTGCCGGAGCACGGGGCAGGGAGCAGCTCGAGCGATGGCGCTGATCAGGCATCAAGCCGTGCGCGGACGCTGTCGCCGGCGAGCGGATCAGCGCGCGTCGCGCTTGCCTACCAGCGCAGCAGACGTTCGCCGAGCGCCGCGCCGGCGAGCGCCGGGACGAGCATTCCGACGACATACCACAGACCGATGAACGGCGGCGCGCTTTCCGGACAATGCAGGCAGTAGACCAGCGCGCCGGTGGCGCCGGCGAGGAGTCCCGCGGCGGCCCCGGCGAGGCGTGGGCGAGTCGGCGCCAGCCCTTGCATCGCGCGCATGGCGGCGACGAAAGCCGGTAGCGAGAGCAGCGCGATCAGCCACGGGCACCAGCGCCAGGTCACGCCAAGAACGAGCTCGGCGCGCTGCGCCGGGTCGGCGCCGAGTACAGCGTAAGCCGCGAACGCCCAGATCACGACCAGCGGTGCCGCCAGCGCGGCGGGAACCCCAGCCAAGCGCGCGCCCGGTCGTGCCAGACGCCAGGCGGCGAAGGTGCTGGCGGCCAGGACGCCGGCGACGAAGCCGGTTTTCAGCCAGAAGCTCGGCGAACTCACGGCTTGCGCCAGATCGGCCCGCACACCGAGCAGCGCAAACATGAGGAGCAGCGCGCCGACGGCGCCATAGCCAACGGCGCCGGCAAGGCGGCGTTCGGCGGCATGCGTGTCGACCGCGTCGGCGCCGGTCGCCAGCAGGCGGATCAGTTCGTCAGTCTTCATCGCGTCCCCCTGATCTTCTCGGCGAGTGCCTTCAGACCCCGGTGCACGCCGATCTTGACCGCCGACACCGACATGCCGGTCAGCCTCGCCGCCTCCTCGACCGAATGGCCGTCAAGCCGCGTGTGGATGATCGGCAAACGGTGGCGGTCGGGCAATTCGTCGAGCAGCTTGTGGAGGTCGCGGCGCGCCTCGGCGGCGTCGGCGTCGGCCGTGGTGAAGATTTCGTCAGCCGCATCGAGCGCTTCGTTCGGCAGGTCGTGTACCGCCCGCCGGCGCAAGAAGTCGACCAGCTTGTAGCGGGCAATGGCGTGCACCCACGCCGACAGCGGTTGCCGCTGGTCGTAGGTGTGCCGCTGATTGTGTATTGCGAGCAGCGCTTCCTGCACGAGGTCCTCCACCTCATCGGGCAAGCTCGGCAGGCGTTTGCGCAGAAACGCCCGCAGGTGCTTGCTCAGTTCTTCGAGAAACGCCTGATAGCGCCTGCTGTCGCCGGACAGCCCGGCGAGCAGCAGCTCGCGCAGACGATCTTCGCGCGCACGCCAAGGGTTCTCTCTCTCTATTCGTTGCATCGAGGTCTTTGGTTACCCGCGAGCGAAAAAATCTTTTGTCCGTGCGCAAGGAATTTCTGCCCGAAGGTGTAACCGGCTGCCGCCAGCCGACGAACTACCTTGCACAGGCAAGCAAGACAGCGTCCGGCGAAGACCACGCAACGCTTGCCGCCGGCAGACGAAAGCCAGACGAAATATACGCCTCATCCGGAAGCAAAGGACATGAACCCGAAGACTGCAGTGATTCACCCGCTTTGGTTGCGCCTGACGCACTGGCTCAACGTCGTCGCCGTCATCGTGCTGACGCTCAGCGGCTGGCGCATCTACAACGCAGCGCCGTTCTTCCCCTTCGTCATCCCGAAATGGATGACGCTCGGCGGTTGGCTCGGCGGCGCGATCCAATGGCATTTCGCGGCAATGTGGCTGCTTGCCGGCAACGGTCTGCTCTACCTGGCGTGCAACGTGCTGAGCGGGCGCCTGCGCCGCAAGTTCTTCCCGTTGTCGGCGCGCGCCTTCGTCGCCGACCTGCAGGCGGCCTGGCACGGCCGGCTGTCGCATGCCGACCCGACGCACTACAACACCGTGCAGCGCGCGGCTTACCTGTTTGTCATCGCGGATACCGTTCTCCTCGTGCTGTCCGGTCTGGTGCTGTGGAAATCGGTGCAGTTTCCGCTGCTGCGCGAACTGCTCGGCGGCTACGAAGCGGCGCGCCGGGTCCATTTTCTTGCCATGTCGGCGCTGCTCGCTTTCATCGTCGTGCATCTGGCGATGGTCGCGCTCGTGCCGCGCACCCTGCCGGCGATGATTCGCGGGCGCTGAAAGGAACCATCACCATGAGCGCAAACCCCTTTCGCTGGCTGGCCGACAACGGCGACGCCGTCCTCCGCGCTGCGCGCAACGAAGTCGGACGCAGCGTCGTCGTGCCCGAGCGGCGCGCCTTCCTGCGCCGCACGCTGACGCTCGGCGGGCTTTCCCTGCTCAGCGGCTGCGCGCTGGTCGACGAAGAGAGTGTCGAGAACGCCTTGACGCGCATCTCGCGTTTCAACGACAAGGCGCAGGGCTGGCTGTTCGATCCGCAACAACTGGCGCCGACCTATCCCGATTCGCTGATCGCACGCCCGTTTCCGTTCAACGCCTTCTATGGCGAAAACGAGATTCCGGTGGTCGACGAGGAGGGCTTTCGCCTCGAAGTCAGCGGCCTGGTCGCCGACCGCCACGCCTGGACGCTGGCCGAATTGCGTCGCCTGCCGCAGCGCGAGCAGGTGACGCGGCATATCTGTGTCGAAGGCTGGAGCGCCATCGGCAAGTGGGGCGGCGTCCCATTCGCCGACTTCCTGCGCCGCATCGGCGCCGACCTGAGCGCCCGTTATGTCGGCTTCAAGTGCGCCGACGACTACTACACGAGTATCGACATGGCGAGCGCCATGCACCCGCAAACGCTGCTCGCCCTCAGTTGCGACGGACGCACGCTGGAGCCGCGCTACGGCTTTCCGCTCAAGCTGCGCATCCCGACCAAGCTCGGCTACAAGAACCCGAAGCACATTCAAGCCATTTTCGTCACCAACACTTACCCCGGCGGTTACTGGGAAGACCAGGGGTACAACTGGTTCGGCGGCAGTTGAGCGGCGACGCCCAACTGCCCTGAAAAAGCGGCAAACCTGCCGATCAATCACGCTTTCATTCAATCAATAGCAAGGAGTCAACCATGAATATCAAGAGATTTGTCGCCCACACCCTGCTCTCGCTCAGCCTCGCGCTGGCCGGCGGAACGGCTTTTGCCGCCGACGAGATGAAGAAGGACGAAATGGCCAGGGACGGCATGAAAAAAGACGCCATGGGCAAGGACCACATGGCGAAAGACGGCATGAAGAAGGACCACATGACCAAGGACGGCATGGCCAAGGACGGTATGAAAAAGGACGCGATGGCCAAAGATCACATGGCCAAGGACGGCATGAAGAAGGACGCCATGGCCAGGGATGAAATGAAGAAGTAACAAGGCTCCGCCGCGGGTTCGTCCCGATCAGGCTCGCCGATCCGCGCACCTGCCGGCCAGACCGCCGGCGCGCGTGGTGGGTTTCCGCGGACGACCCCTGACCCATTCAGCGCGCGGGAAACGACAGGCGCCAGCGCGCCTTGCGTCTTTCCCTCGCCTGGCTCCGCTGCACTACCTCATTGCTCAAGGAGATCCATCATGCTGCATCCTCGTTCCTTCACGCCCGCCCGGCTGACCGCCGGCGCGGCCGCACTTGCGCTCTGTGCCACCGCCGGCGCGGCGCAGCTCACGCTCAACCTTACCGTCGAAAACCTTGCGCCAGGCAACAGCATCAGCTTCGCGCCACTGCACCTGGGCTTCAACAACGGCAGCTTCGACGCCTTCAACAGCGGCCAGACGCCGACAGCGCAAATCATCTCGGTCGCCGAGGGCGGCAGCGGCTCGGCCTGGCATCCGGCTTTCGCCGCGACCGACCCGGGAGCGACGCGCGGCACGATCGCCGGCCGCCTCGACTCCGGCCAGACGCGCAGCGCCACTTTCCAGGTCGACCCGCAGGCGAATCCCTTCTTCACCTTCGCCTCGATGGTCGTCCCGAGCAACGACTTCTTCATCGGCAACGATTCGCCGACGCGCTATCGGCTGTTCGACGCCGCCGGCAATCTGCTGCTCAGCTCGATCGAACAGACCGCCGCCGACATCTGGGACGCCGGCTCCGAGCTCTTCGATCCCGCCGCCGCTGCCTTCGTCGGCAACAACAACCTGCGCACGCCGCAGAACGGCGTGGTCAGCGCCAACTTCGCCGAGCTGGCGGGCTTCGACGGTCTGCCGACCGCCGCCGGCTACGTCTTCACCAGCGGACTCGCCGCCGATACGAACGTCTATCGCATCCGCTTCGAGGTCGTTCCCGAACCCGGAACCTACGCGCTGATCGCCGGCGGCTTGCTGGCCGTCGGCTGGAGTACGCGCCGCCGCCGTCCGCCGTCGTCGTCCGTCGCCTCCGCCTGAGGCAAATTCCTGGCCGCCAGCACCTGGCCGACATCGCGCCCGCGCCAAGCGCGCGGCGCGGGCGGAAACAGGTTCATCGGCACCCTCCCCTGGGCCGCACGGACGACACGCCGGGCAAACGGCACGGCGCGCGCAAATTTCCCGACGGTCGTAGATTCGCGCGCCGTGCTGCTCACCCCGCTGCTCTCCCCGCTCGTCGAAATCGATCCGCTGCTGTGCCGGCACGAACTCGTTTCTGCTGCGCTCGAAAACCTTCGCCGCACGCCCGGCCAGCGTGGCATCGCCCACGGTGCCGTAGCCGCTGCCTGCAGGCGCTACGCCGAACGCCGGTCTGGCGAAGACGCGCAGATAGTGCTTGATCGATCGGTACGGCCAGCCACCGTTGACATGGTAGTGCACCGAGATGCGCGAACCGACTTCGCCCCGCGATGGCCCATGAAGCGTGAGGCCCCGCGCCGGTTCCCCATCGTCGGGCGCGAGCGTCGACGGCGAATCGATCACCGAATCCCATCCGGCCGGCACGACGAGGCGGAAATGTCCGCTGACCGTGATCACCGGCGCGGCTTCCGTCGCCACCTGCACGGGATCTGCGCCGCCCGCTGGCGTTTCCGCCCGCGCCGGGGCGAGGATGGCGGTAGCGGCCAGAAGCATTGCCACAAGAGCATGCCGCCCTGCGCAGACTGACGGTGGTCGGGTGGACGCGCGTATCCGGGCAAACCAACGCAGCATTTCAGTTGCCATTGCCGACGAAGCGTACGCGGGCAAAAATGGAATGTACCGGGTCGAGCACATACAGGTAGCCGTCGCGCCACTGCAGCCGGCCGCCCAGGCCGGCGAGCTTCTTTTCCGCAACGCCGCGGTCGAGCGCGAAAACGGCGTCGGCGGTGGCAACGAATATCTCGCCTTTGCGGGTGTTGACCGCCAGGCCGGTGATTTCGCTGCCGTCCGGAAAGAGAAACAGCAAGGCCGGCGACT
>ERZ761607.2636-NODE-2636-length-18947-cov-7.878255_pt1 | contig 18947 bp, 14 predicted proteins | sample MGYA00511164_ERZ761607 | MGnify/ENA primary metagenome ERZ761607 (study PRJEB28899, sample SAMN02445080) | bioreactor sludge metagenome | biome: EBPR sludge | place: Australia: Brisbane, Thorneside Wastewater Treatment Plant | collected 2011-06-22 ...
CGGCCAGCCTGGCAAAAAAGGGGGAACAAACGCCTTGCAGGAAGAGAAAAGAACGCCGTGAAGCCAAATCAACCCCTGGTGAACCTGCGGCAGCCGACGTCACCGAACCCCCACGATCTGCCGCAGGATAAAACGCTTCAGCCGGCGAACCCAAGAAATCGTGTCAGGCCCCGTGTCACGCCACTCAAGCAACTCATCGAGCGCCCGCTCGGGCGTCGTGAAACGGCCGGTGCTGCGGCTCACATAAGTCGGGTAGAGTATAAGCGTCCCGGCAACGAGTTGATCAAGTGTTAACCGACGGGTCCTGCGTAGAACCGGCACCCTGTCGTCTGTCAGCCCCCACCCCGCGTAGAACGGTTGCCCATAGCACACGACCTTCTTGCCCCGCAAGAGTGCCTCGAAGCCGGCTAGAGACGTCAACACATGAACCTCGTCCACGGCAGCCAGCAATTGCCCCATCGGGGCATCCCCCAACAACTCGTCGCACCAATGCAGCGCGTCTTCCTCGCCCGTCCCTGACTTGCGCAGTCCGGCCAGTACGTCAGGATGCGGCTTGTAAACGACCCAAGCGTCGGGATTCGCCTCGCGCACGGCCTGCAGCAAGCCCATATTGGTTCTGACCACCGGTGCTCCATACTGAATGGACGCATCGCTCTCCACCTGTCCCGGCACCAGCACGACACGTACCGCCTGCTGCGGTCTGGTCCAGGCCACGCCGCCGACATTGTACTTGGTCAAACCCGAAGCAACGATCCGCGCACGCAAAACCGCGGCACGCGTCAGCAGCGGGCCGTCAGGACAGATATTCTGCAGGTGAGCTTCGAGGTCCGAAACCTGCGTGGCGTCATAGTAGATGCCCTGACGGTCGATCACCCAGGATAGCGGACGAACCAGATCAGCACCCAGGCCCACCGATCGCAGGAAGCCATCTTCCAGACGAACCAGCGATACATCCGGCGGCAGTTCCCAAGGTGGTGGCTTGCGCCCCCAAACGACCACGCACGCCCCGGTTGGAATTCTTGCGGCACGCCTGGCAAAAAGGACTTGGGAACCCCAGAAGAAACTGCGGACGATGGGCTTTTTCCACCTTGAGAAACCCACAGCATAGACCTGACTCGGAAAACGGTCGCGCATCTTCCTTTGCAAAGCCAGATGTCGGAGCACCTCCTCAACCTCGCAGCGCTGGCCGGTCTCGGGATTCACATAGCGCGGATACGCGACCAGTGCGGCATGCACCAATTGTTCCAGCGTTGCCGACCCACGCCGAGAAGGACCTGGCAACTCATCGTCGGTCAAGCCCCATCCCGCATAGAAAGGCATGCCAAACGTTCGCACCGGCTTGCCCCAGAGTAGCCCCTCAAACCCCATCTGCGAGGTCACCACGTATACCGCCCGGGCGTGCTCGAGCAGCGACACCGGGTGCACATCGACCCCAAGAACTCGCACCCGGGAATTGCGCGCCACCGCGGCCAGATCAAAATGTCCTCTCTTGCGCCCCGCCACTACCTCCGGATGCACCTTGAGCAGCACGATGCAAGCTGGATTCTCTGCCAGCGCGGCGGACAGCATTCGCTGGAAACTGGAGACATCCCCCAGGCCATAGCGGATCGAAGCATCGCCCGAAGTCTGGTCTACCGCCAGCACATACCCCCGTGCTAGCTGCATGACCACCGCGGCAGGGAAGCGTGCCGGTTCCGGTGCGTGGTTATATTTTGACACCCGCGCAGACCGCCACCGGACCATCAATTCCTGCGCCCGGAGTTCCTCCAAGTCCGTAAGCGGAGCGGCCACCAGGGACTCAAGACGCGACGGCACTGTAGCGTCGTAATACACACCGAGATCGTCAACGACAATCGATAGTGGCGGATCATCGCTGCCCAAGCCAAACGACCGGAGAAAGCCATCTTCCAACTGAATAATTGGAAGCCCCCTCTGACTGCCAACTCGTCGCGCGCGCTCCGAGGTGTCCTTACGCCCCCAACATACGATACCGCTGACGTCGACCACCGCCTTTCGGCCTGGACGATAAGCGATCTCGGCATCCAGGAGTGCGCCCAGATACGGGTTCCTCAGCAGGCCCTTCGACCACACCGCCAGCCGTACAGGCTTGCTCATCGCTCGACGCGGAAAGTAAGCACGCCATCGCCATCGTCGTAGCCAGCGAGAACGCCGAAGCGACAATGACCATGACCGAAATGCTGCTCGACCAACCATGGCAGCAACCCGCCTGCAAGCCCTCCTGCCACTACCAAAACGCAATGACGGGCACCATCGCGGGTAGACCTGACGGCGCCGGCATATCCAGCCTTCCGTCGGTAAGGCCCATCGCGGTCTCTTGCCACCCGCGTCCTGCGCAAGCGCTGGGCTAGGGCTAGGGCTAGGGCTAGGGCTAGCGGCGGAAAGCGTACCCCCCGGCAGCGACGCAAAAAGGAGGAATCACGGGGATGGCCATGTCGACACATCAAGATGGCCGCCAGGCCCACCTGCGCGATGTCGTCTCCGCGCTGCGATCGTCCGCCCTCCATGAACTGCGACCGACCGCCAAAACTCCCGAAGAATCCGCGCCCGAAGACTTCGGCAACCGCCTGTACTGAAATCGCTCCAGGGAAACGGCCGAAAAACGACCGATCGACCCGTGCATAACCACTGCTTGCGCACCCCGCCCGCCGTCGCACGCGACCCACCGCCACCGCTCGCCGTCGCCGTCTCGAACGCCAACAGGCGTCCCCCACATGACTACCAAAACCCCCCTCCACGCTGACGACGGGGCAAGCCCACCACCAATCGCGGATCCTCTCCTGGGGGAAATCATGTCGCAAGCACTCAAGACGCGCCCTGCCCCGTTGAACGCCGTGCTGCGTACCTTTACCGTAACCGTTCAATTAGCACCCGCGATGCCCGAACGCACTTTGGCGGTCGGACTGCAGAGACCACCAGCCATCTGCTGTGCTCCGCCCAGTTGGCAGCCACATACCCGCCTACTGGCATATGGAAGTATCGACATCGTCGACAACAGGCCACCTCGACCGGAAACGTCAATTTTAGGCCAGACACACGAGAAAATCACCAGCCCTAGTTGGCAATACTCCACCTCGCTTGCCGTAGGACAGCAAGCCGCGAAGCCTTCAATCGCTCATACCATACCGTCAAGAACGTTTTCTCATCAAGCTGAACTGTGCTTGGATAGCCCAGGTCGCTAGATGTCCCATCACTCGTAATGACCAACTCATCACTCCACGTCTTTCCCTCATCGCCACTAAGTCTGACACGAACACCCGTCGGCTTGATCCTGAAGCCATAAGTCATCAGCAACCGATTGTCTCTCAAACGGCTCAGGTGCGATGGAAAGCCGAAGACACCGATCGGCACGGGTACGCTCCAGGTCCGCCCGCCGTCCTTGGAATCGCTTTGCAGGATCTCTTCGGGTTCTCCTTCCTTGATGTAACGTATATGAACAACGATCTTTCCACTTGATGCCTCAACCGCGTGCAACTCATGATAGTTCGAGTAACCATGCCCATTCGCAAACGGGATATCTGCCAACCACCTCCAGGTACTGCCATCGTCCGTTGACTCAACTACGCCGACGCGCTTGCGACTACCAGACAGTTCTCTGCCGGCATACAAGATTCTCCCATCAGCGAGTTGCAGAGGACCGTGAGGACTATTGACGATGGTTGCATATCTGGTTGACCAGGTCCGGCCACCATCGGTTGAGCGAATCATCCATTGCCCCAACTCGGTTTTGGCCTCGTCCGCCCGGAGTCGACTATGCGCCGACATCCACCGATCTTTCGTTACGTCATCGAGTAGGCCCTGTCCTTTGGCTCCGCCAAGTTGGGACGCGTAGGTCATTGAGCTAAACGTAGTGACAAGCAATGCCCCACTGCTAGTTTCGATCACTCCGGCATCACGTTCGTCGAGGTCACCGTCGAGTATTGTTCTGGGCCAACTCCAAGTCTCTCCTTCATCATGCGATACGATAAGGTCGACGCGCCCAAACGGGTCGATATGCCCTTCGCGGCCGCCAGAAAAGACCACCAGTAAGTCTCCGTTTTTCCGGCGAGTGAGGGTTGGCCACGCGTGATAGACTTTCTCATCTCGGCTAATTGTTTTCAGCTCGAGCACTTTTATATTCGGCAGGGCGAAGCACTCGCCGTCTGGAGCGATAACTAGGCCAAGTGCTCCAAACAAGGCGAGGCGCAAGAACTGACGACGTGAGAAGGCAGTGACCTGCATTGTGCTGCGCATAGTGAATCCTTTCGCGTTGATCGATGATATGGGCACACAAGAAACCCGAACGATGCGCAGCGTGATGGTGGCCATGAGCCTCGCTCTTCTTACAGACCGTCTACCCAACGTCGCAAGCCAGTCGACGTTCCGTCCTTTATCTCAAAGCAGCTTACACATCTCCCCGAGACTGCTCCGGGAAAATTCGAAGGAGGAAACAACCGCTATCTTCCTGATCCTTAGACATCCCCTCTCGAGTGACGCCAATAATCGGCCGTGTGGGCGCCCGGTCCCTAACCCGGAAAGTTCAGGGCCTATGGCCGCAGGTTCGCATCCAGCCAAGCCGGTTTTCGACTTCAATCTTCGCCGTAGGTCTCAGGAGCAGATCACGGCGAATCACCTCTTCTGAACCAAAGCTGCACTCACGGATGACCTCCTCGGTCACCCAATACGTCCGAAGCCGAAAGGATAATCCACAAACGACACATACCTGAAGCACTTTCTTCCCATTCATCGTGCACCAGTTCTTGCGAGAGTCCAGGACGAATGAGTTACAAGAGAAAGTCAAAACTCAGGGGGGTTCCTTTCTTGATCGCTATCCTTGCCGTTTTCCCAAGAACCTCTTCATAGTACCTTGGCGGTATACCGACTCCGGGCCGGACAGATCTTATTGTTTCAGGTGTCAACCGCTCTCCAGGCAGGATGTCACGGATCGCGAACAACGACCTTCGACGGTTGCAGTCTGCCTCAGACACATTATAGAAGGGTGTACCGATCGCCTGTTCAACTAATCGTACTTCATCAACCATATGCCTGAACTCAGCAGGCTCCATGGAAAAAGACGAATCAACCCCACCCAGAGAGCGATCCACTATGAAGTGTTTTTCAACAATCGTCGCACCTAATGCCACCGCAACCACCGGAACCAGAGAACCCATCGTGTGATCCGAAACACCAACGTTAACGCCAAAGCGGGTCTTCATGTCAGGTATAGTGGCAAGGTTTGCCGCAGAAATCTGCGCCGGGTATTCCGAAGTGCACTTCAGCAAGGAAACGTCCTGGTTGCCCACACCGTAGCATACATCAAGGGCCAGGTGGATATCTGCCTCGGCCGCCACCCCTGTGGAGATAATCAAGGGCTTTCCCGTCGCAGCAACTCTGCGAATGAGGGGTATGTCATTGATTTCAAACGATGCAATCTTGTACAGATCAACACCCAACTCCTCTAGAAAATCCACCGCTTCCAAGTCAAATGGGCTAGAAAAGAAAATCAGCCCGGCTTCTTCAGCAGCCTTTTTCAGTCGCGGCTGCCACTCGTATGGCATTGCAGCTTTCTTATACAGATCCCATGGTCTAATCCCCTTCCACAGGCCAGAGGTCTTGGGGCCGAAATACTGGTTATCAACATCGATCGCCAGGGACTCCGGTCTGTACGTCTGAATTTTTACGGCATCCGCACCGGACTTGGCTATTTCGTCAATTGTCTTCAAGGCGAGATCATAATCATTATTATGATTTGCTGAGATCTCGGCAATAATAAAAACCTTTTCTCTTGGAAAAAACATCAGAAAAACTCCTTTGCCGGAAGCGAAACGACCGCGCCACAACCCACAGGCGAACCGCCCCGGCTCGATCTATCGCGGCCAAGGTAACCCGCCCACAAATTCATCCGCACACACACACGCTGTCAACCCGTTCCGTCGGACTCCGAACATAATATGCCAGGCGCCCGCTTCAAGCACACTTGGACCTTGCCTACCGGATAGAAACAGGCGCCCGATATACATGACACACGAGCATCAATTACCTGAGCCTAAAGTCAGTCAACGACAGCGGCCATCTTGAAAATCCACGCAGATTTTCTGCTGCACTTTGATCAAATACTGGCGCTGGAGATGGTGTCACGCCCTCTGCCGCCGGGTCCAGCAAATGGTCGATCACGATCATCGCACTTCCCTGCGCTGAAGGATGATGAGTTCGCCAGCCCCCCGAAGCAGGGGACTGCCGTATCGCCCCTGAAGCTCATACCCGAGTTTCGAGAAAATCTCAACGATTCGAGTCGATGTCACGGGATCCAGCACGCCGCGCGAGCCGGCTTCGGTCGCTCTCTTCTTGCCATCACGCGAGTTGAGTGATACCACATGGGTGACTCCCTTAGCCGCAACAGCCGCTGCATAGTGTTCGACCACATTTGGCTCCATCTCTTGGAAAGAGAAAGAATTCACAAAGACATCAAACGTACCGACAAGGTCATCCACCCGCCAATTGGGAAGCACCGCCGATTGATCGCACGCAAAAAGTCCCGGCGCCTGGAATTGTGGTGCGTTGAAGGAGCCGATCCGGTCCCTGCCAAAGAGCTCCGTCAGGTAGTAGGTGGCCACGGTCAGTAACGGCGGTATGTCAAGATCGACGTACACCGCTTCAGGGTCCCGAGACATGACTATTTCTCCGAGCACGCCAAACCCCCCTCCAATCTCGAGGAAGCGCGTTGGCGGCGTGCTCACATGGCGGGACAGGCCGGCGAGACACAACAGGTAGTTGAGGTAAGCACGGCCCCATGCCGTTCCGTCATCGTTCGTTAGTCGGTACCGTTGAGGAGGTTTACCGACTAGCGACTCGCCGAACTGCTCCAGATCAAAGGGCCAGCGCTTCTGATCCCAGGCCAGTCGCACCGCATCAAAGTCCCGGCGTGCCTCCCACCCACCGCTGAGGTGGCCCGCTACGTAGGATGCATTGGTCTTCGGGTTGATCTCGAGCGCGAGCGCAGTGACCTCCTTGATGGTCTTGTTGGTGAACCCGTTACCATAGAGCGGATAGAACCAAGAACCAGCCTGGGGCCAACTCTTGAACGAGGCCAAGCCCTTCGAGTCCATCTCCGAAAGTAGTTTGGTCACGCCAGGTTCCCAAAAGTTTGTGGGGCAAAAAATATCTGCGCAACTGCGGAGTCCTTCAACGCTTAGCTGTGTGAGGCTGCCCCAGTCGTCCACGGCAGCCACATTCCCCGCAGCACCTTGCTCTATCGACGTCATACGATTTCTCCTATCCTGTCTTTTCATTCCTGGCGAAATTTCGCCACGCCTAACACACGTCAATCAGTCTTTCGCGAACCGAGCGCACCAAGGACCACTCGGGAGTCCAGCCGACAACCCGCTTTGCGCGACTGCAATCCAACGTAAACGACGAGCAGTCTTCAGCCTCCACCGGAACAAAGCCGATTTGCGAAGGGTCCAGTCCCCCCTCTACGGCCACCACCTCTGCAAGTTCGCGAACTGAGTAACCTCGCTCACCACCAATATTCATCACTTGTGATCTCGAAGCCACCTCAGCCGCCAAGACAAAAGCTCTAGCAACGTCACGCACGTCCACGAAATCCCGCACCGCCCGGCCCTGCCCATGGACGGTTGGAAGAACACCACCGCGCACAGACTCGATAAACCGCGGCAACACTCCTCGCCCTCCATCGCCGGGCCCGATTACCTGGCTCAGGCGAAGCGAGACACCAATCAGTTGATCATCGTCCGAATACATTCGCACCAGATCCTCGGCGATACTCTTGCTGAGGCCGTACGCGCTCTCCGGACCATGACTCATATCTTCTGTCCGTGCCTCGGCAAGCGACGCCGGATAGACCATTCTCGAAGACGCATAAACAAATCGGCTTGTTTGCGAAGCGACCGCCGCCCTCAATAGACGTTCCGTCAACACCACGTTGGCATCAAGATAGTCGCTCAAGCTCGACGTTCCCTGACGGCCCATTCGAGGACTCACTGAACGATCAAGGCTAGAGCGCCCCGCCAGATGCATGATCACGTCAACGCCGCCGAGCAACGACTCAAGAGGGCAGTGAGGCTCTCCAAACGTCCTCCCGGGTTCACCGTCGAGCACCGCCAACCCCGTACTACCGGGCGTTCGTCCAAGTGCAATCACCTCATGTCCTGACGCCTCGAGATGTCGTCTGAGGTGTGACCCTATGAACCCCCGGGCGCCGGTAACCGCAACTCTCATGAAAGCTCCTCAATGAAGTAGCCGACTCGTGTCACCGGACTGCCCCCGTCACGTATGACCTCGCCCTCGGCCAGTTGATATTCGAGGTAGCTGACACTCCCGGCAGTTAACGGTGAAAAGTTCGCTGAATAGAATAGACCATTAGGTTCTGCCAGAAAGAAGTTCAACACGTGGGTCGTGCTATCCTCCCTCAATCTTGGCTCCTCCCATATCCCGTCAACAAGATATCTGAAGGTAGCCAGAAGCAAATTAAACCCGGTTCTTTCATAAATGAGCCGCCAAAGATGGCAACCATCCAACCTCGGGGCCACTTCGACAATTTTCGGGCCCGATGCCGTCAATATCAACTGGAAATACAACGGCCCATTAATGATTTTCAGACCCTCGACGAAGTCATCGACCAACTTACGAATGACAAGCACCGTATAATCGTCCAGCCATCTTGACGGCAATCCGTGCGCTCTTGGCAGCCCGATTGCCTCTCCCTGCCAGGTAAAACGATCTGACGGAAGGAAGAAACGGACGCGTCCCTCTACTACAAACACGTGTACTGAAACCTCCCGCCCTTCCAGCCATTCTTCGATAATCGCCGTACCGGTCGGAGAGGCTTTCACTGCGATCGGCAACGCCGCCTCCGCCTCCGTGCGGCAATAAACCTTTGCTATCCCACGCTGCCCTTGACTATCGGCTGGTTTGACAATCGCCGGGAAATCGGAAAACTGCTCCAGATCAGAGACACTCTGCAACGTCGAGTACTTAACACGACTCAAACCACGGGCCGCCAGGAAAGCCCTAAGGCGGACTTTTCTATGCAAGATGTCGGTAATCTCACAACTATGAAACAGCGGTAAATTCAACTTCTCGCTTACAGCCGCAACGGTGGGCATCGCGATATCCGAGCCGACGCAGTATACGCAGTCAACCGCCAGATCTTCTGCAAGAGCAGTGACACCATCCACATCGAGGATATCGACAAGAAAGAACTTATCCGCGACATCGACTCCTGGACCCTCGCGCTTGAACCCACAGGAATACACTGTCCACCCAATACTCTTGCAGACATCCATAGCCTCCGCCTGGCCATGCAGGGTACCCAGAATCAAAATCTTCTTCGTCATGATTCATCCTAATATTAACGCAGCCAGCCCAAAGCCGACCGAACACACGACCCCGCTCCGGCGAGGACTTGATCAGCCAAGCCGTTCACTCAGCCTTGCTACACTTCTAGCCACACGGACCGCCCCACACCCGTCAACCAGCCGACATCCGGCGAGCGACATTTGATCGAGAATCTCCGAATTGCTGACGAGAACGCTAAGGGCCTCCAATAACTGCGTTCCACTCACCTCACCAAACCGGCCCAAATAAACGGCGGCTCCTGACCCAGCCCATGCCTTCGACTGTTTGACTTGGTTATCGGCTGTAGGCAGCAAGAGCATTGGGACGCCGCACGCCGCAGCCTCGTAAATCGAAGTACCACCCGACATGATTGCTATGTCCGCCGACGAGTATACTTCGGACAACGACGGCGGGTTAACCAGCAGAGAGACCCTGTCGCTTCCCCGCTCCCTGACAAACTGCCGTAAACTTGGATTCTGTGGATTATGCAGGCCGGACACCACGACAAAATGCAAATCCAGCGGCGTGCCTGAGATAAGCTCGCCAAGCACGAAAAGGCTGGCTCCCAGATCATCACCGGCGCCAAAGGTAAGAAGAACGCGTAGCGGAGCGCTGCGTCGGGGAGCTCGAACCACCCCCAAGAACTCTGGTCGCAACACGGCAAACCGCGGGCCGAGGAGAAATACCGTATCTGGTCTCTCCATCACCTGTTGATAGTCCTCTGACCTTGCACCTGGGCTCGGATTGACGAGGATACTCGGAAAACGGGGCCCATCGATGGAAGTGTCAAACTGAAGCCACGGAAAATCGGAACGATAGAGAAGCTCTTGGTAGGTATTGTTGGCGCGGTAGTCATCGACAACCGCAGAATCTGCCCCAATACTCCCGGCGATGCTCAACAGCCTTCTCGCTTCCTCCTCATCTGATGTCCAGTGTTCAATGGGCATCCACTCATCGAAAAGACCGCAATCGCCCTCATTGGAGTAAGCCAGACTAGGTCCCAAAAGGGCGCAACGCTCTCCCAAATCAATCAGTGCCGTAGCGAGAGCACGAGCACGCATCAAGTGGCCAAAACCAGCCTCCGGTCCGGCATTGCAGACCAATATTATCAAACCTTCACTCCTCCAAGTTCGGTCGCAGACTTGAGCGCCTCGAACATCAACTCCGCCCGTTGCCAGTCTTCCAAGGTATCAATATCATGTACCCGATATCGAGGCAAAACAAAGGGAAGGCTGCCACCGGCAAACATCGGAGTATTCGACAAAAACGCGGAAGGTCGTCCCCAATAGAACTGTGCGGCATCGTGATACGCCTCGTCGAGGTCCTGCGATCTGGCGCCCATCGACTCTGGAAAAAAAGGCACGACAACACCGCTCTCCAAAATCCTGAGAGCCCGCTGAATCGCCGACGGAAAAGTGGTGACCGAGAAAACAAAATCAGCCTGATGCGCTTTCAGGGCAGCCAGGGATGCAATCAAGTCTTCGTGCTGAAGGAACGGAGCGGTCGCGTAGATGCAGCAAACAAACTCCGGCAACGTATAGATGTTCGCCACTTCGCCGATCGCGTGGTTGATAACCGCCCGCGTTGGAGTATAGTCATCCGCCAATTCCGGAGGACGGCGAAATGGAGTCTCCGCACCCCAACGTCGCGCCGCGTCTGCAATGAGTGGATCATCGGTAGAAACCACCACCTTCTCAAAACACCGGCTCGCCAGCGCTGCCTCGATAGAGTGAGCCAGCATCGGCTTTCCGGCGAAGATCTTCAGATTCTTCCCCGGGATGCGCTTGCTGCCGCCACGGGCAGGAATTATTGCGATATTCACCGCGGCCCTCCACCAACAGCATCAGTCAAGGCTGCCGCAACCGTGCTTTGCTCGGCGTCAGTCAAAGCAGAAAACATCGGAACGCTTATCGCCTCCTCATAGTACCTTTCAGCGTCTGGAAAATCTCCGGGCCTGAAACCCATCGCTTGGTAGTAAGGCTGAAGATGAACGGGAATATAATGAATGTTAACCCCTATTCCGCGGCGCAACAATTCCTCGAAGACCTGCCGACGGGTGGCACCACCTTCTTCAAGATCCAGCCGGACTACGTATAGATGATAGGCGGAGTAGCTATAATCCGCGGAATGCTGAACGGTGAGCGGAGCGCCTTTCAGCAGGTCACCATATTGCGCTGCCAACCGGTTCCGGCGGCTGACGAACGCATCGAGGCGCTGCAACTGGCTGTTCCCTAGCGCGGCCTGAATCTCCGTCATTCGATAATTGAAGCCTAAATCGATCTGCTGGTAATACCAAGGGCCGTCCGGCGCACGGGTCATCATCCCGGGATCCCGGGTGATTCCATGACTACGCAGCAAAAACATTCGCCGGGCAAGCTCGGCGTTATTGGTCATAGCCATACCGCCCTCGGCGGTGGTTATTATTTTCACCGGATGAAAACTAAACACCGTGATATCACTAAAGCGCCCGCCTCCAATGGGTTCGCCAAGATACTTGCCCCCAACCGCATGGGATGCATCTTCAACAATTTTGAAGCCATAGCGCTGCGCGAGCGCAAAAACTCGAGCCATATCGCACGATTGACCCGCCAGATGAACCGGAATGACAACCTTCGGCAGATTCCCTTGCCTTTCAGCCAGTTGCAGTTTCTCGCCGAGCCGATCGACAGACATATTGAAAGTGGCAGGATTGATGTCCACAAAATCGATCCTTGCTCCGCAATAAAGAGCGCAGTTGGCACTCGCCACAAAAGTTATCGGGCTGGTCCACACCCAATCACCGGGCCCGACACCCAGGGCAAGACAGGCTATATGGAGCGCTGACGTCGCACTATTGACCGCTACCGCGTGCGCCGCGCCGCAATAGTCGGCAACCGCCTTTTCAAAAGCTGGCACCTCCGGGCCCTGCGTCAAAAAATCCGAACGCAGCACTCTCGCCACTGCATCGATATCGCCTGCTGAAATGTCCTGCCGGCCGTACGGGATCATGGCCATCAAATAACTCCAATCTTTTCCCGGTTTGCCGAAATCCACGCCTTCAATTCATCTGCGGTCATCCACTGCGTGTTCGTATTACTGGAATAGTTGAAGCCCTCGGGAAGCTTCTGTCCGTCCTTGATACGTAGCGCGCAGGCGCTCCAGTCGTGAATGGCGGGGAGGATTTTGTAGTGATCAGTGTACTCGTATGTATATAACGAGTCTTCAGGACCGATCATCGTCTCGTGGAGTTTTTCGCCCGGCCGAATCCCGACCACTTCCTGAGCTGCCTCGGGGGCCACGCAGGTCGCTATATCCGTAATCAGCATGGACGGAATCTTCTTGACGTATATTTCCCCGCCCTCGAGGTCGTCGAAAGCATGCCAGACAAGTTCGACGCCCTCTTCCAGAGTAATCATGAAACGCGTCATGCGAAGATCCGTAATTGGCAGCACCCCTTGGTCACGAATCGACAGGAAAAAAGGTATCACGGAACCACGCGAGCCCATTACGTTACCATAACGGACAACGGCAAAGCGAGTTGTGTGCCCACCCGCATACGAATTTCCAGCAATGAAAAGCTTATCCGAAGCCAACTTGGTGGCGCCATAAAGATTCGCAGGGCTGCAAGCCTTATCGGTGGAGAGCGCAATTACTCGTTGAACGCCCTTGTCGATACAGGCATCAATCAGGTTCATCGCACCATTGATGTTTGTCTTGACGCACTCGAAAGGATTATATTCTGCGGTCGGGACAATCTTGGTTGCCGCGGCGTGAACGACATAATCAACACCGTCCAATGCCCGATACAGACGCTCGCGATCTCGAACGTCGCCAATAAAAAAACGAACTCTGGGCTCATGTGGGAACTTCTTCGCCATTTCCCATTGCTTCATTTCGTCGCGCGAGTAGACGATTATTTTCTTCGGATTGTATTTGGCAAGGGTCATCGGAACAAATGCGTTGCCGAATGATCCGGTGCCGCCGGTAATTAGTATGGTTTTGTTGTCGAACATGCAAAAATCTCCAGAGCTTCAAGCAGAAGGTTGTTTACGTGGCGCAAGACGGGCATTTACCAGGAACCCGCAACTACGCCGACGAGTAACACGAAATACCAAACCCGACCAAGCCAATGGCACCGCAGACGACCGAATCCCTAGGCATCACCAGTCAGTTCGTAAAGCAAGCGATCGGCCAATACCTGGGGTAGTGCAAGCTTGTTTTCAACGTTGACGTGGCGCATCGACCTGTGCCATAGATCCAGGCTATCGCTGGCCAACTCCCGCCAGTTGTTTTGGGAGCTACTGGAAAACATCAAGGTCGTGCAGCCGAGCGATCCCGCGAGTTCCGCCACGGTTGTGGCTGGAGCTATGACAGCGTCCAGACAAACCATCAGCGCTGCCATTCCATCGAGGTCGTTGAATGTATCCAGATCCTGAAATGTGAGCAGCCGATTCGGGTAAAGACGATTAATTTGCTCCAGTTCCTCTGCATGCTCTCCATATTGCAGGCTGACATACACAACACCCGGCAAGGCAAACAGTGGCGCCAGCGCGTCAGTGGTGAGATAGCCGGAACTGCGCACGGGCGTGTTCAGACTACTTCGCCAACATAAGCCAACCAGAAACTTGCCATCGATCCCGGACAGCTTGTCCTTCCAGGCGCTGACTTTCTCGACATCGGGTCTAAGGTATGGAACACCGCGAAATGTATGAAAGCCTTCTACCACGTCACCCAGCGCATCTAGTTGCAGGATGATATTATCGGCGGACTGTATCAGGTCCAAGCCAGCGTTATCCACGTGTCTGAACAAGTCAGAGCCTGGCAAGCGGTCGAAACTTCTGTAGTCCTGCAGCCAGGTCAGACTGCGGACCCGTTGCACTGGGTGAAATTCCAGTTCCGGATAGCTTCGCTGGAAAAGCTTAAGCAGCCGAGGGTCGCAAGTAAACTTAACCCTGCTCGCCCCACATGCCGCCTTCATCTCCGGATACAGGCTTGCGAAACGGATCTCGTCACCAGGTCCAAAATAGGCAATAACGACGTTGGTACTTGTAGCGGTGGATCCAAGCAATGACAGAGATTGGACGTATTTGTCCCCAAAATATTTCCTGAGCAGGCCGCTGCTCTTGATGAGTCTGTGCGAAAGAAAGATTTTCTTTAAATCCGTGACTCCCTTGCCAATCCTTCGGTGAAAGACTTCGCCGATATCCAGGCCTCTGGCGACTGCCTCAGCAAGAAGCTGTTCGCCCCACGCATAGTCGTGGCTATCGATCGCGGCACGAAGCGCCTCGCTGTAGACAATGGCAGTTGGCAAGATGGCTACCAGCCTCGATATCTGTTGTCTTGCGTCGTCGTATCGTTCAAGAAGCCTGCAGGCTTGTACTCGTGTCAGTGTATATTTTTCAACTTCACTACTGACGGGCGCGTAAGCCTTCAGCAAATTCTCCGCTTCGGCAGGTGCATTCATGGCCACCAGCGCTTGAGCGCGAGAAATCGGGGTTCCTGCCGAGGCCGCCATAATTGATGCGAGCAATGCATTGGTATAGGGCAGGACTCCTAGGTAGTGCGGTACGTCGGCTATCGAGTCCCCGATGAAGCGCCCAAGCAAGCCCGGATTTGAGATCCCCGCGACGGCGAATCCCTCAACCGTGCCTGCGAAGTCCCTGGCCAGAGCGGAATACTGCGTCTGAAGCATTACACCTTCGGCCAATTTCCACGCGTTGCTGTAGGCCGCACCGACCCTGGAGATCTCTGCAGCGGCAGCAAAGTCGAAACGGAATCTTGCGATCTCGCTCAGGCCCTTGGCAATGTTGCCATCGAAATAACCGTAGAGAAGTAATGCGAGATAAAGCTGCTCCGCCTCTTCAAGATTACGCCTGTCCAGTTCGTATTGAGCCAGCTTCAAAATGACCTGATAATTCTTCTTCGGAAACGCGAGGGCACCTCGTACGTCGCTTATGCCAACATCGCGGAACAACATGGCTGTGAGCGCATCTTCAGCTAGAGACGATATTTCATCTTTCTTCTGAAGGCACCATACCCACTCGCCGACCAAGTGTGTTGAAGGTGCAATGGACAACAGTCTATCGACGAGTGTCGAGTAGTGGCTTAACTTGATGTTATTGCGGATGGCCGTCAGGATCTGGTTGAAAGTGGCGTTGGTCCGCAGCTGGCCGACCAGGAAGTGGGCAAGGAATCGCTCGTAGTGGTCCCCATGGAAAGTCGCAAACAGCTTCTGAACCGGTAGCAACGCGAGGATCCGGGGATATTTCTTGCCGACCAGCAACATGACATCCTTCTTGAAAAGGATCGGCCAGTACGGCGAATTGGCGATGGCAGGGAGCGCATTCTCGGTAATCCCCGAGCTCATGCTGACGTCAAGCTTGAGCTTCCGCTGTGCGATCACGCTCAGCATCGCCGAGAGACAACCGACTACCGGATCACCGTTCCCCGCCAGGTATCGGGGGTACAGCAGGTAAGCACCGCAGAAGACCTCTTCCACGGTCAGGACCCGCGTTCTCCGAGGAACGCCTTCTCCTCGGTCGTCGGTGAGCCCCCAGCCAGCATAGAACGGCGCCCCGACAACCGTTACCGGGAGCCGGTGAAGCAAGGCTTCGAAACCGCTCAGCGCGGTGATCACATAAACATGATCCACACACTTGAACAGGTCCGGCCACGCGACATTGGCCGTAAGAACCTTACAGATGCTTTGCAGTTCGGTCAGCTCGGTCGCGTTCGTCCGATATCCGCGGATCACATCTGGGTGCGGTCGGTAGATGATTTCGCAATCGGGGTTCTCCGCTTTCGCCAAATCGATCAGCTGCCGGCAGCTCCACCCGTCCGCCTGGCCATACCTTATCGAGGGGTCCTGCTCGACCTGACCAATTACCAGGACCCGTTTGCTGCTCTTGAAGCCCAGGGTCCTGGTCGCTGAAACGATGGTCGGAACGTTGTCTTGACTAAGCTCTGTTGCCGCGAATAGCCTGATCAGCTCTCGTGCGGCCGAAACAAGCTTTGCATCACTTTCAAAGCGATGCGTCTCGAGGATCGACTCCAGGTCTGAGGGCTGGTTGGCGTCGTAATGGATTCCCGTCGTGTCAAGCACCATGGATAGTGGAACGACATGCCCGCCGCCAGGCTCGACCGATCTGATGAAGCCATCTGCCATCCGCCACACCGGAATGCCGTTCAGCTCTGCAAACTTGCGTAGTTGCAGCGGCTCATCCGAACCCCAGACAATGAAAATCAGGTGCTCACGAGGGCACGCGCTTAACGCCTCTGTCTGCTGCTGCCAGGTGACGTTACCACGGGCATACGCAAGGCGGTACGCCGCAAGATAGCGAGCAACGACACTCCGCCTCTTGGGCTGGAAACCCCAGAGTATCGCCACCGGGCAGGTGCTGGTCGCGTCTGACCAGTTATCACCGCGCAGGTCGAATAGCTCAAGGCCGGGCACCCCGATGTCGACCCCGCGTGCACTTTCCGCCTCCTCATCCCAGCTCGCCAGTTCCTCATGCCACAGGGTGCTTACCGGATCATCGGTCACCGGGAATGCCGACGGCTCAGGACCTCGTTGACGGCCAAGGCTAGCCAGATTCAGAACCTCTTCAGCCAATACGTTCGGCAGTTGCCGTTTGTCTTCGACGTTGACATGCTTCATCGAGCGATGCCAGAGGTCGAGTCCCTCGCCAGGCAGTTCCCTCCAGTTGTTTTGCGAGCTGCTTGAGAACATCAAGGTCTTGCAACCAAGAGCTCCCGAAAGTTCCGCGACGGTTGTCGCGGGAGCAATGACCAAGTCGAGGCAGGTCATCAACGCCGCCATGCCATCGAGGTCGTTGAAGGTATCCAGTTCATCAAATGTGATCAACCGCCCCGGGTAATTACGATTGATGTAATCAAGCTCCTCGGAATGATCTCCATACTGGAGGTTGAAATACACGAGGCCGGGCACGCCAAACAGCGGTGCCAGCGACTCGGGCGTCAGATAGCCGGAGCTTCGCACGGGCGTGTTCAGACTGCTGCGCCAGCACAGGCCAACCAGGTACTTCCCTTCGAAACAGGACAGCTTGGCTTGCCACTCACTGACCTTCTCATCATCTGGCCTGAGGTACGGGACGCCGCGAAAGGTTTCGGCGTCGTCGACGACATCAGCCAGGGCATCCAACTGCAAGATGATTTTGTTTGCCGACTGCACAAGCTCACAACCAGCATTATCAAGATGCCTGAACAAATCAGATCCCGGCAGGCGGTCAAAATTCTGGTAATCCGGCAGCCAGGTCAGGCTGCGGACCCGCTCCACCGGGTGGAACTCCAGGGCCGGATAACTGCGCTGCAACAAGCCGTGAAGTCTGGGGTCACAGGTAAACTTGACGTTGCTTTTGCCACAGGCGGCTTTCATCTCCGGATAAAGGCTCGCGAACCGAATTTCGTCGCCGGGACCAAAATAGGCAACGATCACATTGGTGCTGCTTGCGCTCTTTCCAACCAGCGCTAGCGATTGCACATATTTCCCACCAAAATATTTTTTCAGCAGGCCGCTGCTTTTCATCTTCCGGTGCGAAAGAAAAATGCTCTTGAAATCAGTGATGCCCTTGCCGATTTTCCTGTGGTAGATCTCTCCAATGTCCAGGCCTCTGGCGACTGCATCAGAAAGAAGCCGCTCGCCCCAAGCGTAGTCGCCGCTATCAATGGCGGTGCGAAGTGCCTCGCTATACACAAGTACCGTTGGCAGGATCTCGACCAGTCTCGAAACATGCTGTTTGGCCTCCTCATATCTATCGAGAAGTCGACACGCCTGTACCAGCGTCAGGGTGTATTTTTCTACTTCACTGCTTTTGGGCGTGTACGCCTTCAACGAGCACTCAGCTTCCGCAGGGAAATTCATCGCCACCAGTGCTTGAGCGCGGGAGATCGGGGTTCCAGCAGCGCTGCTCACTACCGAAGAGAGCAGCGCTTCCGTATAGGGTAGTTTTCCCAAGAAATGCGGTACATCTGCAATGGAGTCCGCTATGAACTTGCCGAGGAATTCCGGGTTGGCGACCACCGCGACCGCCAGCCCCTCGACAGCCTCGGGGAAGTCTTTGGCCAGGGCGGAATACTGGGCCTGCAGGATGCATCCTTCTTTCAACTTCCACACGCTGTTGTAACCGTTGTAGAGTCTTACGATCCCGGCCGCCGAGCGAAAGTCAAACCGTAGCCTCGATATTTCGCTCAGACCTTTGGCGATGACGCCGTCGAAATAGCCATACAGCAACAAACTGAGATAAAGCCCTTCAGCTTCCTCCAACTTTCGCGCGTCCAGCGCAGACTGGGCCAGTTTGGTGATCACCTGATAGTTTTTCTTCGGGAGAGCCAGTTCGCCTTTGATCGTCGTCAAACTGCTGCTGCTATTGCCAACAGCTTTCAAGGCCGCGGTTGCTCTGGCCTGATTTCCAACCCCTCTTTCCGAACACCAGACCCGCTCGCCAACCAGATGCAGCGAAGGCTCGATGGATATCAGTTTTTCAACCACAGCCCAGTAATGAGGCAATTTGATATTGTTGCGGATGGCCGTCAGGATCTCGTTGAAAGTGGCGTTGGTCCGCAGCTGGCCGACCAGGAAGTGGGCAAGGAATCGC
>ERZ761607.2638-NODE-2638-length-18937-cov-4.926014_pt1 | contig 18937 bp, 12 predicted proteins | sample MGYA00511164_ERZ761607 | MGnify/ENA primary metagenome ERZ761607 (study PRJEB28899, sample SAMN02445080) | bioreactor sludge metagenome | biome: EBPR sludge | place: Australia: Brisbane, Thorneside Wastewater Treatment Plant | collected 2011-06-22 ...
AGCCCGGCACACCCGTAGGAGGCCAGGTCGACCCCTCGACGGGTGCGGGATGGCAGCCGCCGTCGAGCCCCGGCGACGCGGCGTGGCTGCCTCCTTCGGGTGCGGCGACACCGCCGGCGGAGGGTGGCGGAGGCTGGTTGCCTCCCACCGGCCCGCTCGCGACGGGGTCTCCTCCGTCGGGAGGTGGATGGCAGCCGCCCGGGGGTGGACCCGCGGGCGGCCCTCCTGCGGGCGGTGGCGGATGGCAACCGCCCGGCGGGGGTGCACCTCCCGGCGGAATGCCTCCCGGGGGTGGCGGATGGCAACCTCCCGGCGGCGGTGGACCCGCGTGGGGCGCGACCGATCTGGCCGCCGAAGCGGGCGTCGTGCGCACGGGCGACATCGTCTCGTCCGCGAGCCGCGTCGTCGCGGGCAACTTCGGCACCTTCCTCGTGGTCTCGCTCGCCTCGGTGCTGCCCGGCCTCGTGATCAGCCAGTTCTTCACTCACCGCATGCAGAGACGGATGATGGAGGCCCAGGCGGATCTCCTCCAGAACAACCTCGGCTACGGCGGCAATCCCAACGATCCGTTCGGCATCCTCCGCCAGATGTTCGACCCGGCCGACTTCGCGGGCATCTGCGGCGGCGCGTTCGTCAGCTTCGTCTTCACCTACCTCGCGCAGGGCATCCTGATGTACGCGACGGTCGAGCACCTCGCAGGCCGTCACGCCCCGGTCGGCACCGTGATCTCGCGCGGTCTCTCTCGCGCCCCCTCCGTGCTCGGCGTCGCGTTCCTCGTCGGCCTCCTTCAGTTCGTCACGATCCTGCCCGGCGTCGGCATCGGCGCGCTCCTCTTCGCGGCGGGCCCCGCGGGGGTCTGCTGCGGCGCGGGCTTCATGTTCATCGGCATCCTCGTGCCAATGTTCTACGTGCTCATCCTGACCTTCGTGGCGATCCCCGCCGCGGTCACGGAGAAGACCGGCCCGGTCGCGTCGCTCCAGCGCAGCTTCGAGCTCACGAAGGGGCACCGAGTCACGATCCTCCTCGCGATCCTCGCGTTCATCGCGGTGATCTTCGTGTTCAGCTGCCTCGGCGGAATCTGCTCCGCGGGCGCGGGCGGCGCGAACGTCGACATGGCGACCGGTCTGCCCAAGGAACCGAGCGCGCTCGCGGAGGGCATCAACTTCGTGATGACGCTGCTCACCTCGATCTTCCAGACCATGGCCATCTCGTCGCTCGCCGCCGTGACCTACGCGCGCATCCGCGGTCTGAAGGACGGCGTGGACGCGAACGCGCTCGCGGACGTGTTCTCCTGAGGATCGACGAGGCGTGATCGTCGCGGCTCGCTTCGCTCTCGTCGTGCTCGTCGCGTTCGTCGTGACGACGGCGGCGAGCGTCGCGAGTGCGCAGCGTGATCCGCGCGAGGTCGCCGCCGAGGTGCACGCACGCGGCGGCTACTCCGACGGCGTGCGCTTCGAGGCGCGGGGCGGTGGCGGGCTCGAGTCGTTCCCGAGCCTCGGCGGCGACCGCCAGAGCGACGCGCCCCGCAGCACGCGGCTCGGCGGCGGCGACGGCCTCGAGGCGCGTCGCACGAGCGGAGGAGCCAGCGGGCGGGCGCCCGACGACTCGAGCTTCGGTGGTCTCTTCGGCGGAGCCTCGCAGCTCGTCTCCCACGTCCTGCTCGGGGTCGTGATCGTCGCGCTCGTGCTCTTGGTCGGCTTCGTGATCGTCTCGCTCCTTCGTCGGCGCGATGCGGTCCCCGAAGAAGACGCGCCGGTGCGCGTGCCGCGGCGACCTCTCGCCGCACGCGAAGAGCTCCCGCTCGACCTCGGCGATCCCGACGCGCTCGCGGCCGTCGGTCGCTACGGCGACGCGATCCTCGCGCTGCTCGTGCTCGCGCTCAAGGCGGCCGGTTGGCGGCCCGAGGGACAACGCAGCCGCACCGCGCGCGAGGTCCTCTGGTCCATCGCGACCACCGATCCGCGGCACTCGCCGCTCGCGCTCGTGGTGCGTCGTTCGGAGCGGGTGCGCTTCGCGGGCGACGAGCCGACGCGCGCGCTCTTCGACGAGGTGCGCGGCGGCTACGAAGCGCTGCGCGCCGCGAGTCGTTCGACGGAGCGATCGTGAAGCGCGGCAGCGATCGGCCGGACGTGTTCTCCACCGGCGCACGCCGCGCGGTGCTCGTGGTCGTGCTCGCGAGCGCGGCCGGCGTGATCGCGAGCCTGCTCTACGGCGCTCGCTTCGCGGTCCCGCAGGCGGTCGAGACCGACTCCTACGGCGCCGGTCCGCTCGGTCACCGCGTGTTCGCCGAGACGCTCGAGGCGCTCGGCTACCACGTCCTACAGAGCCGCGGCGATCGTTTCGAGGGCATCCAGAGCCCCGTGCTCTTCCTCGAGCCCGAGGTCGAGGCGCGCGTCGAAGGCCGTCGTCACGAGCTGCACGAGGCCCTCGCGCGTCGCTTCGAGGCGGGCCACACCAGCGTCGTCGTGATGCCGAAGTGGCGCTTCCAGGTCGGCCTGCACGCGAGCGAGCCGCCCGTTCAGCGCGTGGACTCGGAGCGCCTCGACGAGGTCTACGACGCGGTCTTCGCGAACCACGGCGAGTGGCCCGACGCGCCGCCGCGGCTCTACGAAGGTGTCGAAGAGCACGGCCGTCACACGCTCGCGGGTCTGCTCGGTACCTTCGAGGTCGAGGTCCCGCGTCTGCAGACCATCCAGCGCATCCCTCCAGGCGCGGAGGTCCACCTCGACTCCGCCACCGGCGCGGTCGTGCTGCGCGACGCGCGCGGCGTGTGGATCGTCTCCGATCCGGATCTGCTCCACTCGTTCAACCTCCACCGCGCCGATCACGCGCTCCTCTGGGCGACCTTCGTGGAGGCGCTCGGCTCGGACACGATCGTGATCGACGAGGTCTTCCACGGGCACGGCAAGGTGCTCTCGCTCGGCGACGCGCTCGGTCGCTTTCCCGCGATCCTGCTGGTCGTTCAGGCGCTCTTCGTGATCGTGCTGCTCGTGCTGCTCGGCAGCCGACGCTTCGGTCCGCCGCGTGAAGAGATCGAGATCGGCGCCGGCCCGCGCGAAGCCATCGCAGTGTCGGCGTCGGTGCTCGCGGACGGTCAGCCGATCGAGCGCCTCACCTACAACTACGTGGTCGAGGTGCTCCAAGATCTGCATCGACGGCTCGGGCTGCCGGACGCGAGCACCCTCGTCGCACGCGCCGATCGCATCGACGAGGTCTGCAAGCACCGGCGGCTCACCCCGGAGGCGCGGCGTCTGCTCGACGACGCGGGCCGCCTCGCCGGGACGACGAAACAACACGCCGAAGCGTGGAGGCTCGCCCGCGCACGCCTTCCGCAGCAAGCTCCTCGAGCCGGTCGCCCGTGGCGCCCGCGCTGCCAAGCCCGACGAGGAAGCGCGCCTGCGCGCCTCGCTTCCCCCTTCCGAACCGGGCGCCGACCTCGGCGCCGATTCGTTCGCCCCGTCAGCCGATCGCGCCGCGGCGAACCAGGAGAGCGCATGACGCCCGACAACGTGCAGCAGTTCCTCGCCCACCTCTCCGAGCGCGTCGGTCGCGTCGTGCTCGGCAGCGAGTGGAACACGCGCTACGCCTTCGTGAGCTTCCTGGTGCGAGGCCACCTCCTGCTCGAAGGGGTGCCGGGGGTCGGCAAGACCCTGCTCGCGCGGGCCTTCGCGCGCTCGCTCGGGCTCGGGATGCGTCGCGTGCAGTGCACCCCCGACCTCATGCCCGGCGACGTGATCGGCGCGAACGTCTTCGACTTCCGCACGCAGTCCTTCGCGCTCACGCGCGGCCCGGTCTTCACGGAGTTCCTCCTCGTCGACGAGATCAACCGCACGCCGCCCAAGACGCAGTCGGCGCTCCTCGAAGCGATGCAGGAGAAGAGCGTCACCATCGACGGCACCAGCCACCCGCTGCCGTCGCGCTTCATGGTGATGGCGACCCAGAACCCGGTGGAGCACGAGGGCACGTACCCGCTCCCCGAGGCGCAGCTCGACCGGTTCCTCTTCAAGCTCGAGGTCGGCTACCCCGACGAGCAGCAAGAGCTCGGCGCGGTGCTCGCGCACGCCGGCTCGGGCGGCACACCGGATCTCGACGCGCTCGGCGTGAACGCCCTCGCGACGCCCGAGCAGATCGACGCGCTCCGCGAGGTGCCGTCGCGCGTGCGGCTCGAGCCTTCGGTCGCTCGCTACTGCGTGATGTTGGCGCGCGCGACGCGGGAGCATCCGAGCCTCGCGGTCGGCCTCTCCCCGCGCGCGAGCACGATGCTCGCCGCTGCGGCGCGCGCGAACGCGGCCTGCGACGGACGCGACTTCGCGATCCCCGACGACGTGAAGGTGCTCTTCCTCCCCGCCGCGCGACACCGCGTGATGGTGACCCCGGCGGCCGAGATGGAGGACGTCCGCGTCGACGAGATCCTTCGACAGATCCTCACGCAGATCCCCGCCCCGCGCTGACACACGCGTCGACGACACCGCACCGACTCCGTCACCGACACCATCACCGACACCATCACCGACACCGCGATGATCCCCTCCCACCGCCTCCTCTGGATCGCCTTCGCCGGCCTCGCGATCACCGCGTTGCCCGTCGCGATCGATCCGGCGTTGTGGCCGCTGGTCGCGGGGCTGTGGGCGATTCTCCTCGGCGGCATGCTCCTGGACGCGATCGTGCTCCTGCGCGCGCGCCCCTCGCTCGAGACGGATGTTCCCGCCGCGGTCGGCGTCGGCGACGACCTCGACGTCTTCGTGCGCTTCCGCGTGAAGAGCGCGCTCCCGCTCCACGCCACCGTGCGCTCGGAGGTCGACGCGCCGCTCGAGCCACGCGCGGACGTCGACGTGCGTGCACGCGCCACCACCGAGCTCGTCGTGCCCGTCGCGGCTCCACGTCGCGGCGGCGCTCGCCTGCGCGCCCTCTGGACGCGCCTCGACGGACCGCTGCGCTTCTTGCGGCGCATCGATCGTCACGCCCTCGACGAAGAGGTCGCGGTGGTCCCCAACGCCGAGCGCGTCCGCGAGCTCGCCCTCGCGCACTTCGGCGCGCAACGTTACGGCGGCGTCCACGTGGTGAAGCGTCGCGGCGACGGCGGCGAGCTCGACAGCCTCGAGGCCTACGAGCCCGGCATGGACCTGCGCACGGTGGACTGGAAGGCGAGCGCACGACATCAAGCGCCGCTCGTGCGCCGCTTCCGGCTCGAGCAGAACCAACGCATCGTGCTCTGCGTGGACACCGGTCGCCTGATGGGCGATCCGATCGACGGCCTCGAGCGCCTCGACCACGCGATCCACGCGTCGCTCCTGCTCTCGCAGGTCGCGCTCAAGGCAGGCGATCTCGTCGCGGTGCACGCGTACTCCGACGCGCCGCGCGCGTGGGCACCGCTCGCAGGCGGCGTGCGACAGATGGCGCGCATCCGTCGCACCCTCGCGACCCTCGCGGCCGAGCCCACCGAGACCAACCACGTGCTCGGCGTGCACGTGCTCTTGCAGAAGCTCAAGCGCCGCTCGCTCGTCGTCGTGTTCACCGAGCTCGCGGACTCCACCACCGCCGAGCTGATGGTCGAGCACCTCGGTCACCTCGCGAAACGACACCTCGTGGTCTTCGTCGCGCTCGACGATCCGGTCGTGCAGGATGCGATCGCGGCACCCCCGGTCGACGCGGAGGCGCTCGCGAGCACCGCCATCGCGGGCGGTCTGCGTGCGGATCGCGAGCGCGTGCTGCGTCGGCTTCGGCGCATGGGCGTCGACGTGATCCACGCGCCGCCCGGAGTCGCCGCGTTGCAGCTCCTCGCGCGCTACGTCCACATCAAGCGTCGAGGGTTGATCGGATGACCGAGCCCCGCTCCGTCGCCTTCCGCAAAGAGCGCGAGGGCCAGTGGTTCGAGCTCGATCGCCTCACCGACAAGGCGCTCACGAGCGGCCTCAAATCGCTCGACGCGGGCGAGCTCCACCGTCTCCCCGTGCTCTACCGGAGCTGCATCGCGAGCCTCTCCGTCGCGCGTCGCACCGCGATGGATCAGGCGCTCGTCGACTACCTCGAAGCCCTCGCCGCACGCGCCTACCTCGCGGTCTACGGCTCGCGTCGCTCGACCCGCGGGGCGCTCCGGGCCGTGCTCTTCGAGGAGTTCCCGCGCCGCGTGCGCGCCCTCGGCCGCGAGCTCGCGCTCTCCACGGGCTTCCTCACCCTCGGCGCGGTCGTCGCGTGGACACTGATGAGCGTCGAGCCCGGCTGGTACGACGCGTTCGTGAACCCCGCGCTCGCGGGCGGTCGCGATCCCTACGCCTCCACCGAGTCCCTCCGCGCCGCGCTCTACGACGGCGGCGAACAGGGCGAAGCGCTCTCCCTCTTCGCGAGCTTCCTCTTCGTGCACAACGCGCGCATCGGGATGCTCTGCTTCGCGCTCGGCTTCGCGGCGGGCATCCCCACCGCGATGTTGCTCTTCACCAACGGCCTGATGCTCGGCGCGTTCCTCCACCTCTACCACTCGCGCGGGCTCCTCTTCGAGCTCGTGGGTTGGCTCCTCCCGCACGGCATCCCCGAGATCGGCGCGGTGATCCTCTGCGGCGCGGCGGGTCTGCACCTCGGGCGCTCGATGCTCTTGCCCGGCGCGCGCACCGTCCGCGCGGCGCTCGCCGACGCGGGTCGTCGGTGCTCCTCTTCGGCGTCGCGGGCCTCGTCGAAGGCATCTTCCGCCAAGCGGTCACGAACGATCTCGTCCGCTACGCCCTCGCGGGCTTCAACGCGCTCTGGTTCTTCTCGTGGCTCTTCCTCGCCGGACGCGAGAAGAAGCCTGGCGCTCGCGAGGCGAGCATCTCGCGTGGGGCGTCGCGCGGGACGGGGACGCCGCGCGGGACGGGGATGTCGAGCTCCGGAGGTCCCGGTGCGTGAGTCCGAGCTCCACCTCGACGTGGTCGGCCCCGAGGGCGTCCCGCTCCGCTTCCCCGCCGCGACCCTCGCCGAACGCGCCATGGCGTTCGGGATCGATCTGATGATCCTCTTCCTGAGCCTCGCCGTGGTCGCGATCGCGCTCGTCGCCGCGGGGGCCGCGTCCGGCTTCGCCACGCTGGTCGGCCTCGGCCTGGTCGCAGCGTTCGTGATCCAGCACGGCTACTTCATCTTCTTCGAGATCCACTGGCAGGGCACGACTCCCGGCAAGCGGCTCCTCAAGCTCAAGGTGGTCTCGCGCGACGGAGCGGGCCTTCGCCCAGACGCGGTCCTCGCCCGCAACCTCATGCGCGACGTCGAGCTCTTCGTGCCGCTCGCCACCATCGCCGCCCCCGAGCAGCTCGTCGGCGACGCGCCGTGGTGGATGCTCGCGCCGACCAGCCTCTGGCTCGCGGTGATGCTCTTCCTCCCGGTGATCGCGAAGGAGCGCACGCGCGTGGGCGATCTCGTGGGCGGCACCATCGTCGTGCGTATCCCGGAGGCCACCCTCGCGCGCGACGAGGCGGCTCGCACCTCGCTCGTGCCCGGCGCGCCGCCGAGCGACGCGATCACGTTCACGCAGCCGCAGCTCGATCACTACGGCGAGCGCGAGCTCGAGACGCTGGCCGACTTGATGCGCAAGCACGACCAAGGCGCCGCGTCGACGCAGGATCTGAAGATCGTCGCGCGGACGATCGCGCAGAAGATCGGCTACGGCGGGCCGACACCCACCGACGACCCAGTGCGGTTCCTACGCGCCTTCTACAAACAGCAGCGCGCGTTCCTCGAAAAGAAGCTGCTCTTCGGCAAACGAAAGACGTCGAAGTTCGACGATTGATCGTCGTCCGCACCCGCGTCTCACCCGCGTCTCCACCGTCACCCGAGCGCCAAGCGCTGGCGGGTGCGCACGTCGCGTGGGCCGCGGGTCGTCGCTCACTCGAGCGTGAGCACCGCCGAGGCGCCGGGCGCCTGGAGCGCCACCGAGATGTCCCAACCGTTGCGGCTGATGTTGCGCGACTGCTCGCTCCGCAACGAGAGGAACGCGGAGCCCGCGCCCATCGCGGTGAGCACCGACGACGGGATCGTGCCCGTGCCGGCCGAGGGCTCGAACCGACACTCGAGGCTGAAGGTCCCTTCTCGCACCGCGCTCATGGCGACCACCACGTCTCCCGGCGAGCTCCCGGTCCACGTCACCGCGAGATCGCTCGCGACCGGCACGTTCCCGGCCGCGGGTGCGGTGAGCATCACGGCGTCCGGCCCCGCGAGGCTCACCCCGAACATCGGCGCGTCCGCGCCCACTCCCATCACGGTCAAGATCGCGTCCGAGTTCGCCCAGAGCGCCATCGTGCCCGTCGCGAACGGGTAGAGCCCCGCGGCCCCCGGCGTGAGCGTCCCCATCTCGGAGGCGCCGCCGGCGATCGTGATCACTCCTGCGTTCGGCGCGACCGGCATGCCCGCGTCCATCGGCACGCCCGCGTCCTCCATCATCACGGGAGGCGGACACGCCGTCAGCCGGCATCCTTCGCTCGGCTCGCTCACCGTGCAGGGCGAGGTGCCGCCGGAGACCTCGCTGAAGCTGGCGCTCACGAAGTAGCTCGCGGCTTGGCTCGAGGCCACGACGGTGCCGACACCGACCTGTACCGGACCGCCATCGACGCCCGCGTCCGTGGGTCCCGAGTCCTCTTCGCCGGCGTCCTCGATCTCCCCCGCGTCCATCACGCCGGAGTCCTCGCCGCCGCCGAGGTCGATGCAACGCCGATCGGTGCTGCAATACCGCCCGATCGGGCAGTCGGTGTCGATCACGCACGCGGGGTCGCCGCCACACGCGCCGAGCAACGCCACGCAAGCCACCAAGATCGCAAAACGCTTCACCGCTGGTTCTCCCTCGACGAGCGCACGAGGCGCGCCGATCGTACGCGTCGGTCGTTCCGCCGACGCGTGGTGCACATGGTCGCTCGACCGGGCCCGCCTGCAAAGCGTCACGTGAAGGTCGCTCCCCGGTTCGTGGTCCGGGGAGGCACCGCGCAGGCGGTGGACGAGCACGGGCGCACGAGTCGCCGCGACGCAGCGCGCTCCGGCGCGAGCGCTCGACGTCAGCCCTTCTTCGGACCGTACGCGATCTGCTCGAGCTTCCCGATGTCCTTCACCTCGATCAGATCGGGGCTCACGCTCAGCGCGCCCTGACGTTCGAGGTACGCGAGGCCACGGCTGATCTCTTCGCGCACCGTCCCGAGGCGTCCGGCCACGGTCTCCGTGGTCAGATCCCGCACGAGGTTCTTCGCGTCCTGACCCTTCGCTTCGCGCATCGCCACGAGCGTGCAGAGGAAGCTCGCGAGGCGCGCGGGCACCGTCCGCAGCGAGAGATCACTGACGAGCGCGAGCGTCCGGTCGGAGCGCCGTGCGCGCATGTCGAGCAGCGTCTTGAGGACGATCGGACGACGATCGCCGAGCTGCCCGAGGAACTCGTTCGTCACCAGGACCGCGCTCGCGGCGCGCATCGCGATCGCGCTCGCCGGGTAGTTGCCCGAGTCGAAGCGGATGCCCTCGACGATCGGCTTCCCGGGCCGAGCCAGATAGAGGATCTGCTCGCGGCCGTCGCGCCCGCTCTTGGTGAGCTTCACCTCGCCTGTGCGGACCACGAAGAGCCCTTCGGCCTCCTGTCCTTCGCTGAACAGCGGCGCGCCCTTCGGAGCCTTTCGCACCTCTGCGGCATCCGCGATGGCTTTCAGGTCGGCAGGAGGAAGCTCGTTCAGCTTGGGGACGTCGCGAAAGAGCTCTTCGGCGGAACGGGGCGCGATGGCCATGGTCGCGACCATATCACAAGCGTTTCACGCGGCCGCCTCGGGTTTCTCCTCACGCCGCCACGATCGTCACGAAGCAGCGTCTCGCGTCGGCTCTCGCCCGCGATCTCTCGATCGACGGAGCGGCTGGCGAATGGGCCTCGCGCCCGAAACGGCGATCGTCAGCGCCCCTGAGGGTCTGCCAGCCCCTCCCTACGGGGCATGAAGCCCCGATGGGGCCCCTTCCACGAGCCTGGGTCGGCTCCACGCTCCCGCGTGGCCCGACACTCTCGTGGAATCCTGCGGCTCCGTGGACTTCGTCCACTTCGCTTCGCACGATTCCACTTCGAGCCGCTCGCTCCGTCCATCGGCTCCACGCTCCACCACGTGCGTGACAGGCCGACCGAGACACCCGAGACGGATCCCCGCAAACGGGAGCTCGAGCGTCCACACGCGTCGTCGACGACCCCGTGACAGCCTTCGCGCGCTGCGCCATCGTCCGGCGCCGTATGTCCACCGCGCTCGTCCGCGTCGTTTCGTTCTCGCTCCTCACGCTCGGTTGTGGCGCGCCTCCCGAGCCCACGCCGCCCCCGCAAGAGACCGCGGGGGCCGAGACGACGCCGACCACGGAAGCCACGGAGGAAGCCACCGAGCTAGCGGCAGCGCCAGCAGCGGCTCCCGCACCGACCGATCCCCCGCCGCCCGCGCCTGCGGTCCCCGACGATCCGAGCCAGCCGCTCTCCGACGCCGCGCGCGCGCGCCTCGACGCGCTCCCCACCGAGTCGATCGAGCCTCCGCCCGAGTTCTACTTCCGCACGAACGAGCGCCGTCACGACCTGCTCGCGAGCGAGCTCGCGAACCTCGGCGGCGCGGTGGTCGGCGTCGGATCCGATCAGCTCTACACGCTCGCCGCGCAGACGCGCGCGTCGCTCGTCGTCGGCGTCGACTACGACGAACGCATCCCGCTCGTGCACGCGATCTACTCGGTGCTGGTGCCGGAAGCGGAGACGCCCGAAGCGCTCACCGCGCTCTTCTCCGCCGCGAACGCCGAGAGCACCCGCGCGCTCCTCGACACCCGCCTCGCGAACCACCCGCGCAAGGACGAGGCGCTCCGCCTCTTCGATCGCCTGCGCGACGATTGGGAGGGCTATTTGCCGGGCGTCTCGCGTCGCGTGCGCCAAGGCGTGGTCGGGAGCTGGCTCGCCGATCCCGCGCACTACGCACACGTGCGGGCGCTCTTCCGCGCGGGCCGCGTCGTCGCGCGTTGCGGTGATCTCACGGGCGAGACCACGGTGCGCGCGGTCGGCGCGGCGCTGCGCGAGCTCGGCGTGCCAGTGCGCGTCTTCTACCTCAGCAACGCCGACCAGTTCTTCCCCTACGCCGCGGGCTTCCGCGCGAACCTCGACGCGCTCCCCACCGACGATCGCAGCGTCGTGGTGCGCACGCTCCGCCACCCGCGCCTGCCGAACGCGACCAACGATCGTTGGCACTACGTCGTGCAGCCGGTCTCGGATCTGCGTGCCCGTCTCGAGACCGGAGCGTACGTACGCAGCCAGCTCCTCGCCGAAGATCTCATCCACGCTGGTCGCGGCCGCGAGGGTGGCTTCTCGCGCCTCGACGAGACGGTGCCCGCGTTCGTGGCGAGCCGCCGCGCCGCGCGAGCCGACGCGGAGTGATGCGCGTCACTCCACGACCCACCAATGCAGCGACGCGGCGGGTCGATCGCGTGAGGTCTCGATCCGCGACCCGCCGCGCACCGCGACCTCGAAGGTGACCTCTCCCGCGGCGCTCGCGGGCAACACCACGGCGCTCGACCACACCCCGTCGATCCGCACGCGCATCCGCACCGGGTGCGAAGCGGCGTAGCGATGGACGAGCCGCGCGCCCGCGGCGCGAGCCTCGAAGCGCTCTCGCAAGACGTCGCGCCCTCCGTCGCGCACCGTCGTGCTCCCGCGCTGCCACGAGTGCAGGCGGTTCTCGACCCAGCCGTAGGGGGTGCAGCGGTATCCGTGTGCTTCTTCCGACTCCAGATCCGCGACGTCGAGCCCGTCGACGGCGCTCCCACCCACCGCGCTCCCGTCTACCGAACCGTTCTCCGGCGCATCGGTCGACGCACCCCGACGCGCGGCTTCTCGCAGCTCCATCCGCGCGCCTCCGACGATGGTCGTCGGCTCGGGCACCACGCTCGCATGCACGGTGCGCCCGAGCACGTGGTGCGCGTTCCACCAGTGCGGATAGATCACGAAGTGGGTAGGGTATTCCTCGTCGGTGAGGCGCTCGAGCATCTCGTGCTCGGACCCGAGCCCACCGAGGTAGTAGGGAACGTTGCCCTGCGTCGTCAGCCCCACGAGGTCGAAGGTCGCGCGCTCTCCGAGGTACGCGAGCACCCCGGCGTCGTTGAGCGCGATGCGGGCGTCCGCCGGGAGCTCTCGAATCGCGGCGGCCATTTCGACGTGCTGATGACCGATCTCGAAGCTCGCGCGCGCGTAGTCGCGTCGCGCGGTCTCGTAGGTCGGCACGAACGCGGCGATCGCGAGCGGCGCGGCGAGCCACCCCGCGAGCGCGCGTCGATCGCGGGTCACGCGCGCGCTGCGCGACGCGTACACCGAGAGCCATCGCTGAGCGACGTGCTCGACCGCGGCGACGACGAGCACCACGAGCAGCGGAGCGAACGGGAAGAGGTAGCGCGCGCGGTGCGTGTCGAAATGCGTCGAGGTCGCGACCGCGAAGAACGCCGCCGCGAACGCGCCGAGCAGGAGGGTGCGCACGAGCCGCGTGTGAGCGGAGGCGCGCCGAGCCGCCGACACGACGAGCCCGAACGCCGCGAGCGCGAACGGTGCGTAGGGCACGAGGACGTCACGGCGGTTCCCGGGCACGTCGCCGAGCAGGTACCCGAGCCCGAGCTCACCGTTGTCCTCGATGCGCCCGAGCTTCCGAGCGAGCGTCTCGTAGGGCATCGCGAAGACCCACTTGAACGCCGCACCGTTGGTGCGTGAGCTCCCGGTCGACCACCACCAGAAGAGCGGCGGCGCGACGACGCCGAGGAGCGGTAAGAGCGCGAGCGCGCGACGTCCACGCACGAAGGTCAGAAGGAGGCTCGCGAGGAGCGCGAAGCCGGTCGCTTCTTGGCGCGTGAGCGGGAGCAGAAGCCCGAGCCAGGCGAGCGCGACCGCCAAACGACGTCCCTCCTCGCCACCGACGGCGAAGCGCGCGAGCTCCCCCGCCATCGCCATCACCAGCGCCGCGCAGAGCGCGGCCTCCATGCCGCTCGCGAGGTGCCATTGCAGCCAACCCCACGACGCGAGGGTGAAAGGGACGGCGTAGGACGCGACGCGACCGACCCCCACGCGTCGTGCGAAGCGTCGCGAAGCGGCGAGGAAGAACGCGCTCGCCACCAGACCGAGCAACACGGACCCGAGAAGCCCCAGCCCGACGAGCTCGAAGGGTGCGAGCAGGAGCACCCACGTGAGCGACGACGCACCCGACGAGGGGGGCGCGCCGGGCGAGTACGCGAACGGGTGACCTTCCGCGACCGAGCGCGCGTACTGCAAGTGGATGTACGCGTCGTCGAGCGGCGCGACGAAGCGTCCGTCGTTGACGAGCATCGCGGAGACCAGGAACGGCCCCTGCGCGGCGAGCGTGAGCGCGAGCCAGCCGAACGCCGCGACGACGTGTCTCTTTCGCTCTGGATTCGACCCCCGCACCTGGCGTGCTCCCGCATCGCGCATCGCACCCAGGCTGGGCGAAGGCAAGCGCGATCACGCCCCGCGGTGCGCGGGAACCCAGCTCGGAAGCCAGCTCGATCCGCCGCTCAGAACCCGACGCGGTCTGCTTCCGGCTGCGGGAGCTCGGTCGAGAGCGCGATCATCGGAAGCCCTTGCTGCGCGCGGTAGGCGGCGTAGTAGCCGAGCACGCGGCGCACGTAGCGGTGGGTCTGATCGAACGGGATGTGCTCGAGGAAGGCTTCCATCGGCATCGTGGCGGGGCGATCGCGGAGCCAACGACGCACGTTGTGCGGGCCGCCGTTGTAGCTCGCGATCGCGAGCGGCAGGTGGCCGTCGAAGCGCTCGATGAGCGAGCGCAGGTACCACGCCGCGTAGTCGAGGTTCACCTCGGGATCGAGGAGCCACGCCGTCGTGTAGTCCGCGTCGCCCTTCGCGCTCGCGATAAGCGCGCCCGTGCGCGGCATGATCTGACAGAGCCCGATCGCGCCCGCGTAGGACACGATCTCCTTCTGATAGACCGACTCCACGCGCATCACCGCGAAGAGCAGGTTCGGGTCGAGCCCGTGGCGTCGCGCGGCCGCTTCGACCTGCACCTCGTACGCGCGCGGCAGCGCCTCGACGGCGGAGATTCCACCGAAGCCGGTGCTCACACCGTAGTCGCCGATCGCTTCGCCGATCGCGACGAGCTCCGCGCGGGAACGCGCGTCGAGCGAGCGGCGCGCGGCTTTCACGGGGAAGGGCACGAAGCTCCGCGGACGCTCGGCGTCGCGGGCGACGCTGCTGAGGCCGGTGCGACGGATCGCGCGGCCACCCGCCTCGCGCCACGCGAGAAAGGCTTCGTAGAGCTGACGACCCGCTTCGTCCGCGTCGCCCAGGCGGAGCAGATCTTCTGCGCGTCCGAGCCACGGAAACGCCTCGCCGTGTGCGGTGACGATCGGCGCGAGGCGAACGGCGAGCGCGTCGAGATCGCGCGGCGTCCGCGCGGGGAGTGGAGGCAGCCGAGACGGATCTACGGTGCCTTCGAGACCACGCGTCGTCTCCGCGCTTCGGTCGACTGCGACCGCGCCGAGCGAGGCGAGCCGCGGCGGCTGCACGATCGCGGGCGGGAGCGGGGCGAAGTCGAGCGGTGACAGGAGGGCGTTCGCCGTGCTCGGGGGCGCGTCGAGCGGCGCGTTGGCGTCGAGCGCGGGCGCACCGTTCGCGAGCGCACCGTTCGCGAGCGCACCGTTCGCGAGCGCACCGTTCGCGAGCGCACCGTCGAGCTCCGCATCGAAGGGCGCGAACGCCGCACTCGCGCTCGGTGGGCTCGACGCGCTCGACGACGACGCGTCCGCGAGGGCCTCGCCGCGTCCGGCTCCGAGCATCGCCGCGTGCACGGACGCGATCCCCTGTTCGGACCAGAGCGCGTACCAACCTCGACCCCGATCGCGCGCTCGCACCGCGAGGAACGCCGCTTCCGCCTCGTCTAGCCGGCCGAGCCGTTCGAGCGCGCGCGCGCGGTGGTAGAGCGCCTGCGTGCCGAGCGATCCCTCGCGCGCTTCGAGACCGTCGAGCAGGCGCACGATCGCGGCGTCGTCCGCCACGCCGACCGCGATCAGCGCCGCGTCCACGCGCAGACCGGGCGGCAACGTCCGTGTCAGCAGCTCTTCCACGATCGCGTCCGTCTGCAGCTTCAACGACGTGCGCGACGACACGCGGAGCTGCGCGAAGAGGCGTGCCGTCGGGACGCGACGGCGCTGCGCGACCGCGTCGCGGTACCCGAGCCGACGAAGCTCCGCCTCCGCCTCGGCGACCTCCGTCGCGCGTGCGGCAGCCGCCCTGTCGGCGAGCCGCTCCGCCTCTGCGGCGGCGTCTTCGTCGCTCTCGCTCTTCGCGCCGACGCGGGAGAGGGCGAGGTGTCGCTCCGCGTCGGACCAGCGTCCTTCGTGGCGCGCGATGCGGCCGAGCAGACCGTGCACACGCGCGGAGAGCGTCGGGTGGAGCGACTCCGACTCCAAGCGCGCGAGCTCGGTGCGCGCTTCGTCGAGCGGCCCGTGCCGCACCAACCGCTCCGCGCGCTCCACGCGTTGCGTGTCGGTGAGCGCGAGGTCGAGCTCGATCAACCGACGACGTGCTTCGCGCCCCGCGGTCGATCCGGGGAAGCGCACGTCGATCCCGCGGTACGCGGAGAGCGCGGCCTCGAGCGACCGGCGATCCGTCGCGCCGCGAGCCTCGAGGCGACGCGCGTCGAGCAGACGAAGCTCGGGCTCTTCGGGGAGCTCGGGGTGTTGACGCAGGAGCCGTGTGAGCTCTTCGTCGGCGCCGCGACGATCCGCGCGTAGGCTCGCGCGTACCGCACCCACCTGCGCGAGCAGTCGCGTCTGCGCGTCGACGCTCTCGGCCGCCACGCGAAACGCGGCGTGCGCTTCGAGGTGCGCGCCGCGCGCGAGCAGGATCTCGCCGCGGCGCAGCGCGACGAGATCCGACAGACGCGGCAACGCGGTCGCGACGGTGTCGAGCGCGAGCAACGCGCCATCCGAGGTGTCGGCGTTTGCGCGGGCCCACGCGTCGCGTGCGACCGTGCCGTCGAGCTCTCGGCGCGTGGTCGTGACCGCGTCGGGCCGACACATCGGCGCTTCGGGCTCCGGCTCGGGCGCGCTCGGCAAGGAGAAGAGTCGCGGCGGCGCTTCGAGCGCACAGAGCGGGGCGTCGTCCCAGGCTCGCGCGATGCTCGTTCCGGTCGCGGAGCCCGCGAGCAAAACGATTCCGAGCCGAGTCCAACTGCGCACGTCTCTCACAGCATGAGGAAGACGAAGCTCGACCACCAAATATTGGCGCCCTCGTCGAGACGACACGTCTGGGGCGCGTGTCCTCGAGGGCTCGACGTTTCGGCGTGTGGGGCGCTCCCACATCGGCTCCCGAGCGTTGTTCACCGGACCCCCCGAATTTGCGTGTCTCACTTCCGAACGACCCCCGAAAACGAGGGGATCGCCGAACAACGTTCGGTGAACCGCCGCTCCGCGTAACGAATCGGTGTCGTGGGGAGGATCCCGACGAATTTTCTTGTTGACGCGGCGCGTAAGGTCGGTACTCTTCTCCTCGTGATGTCGCTCACGACCTCCCGCACCGCCGCTCCCGTCGCCTCCGCGACGGCGTTCGTGCGCGCCTCGGAGGTCGTCGTCGTGCTCGCCCTAATCGCGGTCGCACTCGTCGTGGTCCTACTCGTCATTGGACCCGCGGGGACCGGCACGCTCTGAGACACCCACCTCCGAGACGAAGACCGAGCCCCCGCCCCGAACCGGACGCGGGGGCTTCGTCCATCCGGCCCTCGACACTCGAACGACACCACCAACCCGAGCCAGGAGAACGCCATGACCCAGAACGCCAAGAAGACCGCCGCCCCCACGACGCCCGCCGCCGCCGACCGCATGGCGCCGCCGCTGCCCGCCGCGACCGAGGTGCTGCGCCGCTGCCGCGACGAGCGCCTGGGTCATCGATTCGCGGAAAACATGTTCTGAGCTTCGCGACCTCCGCAGGTGGGTCGCGCGACGAGCGGGCCTGCCGATGGCCCCTCACGCGAAACAGTCGGCGGCTGACCCCGCCGACTCGGTAGAGAACTTCCTGCAATGAACGCCCCTCTCGATCGAACGAGCGCTCTGTCTCCGCTCGGCACCGTGCTCACCGGCGCCGAAGCCATCTGGGAATCGCTGCTGCGCGTCGGCGTCGACGTCGTCTTCGGATATCCGGGCGGCGCGATCATGCCCGCGTACGACGCGATGGCGAAGTACCCGATCCACCACGTGCTCGTGCGCCACGAACAAGGCGCGTCGCACATGGCCGACGGGTACGCGCGCGCGTCCGGCAAGGTCGGCGTCTGCGTCGCTACCTCGGGTCCCGGCGCCACGAACCTCGTGACCGGCATCGCGACCGCGATGCTCGACAACGTCCCGATGGTCTGCATCACGGGTCAGGTTCCAGGCGCATTGATCGGCAGCGACGCGTTCCAAGAGACGGACATCACGGGCGTCACGCTCCCCATCACGAAGCACAACTTCCTCGTGCGCCGCGCGGAGGACATCCCGCGCGTGATCCGCGAGGCGTTCTACATCGCTTCTTCGGGCCGTCCGGGTCCGGTGGTGGTCGACATCACGAAGGACGCGCAGCAGGCGAGCTGTCCCTTCGAGTGGAGCGACGAGCCGATCGAGCTGCCGGGCTACCGTCCCGAGCAGATCGTGCGCGAGGACGATCTCGCCGAAGCGGTGCGCCTGCTCGAGCGGGCGGAGCGACCGCTCATCCTCGCGGGTCAGGGCGTGATCCGCGCGCGCGCGACGGAGCACCTGCTCGCGCTGGTCGGCAAGCAAGACATCCCGGTCGCCTGCACGCTGCTCGGGCTCGGCGGCTTCCCCGCGACGCACCCGATGGCGCTCGGCATGGCGGGCATGCACGGCGAAGCGTGGGTGAACAAGGCCATCCAAGAAGCCGACGTGATCCTCGCGCTCGGCATGCGTTTCGACGACCGCATCACGGGCAACCCGAAGACCTTCGCCGCGAAGGCGAAGAAGATCCACGTGGAGCTCGATCCGGCGGAGATCGACAAAATCGTCAAGGTCGAAGTCGGTTTGGTCGGCGACGTGCGGGACGTGCTCGGGGTGTTGATCCCGCGTCTGTCCGAGAAGCGACGACCGGCATGGACCGCGCGCATCGACGAGATGAAGGGCGACAGCGCGGTGCGCGACATCCAGTCGTTGCCGGACGAAGGTCGTCTGTATGCCGCCCACGTGATCCACGATCTCTGGCGTTTGACCGAAGGGCGCGCGTTGGTCGTGACCGACGTCGGTCAGCACCAGATGTGGGAAGCGCAGTACTACAAGCACGACTACCCGCGGCGCCTGCTCACGAGCGGTGGCCTCGGCACCATGGGCTTCGCGCTCCCAGCCGCGATCGGCGCGCGCTTCGCGCTGAACGTGATGAGCGCGCCGAGCGGGAAGCCGGATCCGACGGAGGTCTGGGTGGTCGCGGGCGACGGTGGCTTCCAGATGACCGCCTGCGAGCTGTCCACGATCGCCCAAGAGGGCATCAAGATTCACGTCGCGATCATCAACAACGGCTACCTCGGCATGGTTCGCCAGTGGCAGGAGCTCTTCTACGGCGGTCGCTACGTCGCGACGCCGATGAAGAGCCCGGACTTCGTGAAGCTCGCCGAGGCGCACGGCCTCAAGGGCCTGCGCGCGACCACGCGGAGCGAGGTCGAGAAGGTCGTGCGCGAAGCGCAGGCATCGACCGAGACGACGGTGATCGACTTCCGCGTGGAGCAGGAAGACTCGGTCTACCCGATGGTCGCGAGCGGCAAGGATCTGGACGACATGATCCGCCGACCGGAGCGCCAGAAGAAGCACAACCCGATCTACGAGACCGGGGAGGATTGATAATGACGCCTAGCCGTATTTCGCAAGCCGCCCTACCGGACGGCGCGCAGCGAGCAGAGCGAGCGAAGGCTCGTGGGAGGGGGCCCCTCGGGGCTTCACGCCCCGTGGGGGA
>ERZ761607.2639-NODE-2639-length-18937-cov-4.746160_pt1 | contig 18937 bp, 9 predicted proteins | sample MGYA00511164_ERZ761607 | MGnify/ENA primary metagenome ERZ761607 (study PRJEB28899, sample SAMN02445080) | bioreactor sludge metagenome | biome: EBPR sludge | place: Australia: Brisbane, Thorneside Wastewater Treatment Plant | collected 2011-06-22 ...
CACGGGTACCTGCTCGATCCGCACACCGCGGTTGGCGTGCATGTCGCCGAGCAGCACCTCGATGCGAACGAGCCGATGATCTGCCTCGCCACCGCCCACCCGGCCAAGTTCCCGCAGGCCATCGCCGAGGCCCTCGGCGAGGACGTCGCGCGGCATCCCATCCTCGACGCACTGAAGGACGCGCCGACCCGCTGCGTGACCCTGCCCAACGACCTCGCGGCCATTCGCGCCTACATCGAAGAAAACGCACGCACCTGAACCGTGTCGGGTTCGCTTGACTTGACCCCCCGTTGCGTTACGTTTGCCCACCCATGAACCGTTGTACCCTGATCGCCATACCCCTGTTGGTGGCCGCGCTGACCGCCTGCGAGAACAAGCCGGACCGCTCGGTCCGCGCCTACCGCGAGGTGGCCCTGGTCGCCGACCACGCCGTTTCGCCTTCCGCGGCCGCTGCGATTCCGGCCGCCATGCCTTCAACTCCCGCCGCGAACCCGGCCATGCCTGCGGGTGCATCCGCCCCGATGAGCGGTGGCATGCCCGCCCTTCCGCCGGAGATGCAGACCCCCTCGCTGCCCCTCGCCTGGACCACTCCGGCGGACTGGGAGGAGCAACCCGGTTCCGGCATGCGCATCGCCGCCTGGCGTGTCGAAGGACAGGAGTGCACGCTGATGTCCTTTCCCGGCGATGTCGGGGGCGACGAGGCGAACATCCGCCGCTGGCTCGGCCAGGTCGGCCACGGGGCGGACGCCGCCACCTTGTCCGCCTTTGTTGCGCGACCGGAACGCCTGACCACCGGGAGCGGTCTCGAGGTGCGTCTCTTCGACCTGGGTGCGCTGCTGCCCCCCGGAGCCGCGCAGTCGGTGCTCGCCGCGATCATTCCGGCCGGTGACCAGTCGATCTTCCTCAAGCTGATGGGCGATGCCGAGGTCCTGCGCCGCCAGAAGGACGCCTTCGCCGCCCTGTCCCGTTCGATCGCCCTCAAGCCGGAGGCTACCGCGCCATGACGGAAGTCCTTGCCCGCGCCTGGCAGTCGCGCCTCGTGCGCTGGATGTATTCCATCCCGCTCACCGTGGTCTGCCTGGTCCTGCTGATGATCCTGACCTTCTGGGGCACGTTGTACCAGGTCGAGAACGGCCTGTTCGCCGCGCAGGAGAAATTCTTTTCCTCCTGGTTCGTCTGGGTGTTCGGGGTCATCCCGTTCCCCGGCGCGAAAATCGTGCTCGGCCTGCTGATGATCAACCTGCTCGGCTATATGATCAACATCCTGGCCTTCCAGCCGCTGCGCCCGGGCATCGTGATGATCCACAGCGGCCTGCTCGTCATGCTGATCGGCGGTGCGATCACGCACTACTACGGCGAGGAGACCTTCCTGTCGCTCTGGGAAGGCGAAACCGCGAACATGTCCAGCGCCTACTATGAATGGGAACTCGCGGTGTGGACCCGCGACGGCGTGATGCGCGACGTACTGGCCATCGACACCCGCGGCCTCGAGGCCGGCGAGCAACTCGCCTTTGCCCCGACCCCGATCACCGTTGATGTGGAAACCTACCATCCGAATGCGCGCGCCTATCAGACGCGGGACGGATCGACCCCCTACCTGTCCTCGCTCAAGATCAGCCGCATCGAGGCCGCCCCGCTCGACAAGGAGCCGACCCGCAACATCCCCGCCGGCGTGTTCGTGGTCAACGCCCCCGGTCTCGACGAGCCGAAGCGCGTCCTGCTGTTCGGCGATGACACCGCGCCGCTGATCATCCCGGTCGGCGATGCCGAGTACGCCATCGGCCTGCGCCAGCGCCGCAGCCCGCTTCCGCTGGCCATCAGGCTGATCGACTTCAAGAAGCAGAAACATCCCGGCACCGAGATCGCCCGCAGCTTTTCGAGCCTCGTCGAGGTCACCGCCGACGGCATCACCCGCGAACTGACCATCTCGATGAACAAGCCGCTGCGCCACCGCGGCTACACCCTCTACCAGCAATCGTACCGCGAAACCCCCGACGGCAAGGAGTCCTCGACCTTTGCCGTCACCCACAACTACGGCCGCCTGCTCCCCTACGTGTCCACCGCCATGGTCGTGATCGGCATGATCGTGCACTTCGTGGTCATGCTGATCAAACACGCGCGCCGCCAGAGCAAGGCGCGCGCCGCGGAGGCCGTGTCATGATGCCGCTGCTTCGATCCCTCCTGGTGTTGCTGTGCTGCCTTGCCCCGTGGGTCGCGCGCGGCCAGTCGGTCTCGGTGGATAGCCTGGCCGGCCTGCCGGTGCTCGAGGGCGGCCGCGTGATGCCGCTCGACACCTATGCGCGGCTCAAGCTGCTGCAATTCTCCGGCAAGTCCACCATCGCGGGCGAGTCCGCCCTGTCGTGGTTCGCCCGCCTCGCCTTCGCCCCGGAAACGGTGGAAACCCAGCGCGTGTTCATGATCAACCATCCCGAAGTGACCGAGGCCCTCGGCATCGATCCCGGCGAGCGCCGGTGGTTCAGCTTCGCCGAGATGCACACCGGCATTGGCAAGTTGCACGAGATGGCCGCCAAAGCGTTCGAGATCGCCGATGAGGAGCGGTCCCCGGTCGAGAAGGAAATCCTGCGGGTGTACCACAACATCACCCAGTACGCCGAATTGAGCCAGGCCTTCCTGTTCGCCCTGCCGCACCGCGACTTCGCGGTCACCAACCCGGTGATCAACGAGAAGCTCGGCCTGCCTCCCGCCGAGCAGGGTTATTCGTTTCTCGACATCTTCCTGCGCGGTTTCCGCCTGGCCGAGCTGATGCAGGGGGTCGAGGCGCTGAAGATGAGCGAACTCGACGAAGTGCAGCGCGAAGCGCTCCGCCTGTCCGCCGCGCTGTTCCAGTGGAGCCAGCACCACCGGGCCCTGCCCGTCGCGATGATCCCGCTGCACGGCCACGGTTCCGAGGAATGGGTGAGCCCGTGGGATGTGCTCGCCCTCGGCATCAACACGCCGGAAGTGCGCCAGGAAGTTGCCCACCTGCAGGATGTGGTGCGGCACTACGCCGCCGGCCAACAGCTCGAGTTCGATCTGGCCGCGCACACCTTCGAGCGCTCGGTGCTGCGCCGCGCCCACGATAGCCGGGGCGTACGCCACCTCGACCTCGAGTTGCTCTACAACCAATGGGACACCTTCTACCGGGCCAAGCTGTTCTACGGCCTCGCCTTCCTGCTCGGCATGGTGGGCATTCTCACCGACTGGAAAGGCCTGCGCTACCTCGCCGTCGGATCGGTGCTGGTCGCGCTGCTCCCGCACACCCTCGGCATCATCTGGCGCATGATGATCATGGGCCGCCCGCCAATGACCAACCTCTACGCGACGTTCCTCTTCGTGGCCTGGGTCACCGTCGTGCTCGGCTTGTGTATCGAATGGTTCCAGCGCAACAACCTCGGCACGATCCTCGCCGGCATCGGCGGCTTGATCCAGTTGATGGTGGCCGCACGCTTCTCCTCGCAAGGCGATACCCTCGGCGTGGTCGTCGCGGTGCTCGATTCGAACTTCTGGCTGGCCACCCACGTCGTCACCATTACCATCGGCTACGCTGGTTGCGTGGCCGCAGGCATCGCCGGCCACGTGTACCTGATCCAGAACATCTTCCGCCCGGCCGAACATCCGTCGCTGCGCGCAACGACCAAGGCGATCTACGGGTTGCTCGCCTTCGGGCTGATCTTCTCGTTCCTCGGCACGATGCTGGGCGGTGTGTGGGCCGACCAGTCGTGGGGCCGCTTCTGGGGCTGGGATCCGAAGGAGAACGGCGCGCTGCTGATCGTGCTGTGGTGTTCGATCCTGTTCCACGCCCGGCTGGCCAACCTGATCGGTCCGCGCGGCATGGCCCACGGCAGCGTGTTCGGGGTGATCATCGTGATCTTCGCCTGGCTCGGGGTGAACCTGCTCGGCGTCGGCCTGCACTCCTACGGCTTCACCTCCGGCCTCGCCCGCGGCATGTGGATCAGCATCGGGTTCGAGCTGCTGTTCATGGCGGTCACCGCATTGCTGGCGAAACGCACCCCGGCGCTTGCCTGATCCGCGCCGATCGGCGAGAGTACACCCATGCAATCCCTCCGCATCGGCATCATCGGTCTCGGCAACATGGGTTCGTCCTACGCCGACCGGCTGGTCGCCGGCGAGGTGCCGGGCGCATCGCTCGCCGCCGTGGCCGACCCCCGCACCGACCGCCTCGCCCGCTGGCCCGATGCCCGCGCCTTCGGGCACGGCGAGGCCTTGATCGCCGCACCCGATCTCGATGCCGTCATCATTGCCACCCCGCATTATGCCCACACCGATCTCGGGATCGCCGCGCTGGAAGCCGGCCGGCATGTGCTGGTGGACAAGCCGATTTCCGTGCACAAGCGGGACGCCGAACGCCTGCTCGCCGCGCACCGTCGTCCCGACCGCGTGTTCGCCGCGATGTTCAACCAGCGCACCGACGGATATTTCCTCAAGATCCGTTCCCTGATTCATAACGGCACCCTCGGCGCGATCCGGCGGATCCACTGGACCAGCACCCACTGGTTCCGCACCCAGGCTTACTACGACTCGAGCGCCTGGCGCGCCACCTGGGCCGGGGAGGGCGGGGGCGTGCTGCTCAACCAGGCCCCGCACCAGCTCGACATGCTCTGCTGGTTGTTCGGAAGCCCTGCGGCGGTGAACGGTTTCTGCGCGTTCGGCCGCTACCACGACATCGAGGTCGAGGACGATGTGACCGCGTACCTCGAATGGGCGGATGGCACCCACGGCGTGTTCATCACCGGCACCGGCGAGGCGCCCGGGACCAACCGGCTGGAGATCGCCGCTGAAAACGGTCGACTCGTCCTCGAGCACGACCGGCTGGTGTTCCACCGCAACGAATCGCCCATGTCCGGCTTTTCCCGCACCACGCCGGAACTGTTCGCCGCGCCGAAGGTGGAGGTCGAGGTCTTCGAGGGACTCGACCACGGACCGCAGCACCTCGGTATCCTGCGGAACTTCGCTGCGGCCATCCGCGGCGAGGAACCGCTGATCGCCCCGGCGCAGGAAGGCCTCGCCTCGGTCGAACTCGCCAACGCCCTGCTGTTGTCCTCCTGGGAGAACCGCCGCGTCGCCTTGCCCCTCGATGCCGCGTTGTTCGCCCGCCACCTCGACGCGCAGATCGCCGCCTCCACGAACCAGAAGACGGTGCGCCCCGCCGATGCCGGCGACATGACGGGGTCCTTCCGGTGACCGCGCACCGCGACGGCATGACCTACGCGCCGCGCGGCAAACCCGCGCCGGTCTGCGCACCCGGCGAGTGCGTGTTCGCCGCCGTCGCGCTCGACCACGGCCACATCTACGGCCAGACCAACGGCCTGCGCGAAGCCGGCGGCACCCTGCGCTGGGTGTACGATCCCGATCCGGAAAAAGCCGCCGCCTTCCAGCGCGCCTACCCCGAGGCGCAGGTGGCTCGTTCGCTCGACGAAGTGCTGGCCGATCCCGACGTGCGGCTCGTCGCTTCCGCCGCCGTGCCGAGCGAACGCGCCCCGCTCGGCCTGCGGGTCATGGCCGCCGGCAAGGACTACTTCACCGACAAGTCGCCCTTCACCACGCTCGCCCAGCTCGCCGAGGTCCGCCGCGCCGTCGCCGCCACCGGGCGCAAGTACCTCGTCTATTACAGCGAGCGGTTGCACAACGAGGCCGCGGTGTTCGCCGGCGACCTGATCGCCCGGGGCGCGATCGGCCGGGTCATCCACGTGCTCGGCCTCGGACCGCACCGCCTCAACGCCCCGTCGCGCCCGGCCTGGTTCTTCGACAAGGCGCGCTACGGCGGCATCCTCACCGACATCGGCAGCCACCAGTGCGAGCAGTTCCTGTACTACACCGGTGCTACCGGAGGCCGTGTCACCGCCGCCCGCGTCGCGAACCACCACCATCCCGAACACCCCGGCCTCGAGGACTTCGGCGAAGCGATGGTCGTCGGCGACAACGGCGCCTCGTTTTATTTCCGCGTCGACTGGTTTACCCCCGACGGCTTGCGCACCTGGGGTGACGGACGAACGCTGATCCAGGGTACCGACGGATACCTCGAGCTTAGGAAATATGTCGACATCGCCACCGACCGCATGGGCGACCAGGTCTACCTCGTCGACCGCCACGGCGAGCGGCGGTTCGACGTCGCCGGCCAGGTCGGTTTCCCGTTCTTCGGCCGCCTGCTGCTCGATGTCCTCCACCGAACCGAAACCGCCATGACCCAGGACCACGCCTTCGCCGCCGCGGAAATCTCGATGACCGCCCAGGCCGTTGCCGAGCAAGCGGTTTCCATGTGAAGGAGCCTCATGCGGTAAAGCGTTTTTGGTTCACCCTTGCCGCCATTTCGTGCAAAGGGTATGGTGATGATCTGTGCGGGGATCCACGCCATGAATAGAAAAACAAGACATGCCTTTACCCTGGTCGAGTTGCTCGTGGTCATCACCATCATCGCCATTCTCGTGGCCCTGGTCGTGCCCACCATCACCTCGGCCCGGCAAAAAGCCAACACGGTGAAATGCCTGGCCCAGTTGCGCGAATGGGGCGGGGCGGTATCCGCGTTCCAAGGCGATAACGATGGATTGTTTCCCACCACCAACTGGTACGCCACCACGGCCGGTTATGTCGGACAAACCGCGCGGTGGCAGCCTGGCGGCACGCCGCCCCGTCCCGGCGACGGCAGCATCTACTCCTGCCCCAGTTCAACCGCGGCCGATTTCCCGGCCAATGCCCCGGTACGGGTCGGTTATGCCATGAACGACCAGATTTATGTCGCGAACCGCACGTCCGGCGCGATCGGTGTTCCGGCCTTGCGCCGCTCCCACCTCGCCCAGCCGACCCGTTTCATCGCGCTGTTCGACGCCAGGACGCCCACGGCCTACGGAGGCCAGAATGACCTGCTGTTCCGCCACGGCCGCACCAACACGGCAAACGCCCTGTTCGCCGACGGCAGCGTGATGTCCGTGACCAACCGTACGTCCTCGCACGGCAAGACGCTGCTTTGGAATCCCGAGTCCGCGCTGTAGTCGTACGGACCGGCCGACGGCCCATGTCCGAACTTGTCAATCACCTGTCCCTCCCGCGGTCTACCCTTCGCCTCCGGGTTGGCGTACGGTGATGTTCCGTGCCGACGGCTTCTGCGCCGTGTCTTGCGGTGGCATGCCTTGGCCGGGAGGTGTTCATGAACGCGAAGAGGGGTGTCGGGTGGGTTGCTGTGTGGATGCTCGTGGTGGGGGCGGCTGCCGCGCAGCTGACCCCGGTGTCGGGCGGGGTTGTCGTGGTCGAGGCCGAACTGTTTTCCTCCGCGGTCAACCGGTCGGGGCATTCCTGGGTGATCACCAACCAGGTTCCGGGCTACTACGGCTCCGGGTATGTGCAGGCGCTCCCGAATACCGGGGCGAACTTCAATGCGACATGGACCACTACCAGCCCCGAACTGGTGTTCCCGGTCGGCTTTGCCACCTCGGGCACGCACTACGTCTGGTTGCGGGGGTATGCCGAGAACCTCAATGAGGATTCCGCGCATGTCGGGGTCAACGGCAGTCCCGCGGGCGCTTCAAACATGACCTGGCAGTTCACGTTGAATGCATGGACGTGGACCAATGCCACGGCATCCGGAGTGGCGACCATCGTGGTTCCGGCCGCCGGGTCGAACCGTGTGCATCTGTGGATGCGGGAGGACGGAGCGCGCATTGACCGGTTGGTCGTTGCGCAGCGTCCGGATTTCCGCCCCATCGCCGGCGAGTCCTTTCACGTACCCGTCCTGGCCGATGCAAACCTCGGCGGAGAGGCGATGCGGCATCCGCCCGGTCCGGTGTTCACCACCACCGTGCTCCATGTGTACAGCGGCAACCAGGATACCGGGCCCGGGGGCAATCCCGGCAACCAGTTGCAGTCCGGCAGCATGGTGTATTACAAGGCCGCGACCGATTCGGTATGGCGGGCGACCGGCATGGTGTTCGTGGCGCAAGGACCGAGCGGCTTTGGCAGCATCAACAAGTATTACCGGGCGGTGCTGCCCGTGTCGTCGTTCCGGCCGGGCGATGCCATCCAGTATTACCTGCGCATCGCCTATGACACGCATTTGACCACGTTCCTGTATGGCAACGACCTCGTGTCCTTCAAGACCGATGTCGAGGAACTGGCCCGGCAGGATCCGTTCACGGTGGCCGTCCGCTGGTCCGACATGCCCGGAGGAGCGTTTGTGGAGATTACCAACACCATCGCGGAGGGCGAAGTCCGGGCAAGGGTGCAGATGGCGTCAGGTCACCTGGCCATCACCGGTCCGGACCGGGCGGGGAACCCGCTTGCGCAAACCATCCAGTTTGATCCGATGGAAGTGGTGGCGGGCGGTGAAACCCTGCTGATCGGGGAAGTGCTGGGCGTGAACCCGGTCAGCAACGGGGTCGAGCTGGTGCAGCGGCTGGCGCAGACCTCGATCGTGTCGCGGATGGTGTTTACCGGCGAGGGTGTGGTGCAATACGAGGTGCTCCACTGGGGCGGCCTGCCGGTTGAGCGCACCGCGGTATCCGCCGTGTCGCCGGCATCGGAACGCGTGTACGGCTTCGGCGAGAAATTCAATGCGTTCGACCAGTCCGGCCGCAATATCCGCATCCTCACGTGGGATCCGCCGGGGGACAAGGGGGATCTGTCCTACAAGGTCGCGCCCTGGTTCGTAAGCACCCGCGGCTACGGCTTCCACCTGGAATCCTCGGCGGAAAGCTACTTCGATATGCGTTTTGCCGCCACCAACCGGTGGGCGTCGAGCAACCTTTTTCCGTCGCTTCGATTCCGCGTGGTGTACGGCCCCACGCTGACCAATGTCCTCGAACGCTACACGGCCTACACGGGACGGCCACAGGTTCCGCCGGCCTGGGCTTTTGCGCCCTGGATCTCGTCGGACATCTGGCGCACCGGCGGCGAGGTGCGCTTCCTGATCACCAAGCTGCGCGAACGCAACATCCCCGGTTCGGTGATCGTCTTCGACTCCCCGTGGGAGACCGCCTACAACGACTTCACCTGGAACATGACGCAGTTCGGGCTGGGCCAGACCAGCAACGTGCCGGGCGAGGCTCCGCAGAACTGGCCGGGATTCGCCTCGGTCGGCGACATGATGACCTTCATCCGTACGAACGGGTACAAGGTCATCTGCTGGATGACGCCCTTCATCAACACGAATTCCTTTGTCGAGCACACGGGTGAGTACGGACCCGGAGGCGTGCCCGGACAGAATACCGGGCGGGCCTCGAACTACAACGCCGCAGCCGCGGCGGGTTACTTCGTCCGCGCTTCGCCGGGAGGGCCGCCCCTCGTTTCGCCCTGGTGGAAAGGGCGGGGCAGTCCGGTGGATTTCACCAACCCGGATGCGCGCCTGTGGATCATGGCCCAGCTCAGCAACCTGGTCACCCAGAGCGGAGGGGTCATCGGTGGATTCAAGACCGATGACGGCGAAACCGGCACGTACACCGACACGTTCATTCCGACCAGCGCGGTATACCATGATGGCCGGACCGGTGTGGAAATGCGCAACGGCTTTTCCGTCGAATACCACCGGTCCATCTGGAACGTGCTCGGGACGAACGGCATCCTTTTTTCCCGCAGCGGCTTTACCGGGACCCACGCCTTTCCCGCCTACTGGGCGGGTGACAACGAGCCCAACTTCGGGGTGGCGAATGGTCTGCCCACCGCCATCGTGGCCGGTCAATCCGCGGCGATGAGCGGCTATTCCATCTGGAGCCACGACATCGGCGGCTACCAGGACGGCAACCACAGTTCCACGCCATCCAACCTGTTCATGCGATGGACGCAGTTCGGCGCCTTCTCGCCGCTGATGCAGATGCATCGCCAGGTTGGCACCGGCCGCCAGTTCCCATGGAGTTACGGACCGCAGGCCGAGAGCAACTACCACTTCTATGCGCACCTGCACACCGCCCTGTTCCCGTACCGGTACTCGTATGCCAAGGCTTCCCGTGAACGGGGGCTTCCGGTGATCCGACCCTTGGTCCTGCTGTATCCGGATGACCCCAACACCCACGGGATCAACCACACCTACCTGTTCGGGAATGAATTGCTGGTCGCGGTCATCATCACCAACCAGGCGGTGAGCCGGGACGTGTACCTGCCCGCGGGGGGCTGGCATGACTTCTGGAACAACGCCTATCATCCGGGAGGCCAGGTGATCACCTGGACCAACGCCGACCAGCGGTTGTTCCCGGTCTTTGTGCGCGCCGGTTCGATCGTGCCGATGCTTCCGACGAATGTGCAAACACTGCTGGGTCCGGAATACACCGGCCATGCGGGCATTCCCTCGATGGATGCTGCGTTGTCCTTCCGCGTATATCCCGGACCGGCCGCTTCGTTCGAGGTGTACGATGGCGCACGCATGACCTGTGCCACCACCGGCACCGTGGTTTCGATGGTGCTGACGTCGCCACCGCGCCCCGTGGTGATCGAGGTGCTTGCCCCCGAACCGCATGGCGTGGAACGCGATGGCGTCCCCCTGCCGAAACGCGCGAATCCGGCGGCGCTGGCCTCGTCGGGTTTCGGCTGGGCCTACGACGGAACGGCGCAACGCGTACTGATCCGCGAGGATGCGTTCAGCGGCGAGCGCCGGTATGACCTCGGCCCGGATAGCGCGGGCGATGGCATCACCGACGCATGGAGGCTTTTCCACTTTGGCAGCGCGGAGACCAATGCCATGTCCTGTGCCTCGTGTGATGCGGATCTGGACGGGATGACGAACCTTGAGGAATACCGGACCGGTACGGATCCGATGTCGGCGAATTCGCTGCTCGCGATCACCACATCCTCGGCCCACGTTGCCTCGAACGCGGCGAGCATCCTCGTGGCCTGGCCGGGGGTCGCGGGTTTGACGTACTCGCTGGGATGGAGCGATTCCCTCTCCAACCATTCCGCATGGATGTTTGTTCCGGGATCGTTCACCGGATCGGGTAGCGCGATCCTTTGGTACGACGACGGATCGCAGACCGGCACGGCGCCGGGTCAGTCACCCACCGGCCAGCGTTACTACCGGGTGCGTGTGCCCTGAACCGCCGCGCGCTGCCTCCATGCGGCGGGCGAGATGCCGTGGTGGGCCTTGAACACCCGGCAGAAATCGCTGGCGGAGGAGAACCCGCACGTGCGGACGATGGCCGCCTGCTTCTCCTCGCCACGTTCCAGGAGGTCGAGCGCGCGCTGCAGGCGCAGCTCCCGGAAAAAGGCGGTCGGCGGTTGCTGCTTCACGTCAAGGAAGAGTCGCCGCAGGTGGCGTGACGAGATGGCCACGGACGATGCCACCTCCTCCAGTGTGGGCCGGTGGGCGAGGTTCTCCAGGTACCAGGTGATGGCCGCCTCCACTTTGCGTACGGCGAAGTCCATGCGCGACTCCGCCGGGGCCGCGGCCACGCCGTCGTCGGGAAGCAGCAACGACAATTCAAGGAGAGCCTGCTCGAACAACAACAGGCTGCGGCCGGTCATCCGCTCGTAGTGCGGTTTTAGCTGGGTGGCGAGTTGCATGATCCGTTGGCACTGGGAGGCGGATACGGCGATCTCCACCACGCCGCGGTGCTCGGCCATCCGCTCAACCATCCGGGGTACGCGCGAAAAATGGAAGACCGCGACGGTGCACCCTTGGCTACCCCGTCCGGACCAGCCGTGGGCCAAGGTCGGCGCGATCAGCCAGAGTCGCCGGGCGTGAAGCGCTTCCGGCTGGTTGTCCTGCCGCACAAGCGCGCAGGATCCTTTCACCACGGCAAAGAACTCCCAGTTGGCGCGATGGTGAACATACATCGGATGGATGCCGAACCGTCGCTGGCCATGTCCGAGATAGCAAAGCATGTGCACATGGTACAATGACCGCAGGTCATCGTAAAGATGCCGGGCGGAGATCATGCCTGCGGCTCCCCGGGTTGACCATCCGGACCGTCGCAGGGGTGTTCTCTTGATGGTTGGCAAGCGGAAGCGCGGATGTCATCGTACCGATCTCCGGAAGCGGACCATGGTATCCAGCATCTTGAAAAAAGTAGTACTCGCCGCGGCGACCCCGTTGCTCGTATTCCTGGCGTCCGAGGGTGTACTCCGGGTGGGCGGCTGGTTCACGCCCGTGCGCTACCTGCTCGCGGAGGAGCAGGGCGGCGCGACCTATCTGCGCAGCAATCCCGCCTACGGACGCCTGTTCCTCAACCGGGTGGATGTCCCGAGGCCGAGCCCAATCTGGGTCCGCAAGGAAAGAACGCCGGGGGTGCGGCGTGTCGTGCTGCTGGGCGAGTCGGCCGCCGCCGGCTTTCCGCACGACGAGTTCAACCTCGCCCGCCTGCTCGAGCATCAATGGCTCAACCGGTTTCCGGATCAGCCGATCGAGGTGGTCAACGCCACGATGGTCGGGGTCAATTCCCACATCCTCCGCCACATGGCGAACGAAATGCGGCACCTCGATCCCGATGTCCTGATCCTGCTGGCCGGCCACAACGAGGCCATCGGTCCCTACGGTCCCGCCTCGGTATTCGGTCGCTTCCATGCCTCGCTTCCGCTGATCCGCGCCAACCTGTGGGTGCGCAACACCCGGGTCGGTCAGGCGCTGGCCGAACTCGCCCACCGGATCGTTTCCGGTGGACGGGAATGGCCCCGCTGGTCCGGCCTCGAGGAATTTTCCGGCGTGCGGCTGGCCGACCACGATCCGCGGCTCGATGTGATGGCCCGCCATGCCGCGGCGAATTTCCGCGACATCGTGCGCGCGGCCACCCGGAACGGGATCCGTGTGCTCGTGGCCGTGCCGCCGGTCAACCTGACCGACTGGCCACCGCTGGCATCTGCGGAGCCCACCTTGTCCGATGAACTCGCCGAAACGCACTGGGAACAGGGCGAACACGACCAACTCACCAGCGCCTGGCAGGTTTACCGGATGGCCCGCGTTCGCGACCGGGGCGGTGATCTGGTCGGCGCGTGGCCGCTGTACCGCCGAGCCCTGTCTCTCGATCAAATCCGCTTTCGCGCCGACCACCGCATCCGCGAGGGCCTGCTTTCACTCAATCACACGTATTCTCCCGCCACGTTGCAGACCATCGACCTCGACCGGATGCTGCACGAGGACAACCCGCTGTTTATCACCGACCGCGAGTTTTTCTGCGAACATGTCCATTTCACCTTCGCCGGCCGTGCCTGGGTCACTGCGCGCCTGGCCGAGGCCCTCGGCACCCTCGAAGGCCTCGCCCCATCGTCCGTGCCCGCCTCCGGTGCGGCGACCGAGGTCTCCCGACTCGCCGAACAAACCTTGTTCACCGCCATGGACGAGGCCATCCTCTGGCGCTCGGTACGTGAACTGCTCAGCCTCGACGTCTTTACGCGCCAACCCGAATTCGAACAACGCCGCGACGACATCGTTTCGCACCTGTCTGGCCTATCCACACCCATGCGCGAGCAACAGACCGTTGCCTACCTCCAGGCCCGTTATCAGGCCGCAGCCGCCCTCGGCCGCCGGGATCCGATGCTTCACGCCATCGCCGGTCGCCATTTCCTCGATGTCCGCGCCTACCCGGCCGCCCTCGAAGCATTTCGTCGGGCCTTGGAAGACCTGCCCACCTATGCCAATGCCCGCACCTCGCTCGCACAAACCTATATGGCCATGCGGTCCTTCGTGTTGGCGGAAGAGCAACTGTCGATGGTCAAGGATGATGCGAAAGATTCGCCCCTGTTGATGATCCTGCGCGGCGAACTCTATGCCCGGACCCACCGGCTCGAACAGGCCCGCCACGAACTTGAGCACGCCTACCAACTCGTGCCCGGCCATTACAACCTGTTGGTGAACCTCGGTACCGTCTACATGCTCCAGGGCGAGGAACGTCTTGCCATGGAACGATTTAAGGAGTGTGTTCACATCGACCCCAACGATCCGGTGGTCCTGAACAACCTCGCGTGGTTGATGGCCACATCGGATGTCGCCACCGATCAAGAACGGGCCGAATCCCTCCTGTTGACGCGCCGACTTCTGATACTAGCTCCTGATTTCCAACGGTTTAAGGCAGCCCACGCGCTGGCCCTCGCCGCCAATGGCCAGGTCGAGCAAGCCCTCGAGCCCGCCCAGGCCGGTTTGGCTGCCCTGATCGCCGTTGGCGACGAAACGACCGCCCGCCAATTCCTTCAACATCTCGCCCGTTTTGGCATCGCGCCACCCGAGCCAATCCCCACGCTGTTAAAACGTTAAACAAACACTTGCCTCACGCCCGGCTATTATTAGCTTAACACCTGGCGCGGGATGCATTATCTTTTTGCGTTGGGTCAATGGGTTTTTTCGCCAAAGCCACAACCGTCGGGTGACGTGCTGGAGTACGTCGACTCCTCTGGTGATGGCTCCGTGATGGCTCGGTTTACTGCGGATGAGGGAGTCCTAGATTAAAAGCTTATGAGTTCAAGGCATCGACACATGGCGCGGGTGTTGGCTCGCGTACCGTTTCATCGCAACGGGACTTCGCGTCCGGTTGATCGAACAGCCCATGCCCCCGCGTGGTGGGTGGCGTTGGTTTGTTTCGGCCTGATGGCGGGGTCTGCCCACGCCACGCTGGTGGACTGGCGCGACAACGCCGCCAACGGCAACTGGGACAACGGCGATTGCGCGGAAATCGGCGAGCCCGCCTCGCAGTGGTGGTACGATGGCTGGTCGCCGAACCGCGCCCGCAACGAACCCGATTGCTTCGGCTACCGCCATCTCCGCTTCAACAACAACCACCAGACGACCATGACCCTGAATGGCCGCTGGTACGACGCGAATGCCGTCAATTTCGGTTCGGGTGCCACCACCGCCCGCACCATGGGTTCCAACGGCCTGGATCTGCGCAGTGCGAACAACGGTATCACCAACAACAGTACCGCGAACCACACGTGGAATTCGTCGATCGCCTTTAATGCCACCCCGATCCACTTCCGCCTGAACAGCGGTAACCTGACCTTCAACGGGTCGATCTTCTTCAAGGCCAACTTCCTCGAAGTCTGGGGCGATGGCTGGCACACCCTGAACCTGAACGGTGTGTTGAACCGCGACGGAGGCGACGGCGGTCTGGCCGTGAAGGCGAACACGCTGGTGATCGTCACCAACAACAACACCATCACCGGCGATATGTGGGCGGAAAAGGGTACGATCCGCCTCGGCGGCAACACGAACGCGATGGGCAACGGCCGGTCGATCAGTGTCGGCACCAACGCCATCGTCGAGCTGAGCTACTCCGGTGGCGAAATCCTCCGCACCAACACCTGGTTCGTCTATGGCACCGGCACCAACGGGTCCGGCGCGATTCGCAAGACCTCCGGTTCCGGCAACGTGACCATCCCCGGCCGCATCGTGGTGAACCAGGATACGGTGATCCGCTCCGACGGCGGCAGCCTGATCGTCAGCAACGTGATCAGCGGCACCCCGGTGATCACCAAGCTCGGCTCCGGTACGCTGGAGCTTGCCTCCAACAACACCTACTCCGGCAAGACCCACATCAGCAACGGCGTCGTGGTCATCACCGCCAACGACGGCCTCGGCACCTCGGCCGGCGACACCACCGTCATCTCCGGCGGCGCCCTCGAAGTGCGTGGCGTGACCTCCGGCGAACCGCTGGTCCTGAACGGCCACGGCGTGAGCGGCACCGGCGCGGTGTACAACGACCTGACCACCGCTGCGGCAACCCTCAGCGCCGGCGTGACGTTGAATGCGGACAGCGCCATCGGCGGTGCCGGCCAGCTCACCTTGAGCGGCGCGATCGGCGGCTCCGGCCAGTTCACCAAGACCGGCTCCGGCACCAACATCGTCTCCGGCAACAATACCTTCACCGGCGTAGCCATCGTCAGCAACGGTATCCTCCGCGTAACCCACACCAACGGCCTCGGCACCACCGCCGGCGGCACCTTCGTGCGAAGCGGTGGCGCGGTGGAGTGGGCGGTCTCCAGCGGCTTTCCGGCCGAGAACTTCACCCTCGCCGGATCCGGCGTGACCAACGGCGGCGCGTTGCGCCACACCGCTACCGGCACCTCCACGCTGCGCGGCAACATCAACCTCGACGACCATGCCACCTTCTCCAGCTCCGCCGGCACGCTGAACCTCGCCGGTTTCCTCAACCTGTCGAACCGCACCCTGACCCTCGACCACAGCAGCTCGATCTCGATGGCGTCCGGATCCTCGATCAGCAACGCAACCCTGACCACCGGCTCGGGCGCCATCGTGAAGAATGGCACCGGTATCTTCACGTTGCGCCCGAGCAGCGACCTGACCGGCAGCATCACCGTCAACGGCGGCGAACTGCGCATCGGCCCGAACGCCTCCGGCTCCGGCCTCGTCGCCGGCGGCACCCTGACCCTGAACGACGGAACGAAACTGAGCAGCGATGGCAGCGCCGGTCGCACCATCGCCAAGAACGTCGTGATCGGCGGTAATATCGGCCTCGCTGAAAACAGCGGCGGCAACCTCTCGTTCAGCGGCACGGTGGACCTCGGCGGCTCCGTCCGCATCATCACGAACTCGGCCAGTGTCGGTTTCATGGGCGTCGTATCCGGCACCGGCGGCGGCATCACCAAACGCGGCTCGGGTACCCTCACCAACGGTGTGGCCAGCACCTACACCGGCGCGACCACCATTGAAGAAGGCACCCTGTACCTGTCCGGCTCGCTGCTGAACTCCGCCGTGACCATCTCCACCGGAGGCACGCTGCGCAGCAACAGCGGCACCGGCTTCGGCGACCTGACCGTCCGCGGCCTCGCCGATCCCGGCGGCAACGGCACCAACCTGGTCAGCTCCATCCTCGCCATTTCGCTGAACCTCGGCCAGAACGGCAAGATGATCTTCGACATCAACAACGTCACCGGCTCCCCCGGCTCCCAGTGGGACCGCTTCCTCGTCAACAGCGGCGGCGGCACCATCACCATCGGCGCGACCTCCGGCAACAAGTTCACCATCCGCGTGACCGGCAACCCGACCGGATGGGATAACACCCAGTCGTATTCGTGGATGTTCGCCGACGGCGGCACGATGGTGAGCTTCGCGAGCGACCGCTTCGCCGTGGAAGTGGACAGCAGCTTCCCCTCGCTGGGCGGCGGCACCTTCGCCGTGACCAACAGCGGCGGCGACCTGTTCCTCTCGTTCACCCCGGCCGGCGGTCCCGATATCGAAGCCCGCGGCAACGGCGCGGCCATCGTCAGCGGCGACACCACCCCGTCCCTGACCGACCATACCGACTTCGGCGACGTGCTGACCACCGGCGGCACCCTGACCCGCACCTACACCTTCACCAACGCCGGCGTCGCCTCCGTCGGCCTCGGCAACATCTCCTTCTCCGGCGGCAACGCCGGCGACTTCACCGTGGTGAACCAGCTTCCCGACAGCCTTGCCGCCGGCGGCACCACCAACATCCAGATCACTTTCGATCCCTCGGCCGACGGCACCCGCAGCACCACCCTGACCTTCACCAACACCGTCACCGGCAAGACCCCCTACACCTTCACCATCCAAGGTACCGGCGTCACCCGCAATATTGACGTGCGCGGCAACGGCAACACCATCGCCGACGGCGACACCACCCCGAGCACCTCCGATCACACCGACTTCGGATCCGTCGGCATCACCGGCGACTCGCTCGTCCGCACCTACACCATCACCAACACCGGCAACCGCGAAGTCGGCCTTGGCACCGTCTCGATCAGCGGCACCCATGCCGCCGACTACTCCGTCACCACCCAGCCCGCCGCCAGCCTCGCCGCCGGCGCGACCACCACTTTCCAGGTGACCTTCGATCCCTCCGCCGCCGGCTTGCGCTCCGCCTCGCTCAGCTTCACCAACACCACCAGCACCGGCAAGTCGCCCTACAACTTCGACATCCAGGGCACCGGCGCGGGCAGCGGCATCTCGAACTTCCCGACCACGCTGGCCTTCTCCTCGGTGCTCGGCACCTCGCCTTCGGCGCAGTCGTTCTCGGTGACCAACGTCGGCCTCGGTACGTTGACCTACAGCCTGACCACCAACGCGAACTGGCTGCGCCTGAGCAACAACACCTTCACCGCCGCCGCCGGCGCGGGCAACGTCCACACCGCCCATGTCCAGCTCGTCACCGGCATCGCCGCCGGCACGTCGAACGCCACCATCACCATCACCGGCGATGCCAACACCACCAACAGCCCGAAGACCATCAGCGTCACCTGGACGATCAGCGCGATCCCCAGCCCAAGTGCGGTTTCCGTGCAGGGTGATGGTCCTGAATTTACCCGGCTGTTCTGGACCAAGGATGCCTCGTACGACGTGATGATCGTGCACCGCGCGACCAACGCGCCTTCAATCCCGGCCAACAACACCGCCTATAGTGTCGGCGACGCCGTCGGCTCCGACGGCTCACGCGTGATCTACAAAGGTGCCGCCGCCAACTTCGAGCACGTCGTCGTACCGGGAACGACCAACCACTACGCCTTCTACTCGATCAACAACAACTTCTACTCGCCCGGCGTGGCTGGTTCATCGGCCAATCCCGCCTATGCCGGGAACGTGATCGTCGAAAGCTTTGCCTATACCAACGCCCAGACCATGGCCTCGAAGACGGGTGGCTTTGGATGGACCAACAACTGGTCCGTGGTTCCAACCTTTAACGACTACACCGTCATCACCCAGCAATTCAGCGCCATCTCCGGCCACCCCGGACAATCCGGCAACAGCATCACCGGCAGCGCCGCCCGCATTATCCGTGAATTCAATGCCGTCACCAACGGCAAGCTGTTCGCCATGTATATGATGCGAACCGACAACGGTGGCGGCAGCCAGTTCGCCGGGTTGAGCTTCTTCAACAATGACACGGAAATTAAGTTTTTCGGCGAAGGGTTCTCGCAGGTCAATCAATTGACCGTGGGTAGCGCCAGTGGCCGTGCCCTCGCCAACAACACCGATTACACGATCATCGCCATGTTCGATTTCGCCGCCGGCCAGGCCCGCGCCGTGCTGTACACC
>ERZ761607.2647-NODE-2647-length-18877-cov-5.144352_pt1 | contig 18877 bp, 18 predicted proteins | sample MGYA00511164_ERZ761607 | MGnify/ENA primary metagenome ERZ761607 (study PRJEB28899, sample SAMN02445080) | bioreactor sludge metagenome | biome: EBPR sludge | place: Australia: Brisbane, Thorneside Wastewater Treatment Plant | collected 2011-06-22 ...
GTCCCTGATCTTCCTTGAGGATGTCGGCCTGAACCGTGCCGCGCACATTGGCCAGCACCCATTCGCGAATCTTGGCCGCTTCGGTCGGGGTTGGCTCACGGCCATTGTCGAGCTTGAATTTGTCAAGGTTCTGGTCGATCGCGGTGTTCATGAACATCGCCAGAATGCTCGGCGCCGGACCGTTGATGGTCATCGACACACTGGTGGTCGGGTTGCACAGGTCAAAGCCCGAGTACAGCACCTTCATGTCGTCCAGGGTGGCAATGGAGACGCCGGAGTTGCCGACTTTGCCGTAGATGTCGGGTCGTGCATCCGGTTCATGGCCGTACAAGGTCACCGAGTCGAAGGCGGTGGAGAGCCGTTTGGCGGGCATGCCCTCGCTGACCAGCTTGAAGCGGCGGTTGGTGCGAAAGGCGTCGCCTTCACCGGCAAACATTCGGGTCGGGTCTTCCCCCTCGCGCTTGAAAGCAAAGGTGCCGGCGGTGTACGGGAAGCTGCCGGGCACGTTGTCCAGCATCAGCCATTTGAGAATTTCCCCGTGGTCTTCGAACTGCGGCAGGCTGACTTTGCGAATCCGGGTGCCAGACAACGAAAGGGTGGTCAATGCCGTGCGAATTTCCTTGTCCCGAATCTTGACCACATATTCGTCACCCGCATAGGCCTTGACCATGTCGGGCCACTGCGACAGCAATTGGCGCGCATCGCGTTCCAACAGGCCGTCTCGCTGGTCGGCCAGTCGCAGCACCGTGTTGAGTGCGCCATCTTTGGTTGCATCGTCCTCGCGCAACATGCGAGCCGTCTCGCGCAACTGCTGCAGTTCACGCGCCAGGCGGGCCTGTGCCCGCGCGCGCTGTTTGTAGCTGCGCACGGTGTCGGCAATTTCGGCGAGATACCGGGTCCGGGCCGGGGGCACGATGGGGGTCTGATTGGTGCTGTGGCGCACACTCACCCCCGGCAAACTTCCTGTCTCCAGCGCAAGGCCGAGTTCGGCCAGACGCGGCTTCATGGACTGGTACAAGGCCGTAACGCCATCATCGTTGAACCGGGCAGCCATCGTGCCGAACACCGGCATCTGCTCGGCCGGTGTGTTCCAGGCCTCCCTGTTTCGCTGTACCTGCTTGGCCACGTCGCGCAGCGCGTCTGAGGCTCCCTTGCGGTCGAACTTGTTGATCGCCACAAACTCGGCGAAGTCCAGCATGTCGATCTTCTCCAGCTGGCTGGCGGCACCGAATTCCGGTGTCATGACGTACAGCGGCACATCAACATGCGGCACGATCGCGGCATCGCCCTGACCAATCCCTGATGTTTCCACAATCACCAGATCAAAGTCGGCCACCTTGCACGCTGCGATCACATCGGGCAGGCACGCGCTGATTTCGCTGCCGAAATCCCGCGTGGCCAGGCTGCGCATGTACACCCGGGGCCCGGCCTGCCAGGGCCCGATCGCGTTCATGCGGATGCGGTCACCCAGCAAGGCACCGCCACTCTTGCGGCGGCTCGGGTCGATGGAAATCAGCGCAATGCGCAGGCGGTCGCCTTGATCAAGGCGCAAGCGACGAATGATTTCGTCAGTCAGAGACGACTTGCCGGCACCGCCGGTTCCGGTCACGCCCACAACCGGCACCAACCGCGATGCGGCTTGGGCCTTGAGTTCGGCAGCCAGTGGATGCTCCCCCGCCGATGCCTCCAGTGCGGTGATCAATCGGGACAGCTCCCGCCAGGCCTGTGGCGTCTGGCCACGGATGGCACTGGTCTGGGTCGGTGCATGGCCAGACAGATCCCGATCACAGCGCATGACCATCTCGCCGATCATTCCCTGCAAACCCATGCGCTGACCGTCTTCGGGGCTGTAAATGCGCACGCCGCGTGCGGCCAGCGCTCGAATCTCTTCGGGGACAATCACGCCGCCCCCGCCGCCGAAGACCTGAATCTGCTCGCCGCCACGCTCGCGCAGCAGATCCACCATGTAAGAGAAATACTCGTTGTGGCCGCCCTGGTAGCTGCTGACCGCAATACCCTGCACGTCTTCCTGCAAGGCGGCCGTGACGACCTCTTCCACACTGCGGTTGTGCCCCAGGTGAATGACCTCGGCGCCCATACCCTGCAGAATGCGGCGCATGATGTTGATCGCCGCGTCGTGGCCATCAAACAGACTGGCGGCCGTGACAAAACGTACCTTGTGGGTGGGGCGGTAATTGGCCAGGGCCTTGAATTCTGCGGACAGGTCGGTCATGTGGGTGTCTCCGGAGGGGCATTCGCTGGGGTTTGCCTGACGGCGTCAAATTGACGTTTACGTAAACGTCAATATTAGCCGAGAAGGGCTTTCCTGTCACTGACGGCCGAGGCTGCCATCGGGTCGCGATAATGCAAAATCGTTCGCCTGACCTGCAAGGAATCACGCCATGAGCCGAATCGTCGATGCCGAGAAAAAACGTGCACTTTGTGCCCGGCTGGCCCGGGTGGAAGGCCAGTTGCGGGGGCTGCAGAAGCTCATCGACCAGGACGCAGACTGCGAGAAAATCGCCCAACAGATGGCAGCCGCCCGCAAAGCCCTGGACAAATCGTTCTTCTCCATGGTTGGCTGCATGATCGAACAGGGCGATCAACCCCCCGAAAAAGTAGCCGAGATGTTGGCGAAGTTCGCTTGAAAGCGATACGACCATGAACCCGATCCAGCTTTTCGACCCAGCGTCCAGCACCTACACCTACATCCTGTTTGATGAGGAAAGCCGCGAGGCGCTGCTGATTGATCCGGTGGACGCACAACTGGAGCGCGATCTGGCGGCACTGCGCCAATACGGCTTGCAACTGCGCTGGACCGTGGAAACCCATGCCCATGCCGACCACATCACCAGCGCGGGGCTGATTGCGGAACATACTGCCGCGCGAACGGCAGCGCCGGCAGGTTGCGACATCAGCACGGCCTCCGTACAGCTTGAAGACGGTGATTTTCTGCAGTTCGGCGAGGAACAGGTCAAGGCTCTGGCAACGCCGGGGCACACGGCCGGCAGCATGTGTTTTCTCTGGAAGCCGCGTGGTCTGGCAATGCCACCCCAGGTCTTCACCGGCGATACCTTGCTGATCAACGGCTGCGGGCGAACCGATTTCCAGTCCGGAAGCGCCAGCGCGCTCTTCGACAGCATTACCCGCGTACTCTGGAGCCTGCCGGACGAAACGGTGGTATGGCCGGGCCACGACTATCACGCCAGAGCAGTACCATTTCTGCCGAAAAAGCAGGAAACGTCCGCCTGGCGGGGAAGGACCTGACCAGCTTCGTCGCCACCATGGAATCACTGGCACTTCCCTACCCGCGCCGAATGGACGAAGCCGTACCCGCGAACCGGGCATCCGGCTTGCGACACGAAGCTGGCAGCGAGTCCCTGATGCTGCCTCGAACCGCCGAGGGGTATGCCGGTGATGTTTCGCCGCAACTCGCCTGGGAATGGGTGCAGGCCGGGCACGCGACCTTGGTCGATGTTCGTACGGACGCCGAGCGGGAGTGGGTCGGTTTTGTTCCCGGAGCGCAAGCTGTTGCGTGGAAACAATGGCCCGGGATGCATGCCAATCCCGACTTTGACGAGAGCCTCGTGCGCCTGGCGGCATCCGGCAAAAAAATCGTCCTGCTGTGCCGCAGCGGCGTGCGGTCGATCGCCGCCGCACGCCGGGCCCACGAACTCGGCATCGAGGCTTACAACATTCTTGAAGGGTTCGAGGGCGACCCCGACGGAAACGCCCAAAGGGGCCATGTCGGCGGCTGGCGCCATCACGGCCTGCCGTGGCGTCAGCGATAGGCGGTTGCCCCCGCGCCTGCGGCAACTCCGGGCGCCGCCCGGCTCAGGACTGCGGCGGAATCCGCAACTTCTGACCCGGATAAATCTTGTCCGGATGGCTCAGCATCGGACGGTTGGCCTCGAAGATGGCCATGTATTTGTTGGCGTTACCATAAAACTTCCTGGCAATCGCCGACAGGGTGTCGCCACGAACCACATCATGGTATTGGGCCGGATCGGCTGGGGCCGCCACCGACATCAGGTTCTCGACGTCATTCACGCCGCTGACATTGCCGCAGCACAAGGTGACCTTTTCACTGGCCTCCTGTGTCGGCGCTTCGCCCTGGACGGTCACTTTCCCCGACGCACCGTCAAATGACACATACAGCCCCGTTACCCCCAGGTTCTGCCCCTCGATGTAGTCGCGGATCGCGTGAGCTGCCTGGGTGTTGAGCTCATCGAGTGAGGGTGAGGCGGCAGCAGCAGCCTGTTCGACCTCTTTGCTGCCGAACAGCTTTTCGCCGGCGTCTTTGATGAAACTGAGAAATCCCATGGCGGCGTTCCTTTGACGAGTGGAAGGGTACTTCAGAGTAATCATTTTGTATGGCTCCCTTCTCCCAACCCAGGCGGCCCGACCAACAAAAGGGCACCGGGCTGAAAAAAGCATGACTTTGTTGGCGTTTTGTGTTGGCGTTCGACTACGACGCTTAGGGAACTGCACAGCCTGTCAGTTCTGACAGGTGGGGCGCAATCGCCGGACGAGACCCAAGGTTCAATGAAGTATCAGGTCATGACTCCGGAGTACGCCATGGAAGTTGCCGCCGCAATTTTGGAAAACCGCCCGATGTCCGCAGCAATTGGCGCACATCTGGAAGCGCGCATCGAGAGGGAATTTACCCGACGCTGGAATACGTTGTGGGGTGGTCGATCCCTCCTGCATGGCCGAGATGCCGGCGCCGACGCGGTTCGCCTAAACGGCAACGACTACCTCCATCTGACTGGACATCCGGACATCATTGGAGCCCAGACCGCCCATCTGCGCCGCGACGCGGATTTCGTGATTCAGTCGGGGGTCTTCCTGCTTGACAACCACCCGTCGCGGCAGTTGGAGCGGGAGCTGGCGGCCTGGATCGGACACGAAGACGGACTTCTCTGCCAATCCGGGTACAACGCCAATTTGGGTCTGCTTCAAGCAATCGCAGACCCGCAAACACCAGTATTCATCGACAGCCTCGCACACACGTCCCTATGGGAGGGTGCGCGGCGCGCGGGCGCGCCGACTCACCCGTTTCGCCACAACGACCCCGCCCATTTGGCCAAATTGCTAGGGCAACTGGGGCCGGGGCTGGTTGTCGTCGATTCGGTTTACAGCACCACAGGGGCCGTCTGCCCACTTGAAGCGATTGTGGATGTCGCCGAGCAAGGAGCAAGCATGGTGCTCGTGGACGAATCCCATTCACTGGGCACTCACGGGCCGACCGGGGCCGGACTTACCCGTGACCTCGGCTTGACCGGGCGGGTTCACTTTGTCACCGCCAGTCTAGCGAAAGCGTTCGCCGGTCGGGCGGGCTTCATGAGCTTGCCAACCGCCATGCGCAACTATGTCCTGAGCACCAGCTACCCCAACATGTTCAGCTCCTGCCTGCTGCCCCACGAGATCGCCGGCCTGTCGGCAACACTTAACGTCATCCGCGATGCCAATTCCGCGCGCGCGGCCCTGCACCACAATACACGCTGGCTACGGGAGGCGTTGTCGGCTGCGGGCTACCCGATCCACCAGGGAACGGAACAGATCATTGCCCTGGAAGCAGGGACGGAGCCTGACACCATGGTCTTGCGGGATGAATTGGAGGCGCGCGGCGTATTCGGGGCGGTTTTCTGTGCGCCGGCGACCAGCCGTAATCGCGCAATGGTGCGGTTGACCCTGCATGCAGGGCTGGCGCAGGCAGAGCTGGACCATGTCGCATCGGTTGCGCGTGCCATCGCCGCCGTTGTCCAACCTTGGAAATGGCCGGTCGCAAGACGTGCCAGGGCGAATCAGAGCAAACAAGAGTGATTGTCAGGAACGTGTTCGATGGCCCGACTGGCACGGACATCGCGATAACGCGCCAGGCTGGACATGAATCCCGGCGAGAGATCGTTCCCCAAGGCTTGCACACTGTAGACAGGAGCGCTGGCGCCAACTCCGAGGCGCCCTGCCGGATGAATGCGCCCACCGATTTCCGCCAATGAAAGTCGCAACTCGATGTCGAACAGGGCGCTTCCCGCCTCGACGAGCATGACCAGCGATTCTTCGATTCCATGCAGACGCGCCAGTTCGGCCAAGTCACCCAGCCCTTCCGATAACTCCAGCTGCATCCAATACGCCGATCCATCGCCATCCAGCGCGAGCAGGCCAAACGGCTGCCCGATCAGCACATATTCGATCCAGTTTTGTTCCCGAACCAGGTCGTCCAAGGCTTGCGCTACCGTCCTGTCCGACAGCACCTTCAATTGCTCACGGTTCAATGACTGGTGCCAGATCGGCGCAAGCACCGAGGGCGCTTTGTTCAGCTCCATCTCAACCAGTTTGACCAGTCGGTCGGCGATATCATTCGCCTGTTTCGGTATGTACTGGTCGATCAGTCCGGCATTGAAGCCGCCGATCGCGATATGTTCATCGGCGCGACCGGTCAACAAGACCGTTGTCACTGGCACACTCCTGGCCGCTTGCACGGCTTGCAACCCGTTCATGGCTGGCATGGTGTAGTCAACAACCCATACCCGCCCGAGGCCATAGCGGCGGATTCCATCGCGCCTCCAGTATTGCAGAACGCCGGAGACGAGTGAGTGTCCACTACGCCACCGCTCCAGGATCTCTCGGTGACACCAGACGTCTGCATCGGACTGGACCATTTGATGCTTCATTGCCGTCAGGCAAACCTCCGGGTGGCAGAAGAGCCGCAGATCCCAATCCGACGGCAGAACATCGGCGATCATTTCCAGATAAGCGGGCTCGTCATCAAGAAAAAACACCGTGCCGGGGCGTTTGCAAACGGGAAACATCATGAATGTCAGTGAATGCTGCCAGAACCAGGGATCCAATCACCCTCCGAACGATGTTCCTTTGTAGCCCCGTTCGGCGGCAAGATCGCCGGAAGATGGAGGATGAAAGCCGCTCCGGCCGCCGGCCGGGAGCGAACCTGAATGGTACCGCCCGCCGCCTGCAACACAGTTCGGCAGAACGCCAGCCCCAGCCCATGCCCGATACCCTGGTCCGTGGAGAAAAATGGCTCGAAGACCCGCGTCTGTGTGGCGGCATCCATGCCGACACCCTTGTCCACCAGGGCGACAATGCCGAACCCGCCTCGAACAAATACGTCAATTCGCAGATCACCGGGTCGCAAGATCGAACTTGCCGTGAGCAACGAGCGAATGGCGTTCTCGATCAGGTTGTCCAGCACCTGGTGGAACTGCCGCCGTGATCCGCGAAAGCGAAAATCGGTCTGCTGGTTGATCAGGACACATTGTCGTTCCTGGGTACTCCGAAAAGGGTACTGTTCGACGACTTCCCGGACCATCTCGGCGGCTCCGATGACTTCGTCAACTTGCTTTGGCAAGTGCAGCAAACGCGCATTGGCGATTTCCATGTCGATATGGTGATTCATCGAGCGAGCCAACGCGAGCAGTCGGTCGGCAAGCCGTTCAAGATGATGGGGACGTGGGCCCGCAGGTGATGTCCTGCGGGCTTCCTGCCGTAGGGCCTCGCCAACCAGTGCGGTCGTCGCGAGCGGTGTTCGCAACTCGTGGGCCATGATCCCGATCGTCGCCAGGGTATGCGTCAGGCGCTCTCGCCGAAGGTTCGCGCCAGAAAGCCCCAGGAGCAGTCCGGCGATCCATCCGAACGCCAATACGACCAGATGCTCCCCCGGGGGAAAGTGGGTTGCGCTTACCTGCCCCAATGCGCAGCCGATCACAGAGCCGGCCGCAGCAATACGCCAGTCTGTCAGGTGAAAGTAGATCAAAACGCCGGTGCACAAAGTCGCCAGCCAGATCGTGCTGTGCCCATTCATCTGATACATCCAGCTGAACAGGAGTGGCAACTGAACAAACGCGACCACCGCAAACGTCTTGCGGGTCAGCGGACTGGAGGGGTTTCCAGATACCGCATCCAACAGCAATGGCACCCCAAGCAGCGCGGTCGCCAGCCGCAAAAGGAGATTCTCGTAGGGCTGCGGCCAGATCACGTGCCACGCCCAGTAGAACAGCGGGTGTCCAACCAAAGTGAAGGCACCGAGCAGTTTCAGTCGACGCGGGGATGCATGCAATATTGGTTCAACGGGCGCCGTCAACGTTTGTTCGAAAGCACGCCGCAGCTTTTGGCCAGCGACTTCGCCAGATCGGCGCAATTCCGCAAAGTCGGTCCGTTGCGAGTTGTCGGTAGCAGCCATTGCGAGTCGGGATCGGGGAACTTGTTTGGTATTGTGTCAACTTTGCCGATCTCGCCCATGCCTACCCCTGTTAACTTTGACAGCGTTGTATTGGACGGGCTGCTCAGCGATTGGCTGACAGCCATGCGAGGTCATGCGGTGGAAGCACTGGTTGTACTGGGCCCGAACCCGTTTGGGTCTGCTCATTGTCGCGATGTGCTGGCAGCACATCCGCCACGCCTGAGCGAAGCAGCTCGGGCGTTGGCCGACGCGACCGATTTCGGGGCGCCTTGGCGCGAAAGCACCGCGCCGCTGGTTTCCTGGCAGCACATCGCCCAGTCGGCCCAACTGGCGGAACACCGCTGGAGGCGCCTTTGGCTCGCACACGGTTTCCAAACCACGGTTAGGGTCGAGTTCCCTTTGGTCGGTGGTCGGGCTTTCGAGGTATTTCTCTTCAGTCCGCGGGAGTTTCACCACCGCGCCGAGGCCGCGTTGCTCGCATGGTCCGTATTGAATTTCTGGCCCATGATCAAGAAGACTCTGATCGAGGATCGCTGCGTTCTCAGCCCGCGAGAACGCGAATGCCTGGCGCGGGCGCTGGACGGAATGACGGCCAGAGAAACCGCCCAACATCTTGCATGCACCGAGCGAACGGTCAATTTTCACTTGGCCAATGCCATGGTGAAACTGAAGGTGGACAGCAAACTGGCGGCAATTCAGCGCGCCTGTTGGCTGGGGGTGCTGTGAAGATCGCCCGCTTCGGGGTTTCTTCGCCGCTGGGAGTCGACGGCAAACCCGCAATAATGACGCCATGACATTTTTGGCGATCGACGTTGGTAACACGCGACTCAAATGGGCCCTGTATGACGCACCCGAACCCGGCGCTGCTGTCCTGCATCAGGGCGTCGAGTTTCTTGAAAACATTGATCGCCTGGCCGATGTGGACTGGGTCAGTCTGCAACCACCGAAGGCGATGCTCGGTTGTATTGTGGCGGGCGAGGCCGTCAAGCGACGGGTCCAGGAACAGATGGAAATCTGGGACGTCGCACCGCAGTGGGTGGTCTCATCGGCGGCGCAGGCGGGCGTAACCAATGGCTACGACCATCCCACCCGTCTGGGAGCGGATCGCTGGGTGGCGATCATCGGGGCCCGCCATCGGATGCTGGCCCGCATGAGGGCGACCGGCGGGATGGCCCGGCCCATGGTGGTGGTAATGGTCGGTACGGCGGTGACGGTTGAAGCGATCGACACCGAGGGGCGGTTTCTGGGTGGCTTCATCTTGCCGGGCCATGGCATCATGTTGCGCGCCCTGGAGTCCGGCACCGCCGGATTGCATGTGCCGACGGGCGAGGTTCGGGAGTTTCCCACCAATACCAGCGATGCGCTGACCAGTGGCGGCACCTACGCCATTGCGGGCGCGGTAGAGCGCATGGTGGCGCATGTCCGGGAGCATTGCGGCGCCGAGCCGATGTGTGTCATGACCGGTGGCGCGGGCTGGAAAATGGCCCCCAGCATGGCCGTCAACTTCGAGCTGGTCGACAGCCTGATCTTTGACGGCCTGCTGGTGATCGGTCAGGAGCGGTTTTCGGCCCGTTTCGGCTGATTCCGAAAGAAATCAGGCAATACCCAGCGTAAAAAGGTCGTTTATTGCTACATATATCGTAGCGAACGGACTTCGTCAGTCCGGAGCTTGGCTGTAGGCAGAAACAAGACTCATCAGGTGCTGGCGCTGCGCCGGCTCCAGATAAGGCACCAGGATGTTCAGCACATGGTGAGCGCCCCGCATCAGGGCGCGCTGGGCGCTTTCAGGTTCCAGCGCGCGGCGGGGATCGCGAACGTACTCATAGCTGAGCCAGTAGGTCAGCAACACCACCATGCTCGTTGACGTTGCATCCATTTCCCGTGAATCGATATGGACCACACCGTGCCGGCTCATGGCATCGAGCATGGCGCGGATCGAGCGGGTCTTGTTTTTCAGCACCCACTGGAAATGCGTCTCCAGCCGCCGGTTCTTGGACAACAGGTCGTTGAGATCACGATAGAGAAAGCGGTATTGCCAGATCAGTTCGAACAGGGTGTGCAGAAAAAACCAGGCGTCCTCCACGTCGCGAACACTGTCGCTGGCGTTGAGCAACTCGCTCAGTGAGCGCTCGTAGCGGTCGAACAGACTGTTGATCAGTTCGTCCTTGGCCGGATAGTGGTAGTACAGATTTCCGGGGCTGATACTCAGTTCGGACGAGATCAGCGTGGTGGAGACGTTCGGTTCACCGAATCGGTTGAACAGATCCAAAGTCACTTCCAGAATCCGTTCGGCCGTTCGGCGGGGCGCTTTTTTTACCATGGTGATCGTGGCAGGCAGGTGAAGGCGGTGGGAAACAGGCGGCTTGCTGTCGGCGGGCGGGCTCTGATCGAAGCGCTTTAGGTCAATGCGGCGGGCACGCCACTCACACCGCCGCGCGGGGACGTGCGACAAACCGTCGCAGATCTTCCAGGCTTTCCTGCAAAGTACCCACCGCCTGGCCGATCCGCGTTTTGGCCCGCACAGGCGCCACCAGGTGGCGGTGCGGATCATCCAGCACGTCAGCGCGCAACGCAATGGCATGGCGGGCAAAGATCTCCGACAGGATGCTGCGCCGGGTTCGCAGGTAGTGGCGGGTCTGCTGGTAGGCGTGCTCCGCCAGGTGGCGCCGCTCGCTGTAGCTGAAGGTGTTGGCCAGGTACATCTCCGGATCACGCTGGTCGGGCTCCAGCAACACGATATCGGTCGCCGGGTAAATCTGCTCGTAATGTTTCATTCCCAGCGCCATCCGGGAATGGATCATGGTCCGGAAGGTCTGCGAAAGCACCGATGGCAATCCACCGTCAACAATCCGGGGAATGCGGCGACGCTCGGAAGGCAACCCCGCCTTCATGACTTCAGGCAAGACGGGCAAAGTCGCATCAAAGGGAACCAGCGGATTGAGGCACAAGAGCAAGTCCAGGCCTTGCTCGAGCGCAACCGACGCATGCATGGTCTTCTTGAGCGCGCCATCCACGTAGTAATGGGCGTCAATCTCTACCGGAGGGAACAGCCCCGGCAAGGCCGCACTGGCCTGCACCGCGCGCGAAATCGGAACATGGTCCCAGCCCGGCTCACCGAACGGGGCGGCTTCGCCGCTGTCCAGATTGGTCGCCACCAGGGTCAGGCGACTGCGCAGACGGCGAAAATCATTGGTCCGCCCTTCACGGGTGAACAACTGTGTCAGTCTTTGGTCGACTTCGTCGCTGGCAAACGCCCCGGTCGGCAGCGCGGGCCCCAGGCGCTCCAGCGCGCTGATCAGTGAACGCCGTTCCACCAGCAGGCGCCAGGCGGCCGAAAGCACCAGACCGGGCAACATGATGCCGCGGCGGGCAAATTCGCCCCAGGCCGGGTTCAGCAGCCACGAGGGATCAAATACCTCCGTGCTTTCGTCACTGTTTTCGATGAACCCCGCGCACAGTTCGCGCGGTGTCAGGCCATTGGCCAGGGCCGCGGCAATGAAGCTGCCGGCGGACACGCCCACATAGTGGTCCAGCGCATTGAAATCCAACCCTTCCAGAGACTCTTCGAGGGCACACAGCGCACCGATTTCATAAATCGCACCCAACGGCCCTCCGCCAGCAAGGGCGAGTGCGATGCGGGGTGAACGGCTTGGGTTGGCTTTGTTCATACGTGTCAGTTTAGGCTTTCAACGACGGTGTTGGCGTTGCAGTGCAGCAAAACCAAAGGGGGCCTGAGCCCCCCTGCAAAGTTGAGCGCCAGCGCCTTGAGCTTCGCTGGCGGCTGTCAACGGACCTTACTCTGCGGCCGGGGCGGGTGCTGCTTCGGCTTTGACAGCCTTCTTCGCCGCACGGGGAGCCGCTGCCTTGGCGGGCGCGGCCTTCACCGGAGCCGCTTTTTTGGCGGGAGCCACTTTCTTCACTGCCGCCGCGCCGGCGACCGGTTTGGCCTGCGGCTTGGTTGCCGGCTTGGCCGACAGCTGCTGAACGCTCTGGTTGAGATCGTCGATCCGGGCAATCAGCGCCTCAATATCCTTGGCCGACGGAACGCCGAGCTTGTTCAGGGCGCGGGCGACGCGGTCTTCGAAGATGTTCTCCAGTTTGTCCCAACGACCGGTAGCCCGGGTCGTAATGTCGGTCGCCATGCTGGCCATGCGATTGGTCGCCTCGCTGATTTTTTCTTCGGCAGCGGCCTGGGTCTTGCGCTGAATCGCCAGACCTTCCTTCACCAGGGTCTCGTACACTTTGCCGCCCTCGTTTTGGGCCTTGGTAAACGCCGCCAGACCTGCTGCCCATATTTGTTGGGCTGAGTCTTTTACATGGGCCGCCGAAGGTGCGGCGGGTTTCTTGGCGGGGCTGGCTTTCTGCACTTTTTTGACCATCGTGTTGTCCTTGTTGCGATTGACATTGAACTGGATTCACTGCGAGTGAACTCCATGGATGAACTGTAAAGAATGCGCGAGGTCGTTTTTAGTTAACGCTACCTATTGGGATAGGGGTGGTTTCCTATCCCCGCCCAGGGGCCGGGTTTTCGGTGGGGCTTACCCAGACCCATAGAATTCCGAATCTTCCACAACCGCCTCTGCCAAAGCCATGTCGCACCACGTCCACGCTTCCACTGTCTTGTTGTGCTTGTTGCTGGGCGCCTGTGGCGGCGCAGCCTCGACCGAGTCGGCAAAACCTGCGAATCTGATCGAGATTCGCAACGCTTCCTTCACCGAGGTTGACAGCCGTGGATGGTTGGTCGGCTGGGAGGGTCTGGAGCACAACACGGGCAATTCTTACCGGTTTGTGGCGGATTCCGAGATCGTCTACTCCTCACCGGCAAGTGCGCGGATAGAGCGTTATGGGCCGGAGATTTATGGCCATTTGCGCCAGTTGATTCCGGTACAGCCGCAGTGGGTCAACAAGACCGTTCGTCTTTCGGCCATGGTTCGTACCGATACCGCAGCCGACGCGTCCGTTGGCCTGATCTTCCAGATGAATCGTTCGGACGGCAGCATACTGTCGTTCAACCATATGTTTGACGACCGGCTCAGTGGCAAGCAGGATTGGCGGCGTGTCAGCGTTGACCTGAAAGTTCTGCCGTCCACATACCGCATCAACGTCGGGGCAATCCTGGAGGGCTCCGGTAAAGCATGGTTCGATGACTTCCAACTGGAATTGCGCGACTGACCATTTTTGCTTCTTCAGAACGGCGATGCGCTGACGGCTTTGGTGAACCGCTCGCGCAGATCGGAAACCGGCTTTTCGAAGGCGTGAAAAACCAGGGCGGACAGCGCAAACACGCAGGTCAACCACAAGACCGTGACACCCGCCAGGACCGTGGCGCTGGTTTCACTGTTGAGTTTCAGCGCCGCTGTCAGTACGAATATCAAGGGGAAATGGGCCAGATAGATGCTGTACGAGTACAGGCTGGTCCGTTCGATGAAAGTGTTTGCCCATCCTTCAACCGGCGGCAAGCGGGTCACCGCTGGCAGGACGAGCAAGGTCCCCAATCCGAGGCAAGTGGTCGAAAGCGTGTTCATGAAGGTGCCAGCCAGCCCGGGGGTCCATCCCGTACCGGTCAGCCGCCAGACCATGGCCAGCCCCGCGATCATCAGGGCAATACCCAGAAGGGCTCTGGTGTTTACCGCCCGGTTCCACCAGTGCGGAGCCCATCGGTTCACGGCGGCGGCCAATACGCCCCATCCCGTGGCGTCCAGGTGGTAGAGCGTCAAACGGCGAATCTGGGCGTCCCAGGCAAAGAAATCCGGGGGCACCGGATGCCATGCCCTGGCAACCATAGGTACGACAATCAGCACCGCGGCCGCAAACAGGAACGCGGTTGCGACTCTGGCGCGAAACGCCAATAGCGCCAGTCCGATCAGCAGCGGCATGAGGACATAGAACCATTCGTCCATCGCCAGTGACCAGGACTCGCCGAAGAAATGGGGAATTTTCTCGGCCTGATACAGGTTTTGGGAGAACACGACAAACGTCCAGTCGAATTGTCCATGACCTATTCCGACGGCAACGAGGAGCACATTGATGGCCAGAAACAGGTAGTAGTTCGGCAAGGTTCTGAACCATCGACGCAGCCAGAAGTCACGGGCCCGTTGCGCCCAGGTTCCTGGCTTTTCGAAGCTGCGGATCATCATCGTGCCGATCAGATACCCGCTGAGGACAAACAGCCACTCGATCGAGATGATGGCTGAAGCGCTCACATAGGCCGTCATTCCGCTCCATTGGGCTTTTCCGAGGGGGAGAAAGAAGCCAATGAAGGCATGGTTCGCAAGAACGATCAGGATGGAGGCGGTTCGCAAGTAGTCCAGGCCTGGGTTCCGGGCCAGGTTCGGCGCCATGGTGGCGGTATTCACAGTGACCCTCTCGCGAAGAAGCGCGGTGCAATCGCCCAGAAGTGCCAGGCGGCCGTGGACTCGGCCAATGCTTCGTTCAATTCGCGGAATACCGCATCGGCCAGTTCTTGTTCGTCGGGCATTGGCGGGATATTACGTATTACCAGCCGACGACGGCCGGTTCGCAAATCGAGTCCGGTCCGGTAAACCACAATCGGTATCTGCCTTTGTCGGGCGTCCCGGAGCAGACGGATGGGTGCGTGGGCGCGATGTCCGATCACACGGACGGCGACACTTTCCCCGACCTGGTCCGGCGGAACATCGATCACCGCCAGCAACTGGTGCTTGTCCTGGTAGAGCCGCTCCATCCGGGGAAAGTCGAAGGGAGTTCTCTCGGGTTCTGCAGCGTTGCGAACGGGGACTGGAAACGCCGCGTTTCCGGTTGCTCGGGCCACCGCGTAGGTTCGCAAGCGGGCGTACAGCCCCGCGGGGGATGGGACATGAGGCCCCTTGGCCAGAAGCATGTGCGGCGAAAGTCCGACCGATCGGGCATGGCGCAACCCCCACATGCCGGCACTCCAATGGAAGGTCAACAGCAATGCGGCCTGTCCCGGCCCGGCCCACTCGCCATCGACTTGCAGGTGTTTGCGGATCCAGGCGTCAGAGCGAGAGAGGCTCAGGTAACAGTCGGCATGGTCCACCAGAGTGGTCAATCGTCGCTCGAAGAGCCAGGCTTGTGGATCGGCAACCGGGATGCATTTCGACGCGTGCGCGAGAGCCAGGCGACAGTCTGCGTCATACAAAAACGGATATTTGCTCAACCAGCGAAACAGGCGAAACGTAAGGCCCCAGGGTAAAAAGGCGGCCATGCCCGGAACAAGAAAGAGTTCTACGGCTTCGCGCAGCATGCGGCGAAACTTTCCCGACCTTGTCATGAGAGCGTCGGTCTGCCGCCGGAGTTCAGGGTCGGTTTGCGCCATTCATGGTCAAGCAGGCAGACGCCCATGTGCCGGCCGGTGCCTGTGATGTCAAGCGTTCGCTCGACATGGTCAAACAGACGCAGTCCTTCGGGGTCCATGGCGTGCAGACGCACCCGGTAACTTCCGGGCAACAGGGGCAGGCTCGGGTATCGGATCTCGAAGCCCGACAGTCCGTTTGCCACCGGGTGGGTACGGTAGCCGGCGATGTCGGAAAACGTTCCGAAGACTGGTGCGCCATCGGGTTTGACGATGCTGGTTGCGATTACCGGGTCACGGCCATCGGGCGAATACGCGGTGCCGGTGATGATCAATTCGCCACCGGCGTTCAGGGCAATCCGGTCTGTGTCGTGTCCGTTCAGCCAGACTTCCTGAATGTGATAGACCGCGCCGTTTCCGGCCCGGGGAGTGACGTCGGTCATCTTCGCGCCTTCGGCGGCGCTTTTCGCTTCGTGCCATGCGAGGTAGTTGCGGCTGACGTCTCCTGCTGCGCCGTATTCACGAATCACGCCTTCATGCAGCCAGGCCGCATGGGTGCACAGTTTTTGTATGTGATACATGCTGTGCGAACACAGGATCAGGGTACCGCCGTTGCTGAGGTAGCGTTCCATCCAGCGGCTGCATTTCTTCTGAAAAGACTCGTCACCTACCGCAAGCACTTCATCGGTGATCAACAGATCCGGCGACAAGGTGGTGGCCACGGCGAAACCCAGACGGACCACCATTCCGGACGAATAGTGCTTGATAGGCTGATAAATATGGTCACCGATATCCGCGAATGCCAGTATTTCGTCAAGTCGCTCGCGTGTCTGATCGGGACTGAAACCCATGAGCGAGCAGGCCAGATGCACATTCTCCAGACCGGTGTACTCTGGGTGAAATCCGGCACCGAGTTCCAGCAAGGCACCGACACGTCCCTTGCGCACCATCTCACCCGCAGACGGTTTGATGACACCCGCCATGATTTTCAGCAAAGTGGACTTTCCTGCGCCGTTGACCCCGACGAGGCCCAAGGACTGACCCCGATAAACGGCCAGTTCGACGTCCTGTAGCGCCACGTACTGAGCGGAGGGTTTGCGCTGGAACAGCAGCGAGACCAGCGCCCCGACCTTGCGGCTGGCGGTATCGACCAAGGGATACGCCTTGGCGATGCCGCGCAGGGCAATCAGGCAATGCGGATCACCCTGGTCACCCAGTTCCGTCGGTGAATCAGGCAAGTCTTCAACGCGGCGCACGGCTTCGGTTGGGCTCACGTCACATCCTCAAAATGGGGCGATAGCCTGTTGAACAGCTTTCGTCCGGTCCAGAAGGTCAATGCCGCGAACACGATCATCCCTGCCAGATTCAGCCAGGAAGGCGTGGTTCCAAACAGGAGTGCCTGGCGCATCGGTTCGATGACATGGACCAGTGGATTGAAGTCCATGACCTCACGGAACGGCGAAGGAACCATCGAGATCGGATACAGGATGGGGGTGAGATAGAACAGGACCGAGAGCGCCTGTGAGAGAAATTGCTCGAAATCCCGGATGAAGGCCTGAACCGCCGCGAAGGCCAATGCCAGGCCCGTTGTCATGACAAGCTGTATCAGCAGGAATACCCCTAACCAGACCAGCCCCAGCGGATGCACGGCGTAGCCCAGCACAGCAAGCATGATCAACACGAACGCATACCCCGCCATCTGAACCGCGAACGCGGCACCGACAGCGGCATATACGACCAACTCGTGCGGAAATGCAACCTTCTTGATCAGCGGTGAATTGGCCACAATGGCTTGGGTTCCGCGGCTCAGACCTTCAGAGAACGCGAGCCATGGCCACATGGCCATGGCCATGAATGCCACAAAGGGAAAGCGCTCCAGTTCCGGGAATCGGACCTTGAAGATGGTCTGAAACAAGACGGAAAAGATCGCCAGCATGGCGAGCGGATGGACCAAGGCCCAAACAACTCCGCCAACCGAGCCCGCGTATCGGTTGGTAATTTCCCGGGAGATGAAACTCCGGAGCATCCAACGGTGCTGAATGATCGTTGACAGTGCTCCGGTGCCCCGAGTCTCGGGGTGAATGCGGCTCATAGTCGGCGAACGGGTGCTCTCAACGGCCCCAATATGGCGTTGGGGCCATGGGCGCCGGGACCGGTCGCGAGGTCGAAATGCCAATCCTCATCGACTATTTGCCGGGCCTGGTGTTTGCCCTTGCCGCTGGGCGAACTCCTTGATGACCGCATCGTGGTATTTGATGTCGGCGCGAATGGCCTCGATCGCCTTCTGGCGCGCCTCGTTGGCCAGACTGTTGGCCGCCTGGTTCACCAGGGTGTCACGAAGCTCGTCAAACGGTCTTTTCTGGGCGGCTCGACGGGCTTCAAGGCGGATGATGTGGAGGCCGAACTGGGTGGAAACCACCGGGCTCAAGTCCCCCGGCATCTTCAGCGCATCCACAGCTGCCTCAAACTCAGGCACCATCGCGCCCTTGGAGAAAAAGCCGAGATCGCCTCCTTTTGCAGCGCTGCCATAGTCGGTGGAGTGCTGTTGGGCCAGTTGCTCAAAATTCCCACCATTCAGCAGCTGTTTGCGAATGTCTTCCGCTTTGGCACCAGCGTCCGGCAAAGAGCGGGGAATCAGGATGTGCCGGGCACGGGTTTGTGCGGGGACATTGAAGCGCTCAGGTTCGGCGTCATACAGAGTTCTTGCATAGCGCAGGAGCTCGGTGTCCGATGGTCGGGACTTCCGGTCGATGTCTTTGAGAACAGCATCGGCCAGCACGCGGTCCACCGCAATCTGCACCTCTGCGGCCAGAACCGGATCTTTGTCGAATTGCTGCGCTTTGGCCTGAGCGGCCATGACGCGCCGCACCAGCAGGGCGGTTGCCTGCTCTTTGACGTTGGGTTCCCGCGACAACGCGGCGCGGCGCGTGACATCGGGCAGGCGCCGTGCGTCGGCCTCCACATCGGAGAGAACGATGCTGACACCTTGAGGGCTTTCGGCCAGGACCCCCGTCCGAGCCTGCGCGGACGCCGAATAAGTGCACCAGAAAACGAGGAGAAAAAGAAACGGGGCGAAATTGGAACGAATCGGAAAGCGTAGAAAGAACATAACCGGAACGTTTGACGGAAGGAATGAAAAAGGGCGGGATCACTCCCGCCCTTTTCTATGTCAGGCGAACCTCTGATCGACGATCAGCGAACAACCTTGTGCGGGAAGGTCAGGCCGTAGTTGGCGGCAACACCGGGCTTAGCGGCGGCGTTGGAAGCCTTCACGAAAGAAGCACCCAGAACCGGCAGTCCAGTGGTCCCTGCGAGACCGGGGTGAGCCAGCGTAGCCCAACCGTTACGGATGGTGCCGAAGTCGATGTCCTTGCGGGCCACCGAGC
>ERZ761607.2649-NODE-2649-length-18872-cov-7.028538_pt1 | contig 18872 bp, 15 predicted proteins | sample MGYA00511164_ERZ761607 | MGnify/ENA primary metagenome ERZ761607 (study PRJEB28899, sample SAMN02445080) | bioreactor sludge metagenome | biome: EBPR sludge | place: Australia: Brisbane, Thorneside Wastewater Treatment Plant | collected 2011-06-22 ...
AAAAGACTGGGCTGAAAACCCCCGCTGGAAAGGCATCAAGCGCGGTTACTCCGCTGCCGACGTCGTCCGCCTGCGCGGCTCCCTGCCGATCGATTACACCCTGGCCAAGCGCGGTGCGGAAATCCTGTGGGCCAAGGTCAATGGCGGCGCCAAGAAAGGCTACGTGAATGCCTTCGGCGCCATCACCGCAGGCCAGGCCATGCAGCAGGCCAAGGCCGGCCTGGAAGCCGTCTATCTGTCGGGCTGGCAGGTCGCCGCCGACGGCAACACCTCCGAAACCATGTACCCGGACCAGTCGCTGTACGCCTACGACTCGGTGCCGACCATGGTTCGCCGCATCAACAACACCTTCAAGCGCGCCGACGAGATCCAGTGGTCGCGTGGCATCAACCCGGGCGACGAAGGCTTCATCGACTACTTCCTGCCGATCGTCGCCGACGCTGAAGCCGGTTTCGGCGGTGTGTTGAACGCCTTCGAACTGATGAAGAACATGATCGCTGCCGGTGCGGCCGGTGTGCACTTCGAAGACCAGCTGGCCGCCGCCAAGAAGTGCGGTCACATGGGCGGCAAGGTGCTCGTCCCGACCCGCGAAGCGGTCGAGAAGCTGATCTCCGCGCGTTTCGCCGCCGACGTCATGGGCGTGCCGACCCTGATCCTGGCCCGTACCGACGCCGAAGCCGCCAACCTGCTGACCTCCGACTACGACGAGAACGACAAGCCGTTCCTCACCGGCGAGCGCACCCAGGAAGGTTTCTACCGCGTCCGGAACGGCCTCGAGCAGTCGATTTCCCGCGGCGTCGCCTACGCCCCCTACGCCGACCTCGTCTGGTGCGAAACCGGCGTGCCGGATATCGGCTTCGCCCGTGAGTTCGCCCAAGCCGTGCTGGCCGCCTGCCCCGGAAAGCTCCTGTCCTACAACTGCTCGCCGTCGTTCAACTGGAAGAAGAACCTCAACGACTCGCAGATCGCCTCCTTCCAGGAAGACCTTTCCGCGCTCGGCTACAAGTACCAGTTCATCACCCTCGCCGGCATCCACATCAACTGGTACAACACCTTCCAGTTCGCGCACGCGTACGCCGGCGGCGAAGGCATGAAGCATTACGTCAACATGGTCCAGGAACCGGAATTCGCCGCCCGCGACCAGGGTTACACCTTCGTTTCGCACCAGCAGGAAGTCGGCGCCGGCTACTTCGACGACGTCACCACCGTCATCCAGGGCGGTTCTTCCTCCGTCAAGGCCCTCACCGGCTCCACCGAAGAAGAGCAGTTCCACTGAGCTTCCTTGGCTACCCCATCGGGTAGCTGCTAGGCCGGCACTCACAAGGTGCCGGCCTTTTTCATTTGCCGATTCGGTCAGCGGACGTGTTCCCCGAATGCCGAATCAGACGCTGATCCGCTCGTCTGACAGTGAGTAGCGACGGTTGCGCGCATACAACACCCGCGAAGCGATGATCCGGGGAAACGGACGAGGAATTCCGGTTCGTCCGCTAGGATGCGCCCGAGTACGCTGTCGCTTCTGCCACCGCAGGAGCCAACTTGTGATCCACTCCGAGGAGGTCGACCATGACCAAGACTGCAGAACTCCCACTTCCCGCCACCGACCAGCTTGAAGACCTGTCCGCCGACCCACTGGCGACGGAGATCCCGGCAATCAAGCCGAAGATGGCACGGTTGCTGGAACTCACCCAGGCCAACGGCACCAGCGTGACCCCCAGGGAAATCAATGCACAGCTTGATCGCGTCCTGCGCGACTATGACGAACTTACCGCGCTCTACGCCGAAAACAACCGCCGCATCGACAGCGAACTGGCCGAACTGCGCCAGTCCGGCGGCGCTATATCGACCCGGATGCACCAGCTCGGCGCCGATTTGCAGCAGCAGGGCCTGGCTTTGGCCGGACGTACGGCGGCTGCGGAACAGCGGATTGACGTGATTCGCGACGAAACGCGTGTCTGGCTGGCCGACAGCGAGCAGCGCTGGGACGCTCGCCTCGCCAGCAGCAATGCCCGCATCGGCGCCGACCTGGCCCGCCTCGATGCCGGCATCGGATCACTGGACGGCCTCTTCAAGGCGCAGGAGCGAATTCTCGCCGAGCAACACGCGCGCCTCGACCAGTTCGACATCACCTGCGAGTTGCTGGACACGGCGACTCGCGGCAACAAGAGCCGCATCGAGGCGGTGCGCGAGGAAGCGCAAAGGCAGCACGCGATCGTCGCGGCACGCCTCGATGGTCTGGCAGCCCTGCAACGCGAGCACTACGCTGAGTTCCAGACACTGCAGGGGCTGGTCGGCGTGCTGCAGACCGAAACCCGGCGCCTCGACGCAGAAATCGCCAGGGTCGCCGTCGCGCTGGACGGCCATCGCCGGGAAACCGGTGATCGCTTCAAGCGGACCCACCTCGCCCTTGCCGCCCTGCTCCTGCTGGCTGTCGCCGGCTTCGCGATGGTCAAGTGGGTTCCCGCCTTCGCCCCCGCCAGCACCGAGTCGGCGCTCGCGGACAACCGCTCGCGGATCACCGAGGTCGGCAGCCAGGTCGCCGCCCTCGCGGCGCAGGGAACCGCCCGCGACGAAGCCGACGCGCGGCAGGAGGCCAGCATCGACCAGGTCTCGGGCAAGGTTTCCGGAATCGAGAAGAGCCTTGGCGACCTCCGCTCCGCGGTGCGCAAGTTGCGGATGCAGAACGCCGCGAATGCCGCCGGCGTCGTGCGCGACGGCCAGTGGCTGCTGCAGCAGAATCCTCGGGCCTACACCGTGCAACTCGTGGCTTCGCCGAGCGAGGCGGAGCTGGCGCGCTTCATCGAGCGCAACGCGGACCGGCTGGCGCTGGATTCGCTGGCAATTTCCGTCACCGAGCAAGGCCAGCGCGATCGCTACAACCTGTATTTCGGCGTCTTCCCGACGAGCAGCCAGGCCCGCGCCGCCATCGCCGACCTGCCTCCGGAGTTGCGCGCCAACAAGCCGTGGGTCCGTCAGTTCCGGACGATCCAGAACAGCCTGCGCTGAGCGACGGGCAGCACGGGCGGGGGGCGGTCGTCTCGGCCTACTGGGAGCGGCCGGCGGCGGCTCCGGCGCGACGCCGCCCGTCTTCCCGTCTCCCGCCCGCCGCATGACGGGCCACGCCCGCGGCTTCCCGCCCATCGCCGCCCCCGGCGCCCGCATCCTGATCCTCGGCAGCATGCCGGGGCAGGCGTCGCTCGCCGCCGGGCAGTACTACGCCCACCCGCGCAACGCCTTCTGGCCGATCATGGGCGCCCTGCTCGGCTTCGACCCCGCCCTGCCCTACCCCGAGCGCGCCGTCCGCCTCGCCGCTGCCAGCATCGCGCTGTGGGACGTCCTCCACGCGTGCACCCGCCCGGGCAGCCTCGACACCGCCATCGACCGCGACTCCGCCGAGCCCAACGACTTCGCCGCCTTCTTTGCCGCGCAGCCTGGCATCCGCCACGTCTTCTTCAACGGCTCAGCCGCGGCCGCGCTCTTCCGCCGCCACGACCAACTCCCTCCCGGCGCGGCCGGCACCCGCCTGCCCTCGACCAGCCCGGCCCACGCCGGCCGCAATTTCGCCGACAAGCTCGCCGCCTGGCAGGCGGTGGCCGATGCACTGGCCGGTTGCGGTCGACGTGGCTGAAGGGGCAAGAATTCCGGTTCCTGGCGAAGGTTGCCCCTCCATCTCCGGCGAGTGCGGCCACGCTGACAGCCGACCGCGCCCATCAAGCTCGCCGGCCCGGCGCCCGGCTGCAACCTGCCCTGTGCAACATCACGGTTGCACAGGCTGCGGAGTGCGGGTAACTTGCTGTCAGGCTTCTCGGTCAATCTACGGAATCGAGATCGGGGTAATGTTCCCACCTTCCTGCGGCAGCAGCCGAGAGCCTTGGTCCGTTCCGTATTGTTCTCTCGAGCACGTCCATTTCGCGCACTCTGAGCTGATAATAGTGCTGGAGCCTTGCCCCTCTGGAACGGCACTGACGTGGGTTGGAATTCGCGAAAACCACGCCTTTGCCGGGAAGGCGCGTCAATTCCTTGAGTCTGCCGACGAGCAGAACCTGGATCGGTTTGCAGAGGTACGGAGTGGCGCGTCTAATCATTCGCAGCAGGGTCGACGGTCCTGGCGGGCCGCGCCCCAAGCTCAAACTTTATGCGCCGTCCCGCCAGCGGCGTCCCTTGCCACCCTCGTAGTCCCGCCCCACCTGAGGAAACGAAATGAAGGAATCTCTCAAGCCCGGCATCAAGTACGAGCACAGGTTCACCGTACCGCCATCAAAAACGGTTCCTGCGCTTTATCCCGAGTCAGAGGAGTTCGTCGCAATGCCCGAAGTATTTGCCACGGGTTTCCTTGTCGGCCTTCTTGAGTGGGCGTGCATCAAGGCAATCAATCCTCACCTCGACTGGCCGAACGAACAAACCGTCGGATCGCACATCGACATCAGCCACGAGGCCGCCACACCACCTGGGCTTGAGGTTGCAGCAACGGTTGAACTGATTGCCGTCGAAGGAAAGAAACTCGTCTTTGCTGTCGAGGCTCACGACGGCATAGACGTGATCTCCAGAGGCCGTCATGAGCGCTTCGTCATCAACAAAGACAAGTTCGATGCCCGGTTGGGTACAAAAGCAGCCGGTGCATAGCCTTACGATCGACTGCGCTCCGTTCGGTCGCTGGATACCCTGCGATAAGGCCGTGCAGCGCCAGTCATCTTCACGTCGACAACCCGCCGAACACGGTACAAACGGCTGCAAATCCGATCAGCGCGACGGCCGCGTCCACATCCACGCAAGCACGACCACGCCTATCCCCAGCGGCACGTAGCGCCACGGCTCTCCAAGCGTCAGCAGACCGCCAACGACGCTGATCGCGAGCAGGAGCGTCGCCAGGCGTTTGGCGGCCGGCGGAATCGCGCCATGGTCGCGCCAGGCGAGGATCGCCGGCCCCCAGCGCGGATGGACGAGCAGCTTCGCCTCCCACTCCGGGTGCGAGCGGGCGAAGAACCAGGCGGCGAGGAGGAGGAAGGGTGTCGTCGGCAGCAGCGGCAGCACTGCGCCGAGGGCGCCGAGGGCGACACAGGCCAGGCCGAGCGCGCGGTAGGTGGGCACCGTCACCGCAGTTCCCAGTAGCTCGGCCGCCCGTAGTTTTCCTTGAGCAGATCGATGAACAGCCGCACGCGCAGCGGCAGATGGCGGCGCTGCGGGAAGACGGCGTAGATCCCCATCGGCGGCGCCTGCCAGGCGTCGAGCACCGAGGTCAGCCGGCCTTCCTTGAGGTCGCGCCCGACTTCCCACAGCGAGCGCCACGCCAGCCCGCGGCCGGCGAGCGCCCATTCGTGCAGCACAGCGCCGTCATTGCACTCGAAGTCGCCGCCCACCTTGATGGTGTCGACCTCGCCAGTCGCCGGGTTGCGGAACAGCCAGCCCCGCTGCTGGCCAAGCGACAGGCAGTTGTGCCGGGCAAGGTCGTCGGGGCTACGCGGAACGCCGCTCTCGACCAGATAGGCCGGGCTGGCGACGACCATGCGCCGCATTTCGCCCAGACGCACACTGACGAGGCTGGAGTCGGTCAACTCGCCGATGCGGATCGCGCAATCGATGTTCTCGTTGATCAGGTCGACGAGGCGGTCTGAGAGATCGAGCCTGACCGTGACCTCGGGGTTGGCGCGCATGAATTCGCCGACCAGCGGCGCCACGTGCTGGCGCCCGAAGCCGGCGGGGGCCGAGAGCTTGAGGTGGCCGCCCGCGCGCAGGCCGCCGAGCGACACTGCCGCCTCGGCGTTGGCCAGGTCGTTGAGCAGCTTCTGGCAATCCTCGAGGAAGGCCTGCCCCTCGAAGGTGACAGTAACCCGACGCGTCGTGCGCAGCAGCAGCTTGACCCCGAGGCGTCCCTCGAGCGCGTCGATGCGCCGGCCGATGATCGCCGGCGTCACGTCCGCGGCGCGGGCGGCGGCGGAGAGGCTGCCGCGCGTTGCCACCGCGACGAAGGCTTCGATCTGCTTTAGGCGATCCATGGTGCCAGATTATATACCTGCGGTAACAAATGAAATGATCCGGAGCCGCTTTTTCATCCCAATATTGGGGCATACAATTCTGTTCATCGCAGCATTCCAAACCCATCTACCAGGAGAACGAAATGGCCCTCAACCTGCCCGCCGGTGTGCAAATCACCGCCCCCGTGAAGCCCGAATGGGAACCCATCCTCAGCACCGAGGCCCTCGAATTCGTCGCCAAGCTGCACCGCGCCTTCGAAGGCCGCCGCCAGGAACTGCTGAAAGCCCGCGTCGAGCGCCAGGCCCGCATCGATGCTGGTGAAATGCCGGACTTCCTGCCGGAGACCGCCCACATCCGCAACGGCGACTGGAAGGTCGCCCCGGTTCCGGCCGCGCTGCAGTGCCGCCGCGTCGAGATCACCGGCCCGGTCGAGGCCAAGATGATCATCAACGCCTTCAACTCGGGCGCTGACTCCTACATGACCGACTTCGAGGATTCCAACAGCCCGAACTGGGAAAACCAGATCCAGGGCCAGCTGAACCTGTACAAGGCCATCCGCCGCCAACTCTCTTTCGTCAACGAAGCCGGCAAGGAGTACAAGCTCAACGACAAGATCGCCACCCTGCAGATCCGTCCGCGCGGCTGGCACCTTGACGAAAAGCACGTGCTGGTCGACGGCCAGCGCGTTTCCGGCGGCCTGTTCGACTTCGGCCTGGTCTTCTTCCACAACGCCAAGGAACAGATCGCCCGCGGCGCCGGCCCGTTCTACTATCTGCCGAAGATGGAAAGCCACCTCGAAGCCCGTCTGTGGAACGACGCCTTCGTCATGGCCCAGGATCACTGCGGCATCCCGCAAGGCACCATCAAGGCTACCGTGCTGGTCGAAACCATCCTCGCCACCTTCGAGATGGAAGAAATCCTGTACGAACTGCGCAACCACTCCGCCGGCCTGAACGCCGGTCGCTGGGACTACATCTTCTCCTGCATCAAGAAGTTCAAGAAGAACAAGGACTTCTGCCTGGCCCAGCGCGGCGCCATCACCATGGAAGTGCCCTTCATGCGCGGCTACGCCCTGGCCCTCGTCCAGGCCTGTCACAAGCGCGGCGCCCCGGCGATGGGCGGCATGTCGGCCCTGATCCCGATCAAGAACGACCCGGTCGCCAACGAAAAGGCGCTGGCCGGCATCCGCCACGACAAGACCCGCGACGCCAACGACGGCTTCGACGGCGGCTGGGTGGCCCACCCGGGCCTGGTGCCGATCGCCATGGAAGAGTTCGTCAAGGTGCTGGGCGACAAGCCGAACCAGTTCGAGAAGCAGGTTGAAGGCAAGTTCGGCCCCGAGCAATGGCTCGACTTCCGGCCGACTACGCCGATCACCGAAGCCGGCCTGCGCAACAACATCAATGTCGGCATCCACTACCTCGGCTCCTGGCTGGCCGGCAATGGTTGCGTGCCCATCCACAACCTGATGGAAGACGCCGCCACCGCCGAGATTTCCCGCTCGCAGGTGTGGCAGTGGGTGGTTTCGCCGAAGGGCATCCTCGACGACGGCCGCAAGGTCACCGTTGACATGGTGCGCCCGATGATCGCCGAAGAACTCGCCAAGGTGAAGGCCACCGTCACCGCCCAGGGCGAGGATACCGCCTCCTAAGAAAAGGCCGCCGGCATCTTCGACAAGATGTCGCTGACCCCGGACTACCCGGAGTTCCTGACCCTGCCGCTGTACGAGGCGATGGAATAAGCGGTAGCGCAAAAGAAGCGAAGAGGATGGAAGCGCCGGGGCAACCCGGCGCTTTCTTGTTTACCGCATGGCTGCTGCGGTCGACGGCGAAAATTGGCCAAAAAGCTCCCGAGCTGCTTCCATTGATTTACACGTAAAATACGTGCAGTATTTACAGATCAATTTTTCTGGAGCCGAGCATGAAACAAAACATCACTCTTTCGCTCGATGCCGACACGCTGCAACGCGCCCGTGAACTTGCTGCCCGGCAAAACGTCAGCGTCAGCAGGTTTCTCGCGGCGAACCTTGCCGAACAGGTAGAAAGCGATCTGCACTACCAGCAAGCCAAACGCCAGGCCATCGGCTGGCTGCAAGACAGCGCCCTCGAACTCGGCGGCCGGTACCTGAGCCGGGACGATGCCCATGAGCGTTAAGCATCGCTCGCTCGCCTTTATCGATACCAATATCCTCCTCTACGCCCATGACTGCGATGCAGGCCCCAAGCGAGTCGTCGCAGCCCAACTGCTCGCCACGCTTTGGGAAGAGCGCCGGGGAATCGTAAGTCCCCAGGTCTTGCAGGAATTTCTGGTGAATGCCCTGCGCAAACTCAAGACTCCCCTGAACCTTGCCCAGGCTCGGGACATCGTTCGCAGCTACGGCCTGTGGGTCACCCGCGACGCCAGCGTCGCCCACATCCTGCGCGGTCTGGAACTGATGGAGCTGACCGGCTACAGCTTCTGGGACAGCCAGATTATCGCCAGCGCCGAAGCCGCCGGCGCCGAAAGCCTTTACAGCGAAGACATGCAGGATGGCCAGTCAATCGCCGGTCTGATCATCCGGAACCCTTTCAACTGAGCGGGTTCGCAGTTGGCAACACTGCGACTGGCGCATCAGTGCCAAGGCGAACAAATCCATACAATTCGATCATCGAATCGATCGTTTTGTATAAATGCTGGCCCGTTCAATCGATCCGGTGCGGCAACGCGTCGCCACCAGCTTCCCGGTGCTGGCAATGACCGGCCCACGCCAGTCCGGGCAGACCATCACCAGCGACACGATTCGCGCCGGCCAACACGTGACCCCCATAGCCGAAGACGAAGCGCTGGCGCCCTGGCCGATCCATGTTGGTGAGGAAACCTGCGAACGCAGCGGCGCGAAAATTTTCGGCTGGCGGGATTTTCAGGCGGGCATTCCCCAGACCTGAAAGATCGCGGCTTGACGGTTGCGGTCAACCGGAAAAAAACGGCTAAAAATCAATTTCTCGACCACAAATCGCCCAGCGCCAGGCGCTCGCGCTCCAGTTCCTGCCGTAACTCCTCCTCGCTCGGCAACACCAGGCGGTACTTGGTGGCGAAAAGCTGCTCGTTTTCGTGCAGAACCGAATAGCGCACCACCGAAGCATCCTTGCCGGCACAAAGGATGATGCCGACCGTCGGGTTATCGTCGGCGCCGCGTTTCAAATCGTCGTAGATGCGGACGTACATATCCATCTGACCGATGTCCTGATGGGCCAGGTCGCCGGTTTTCAGGTCGAAAAGCACAAAGCACTTCAGCAGATAGTTGTAGAAAACCAGATCGACGTAAAAATCCTTGCTGTCGGTGCTGATCCGCTGCTGACGGGCAACAAAGGCGAAGCCCTTGCCCAGTTCCATCAGGAAAGCCTGCAGGTTATCGATCAAGCCCTGCTCCAGATCGGCCTCCAGCACACGCCCGGAATCCGGCATGCCAAGAAACTCCAGCAACACCGGATCGCGCACGAATTCACGCGGCGAAGCAACAGCCGCCACCGCCCGCGCCGCCTCGGCAAGCACCGGCTGGCGCTCCCGGCTGCTCAGCAAACGCTCGTAGTACAGCGTGCCAATCTGCCGCTCCAGCGCCCGAGTGCTCCAGTTCTGGTCGGCTGCCTCGTTCATGTACCACTGCCGTGCCTCGGCGTTGTCGACACGCAACAAGCTGCGGTAGTGCGTCCAGCTCAATTCGCGACGCAGCGCGTCACAAATCGGAAAAGCCAGAAAAAACTGGCGCATATTGCGCAAGTTAGACGCATCGAACCCCCGCCCGAACTCCGCCGTCAGGCGCTCCGCCAGCCTCGGCAACAAGCGTGCGCCATAAATCGCCCGCTCGGCACCGTTCTGCTCGAACTCGACGATATGCCAGCCGATCTGCCAGCAGGTTCGCACCTGAAGCACATCCACCGCCCGCAACGCCTGCTGGCGGGCCTCGCCGATCAGCGCCCGGATCTGGCCGAACAAGCCCTCGGGAATCGCTTGCAAGTCGGAATCAGCCATGACTCACCACCTCCGCCAACTGCTGCACCATGCTCCTTCCGGCTGCGTCGCGCTCGACGGCGAACAGGAACAGGTTGCCGGTCAGCTTGGCCCATACCTCCCCAATCAGGCGCTTCTCGACCGAATCGTCGTTGGTCCTGTAGCCCTCGCCCTTGTATTCGACCACCAGCAGCCGCCCGTGGCTCAGCTCGGCAACGAAATCCGGGTAGAAGCGATCCTTCGAAGTAGGCAGCCAGAACGAGAACTCGGGAAAGCGCGGCAGGTTGCGCACCCAGTGGCGCACCTGCGGCAACTCGTCGATGGCGACTGCACAGTGGTACTCATGGTCAGGCTGCTGCGGCGGCGCTTCCTTCAAGTCGCCGATCACCCCGTAGTAATGCTTCAGAAAGCGGTAGCGCCCCTGGTAATACGGCGGTCGCGCCGGATACATGCCGCAGCCGAACTGAAAGACAAAATCCGGGCTGACACAGCCGCGCGGCTCCGCCCCGAGGAAGGAAAGCTGGAAGCCGCGTTGCCGCGCCGCGGCGGCAAGCGCACTCAGGCGTTCGAGCAGCGCGTCGCACAACTGATTGCGATGCCGCACCAGCGCCGTCAGCGTGTGGCCGCCTTCGCGCTGCAGCCAGCGCAGCACCCTCGCCAGCCAGGCCAGACGCTGCGCCTGCGCCGTGTCGGCGCCGCGCAGCCGGCCGTCCAGCCAGCGCAGCAGATCCGCCTCGCTGACTTCCGTCGCCACCAGATCGAGATTCACCGTGTACGCCGCCTGCTCCTGTTCGATGCGCAAATGCCCCTCGGCCACGTCGAGCAAATACGGCTTGCGTTCGCGGTCCGGGACGAAAGCGGGCAGTTCCGCCGGCTCGTCGGCCAGCGAGAAGCCTGCGAGATCGAGCAGCGCCTCCTTCTCGGCCAGATCGAGTTCGCCCTGGCTGTCGCGCACGCAAAGCAGCGGCATGGGCGCGAAAGGCACGCCGCGCACCGACGGCGCCACCACCGCTTGATGCCGGAGTTCGAAACGTTCCAGCAGCTTTTCGAAACCCTCGCGCGATTTCCGGTCGGCGAAGGTCGCCACCAGCGCCGCCCGGATTTCCGGCGTCGGCGGCTGCTCCAGCGTCACCGTCACGCCGCCGTCGGCGCCCGGCATCAGGGTCAGCCCCGCCACCGGCGAAACCCCCGCCCGCAAGCCACCAAGCAAGTCGGCGGCAAACGCCGGTGCTTGCGGCAGGGTCAGTTCCAGCGGTGGCAGTTCGGGCAAAGCCTCGGCCGCCCCCCGCTCGAAAAGCGGCAAGGAGGTCGGAAACACCGCCTGCGCCGCCTCCAGTTCCTCGAAACCCATCGCCACCAGCCGGTCGGCCAGTTCGTTCGCCACCCGCGCCGTTTCCGCGCTGGCCAGGTGGGCGTAGGCGCGGTTGAGCAGCGCGCTCCTGCGGCTACGCGCATAGGGCATGCGCAGCACGCGGCCGAGCAACTGCTCCATGTCGCGACTCGAACCGATCTTTTGCAGCGAACCGAACACGTAGGCGAACGAGCAATCCCAACCCTCCTTCAGCGCCTCGACGGTAATCACCACCTCCACCGGGCACGCCGGGTCGAACAGATTCACCCCGTCCAGTTCGCGCTGGCTGCCGGTGGCGATGGCGATGCGCTCGGGCGCGATGTGTTCCTGCGCCAAAAGATGGCTTTTCAGCACGTCGACCGTCACCTCCCCCGCCTTGTCCTCCGCCTGCAGCAGCAGGATCGGGCGCAGATAATCGGCCTCGTTCGCCGCCTCCGCCGCCAGCCGCCTGCGCGTCAGCAGCGCGTCGCGCACCGCCTCCTGCCAGTTGGGGTGGGTTTGCAGCACGATCGGCAGCTTGATCATCTGCTCCGCCTTCAGTTCCTCGGCGGAGACGTGATACAGCACGTTGCTGCGGTGTGCCCCCTGTCGCACCGGAGTCGCCGTCATCTCGATCAGCACCGCCGGATTGAGGCGAGCGAAGGTGTCCCAGGTCAGCGGCGTGCGCGCATTGTGCGCCTCGTCGATGATCACCACCGGCCGTTGCCAGAACATCAGGTTGGCGAAACTGCGCTTCACCTTGCCCAGATCGGCCCGCGTCAGGTAGGGCTGGGCCGCCAGATCGCGTTCGCTCACCCGCTCGAAGCCGGGCAAATCCGGCGCGCGGGCGAAATGCGGCTCGAAGTCTTCCTTGTACGCATAGACATCGCGCCCCGAGGTGTCATCGACGCGCAGCGTCTGCAAGGTGCCGACGACGATGATCGCCTTCTGCGCGAAGTCCTGCGCCCGCAGTTGCGCGCAATCGGCGATGTCCAGCACGCGAAAGCCATCGACGCCGAAATGGCCCGCCAGCGCCTCGCGGTAAGGATGACCCGGCGTGCGCAAGGCGGCCAGCGTCTGCGTGCGGATGATGTTGGAAGGCACCAGCCACAAGGCCAGCGGCCGGTCCGCGCCGGTGTAATGCCGCCCCGCCGCCGCCAGCGCGTGCGTGCCGAGCAAGGTCTTGCCGCCGCCGGTGGGAATGCGGATGCAGACATACGGCGTCACCCCCGCCGCATTCACGAAACCCTGCGCCAGATAAGGCGGAATGTTTTCCGGCGCCACATCCTGCGCCAGCAAGGCCTGACGGAAGGCCGCATCCAGCCCCGCCTCGTCGCGCGCCCCGCGCGCCAGATCGAAGAACCCCGATAACGCGGTCAACGCCACTTTTTGGTAGTTTTTCAGTTCCAGGCTCATGGCAGCTTCTCAGCGGGCGCGAATGTCGTAGGGAATCTGCTTGAAGACGATGCCGAGCGCCTTCAGGCGGGTCGGCGACAAGCGGCAGGATTCGCCATAGATCACCCGCGGCCCGGCCGGCGGCGCAAGCCCATCGAGCTTCGCCAGCAGCGGCCCGGTCAGCACATTGCCGCCCTGCGGCCGGCGGTCGCCGAGGATGCCGTTGTAGAGCAGGTAGTACGCCGAGCCCTCATGCACGCCGAGCAGCGGCGCCGGCTCACCGCCCGGCGCCCACGGCGTCCGTGTTTCCTGATACCAGACCCAGGCGGCCAGCGTCGCGAAGCGGATTTCCGGGTTGATGCCACCGTCGGGAAGAAACACCGGCTGGCCGAGCCGGAAGAAACGAAAACCGCCGCCCCCGGACCAGTCGACCGCCGCCGAGATGCCGCCCGCCTCACCGGCCACGACCTTTTCCAGACGCGGCAGGCAATGGGTCCGCGCATGCTCGCCCATTTCGATGCCGATCCAGCGCCGGCCCATCTTGTGGGCGACGGCGGCCGTCGTGCCCGACCCGAGGAAGGAATCGAGGACGAGATCGCCGGGGTTGGTGGCGATATGAAGAATCGTATGAACCAACTTTTCAGGTTTGGGTGTGCTAAACGGTTCGTCGCCAAACAGCGCCAGCATTTCCTTCATTGCATCTTGTGTATGGCCCGCCAGCCCGTGTTTCCAAAGGGACATCGGCATCATCCCTTGGTTGATTTCCGAGAGGAAGTTTTTTAGTGCGGGAACCGTGTTGGTTCCTTTTGCTCCCCACCAAAGCCGGTTATCCGCGACATTGCGCTCATGGACTTCCCGTGACATTGCCCACACCCTCGTACGCTTCGGCCAAATCTCTTCACCTGTATTGGGCTGAATTACGGGGTAGAACAAGTTTGGCCGCTCATCGGCCGAAAAGCGACAGGTGTAGTCCATCGCCTTCCACGGACCACGTGTATCTGAATCCGGATTCTTGTAGCGTCCAGTTTGATCTTCGGTCAGAGGGAGGAGATTTCGCCGAAAGTTCGGGCTCTTCCTGTAGCACAACACCAAGTCATGCACATATCCGAACTCCTTTGTATCCGGTGGGGGCGAATATCGTTTCTCCCAAGCAATCCCGCAGAGAAAATTCCCCCGCCCAAACACCTCGTCCATCACCACCTTCAGGTAGTGCGCCTCGTTGTCGTCGATGGAAACCCAGATGCTGCCGTCCTCGGCCAGCAGGTCGCGCAACAGTTCCAGCCGGGGATAGATCAGCGACAGCCACTGGCTATGTTCGAGGTTGTCGTCGTAGTGCTCGAAGGCGCTGCGGGTGTTGTAGGGCGGGTCGATGTAGATGCATTTGACGCGGCCGGCGAAGAAGGGGAGCAGCGCCTTGAGGGCTTCGAGGTTGTCGCCCTGGATCAGCCAGTTGTCGTTGTTCGCGCCGCCGGTGTCGCCGTGGCTGCTGACCGTTTCGAGCAGCCGGAACGGCACTCCGGCCGCGGCTTTCAGGGCGTGGGACTTGTTGAGCCAGTCGAGGATGGGCATGGTGCTTGGCCGGTCAGGCCCCGCTGCGGGGCCATCGTCAATCAAGCCGGCATTATAGGCGGTGGCTCCGGCCGGGCGGCAGCGCCATGCGCCGGGCGGATCAAATTCGGCCGCCTGCTGCGGTCGACCGGCAAAAATGGGTAAGAATCACGCCCATGGACATCCTGATCGACATCATTCTGCAGGCCGGCCGCGCGGCGGTCGAACTGGCGCTGTTCATCCTGCTGCCGGTGATGGTGGTGATGCTGTCGCTGATGCGCCTGCTCGAGGCGCGCGGCATTCTCGACCGTGTGGTCGTCGTGCTCGCGCCGCTCCTGAAGCCGTTCGGGCTGAACGGCCTGGGCGTCTTCGCGGCCCTGCAGATCAGCTTCGTCAGCTTCGCGGCGCCGATGGCGACGCTGAGCATGATGGACCAGCGCGGCACGTCGGACCGCCACATCGCCGCCACGCTGGCCATGGTCTTCGCCATGGCGCAGGCCAACGCGGCGTTCCCGATGCTGACCATGGGCCTGCGCTTCGGCCCGACGCTGCTTTTCTCGCTGCTCGGCGGGTTGACCGCGGCAGCCGCCACCTACTACCTGTTCGGCCGCGAACTCTCGGCCGCCGAGGCGGCCTTCGACGAAACCCTGCGCCACCCGACGGCCGAGAACGCCAAGGGCGTGCTCGATGTGATCAACCGGGCCGGGGCCGAGGCGTTCAAGATTGCCGTCGGCGCCATCCCGATGCTGGTGCTGTCGCTGGTCGTCGTTACCGCCCTGCGCACTTCCGGCGCCATCGGCGCACTGACCCACCTGCTGGCGCCGCTGCTGGCGGCGCTGTCGATCGACAGCGCGCTGATCCTGCCGACGCTGACCAAGTACGTTGGCGGGGGCACGGCGATGATGGGGGTGATGGACGAGATGCGGCGGAGCGGCCAGGTCAGCGTCGAACTGCTCAATGCCAGCGCCGGCTTCCTGATCCACCCGTTCGACATTCCCGGCGTCGCCGTGCTGATTTCGGCCGGCAAGCGCATCGCGGCGGTATGGAAGCCGGCGGCGCTGGGCGCCTGCCTCGGCATCGCGGTGCGCAGCATCGGGCATGCCGTGTGCGGCTGACGTGATCTTATACGCTGAGTCAGGAATCATGTGACCAACAACGGTCTGTTGCGGACAAATCATAAGCAATAGACTGCAACCCTCGCGTTTCGAGGATTCCGTCATGATCGCCGCCCTCACCGAACTGCTGCTCTTTCAACTGCTCGGCGAAGTCGTCGCCCGCGGCCTGGGGCTGCCGGTCCCCGGCCCGGTGCTCGGCATGCTCTTCCTGTTCCTCACCCTGGCCCTGCGCGGCGGGCCGGGGCAGGAGCTGCAAGCGACCAGCCAGAACCTGCTGCAGCACCTGTCGCTGCTCTTCGTCCCGGCCGGCACCGGCATCATGATCCATCTGCACCGCGTCGCCGACGAGTGGCTGCCGCTGCTGCTGTCGCTGGCGATCAGCACGGTGGCGACGCTGGTGGTGACGGCGCTGGTCATGAAGCTGTGCATGCGCGGCGAGGCGGCATCGGGGAACGCACCGGGAGACGCGTCATGACCCCGCAGTTCGACGAGATCTGGGTCTATCTCTCGGCCTCGCCGCTGCTCGGGCTGACCATCACGCTGCTCGCCTATCAGGCCGCTTTCTGGCTCTACCGGCGCTCCGGCATGAACCCGCTGGCGAACCCGGTGCTGATCGCCGTCACCATTCTGGTGCTTTTATTGACGTTGACCGCAACCAGCTACGAAACCTATTTCTCCGGCGCGCAGTTCGTGCATTTCCTGCTCGGTCCGGCCACCGTGGCGCTGGCCATCCCGCTGTACACGCAGTTCAGCCGCGTCCGCGCGCTGCTGCTGCCGGTTGTCGCCGGGCTGGTCGCCGGCAGCCTGACCGCCGCGCTGTCGGCGATCGCCGTCGCCAGGCTGTTCGGCGCCAGCCTGCCGACCCAGCTGTCGCTCGCCCCCAAGTCGGTGACGACGCCGATCGCCATGGGCATCGCCGAGCGCATCGGCGGCATCCCGTCGCTGACCGCCGTGCTGGTGATCGTCACCGGCATTCTCGGCGCGGTCGGCGCACGCTGGATCTTCGACGCCATGAAGCTGCGCGACCCGGCGATCCGCGGTTTCGCCATCGGCGTCGCCTCGCACGGGATCGGCACCGCCCGCGCCTTCCAGGTCAGCGAGCAGGCGGGCGCCTTCGCGGCGCTGGCGATGGGGCTGAACGGCGCGCTGACCGCGCTGCTGCTGCCGCTGCTCGTGGGCTGGATGCACTGAGCCGCCGGCGCCGCCTATTAGGGTATCCACCTATGGCCGAGCGCCAGCGGCAGGCGAAGAATCAGCCCATGTTCATTCGCCCCCCGCCCCGCCAACCGCGGCAAACCTGGCTGTGGCTCGCGCCCTACGCCGCCATCGGCATCTTCGCGCTGGCCATGCTCATCGTCACCGCCCTGCTGCAGTGGCGCGAGCAGGATACGGCGCTGTCGGCGCTCGAAGGCGACATGCACTGGGCCGAGCGCACCATCGAGAACCGCCTGCACGGCCACCAGGATTTCCTGACCGAGCTCGGGCGCGAGCAGGAATTCCGCCAGCTGACCTACGAGGCCTTTCAGGTGAAGGCCAGCCGCTATGTCCGCGACAACCCGGAAATCGGCGCCATCATCTGGGTCGGCATCGACGGCAAGGTCGAATGGGTCGCCCCCAACGAGTCGACCGCCGCCTTCGTCGGCGAGCAATTGACCGGTACCCGGATGGTTGCGCTGCAGGAAGCGCTGCGCACGCGCCGCCCGCTGTTCTCGCCCGACTATCCGGGCGCCGACGAGCGCCGTGCCAACGACCTGATCCTGCCGGTGCAGCGCGGCAGCAGCGACCTCGGTGCCTTCATCGCCATGCAGTCGCTCGAGGGACTGTTGCGCGTCACCCTGCCCGCCAGCTTCACCACGCGTTACAGCCTGTCCGTGGTCGACGCAGAGAATCGCGAGGTTTTCAGCAACACCTCGGTGCGCCCGACCGACCGCCGGATCTCTGGATCGATCAGCCTCGACCTGCCAAGCAACCGGCTCGGGCTCAACATCGTCGCCTATCGCGGCGGCGGTTCCTGGCTGCCCTTCGTCCCGGCGGCGCTGATCGTCTTCCTGACCCTGCTCGCCACGGCCACGCTGCTCCAGCTGCGGCGCCATGCGCGCGGCCGCGCCGAGACCGAGGAGCAGTTGCGCGCCGCCTACGCCTTCCGCCAGGCGATGTCGCAGTCGCTGGTCACCGGCCTGCGCGCGATCGACCTCGAGGGCCGCATCACCTTCGTCAATGAAGCCTTCTGCCGCATGACGGGCTTCGCCGAGTCCGAGCTTGTAGGGGTCGCGCCGCCGTACCCGTACTGGCCGCCGGAAGAGTTCGAGCAGCTGCAGACCAACATCGATACGGCGCTCGCCGGAAACTCTCCGGCCAACGGCTTCGAGATGCGGATCATGCGCAAGAGCGGCGAGCGCTTCGATGTCCGCCTCTATTTCTCGCCGCTGATCGATGCCGGCGGCCGGCAAATCGGCTGGATGGCCTCGATGAACGACATCACCGAGCCGAGGCGGGCACGGGTCGAACTCGAGCGTGCGCAAGAGCGTTTCGTGACGGTCATCGACGGCCTCGACACCGCGGTCCATGTCGCCGATGCGCAAAGCGGCGAGATCCTCTTCGCCAATCGCGCCTTCCAGCACATCTTCGGCTTCGACACGGTCGGCCGCGACTCCGGGCTGGTCACGGCCGCCTGCCGGCCGCCCGCCGACGCGCTCGAGCGCGATCCGGCCAGCCTCGATCCGGGCGAACTGCCCTGCGAAATCTTCGATGGTGAGGTCCAGCACACGCTCTCCGGCCACTGGTACCACCTGCACGAGCGCGCGATCCGCTGGGTCGACGGGCGCACCGTGCGTGTCCAGATTGCCGCCGACATCACCGACCGCAAACACATCGACGAAGTCAACCTGCAACAGCAGAAGCGCCTTGAGCAGACCTCGCGCCTGATCACCATGGGCGAGATGGCTTCATCGCTGGCGCACGAACTCAACCAGCCGCTGTCGGCGATCGCCAACTACTGCGCCGGCTGCATCAAGCGCATGAGCGCCGGCAATTACCGCTTCGAGGATCTGCTGTCGGCGATGCAGAAGGCCAGCGATCAGGCCGATCGCGCCGGCAAGATCATCCGCCGCATGCGCGACATGGTGAAGAAGAGCGACCCCAACCGCGAGCCGATCGCGCTCGCCGAACTGCTCGACGAAGCGCGCGCCTTCGCCGACATCGAAGCGCGGCGCACGAGCACGCAGATCGTAGTCAACCTCCCCGAAAACTTGCCCAAAATCGTCGTCGACCGCATCATGATCGAGCAGGTTCTGCTCAATCTGTTGAGGAACGGCATCGAGGCCATGCACGACACGCCGGTCGCCCGCCGCCGCCTCTACATCTCCGCCCAACAGATCGACGCGCGCTGGCTGCAGGTCGAAATCGCCGATCAGGGTCACGGCCTGCCGGAAGAGGACATCGAGAGGATCTTCGCGCCGTTCTACACGACGAAGCAGGAGGGCATGGGCGTCGGCCTCGCCATCTGCCGCTCGATCATCGAGTTCCAC
>ERZ761607.2652-NODE-2652-length-18852-cov-5.230622_pt1 | contig 18852 bp, 17 predicted proteins | sample MGYA00511164_ERZ761607 | MGnify/ENA primary metagenome ERZ761607 (study PRJEB28899, sample SAMN02445080) | bioreactor sludge metagenome | biome: EBPR sludge | place: Australia: Brisbane, Thorneside Wastewater Treatment Plant | collected 2011-06-22 ...
GCGCGCCAGCAGCGCGGCCTCCTGCGCGGGGTCGGCCAGCGTCACGTCGACGATGAACACCGCCACCAGCTCGGCTTTGCGCGCGTCGAAACTGCGTTTGGCCACGTCCAGCGCGGCGATGGCGGCGTCCGCAATGCCCAGCGCCTGCGCGGCCAGTCGGCGCAGTGCGGCCTCGGGGTGGGGCGGGGGGGTGCGGTCGTGCTCGGTTTCGGCCGGCGCGTCGGCGGGGCGGCGGTGCGCCACCGGCAGGTCAGCCAGCGGCAGCTTGAGTTCGGCGATGCGGATCATGGAGGGCCTCGGGGCTTGTGGTCATCAAGCAGGGGAGGCCGATGATACGGCGTGGTGCCGGTTGAGCCTTTGGCCGCCTCACGGCGACCGGGTCTCAAGGGTTCGCCCCAAAACCCGCTTACGGGGCCGGCAGGAAACCTTCCACCGACAGGTAACGCTCGCCGGTGTCGTAGTTGAAGCCCAGCAAGGTGGCGCCGGCGGCGATGTCGGGCAGCTTCTGGGCGATCGCGGCCAGCGTGGCGCCCGAGGAGATGCCCACCAGCAGGCCCTCTTCGCGCGCGCAGCGCCGCGCCATCTCGCGCGCGGGTTCGGCGTCCACCTGGATCACGCCATCGAGCAGGCCGGTGTCGAGGTTCTTCGGCACGAAGCCGGCGCCGATGCCCTGGATCGGGTGCGGTGACGGCGCGCCGCCGCTGATGACCGGCGACGCGGCCGGCTCCACCGCGTAGACCTTGAGTCTCGGCCAGGCGGCCTTGAGCACGCGGGCGGTGCCGGTGAGGTGCCCGCCGGTGCCCACGCCGGTGATCAGCACGTCGATGCCCTCGGGGAAGTCGGCCAGGATTTCCTGCGCAGTCGTGCGCACGTGCACGTCGATATTGGCGGGGTTTTCGAACTGCTGCGGAATCCAGGCGCCGGGCGTGGCAGCCTTGAGCTCTTCGGCGCGGGCGATGGCGCCCTTCATGCCTTTTTCGCGCGGCGTCAGGTCAAAACTGGCGCCGTAGGCCAGCATCAGGCGGCGTCGCTCGATGCTCATGCTGTCGGGCATCACCAGGATCAGCTTGTAGCCTTTCACCGCCGCCACCATGGCCAGGCCGATGCCGGTGTTTCCCGAGGTGGGCTCGATGATGGTGCCGCCGGGCTGCAGCGCGCCGGAGCGCTCGGCGTCTTCGACCATGGCCAGTGCGATGCGGTCCTTGATCGAGCCGCCGGGATTGCTGCGCTCGCTTTTCACCCAGACCGAGTGGCTGGTGCCGAACAGGCGCTGGATGCGCACGTGCGGGGTGTTTCCGATGGTGTCGAGGATGGTGCGGGCTTTCATGGTCGGGTCTCCGGTGTTGTCCAGTCGAGCGGGCATTCTGGCGCAGACGTTCGACGGATTCCGGCATATGGATATGCCAAAGGCGATAATCCCCCGGTGAAGCCTGCCAGACCGCCGCTGGTGCAAGGCCCGAAAGGGTGCACTGGAGGAACGTCCGGACTGCGCAGGGCAGCGTAGGAGCTAACGGCTCTCCACCGTGAGGTGAGGATCAGAGCAACAGAGACGAGCCGCTTCAGTGCGGGTGAAACGGGCAATCTCTACGCGCAGCAACACCAAGTAGGCCAGCGTTGATGTGGCTCCGCAGAGCTGGCGGGTAGGTGGCATCGAGCCGGGTGGGCGACCCCCGGCCCAGAGTAATGGCGGTCACGCCCCGGGCGACCGGGGTGCACAGAATCCGGCGTACCGGCGGGCTTCACACTTTTTCCGCGCCGGCACTGCGGCAGCCTGCCGCGTCGGTGTCTTCAACCCCGTGGCGACAGGGCTGCGCCAAGCGCAAAAACCGAGTTTGGAATCGCCGAACGCGCGGGGGCGGCGCGGTTGGGGCGGTTGTAGACGCCCCGGCGCAACACCGGCTTGTCGGCCTCGGCCTGGGGTTCGCGGGCGCGCTGGGCATCGACCAGGCTGCGCAGAGAAATCGAGCGCATGTGGTCGGTCAGGCGGTCGCTGAGGCTGTTCCACAAATCCTGGGTCATGGCATCGGCGGCTGCGACGGACTCCTCGCCCTGGCCCTCCACGGCGGCGATGATGTCGGCCACACTGATCGCTTCGGCGCGGCGGGCGAGGGTGTAGCCGCCGCCAGGGCCACGGGTGCTGTCCACCAGGCCAGCCGCCCGCAGGCGACTGAACAATTGCTCCAGATAGGACAGCGAGAGCTGGTAGCGGACGCTGATGGCCGACAGGGACACCGGACCCCGGCTTTCCCGCAGGGCGACGTCAATCATGGCGGTAACGGCAAAACGACCCTTGGTGCTCAAACGCATGGTGTGCTCCTTCGTGGATGAAGCGGCAGGTAAATCTTCTGACGCCTTTGTAATGTAGGAGTTCGTGACGATAAAATAAATTCGAAATAACGTGACAATCATGTAGATTAAACCGAACTGTTTGCGCCATGGCCATCATCAACTACAAGCACCTGCACTATTTCTGGGTGACCGCCCGCTCGGGCGGCGTGGTGCGTGCCGGCGAGCAGCTTCACACGACTCCCCAGACGGTTTCCGGCCAGATCAAGCTGCTTGAAGACCGTCTGGGCCGGCGTTTGCTGCGCAAGAGCGGGCGCCAGCTGGAGCTGACGGACGATGGCCGCACGGCGCTGTCCTACGCCGACCAGATCTTCACGCTGGGGGCAGAACTGGAAAGCAGCTTGCGACAGGGCAATGCGGCCGGCCGGACGCTGGAGTTTCGGGTCGGCGTGGCAGATTCGGTCGCCAAATCGGTGGCATACCACCTGCTGGAGCCCGCGCTCTCACTGGATCAGCCGGTGCGACTCATTGGCAGCGAGGGCAAGTTTGCCGACCTGCTGGCCCAACTGGCAATGCACCGCCTGGACCTGGTGGTGGCCGATGAGCCCTTGTCCCGCCGTCTCAGTGTGCGGGCGTTCAACCACCCGCTGGGCACCACGCCCATGAGCTTTTTCTGTACCCGCGGCCTGCGCGAGCAGCTGCCGGGGGAGTTTCCGCTGTGTCTGAACGGTGCGCCCATGCTGATCCAGGGAGCTTCATCGTCGGTGCGGCAACAGCTGGACGGTTGGTTGATTGCGCGCCAGTTGCATCCGCGCATCGTGGGCGAATTCGACGACGGCGCCCTGATGACCGCCTTCGGTCGCCAGGGCAAAGGGGTGTTTCTGTATCCGTCCGTGCTGGAGGCCGAGACCGTTGCGTTGCACGGGGTCGAGGTGCTCGGGCGTACGGACGAGTTGCTGGAATCCTTCTACGCCGTTTCGGTGGAGCGCCGCATCACCCATCCCTGTGTGGTGGCGATTACCCGCGAGGCCCGTGCCAGTCTGTTCAGTCCGGGCTGAGCCTACCCCCGGGCGTTGAATGCGCCGAGGCTTTCGATGTGTTCGATGTGGGCAAGCAGGGACCGTTTGGCCACGGGCCACAGGCGGGGCGGTACGTCGTCGTAGGCCAGTTGCACCCAGTCGTCGACGCTGCCGTCCGGGCGGGCTTGCATCGCGGCCAGCACTTTGGCTTCCCGGCGCAGCCGGTGCGCCCGCAGCTGCGCGATGACCTCGGCCGCCTGTCCCAGCACATAGCCATGGGCCGGCAGGATGAAGCCGATCCCGCCGTCGCGGCACGCGGCCAGCAGACGGTCGAGCGAATCAAGGTACGCCGCCATGTTGCCGTCCGTCGGGTCGATGACGGTCGTGCTGCCGTTGAGGACATGGTCGCCGCTGAACAGCAGGCCGTCTTCTTCCAGCACCAGGCACAGGTGGTTGGCCGCGTGGCCAGGGGTATGGACCACCCGCAGGGTGTGGCCCGTGTCGCCGCGGCCCAGGCGCAGTCGTTCGCCGTCAACCAGGTCCCGGTCGGGGACGAAGTGGCTGGCGGCCCGGGCGGTCGGGGCCGAGGCCAGTCCCAGCACCAGCGGTTTGCCGTGGCACAGGGCCTGCAACGGCCGGGCGCCGGGCGAATGGTCCGGATGGGAGTGGGTGCAGACAATCGCCGTGATCCGCCCGCCGGCGGCCTGCCAGATCCGGCGCAGGTGCTCTTCGTCGGCCGGACCGGGGTCGATGGCGATGTAGCCGGTGTCGGGGTCGCCGACCAGGTAACTGTTGGTGCCGGGTCCGGTCATCACGCCGGGGTTGGGCGCCGTCAGCCGCATGACGTTGTTGAGCAGGCGCACCGGCTCGTCGGTGCGCCAGTCCAGGTGGTGCACGATCTGGCCGTCGGGGCTGACCAGGTGCAATTCGCCGTAGGGTGGCTCGTGCTCCATGTAGCGGGCTTCGTGCCCGTCGAGCCAGCCGGCGCGGGGGCAACTGGTCCACAGGGGCTGTTCGTTTTCGGCGCAGGCGGCCAGAACGGCGTCGACGCTGGGATAGGCTTGCAGACGCTCCAGGGTGCGGATGGTGGGAAAGATGATGAAGAACTGCCCCGCCCTGTGGCGGGTCAGGGCTTCGGCCGGGCGCACCCAGACCGGCTCGAACTGCTCTGACTCGTCGGCCACGGGCGTCTGGCCCTCGGGCATGCGCGCCACCAGGAAGGGCACGTCGAAGCGGCGCGGCAGGTCGCGGTCGGTCATCCAGTGCGCCAGCACAAACACCTCGGCCGCCGTCAGGGTCAGGCCACGGGCGGCGCATTGCGCGGTCAGCGGGGCGCGGCGATCCAGGGCGGCAATGTCGTCGCCATCGGCGTACCGCCCGTCGCTGTGGCGGGCGAGGAGGACGCCCAGTTCTTCGAAGCTTTCGCGGATGGCAGCGATCGCCTGCGTGAGGTGCTGCTCGCTTTGCGTGGGGCGTCGTGTGGCCTGGCCGTGCGCGCCGGCGTCGGCGGCATCGATACCTCCGCCGGGAAACACATAGGCGCCGGGCGCGAAGCTGGCGGTGAGGGAGCGGCGGGTCATGAGCACTTCAATCCCCTGTGGCGTGTCACGCAGCAGCAGGACGGTAGCGGCGGGGCGCAGCGGAGCGGGCTCGCGCTGCGGGTGGAGCAGTTGGGTAGGGCGGACCATGCGCCATTATCGACAGCACTGCCATCGGGCGCCGTCACACGGGCGCCACCGCCGCGGCCGGCGGATAATCCGGCCATGCGAATTCGCTTTACCAAGATGCAGGGCGCCGGCAACGATTTTGTCGTTCTCGACGAGACCCGCGGTCCACTGGGCCTGTCGCCCGCGCAGTACCGCTTTCTGGCCGATCGGCATTTCGGCATCGGTGCCGACCAGATTCTGTCCGTGCGCCCGTCGCCTGCCGCCGGGGTCGATTTCGAATATGTCATCCACAACGCCGATGGCGGTGAGGTGGAACATTGCGGCAATGGCGCCCGCTGCTTTGTGCGCTATGTGCGGGAAAAAGGCCTGACCACCCGGTCGCGGGTCAAAGTCCGGGTGGTCGGTGGCGTGCTCGAACTGATCGACAACCCCGATGGGCGTGTGACGGTCGACATGGGCGCGCCGGTGTTTGAACTGGCCGCGATCCCCTTCGATCCGGCCGGTTTGCGCCCCGAAGTGGCCGGTTTGACGCAAAAATGGCCACTTCCCAGCGTTAAATGGTCCTCTGATGCTCTGGTTTCGGTAGTGGTTTTGTCCATGGGCAATCCGCATGCCGTCACTCTGGTGGACGATGTGGATACCGCGCCGGTGGCGCACATCGGTCCGCAGATCGAGGCTCACCCGGCCTTTCCGCGGCGGGTGAACGCCGGCTTCCTGCAGGTTGTCGACCGGGCGCAGGTGCGGTTGCGGGTGTACGAGCGCGGCGCCGGCGAAACCCTGGCCTGTGGCACGGGCGCCTGCGCCGCCGTGGTGGCCGGGATCCGTCTGGGACTGCTGGACCCGCGCGTCGACGTCCACACCCGGGGTGGTGTGCTGACCATCGAATGGGCCGGCGGGGAGCGCGATCCTGTGCGCATGACCGGGCCGGCGACCAGGGTGTTTGAGGGTGAAATTGAACTTCCGGAGCTTGCATGAACCATCCGTCCATGACCCCTATCACTGAGGACGACATTGCCGACTTTCTGGTCAATACGCCCGACTTTTTCGAGCGGCATGCCGAGTTGCTGGCCTCGGTGCAGCTCACCAGCCCGCACGGCAAGCGCGCGGTCGGCCTGCAGGAGCGCCAGGCCGAGATGCTGCGCGACAAGATTCGGGCGCTGGAGCGGCGCATGATGGACATGATTCGCCATGGCAACGAAAACATGGTCATTGCCGACCGCCTGCAGCGTTGGGCCCGGTGCCTGTTCCGGGTGCGTGCGCCCGAGCTGTTGCCCGCGACCATCGTCGAGGAGATCCAGACCCAGTTCCAGGTGCCGCAGGTGGCACTGAAGCTGTGGGACTTGCATCCGGACCACGCGGACAGCCCCTTCGCCCAGGGTGCAGGCGAAGACGTTCGCAACCTGGCCTCGTCGCTGGTGGTTCCGTATTGCGGCGTCAATGCCGGGTTTGACGCCGTGGGCTGGCTGGACCATCCGGAGGCAGTTGCCTCGGTGGCGCTGCTGGCTTTGCGCGACGAGTCCTCCCCGCTGGCGTTCGGCATGCTGGTGCTGGCCTCGCCCGACTCGCAGCGGTTCCATGCCGGCATGGGCACCGAGTTCCTGGAGCGCCTGGCCGATACCGCAGCGGCGTCGCTGTCGCGCCTGCGGCTGTAGGCGACAACCGGCCGTCGCCATGGCAGCCCCTTGCGGCCCGGCCGATGCCCCTGCGGGCGGCGACGCGGCGCTGATCGCCCGCTATCTGGACCATGTGCGGGTGGAGCGGCGGCTGGCGGCGCGCACGGTCGAGCTGTACCGGCTGGATCTGCAGCGACTGCAGACGCTGGCGACCGAGTGGCCGGTGGCGCTGACCGCGGTCACCACCCAACAGGTACGGCGCTGGGTCGCCCGCATGCACGCAGGCGGCCGCAGCGGGCGCGGCATCGCCCTGATCCTGTCCGGCTGGCGCGGTTTCTACCGTTGGCTGGGGCGAGAGGGACTGATCGCCGCGAACCCGGTGCAGGACGTGCGGGCGCCGCGCGCTCCCCGCCCGTTGCCCAAGGCGCTGGCGGTGGACGAGGCGGTGTTGCTGGCCGACCATCTGGCCGCAGACGACGATCCCTGGCTGCGGGCCCGGGATGACGCCATGGTCGAGTTGCTGTACGGCTGCGGATTGCGCGTGGGCGAGCTGGTCGGGCTGGACTGCCGCGCCAGTGCGGCGGCCCTGGCCGCCGGCCGGGGCTGGGTCGAGCCGGAGTCCACCCAGGTGCAGGTGCAGGGCAAGGGCGCCAAACGGCGCACCGTGCCGCTGGGTGCCGCGGCAGCCCGGGCGCTGGGAAAGTGGCTGGAGCTTCGGGGCACCACCGCGGCAGCCGGGGCGGCGGATGAGGAGGCCGGGCGCGCGCTGTTCATCGGGCGCGGCGGCACCCGTCTGACGCCGCAAGCCGTCTGGCAGCGGGTTCGCCGCCGCAGCGCCCTGGCGGGCCTGGCGACGCCGGTGCATCCGCACATGCTGCGGCATTCGTTTGCCAGCCATCTGTTGCAGTCCAGCGGCGATCTGCGGGCGGTGCAGGAGTTGTTGGGCCACGCAAACATCAGTACCACCCAGATCTACACCCGCCTGGATTTTCAGCATCTGGCGCGCGTTTACGACGCCGCCCATCCGCGCGCGCGCAAGAAACCGGCATCCTGAACGGCATGGCCGCGGGGGCTGCGCTGGGCGCGGACGACAATAGGGGCCATGAAAACCATACGGCTCAAGGACGGCAAGGAACGCGCCCTGTTGCGGGGGCACCCGTGGGTGTTTGACGGGGCAATCCAGCGTGGGGGCGCCGATTCGGGCGAAACCGTGCGGGTGGAAGCCGCCGACGGCCGCTTCCTGGCGTGGGCGGCGTTCAGTCCCACGTCGCGCATCCGGCTGCGGGTGTGGAGTTTTGATGCGGCCGAACGGATCGACGCCGCCTTCTTTGCCCGGCGGATTGGCTTGGCGCTGCAGTATCGGGCACTGCTGGGCGTGGCCAGTGACGGGGTGCGGCTGATCCATGGCGAATCGGACGGCCTGCCCGGCCTGATCGTCGACCGGTACGGGGACACCCTGGTGGCGCAGTTCACCGCCTGCGGCGTCGAGCGCTGGAAAGGCGTGATCGTCGACACCTTGCTGGCGGCGACCGGGCTGGCGCGCCTGTATGAGCGCTCGGATGCCAGTGTGCGGACCTTGGAGGGGCTGCCCCAGGCCTGCGGCTGGCTCCACGGGGACGGCCCCACCGAACTGACCATTCGCGAGCACGACTGGCGCCTGACGCTGGATATTGCCCAAGGCCACAAGACGGGTTTCTATCTGGACCAGCGCGACAGCCGCCACCTGTTTGCGGCGCATGTGCGCCAGCGGGGTGCGCAGCGGGTGCTCAACTGTTACTGTTATACGGGCGGCTTCACCGTGGCGGCACTGGCGGGCGGCGCGGCGGCCGTGACGTCCATCGACTCTTCCGGGCCGGCGCTGGAGCGCGCCCGGGCCAATGTGGCGCTCAACGGCTTTGACGCCGGGCGGGCACAGTTTCTGGACGCCGACGTCAATGCCAGCCTGCGGAGCTTTCTGGACGAGGGCCGGCGCTTTGACGCCATCGTGCTGGACCCGCCCAAATTTGCGCCGACCGCGGCCCATGCGGAGCGTGCGGCGCGGGCTTACAAAGACATCAACCGCCTGGCCCTGCAACTGCTTGAACCGGGGGGAAGCTTGTTCACCTACTCCTGCTCCGGGGGAATCAGTGCCGATCTGTTCCACAAGATCGTGGCGGCTGCCGGGATTGACGCCGGGGTGCAGGCCGGCATCCTGGCCCGCCTGCAGGGTGCGCCCGATCATCCCTGGACGCTGCATTTTCCCGAGGGCGAATACCTCAAGGGCCTGATCGTGCTGAAAAAGCCTGCCGGGGCCTGATTTTCATTGAAAAGTGGCAATACCCAGCGCAAAAAGGTGATATGTTGCTATAAATATCGAACTGATCGGGGTCTCGAAAGCGGTTCGTTATCCCGCCTTTTTCGCCCATGGGGCCTTGGTTTGGCCGCTACACTCCCGCATCTGAGCGCCCGGCGTCTGCCGCCGCCCCCCGATTGCCCGTACCACGAACACCATGAGCCTGATTCCCGCCACCATCCTGACCGGATTTCTCGGATCCGGCAAAACCACGTTGCTCAAGCGGATCCTGTCCGAAGCCCATGGACAGAAGATCGCCGTCATTGAAAACGAATTCGGCGAAGAAAACATCGACAACGAAATCCTGGTGGCCGATACGCAGGAGCAAATCATCCAGATGAGCAACGGCTGTATCTGCTGCACCATCCGCGATGATCTGCGCAACACCTTGCAGCGGCTGGCCGCGCAGCGGCGCAAGGGTGAACTGGTGTTCGACCGGGTCATCATCGAGACCACGGGCCTGGCAGACCCGGGGCCGGTGGCACAGACATTTTTCATGGACGATGAGGTCGCCGAGAGCTACCTGCTCGACTCCATCCTGACTCTGGTTGACGCCAAACACGCCGCCGGCCAGCTCAACGATCGCCAGGAGGCCCGCCGGCAGGTCGGGTTCGCGGACCAGCTGTTCATCAGCAAAGCTGACCTGGTGCCCGCCGAGGCCCTGGACGCTTTGCAGCATCGGCTGCGGCACATGAACCCGCGCGCGCCGCAGAAAGTGGTTCATTTTGGTTCGGTGGCCTTGTCGGAGGTGTTGGACCTGCGGGGGTTCAACCTCAATGCCAAGCTCGACATCGCCCCGGACTTTCTTGACGACGAGCATGGCGCGCATGACCACGGTCACGATCACGTCCATGATGAAGCGTGCGACCATCCTTCGCACCAGCATGCACATGGTCACCGCCACCACCATGAGGACGACGTCAAGAGCTTCGTCTACCGCTCCGAGCGGCCGTTCGACCCGGCCAAGCTGGAAGATTTTCTCGGTGCCATCGTCAATGTCTACGGGCCGCGGATGTTGCGCTACAAGGGGGTCCTGTCGATGAAAGGGACCGATCGCAAAGTCATTTTCCAGGGCGTACACCAATTGATGGGCAGCGACCTGGGTCCCCAGTGGGGTTCTGGTGAGGCCCGGGTGAGCAAAATGGTCTTCATAGGAATTGATCTGCCCCGCGACATTCTGGTGCAGGGGCTGGACCAGAGTCTGGCCTGAGCATTTCGCCGCAACCGAAGCCAACGAAAACCGATGTTTGTCTCGATTCTGCAACTCATGGGCATGGCGCTGGGCAAGCCGATACAATCGCGCGCCGAATCGGCCGAGCCGGCCAATTCGGACGCCAAGCCCTCGCCTCGCGGCAAGAAGGGCTCATCCCGACCCGGAAAAGGGGCCACGACGCGCACAACGCCCGCGGTCGCCGACGCCGGGGAGGGTTCTGCGAATGACCGTGTGTTGAGGAGACAGTCCGTGAAAACCCCAACGGTCCCAACGAAAAAAACGGCACCGCCGGTGACCCGCGGTGTTGCGCCGGTGCGCGCGCCCGCCCAGGCGCCTACGCCCCCCCTTGCTGCGCCGGCCAAGGCGACCAAGGCTTCCGTCAAGGTCGCCCCGGTGCCCGTAATGCCTGTGGCGGCTGCGCCAGCGGCTGTTGCGAAGAAAAAGCCCGCAGCGGCGCCCGCCAAGGCATTGACTGCGCCGCTGCCGGCGCCGGCACCCGTTGCCGCTCCGGCGGTACGCGCCTCATCCCGTAAATCAGCGCCTGCGGCAACGCCGGCACCGGCACCGGCGGTCGCATCGACCGCGGCCAAAGCGAGTTATTCCCCTGCCATGCCCTCCATCGCCCATCCGACGCCTATCTTCACCGCTCCCCGCAAGGACCCCGCCCTGCTCAACAACTGGAAGTCCAAGACGGCTGACCAGCTGAGTGACGCCGAAGTGCTCGCCATGCCCGACGCCGAGTACATGAGCGATCTGCAACTGGCGTTTTTCCGGCTCAAACTTTCTCAACTGAAGCAGGACATCCTGAACAACGCGGGTGAAACCACCGAGCATCTGCGTGAAGACACGGTGGTGGTTCCCGATCCCGCGGACCGGGCGACCATCGAGGAAGAGCACGCACTGGAGCTGCGCACCCGCGACCGTGAACGCAAGCTGCTCAAGAAGATCGAGCAATCCATTTCCCGTATCGACTCCGGGGATTATGGCTACTGTGACGAAACCGGAGAGCCCATTGGCGTCGGTCGTCTGCTTGCGCGTCCGACGGCAACGCTGTCGCTCGAAGCACAGCAGCGGCGCGAGTTGAAACAAAAAATGTTCGGCGACTGATCCGCTTTTACTGACGCTCCGGTTCATGCGACACTAATCGAATGGCCAAAGACGACAGCGGAGGTCTGCTTTCCAAGGTCGCCCGGTTCGTTCGGAACCCGGCGACCAGCTGGGCTGATCTTGATCAGCCGGAGACTGATCGGGACAGTCAGCACAGCAAACAGATGCTCAAGGAGCTCATTGAGCGCAAGAAGCGCAACGATTTCGTGCGCAAGCGTGAATTCGAGATGCTGCGCAAGCTGCGCCGGCGTGAACTGGCGACCAATCAGCCGGCGGCCGCGCGGCCGTCGTTCTTCCAGAGCAGCTTGCCCTCGCGCCCCGACGAACGGGCCCAGACGCTGAAGAAGATCGACGAGATCGAAGCGCAGATGTCCATGCACTGGTGGAAAACCAAGAACCGGGATTCCACGATCCAGAGCGTGACCAGTACGCTTTCACCGGAGAGCGCCGGGCCTCAGCCGACCGGTTCCTCATCAGCAAGTCGGCCCCCGTCATTGATCGGTCACCGGGATGCGGCGATGGCGTCGCCGCCGCTGATCTCGAACCTCACCCCGCTGGACGACACGGTGCGCTCGCCGCTGGTGCCGCAAAGGCCCGCTGTGGCGGCCCAGCCTCCGGCGAACAAGGAATTGCCGAGGTCGTCGTCCGAGCAAAGTGGTTTCCACACAACGGCAGCAGGCCTGATCGAGGTGGGGGAATTTGTCCACGACCCGGAACTGGAAGAGGCGGCCATTCGATTCGCCAACGGCGACCCATTGGCGGCGGAAGCGGGGCTGATGGAGTTGCTGCGCGCAGGTGCCGCCCGGGAAATGCATGAAGAGACCTGGCTGACCCTGTTTGACCTGTACCGCGCAGCGGGCATGCAAAACCAGTATGACCAGGCGTCCATGGAGTTCGTCGGCCGCTTCCAGCGCTCGGCTCCGCAATGGTTCTCGATGCCACAACGCTACGGATCGCCGGAAGCGTCCCCCGCCGCAGCGCCAGTGGCTGTTCAGAAAAATGCCCACTGGTCTTGTGCCCCGTTGCTCAACGCCAAGGGCCTCCAGCTTCTGCAGGATTCACTGGCCAAGGCGGAGCGCCCATGGCGGCTCGATTGGTCGCGGTTGTCGACGATTGATCCGGACGCTGCGCGTACCCTGGAAAAACTGTTCCAGTCTTGGGCAAGCGCCCGGGGTGACCTGCAGCTCCTTGGCGTCGAAGTGCTGGACCGTGTGCTGGAGGCTTGTACCCCGCCCTCCGACCCCTCCGTGCCGGTCGATTGGTGGCACCTGCGAATGGCGTTCTTGCGCCTGATGCGGCGGATGGATGATTTCGAGCTGACGGCGCTGAACTACTGCGTGACATACGAAGTTTCACCGCCGTCCTGGGATGAGCCCCTGGCACGGGTCAATCAGGCCGAAGTCTCTGCGCCGGCGCAACCGCAGCAGGGCAAAGGCAGCTTCGCACTGCTTGACGCCGGAGTCTCCAGTTTTGATGCCCAGGGAACGGACTTCCGCGCTACGTCAATGGATTCGATGATGTCGGCCTTGCCCACGTTGGAACTGAGTGGGGACATTCAGGGTGATATCGGCTCGAAGCTGGCCCGTCTGGACAATGGGGTTGCTGGAGCAGGGGGTGTTCAGATCAGTTGCGCCGGCCTGATTCGTGTCGACTTTCTGGCGGCGGGAGATATGCTCAACTGGGTGACTGCTCATCACGCCCAAGGGCGGCATGTCCGTTTTGTCGATGTGCACCGGCTGGTGGCTTTGTTTTTCAATGTGATCGGCATCAGCGAACACGCGGCCATTTCCCTTCGGCGTGATTGACCGGGCTGACACCCGCCGCAGGCCACATCTTGTGCCCGCGTGTCTCTCCTACTCCCTAAATTCCTATGGACTCCTACCACGGAACGACGATTGTCAGCATTCGACGCCAGACCGCACAAGGCTGGCAGGTTGCAATGGGCGGCGATGGCCAGGTGACTTTGGGCTCCGTGATCATCAAAGGGTCGGCGCGCAAGGTTCGCCGGATCTATCACGGCAAGGTTCTGGCCGGTTTCGCCGGCGCAACCGCTGATGCGTTCACCCTGTTCGAGCGATTCGAAGCCAAACTGGAGAAACACCAGGGGCATCTGACCCGTGCCGCGGTTGAGCTGACAAGAGATTGGCGAACGGATCGCGTCCTGCGGCGCCTGGAGGCGATGCTGGCCGTGGCGGATCGGGAAACCAGCCTGGTCATCACCGGCAACGGTGATGTGCTGGAGCCGGAACACGGCATCGTCGCGATCGGGTCGGGTGGTGCCTTTGCCCAGGCGGCGGCGCGGGCGCTTGTCGTTCATTCGGAGCTGAGCGCGCGCGACATGGTTGCCACGGCGTTGACGATCGCCGGTGACATCTGCATCTACACGAATCAACACCACACCATTGAAACCCTGGACTGAACGGAAACCCGCATGTCAGCCATGACTCCCCGCGAAATCGTCTCCGAGCTGGACCGTCACATCGTCGGACAGGACGCGGCCAAGCGCGCGGTTGCGATCGCTTTGCGCAATCGGTGGCGCCGTCAAATGGTCGAGCCCGGACTGCGTCCGGAAATCACGCCGAAGAACATCCTGATGATTGGTCCGACGGGTGTCGGCAAGACCGAAATCGCCCGCCGCCTGGCGCGGCTGGCTGATGCGCCGTTTGTAAAGGTCGAAGCAACCAAGTTCACGGAAGTGGGCTATGTGGGAAAAGACGTCGATACCATCATCCGGGACCTGGTCGAAATTGCTGTCACACAGACCCGGGCACGTGAAATGCGCAAGATGCGCACGCGCGCCGAAGATGCCGCCGAAGAACGCCTGTTGGACGTCCTGCTTCCACCGCCGCGCCATGGGCCATCGGCCGATGCGACCCCAACCGCTGAAAGCGGTGCCCGCCAGGTTTTCCGCAAGAAGCTCCGGGAGGGCCTGTTGGACGACCGGGAGATCGAAATCGAGGTCGCGGAGGCACGAACTTCCGTTGACATCATGGCGCCACCCGCCATGGAGGAAATGGCCGAGCAGTTGCGGACCTTGTTCAGCCAGGCGGGCAACCAGAGGCGCAAGAGCCGCCGAATGCGGGTCTCGGAGGCGTTCAAGCTGCTTGTGGACGAGGAGGCTGGCAAACTGGTCAATGAGGACGATATCCGGACCGAGGCGCTGCACAGCGCCGAGCAAAATGGCATTGTTTTCATCGATGAGATCGACAAGGTTGCCGCGCGACAGGATACCGCCGGTGCCGATGTTTCCCGTCAGGGTGTTCAGCGTGACCTGCTCCCCTTGGTCGAGGGAACCACCGTGTCTACCCGTTACGGCATGATTCGTACGGACCACATTCTTTTCATCGCGTCCGGCGCATTTCACCTCAGTCGCCCGAGCGATCTGATACCGGAACTTCAGGGGCGTTTCCCGATCCGCGTTGAACTGCAGTCTTTGACCGTCCAGGACTTCGAGGCGATTCTTGTCAATACCCAGGCGTCTCTGGTCCGCCAGTATCAGGCTTTGCTCGCGACGGAAGGGGTGGCGCTGGAGTTCATGCCTGAAGGCGTCAACCGGCTTGCGCGGGTTGCCTTCGAGGTCAACAATCGCACGGAAAACATTGGTGCCCGCCGACTGGCGACAGTCATGGAGCGACTGCTCGAAGAGGTCAGCTTCGATGCTTGCGCCCGTCAGGGAGAAGTGATTCGCGTGGATGCCGACTATGTCGATCATCGACTGGGGGCGCTTTCCCTGGATGAAGACCAATCCCGATACGTACTTTGATCGGAAAGCTCGCGGGCACCGGGCGAGGGCCCGTTGCCCGCGCTGTTTCATTCGTTACTTTCATAGTGCCCTCTAAGTACTTGCTTTAGAACGAGTTTTCTCGCTTCGCGACCCGCCTGAATGGGCTAAGTACTTGATTTCATTGAAAAAAAGTGTTGCAGGCGTGCTTGCAGGCGGAGTATTTCCTGCTACAGTGCAAAAAAGTGGTGGAATGTGGTGAATTGTGCCCTTGGTGGGTCGTTTCATCGAAACAAGAGGGTTCTCTGCGGTGTTTCAAGGCGGGTCGTCGTTGAGTTTGGACGGAAAGGGGCGTTTGTCGGTCCCGACGCGTCACCGCGACCTGTTGATGGCTTGCGCTGGGGGGCAGTTGACCATCACCAAACACCCCCATGGCTGCCTGATGGTTTTCCCTCGTCCCGGATGGGTCCAGTTTCGGGAGCGCATCGCTGCAGTGCCGATGGATGCGCAGTGGTGGAAAAGGGTCTTCCTGGGCCACGCCAGTGATGTGGAAATGGATGCAACGGGGCGGGTCTTGGTTTCCCCGGAGTTGCGAGCGGCAGCAGGCATTTCCCGCGATGTGATGTTGTTGGGGATGGGTGATCACTTCGAACTCTGGGACAAGGCAAGCTATGACGCCCAGGAGGCGGAAGCCATGAAGCGGGAGATGCCTGCTGCCTTCCGGGACCTGGCGTTCTGAGAGGCAGACGTGCATAGCGATTCCGCCCATACCACCGTGTTGCTGGACGAGGCCGTTGAGGCCCTGGTCTGGGACCGTGAAGGCCTGTATGTCGATGCGACGTTCGGGCGTGGGGGGCATTCCCGGCGAATACTGGAGACGCTGGCCCCGGGGGGACGAGTGCTGGCATTCGACAAGGACCCCCAGGCGGTGATGGCAGCTGCCGAGATCGTCGATCCGCGGTTCTCGATTCGGCACGACGGATTCAAACAGATTGCTGAACTTCCGCCAGGAGCGGCGGCGGGGGTTCTGATGGACCTGGGTGTCAGTTCTCCCCAGATTGACAGCCCCGAACGGGGTTTTTCTTTTCGCTTCGACGGCCCTTTGGATATGCGGATGGACCCGACGCGGGGCATCAGTGTGTCCGAATGGCTTGCAGAAGCCGACATCCGAGAGATCGCGGAGGTGATACGTGACTATGGCGAAGAACGGTTTGCTTTTCCGATTGCAAAGGCGATTGTTGCTCGCCGACAGGAGCGGGGCCCTGTTTCAACCACCGCCGAATTGGCCCAACTCGTGGCTGGCGCGGTCAAAACCCGCGAGCCGGGCCAGAACCCTGCAACGCGCACATTTCAGGCTCTTCGGATTTTCATCAACGCCGAGCTTGAGGAATTGCAACAGGCGTTAGAAGCATGTCTGACGGTGCTGCGATCGGGTGGACGTCTGGTCGTCATCAGTTTTCACTCGCTTGAAGACCGAATGGTGAAGCAGTTCATTGCCCGTCATTCGACCAGCACTTTTGACCGGCGGGCGCCATTTGCGCCTCCTTTGCCCTTGCTTTTGGAGGCTTTGGGTCGGGTTCGCCCTGGCGACAATGAGCGCGCTGCGAACCCTCGCGCCCGCAGTGCGATCATGCGGGTGGCCTCGCGTACGGCAGCCACGGGGGCAGTCACATGACCCGGGTGAACGTCGTCTTGCTTTTGGCGGTCATTGCCAGCGCCCTTTACCTTGTTCAGGTTCAGTACCAGTCCCGGCGCCTGATATCGGAACTGGAGCGCGCAAGAGCTGAGGGTGCTCGTTTGCAGACCAAGCAAGAACAACTGCAAGTGGAGCGTAGGGCACAGGCCACGCCCCAGCGGGTTGAGGGGCTGGCCCGCCAGCAACTGGCAATGCGCCACGCCTCGCCGGCCGTGACCCAATATGTGGCGGCCCCTGCCGGGGGGATGCAGTGAATCGCGGGGTCAGCTACACCTCCAGCCCCCTGCTGGCCAGTCCGACGCCTGTCTGGAGGAGCAAATTCGTTGTGGCCTGTCTTGCCTTGGGATTTGGCGTTCTGGCCGGGCGCGCCGCTTACATCCAGGTGATCGGAAACGACTTCTTCCAGAAGCAGGGGCAAGTGCGTTTCGCTCGTACCTTGGAAATGCCGGCGAGCCGCGGACGGATTCTGGACCGCAACGGTTTGATCCTTGCCTCGAATGTTCCTGCCCGCAGCATCTGGGCCATCCCGGAGGACGTGGATGCCGACAAGCCCAGCCTGCGCAAGCTGGCCTCGTTGCTTGAAATGTCCGAAGAGGATCTGGTTCGAAAACTGCAAGATGAAGACAAGTCGTTTGTCTGGATCAAGCGTCAGGTCGACGAGTCCACCGCAAAGCAGATTGATGCGCTGGGAATCAAAGGTATCCACCAGCGAAGCGAGTACCGGCGCCAGTATCCTGAGGGCGAATTTGCGGCCCATGTTGTGGGGTTTACCGATGTCGAGGGAAAAGGGATCGACGGGATTGAAAAGGCGTTCGATCGGGAGCTTTCCGGACGTGCGGGTAGCCGGCGCGTGATCAAGGATCGTTTGGGGCGGGTGGTCGAGTCGGTGGGTGATGACGTACCGCCCCTGGACGGACGGGACATTGTGCTCAGCCTTGACAGCAAGACCCAGTTTTTTGCGTGGCAAAAGTTGCGCGATGCTGTTCAGACCCACGGGGCGAAGGCGGGGAGTGTGGTGGTGCTGGACGTTGCCTCCGGTGAAGTTCTGGCTTTGGCCAATTTCCCCAGCTATCAGCCCGGGCGTCGACAGAACCTGACTGGTGAACAGTTGCGCAATCGGGCCCTTACCGACACCTTCGAGCCTGGGTCGACGATGAAGCCTTTCGTTGTTGCGCTGGCCCTGCAGAAAGGGCTGGTTCGACCCGAGACCCTGATTCAGACAGCACCAGGTCGTTTGACCCTTGGCGGAGCAACAATTACCGACGCCCATCCCCAGGGAGTTCTGACGGTCAACGAGATCATTCAGAAGTCGAGCAATGTTGGCACGGTCAAGATCGCGATGCAGATGGCGCCACGCGACATGTGGGAGTTTTACAGTCAGGTCGGTTTCGGCCAAAAGCCTCAGGTACCGTTCCCGGGGGCTGTCGGCGGCCGACTGCGCCCCTACAAGACCTGGCGTCCCATCGAGCAGGCAACGATGAGTTACGGCTACGGACTATCGGCCAGTCTGTTCCAGCTTGCCAGGGCGTACAGTGTTTTCGCGCGGGATGGCGAACTGATGCCGGTTTCGCTGCTCCGGCAGGCCGATCCTGTTGCGGGTTTGCGCGTGATCAGCGCCCAGGAGGCCGCAGCTACACGCAAGATGCTGCACATGGCGGCCGGGCCTGGAGGCACGGCACAGAAAGCACAAACCATTGGCTATTCGGTTGGAGGAAAAACCGGTACGGCGCGAAAACAGGAAGGAAAGGGCTACGCCGCGAAGAAATACCGCGGCTTCTTTGTCGGCATGGCCCCGATTGAGAACCCTCGGATTGTCGTCGCCGTGATGATCGATGAGCCTGGCAACGGGAAGTTCTACGGTGGCGATGTGGCTGCGCCGGTTTTCAGTGAAACCGTCCAGCATACCCTTCGTCTGCTCGGCGTTCAGCCTGACATGGCTGTCAAGCCGCAGATCGTTGCGCGTTCCGTCGAGGAGTCGTTCTGATGCTCAAGCATCTCTCTGCCGACGATGCTGCCCAATGGCTGCGCAGCCTTGGGGTTGAACGTCTGCTCACCGACAGCCGAAGGATTCGACCAGGCGATGGATTTCTCGCATGGCCAGGAGGAACTACCGATTCGCGGGCCTTTGTCTTGCGGGCTTTGGCCGATGGGGCTGCAGCCTGTCTGATTGAGCAAGACGGAGTAGAAGCGTTCGACCT